>Ga0315280_10001905_pt1 | contig 34810 bp, 18 predicted proteins | sample YL17G06_40_MG_FD_203697 | JGI IMG/M metagenome (GOLD analysis project Ga0315280, IMG submission 203697) | Sediment microbial communities from Yellowstone Lake, YNP, Wyoming, USA - YL17G06_40 | ecosystem: Environmental > Aquatic > Freshwater > Lake > Sediment | place: USA: Wyoming | collected...
AATCTGGACAGCATCCGAGAGCAAAAACAGCGGCAACCTCGTTTTCGAAACGGGGCAAACGCAGAGGTATGTCCAGCGTTTTCAGCGGGGCCCGAGGCGGGATTCAGCTAATTTGGACAGCAGTGACACCCCCTGGCGTCTCGCCGGAGTGTCTAAGGCGCGCACGTTAGCCCAGATGAACAACGGCCGCTTGTCAAACCACAGGGCGGCGGCCGCTTGGCATCTAGCACGACTGGCACAAGCGGTCAGCCACGGCTTCAGCTAAGGATTGAGCTACGTCGAAATGCCCGAGGGCAGCGCCGAGGTCCGGGAGGCGGGACAGCCGCACAAGCGTTTGAGCCATCAAAACCACGCGAACATCGTTGCGGCTTAGGGTCCGCCCAAGGCGTTGGAACCGCTGGACCTGACTTTCCGCTTCGGCGGTGGCTTCCTCCACTAACCGCTCGACACTCGATGGGTGGGCGCCGACGTCCTTGGCCTTCTTCCGGCAGACCAAGATCATATCCAGATCGATGGGGTGTTTGGCCTGATGCTTTGGCGCGGCTACCGACATTTCAGCCTTGACCGGATGCGCACGTGTCACAACGAAACCGGCCTTGCCCAGCGACCCGAGCAGGCATCGCCAGCCCTCTGCACGCGAGTGGTGATACGTGAAGACCAGAAGGCCGTTTTTTTTGAGAACGCGGTGGCACTCTGACCACACGCCGCCAAGCCGCTCTGCGAATGCGGCCGCCTCGCTTTGCTGGACCTCGCCTCTCGATCGTGTCGTCTCGCCCGCGTAGTACCCGTGGGCGCCCAGAATGAATCGCTGCCAGACATAAAAAAAGTCAGCTAACTGGGAGTAGTGGACGTTGTCGAAAAACGGGGGGTCCGTGATAACAGCGTCAATCGCTCGGTCGGGCAGGTCGGTCTGTGCGGAATCGCCGCACGAGATGTACACCTGCTTGCCGCGCTCGAATTCAGCGTAATCGTCCGCGACCGCGTAGAAGAAGGGCGAGGCAAGGCCATGTACTTTCTCGCCCGACGGTACTCCGCCATTTCGGACGACCCGGAGTTCAAAGGGCCTCTCACAGTAGTCGAGCGCCCGCAAGAGCCTGGTTTCAAAGAGCGTCGAGAATGAACCTGAGCTCTTTAGCGTTCCCCACAGGTTTGCCTCCAGGGGTGTTCTCTCGGGCTTCAGGATGTGGTGATTGAACATGTGCCGCACGGCGCCGGTTCCCTCGCCCTTGAAGGATGCGAACATGTTGTTGAACTCGAGAGTCCCGGAAAAAAGGCAGCAGAAGACCGCGCGCTGTCTCTCGTCGCCGATTTCTCTGATGCGCGCGGCCAACAGGCTCAGGCAGAGTAGTTGCCGCTCATTGAAAAACTCATGCCAGTGTCGGTAGCAGTAGTTGAGTGCCTGGTCGGTATTGTATCCGGGCGCGATAGCAACGACGGGATAGGCGTCAGCGCGCTTTCGCAGCTCGCTTGCCGCGTGATCGTACAGCGCCCGGTCATAGTCATCCGCCGCCAAGTAGACCTTCTCACCGCTAACGGTTAAAACCAGTTTGGCGTAGAGCCGATGGGGTGGCGGGGCGCCTTTGCACCGAACAGCCGGCGCGATGGTGAATGTCCCGTTGCAGGCTGGGCAGTGTGCCTTGGTGCCGCGCGCCGGGCCGTCAGTGGCAAAAGCGGTATTGCAGACCTGGCACAGGACCTGCGACGCGTCGTAGCGGGTGACATTGATGCCGCCACAGGCCGGGCATAGCGCGCGTGCCTCGGGATGCTCCTTCGGATAGGCGTGCTGCGCGAAGACGTATGACGAAAACAGGTCAACAAGATGCTCGCAGTTCGGGCAAGCGACCTGCTTGACCCAGAAGTAGTAGAGAACTTGGCCCTTCCGCCCCTCGCGGAGCTGTGCGTCGTAGAACTGCAGGATCTCGGATGACACGTCCCGTTCGATTTCACGGAAGGTCTTTAGGACTTCGTCGCGCCTCGGCAGGTCAAGGGCATTCCGAACCAGGAAATAGGCCACTGGATTGATGTCCCGTCCAACCGCTCGCCCGCCGAGCTTCAGCGTCTCGCCCAGCGTCGTCCCGCTGCCCATGAAGGGGTCGAAAACAACTACGTCGGGCAGCTCCACTCGGCGGTAGAACAGGCTCAACACGTCTGAGTTCGGGGGGGCGAATGCGCCCAGCACGATGCCGCGGAACACCGACCCCAGGCGCTGCGCCCACCACTTGTGGATGTGGTAGATGGGGCGGGTGATCTCCTTGCGCCAACTCTCGATTTCGGCAATCTCGCTGAGGTGCTCGAACGGAAACGAAGCCTCTTCGATAGCGCGCGCGTCCGCCCCCGGTGAGGCGGCGGGGATCGTCGTTGGCGCGGCCCCGGTTTCGAAAAGCGCGTATTGATCCGTTCTCATTCGACGGCGGCCGCTGGAGGCCTCATGGCGACCGGCGGTCCCTTCGCGCCGCGTGCGCGGTACGCGGCAAAGTGATGGGCTTCCCCGGCTCCCGGGTTCGCGGCGTAACGCGGCACAAGCAGGTTTTTCCTCAGATCAAAAGTGTAACCCACGATGAGCCTATCGGCCTCGACCCGACCGAGCTCGCCAACCGCCTGAAGCCGGGGATCCGGCCGCATGTCTCTGGGCAGGATGAGGGTTATTTGCCCCGTCGTGCCATCCGTCAGCGCGAATGGGGTCGGAGCGACGTACATTTTGCGGTCGCGAATCATGATGTCGCCGTAGCTGCCGAACCCCTTGACGTTCTTGTTGGCATGAACGTAATCGTGATCGGCGTTCAGGAAGTCGCCGTGGCACACGACCAGGTCGATCACCGGGTAGTCGTCAGGGTCAGCATCCTTCGGGTAGCGTCCAAAAAGATAATAAATGCTCCTTCCGTTGTGATAGCCGCTAGGCGCTTGGCTGTTGCAGTCGTAGTTGGCCTCCCGTCCCGGATACGCCAGGGCCTTCACCTCATAGCCTTCGGCAATCTCCACTAGGCGGAAATCCGGGTATGTCTTTCGGGCCGGCTGGTCATAATGGACGCCGATTTCCTTCAGGCGCTCCGCGAACCAGTCCTGAAAATGAAATTCCTTGTCCGCTCTGGTCGTGCGGTGGATCAGCAGTCCGCTGCGGACCGCCTTGTGGCACGCTATGAAAACATCGGCAACGAGCGTCTTGGGCTGGTCTTCTGGTGACGGCATTCCCGCATAGCATAGCACGCGCCCAGCCGCCGATAACCTGCCAGGTCGCGGGTTCGCGCAGTCCGCTCCTCAGGAGGACGCGCCGCGCATGCAGTACACGGCATCGTGTGCGAGGCCATTTACCCGCGCGTCAGCCGCGACAACGCCGACATCCCCATCCGCAATCTCTGTTTCGACGGCACGCAGTCGGACCTGGACCGCGACATCGGCATCCACGGTGAATCCGGTCCACCTGTGGTGTTTGGGCTGCTGAAGCTTTACGGAGCTGGCGGGATTGTGCTGGTGCGCGGCGCGCGCCCTTTTGGCCCTCTTGGGGACATGAGGCCTGGCGTAGCTGCTGATGGCCGGTTTCGGCGGACGAGGCTCGGAATGCTGAACCCGATGACGCGCCAGGCCGCTGATGGCACAGCTTGCTGTAATGGCTGCGACGAGAACCAATTTGTTCAAGGTGGACTCCTGCCTGCGCCGACGCATTGCCCGCCTGAGCGCCAGACGCAAGCGCAGGGCCAAGCTTTATGGCCAGGCAGGCCGCCGCTAAACCCCGCGCAATCAGCAGCCAAAAACCGCATTCCGGGCAGGATGCGGACCCTGCGCCGGAACGCGAAGCCATTTCAATGGAAGCCGAATGTTCGCCAGGTGGCATTGGCCTGCGACAAGAGAGCGCGTCCCTATTGACTCCCTCGCCCGCTTGGGAATAGCTTATTCACCGGTCGATCCGGAGGTTTCCGGCAGGAACGTCCATTCCCCCAAAGGGAAGGCCTGGAGGCAACATGCGAACCAGAACACTGCAGCACTTGGTTGTTATCTTCTGTCTGTTGTGCATTGCGCTGCTGTTCCCGCCAAACGGGGAAGCGCAGACCACCGCGAGAATCGTGGGCACCGTGACGGACCGGAGCGGCGCGGTAGTGCCGGATGTCTCCCTCACCGTGGTTCAAACCGAGACGGGGTTCAAGCGCCAGGTTCAGAGCAACGCCAGCGGCGTGTACGTGGCGCCCGCGCTGGCCGTGGGCACGTATTCGATCACGGTTGAGGCCGCCGGCTTCAAGCGCGAGACGCTGACCGGCATCGTACTCCAGGTGAACCAGGAAGCGCGCATCGACGTGGCCCTGGAAGTGGGCGCGCTGACGGAGAGCGTGACGGTGAGCGGGGAAGCCTCGCTGCTCGAATCCGAGAGCCCGACGGTGGGGCAGGTGATCGATAACCGTTACACCACGGAGATCCCGCTGAACGGCCGCGATTTCTCGGAGCTCATCCTGCTGATTCCCGGCGCCAATACGCGGCCGGGGGGGGCCGATTTCTACACCGGCGCCACCATCGGCAGTAACGGATCGGGCTTTGCCATCGGCGGCCGCGAGCACCACAACAATTTCATGATGGACGGCGCCAGCAACAACGCCCGGCAGTATGGCAGCATCGCCATCCGGCCCTCGATCGACGCCGTTCTGGAGTTCAAGGTGCAGTCGAACATGTACTCGGCCGAGTTCGGGGGGGCCGCCACCGCGCAAATCCACCTGGTGACGAGATCCGGCGGCAACGCCCTGCACGGCTCGGCCTTCGAATTCCTGCGCAACACCGCGTTCGACGCCCGCAACTTCTTCCTGCCGGAGGTGAGCAAGCTGAACCGCAACCAGTTCGGCGGCACCCTGGGCGGGCCCATCCGCAGGAACCACACCTTCTTTTTTGCCAACTTCGAAGGCCTGCGGGTGCGGCGAGGCGTGGAGACCTTCCGGTCGGTGCCCAACGAGGCCTGGCGCAATGGGGATTTCTCCGGGCAGAGCACGGCGCTCAAGGACCCCACTACCGGCCAGCCGTTCCCGGGAAACCGGATCCCATCGGACCGCTTCGTGAAACCCGCCCGGGTGGCGCTGGGCTTCTGGGCCAAGGCCAACTACGGCGCCCCCACTCTGATCGCCAACAACCTGCTGATCACGCGCCCGGTAGAGGCGCGCGACGACCAGGTCACGGCCAAGATCGATCACGAATTCTCGGCGCGCAACCGCATGACCGGCCGCTACTCGATCGCCAATCACTGGGAAGTCACTACGCCCAGCCTGCCCAACTATGAGTACATCGATCCGCCGCGCAACCAGGTGTTCTCGCTGACCGATACGCACATCTTCGGCCCGCGCCTGCTGGGCGAGTATCGCTTCTACTTTACGCGCTCCCTGTTCAAGCGAAGCTACCCGAACATGGGCAAAGACGGGTACTTTGAGCAGTTCGGCATCAACCACCAGTTGGTGGGCAAGCAGTTCGAGGGCGCGCCGCGCTTCACCTTCCAGAACAGCAGCCTGACCGACTTCGGCGAGTCCGAGACGCTTCCCCTGAACGACATCTCCAACGAGTTCACCCACCAGGCCAGCCTGACCTACACCAAGGGCAACCACACGCTGAAGGGCGGGGCCAGCATTACCAAGTATCAGCAGAACACCCCCGGAGCCGTTCCGGGTTCGCGGCGGGGTCTCTTTACCTTCCGTGGCGATTTCACGGGCAACGCCTACGCCGACCTGCTCCTGGGCTACCCCTGGCAAGCGCAGCGGGTGGTCGGAACCGGAACGGAGACGGGCCGTTCCACCTGGCACGGCCACTATTTCACCGACTCCTGGAAGATGAGCCCGAAGCTGACGCTGAACATTGGTGTTCGCTACGAGTACATCAGCCCGTTGGTGGACGTTCACGACCGGCGCTCTACGCTGTACCCCCTGACCAACGCCTTCAACACCGGCTTGCCCGGGCAGATGATCGTGGCCAACAGCCCGGAGGCCAAGAACCTGCTTCACCTGGAGGGCGTGGCGGCGCGCGCCCTTTATAAGGCGGACCGCAACAACTGGGGACCGCGCTTCGGTTTCGCCTACACGCCGACGCGCCGCATGGTGGTACGCGGCGGCTATGGCATCGTCTACACCAACTCGCAAAACTTCCTGAACAACTTCGTGATCAACCGGCGCCAGCCGCCCTTTGCGGAAACCCAGCAGCGTCAGTCGTCCACCACCAAACCCGAAATCAACCTGGTCGATCCATTCCTGGGCGCCGGACCGCTGTCAACAACCAGCACCCAGAACATCAGCCCCGATTTCTGCGAGGGCTACGTGCAGCAGTGGAACCTCACCTTGCAGAGGGAACTGCCCGGCGGACTCAGCGTGGACGCGGGATACGTGGCGAACAAGGGCACGAAACTGGACGAGCTGCCGTTCTTCAACATTCCCCTCCCGCTGCAACCCACGGACAAGCGGTCAGCCCAGGAGCGGCGCCCGATGCCGCAGCAGTTTAGTAACGCGCTTGGTTTGTCCTCCTATGCCACCTCCAGCTACAACTCGCTCCAGGTCAAGGTCCAGAAGCGCTTTTCACGGGGGTTCCAGTTCCTGACCTCTTACACCTGGTCCAAGTCCATCGACCTTTCCAGCGAGCGGGGTTCGGGTGACCGGGCCATGGATGGCGGGGACCCGCGGAACCTGCGGGGCTACTTCCGGGGCCTCTCCGGGTTCGATGTCCGCCATCGGCTGGTCACCAGCTACGTCTACGCCCTGCCGTTCGGCCGCGGCCGCGCGTTCCTGAAAAAGTTGCCCGTGGTTGCCGACAAGCTGATCGGCGGATGGCAACTCAGCGGCATCACCCAGTTCCAAAGCGGCTTCCCGTTTTCGGTGCTGATGTCGGGCGACCAGAACGGCGACGGCCTGGGCGCCGACCGGCCTGACCTGCTCGGCAAGCCGGTGATCCATCCCGGCAACCCGAATTGCTACATCGCCGATTCGCGCAATCCGGCCTGCGGCGGCAATGTGGCCACCGTCTTCGCCGCCGTGCCGGCCGCGCAGGCCCGCTTTGGCAGCGCGGGGCGCAACATCCTGATCGGGCCCGGACTGAAGAGTTGGGACGTGAACTTGGCCAAGAACCTGCGCTTCGCCGAGCGCTTCAACCTGCAGTTCCGCGCCGAGTGCTTCAACCTTTTCAACAACGTTAATTTCAACCAGCCGCAACGCACGTTTAACGTAAACTCGCCCAGGTTCGGAACCATCACCACGGCGCGCCGCGCGCGGGAGATGCAGTTCGGGCTGAAGTTGGTGTTCTGACGCGGGGGTGGAAAGCTCAACACAAAGACACGAAGGCACAAAGTCACAAAGAAAAAAGCACAGAGCACGCTCGATCCTGCGGCGTTTTGTGTGCCCTTTCTTAAGGGCTTTGTGTCTTTGTGTCTTGGTGTTGGGCGGCGCGCTGCCCGCGGTTGAGACACCCCAGCTAACCTACGACCGAAGCGAACGGGTCGCCCCAGGAATCAGCTACCGCGAGCGGCGATTTGTTCGCGCCGGGGATGGGCCTTTCACGCTGCAAGTCATGGAGGTCGATCCGGCGCATCCCGCGATCAACATTCTGCCGGTGCGCGCCCTCGATCGGGCGGTCGGGAAAGAGACGGTGCGCTCGATGGCCAGGCGCTATGGCGCGACGGCGGCCGTCAACGGCGGTTATTTCGTCGTCTCCGGCCCGTACGCGGGCGTCTCGAATGGTGTCTACCAACTGAACGGCCGGGCCATCTCCGGCGGCTCGAACCGTACGGCCCTGCTGTTCTGCGAAGAGACGGACTACAAGGAACGGACCGAGATCGATGTCGTGAATTTTCGCGGCACAGTGACTGCCGCCGACGGCTCCGCTGTGGGCATTTCCCGGCTCAATGGAGCACGGGGCGGCCAGGACCTGGTGTTGTATCGCTCCCCGTTTGGGCCCGGCACGCTCACCGATTCCTCCGGCGTTGAAGCCGTTCTGAACGCGAGCGGGCGCGTGGTCCGCGTGGAAAACGGGGTGGGGAACGCCGTGCTGCCCGCGGGCGGCACGGTTCTCTCCGGCTCCGGACCCGCGGCCGGCTGGCTGCGAGAGCACGCCATCATGCGCGCGCGCCTGAGAATCGACCTGCGGTTGACGCCGTCAGTGCCGCCGGAGAAGGGCGGCTGCAAAGCCGAAGCCATGGTTGGCGGCGGGCCGCGCCTCGTCCGCCGCGGCAAGGTCAATGTCACGGCGGAAAAGTTTGCTCACGCCGCTTTGCGGCATCCTCGAACGGCTTTTGCCCTCACCCGGCGGCGAACTTTCCTTTTTGTCACAGCGGATGGCCGGCAGCCGTCGAGTGCTGGAATGACCCTCCGGGAGCTGGCAGCCGAACTGATCGGAATGGGCGCCGTCGAGGCCATGAACCTGGACGGCGGCGGCTCGACTACCATGGTTGTTCGCGGCGCAGTTCGCAATTCCCCATCCGAGGGCAAGGAGCGGCCGGTCAGCGATGCCATTCTCATCTTCAGCGTTCCGGATCTGGACGCGTTGGTGCGCTTGATCGACCGGCTCGCAGACGGGCAGATTTCCGCCAACCTGATGAGGAAGATTCGCGAGATAGTCCGGTCAGCGCGGGGGAACAGGGCTGAACTTGCATCTCTCCTCAGCCTCCTTGACCGCGCGGAGAATGGAGACATCAGCGCGGCAGCCGCCTACCTGATCCGCGAAGCCGTCACGCCGCTGCTTTGAACCGATAAGACACGAAGACACAAAGACTTGGCGCTTTGGCGGCGAGGAGGCTGAAACGCCGCCTCCTCCGCTTGCGTCCAACGCGCAGGGAAGGAGGATTCAAGATGAATCGGCGGGCGATCATCGGAATCTTGGTTGCGGCTGCGGTCGTGATGGTCAGCGTTGCGGCTCAGGCACATGAGCGCGGCTACACCACGGTCGCACAACGGAACGTTGTCCAGCAGTATTACCAGCGCGGATACCAGGACGGATTCAACCACGGGCGGCAAGATCGGACGCGCGGCGCCCGTCACGATTACCGAAGCGGGCAGTATGACCGCCGTGGCAGCTATGGCCGGTACGGCGATCCGGCCCAGAACGCCTACCGTGATGGCTACCGAGCCGGTTACGAGGCCGGCTACCGGCAAGCCTCGAATCGCGGTGTCTGGGGTGGACCGGGTTCCAACAACCGCGGCGTTTTGGGTGTACCGGGCAACGGGCGCGGCGGCTATATGCAGGTCGCGTATGACAACGGCTACCGCCTGGGCTTGCAGGCCGGGCGCGAGGATCGCAGCGCCGGCAAATCGTTTGATGTGCAGCGGCACGGCACCTATCGCGACGCCGACAACGGCTACAGCAGCAGCTACGGCAACAAAGAAGCCTACAGACAGCAGTTCCGCCAGGGCTACATGCAGGGCTACCAGCAGGGCTACGGCCGCCGCTGGTAGTTCGGCAGGTCAGAGCTTTTCCAACGCCAAGACGCAGGCCTGCCCCGGCGTGCCGGGGAGCACGCAGGGACGACGCCGAGGAACTCTCTGCGTTGTCTCGGCGTGCTCTGCGGCTCCGCATTGAAGACGGTTCTACCGCCGGCGTCCCGCCCAGTGCCACCTGATTAAAGCCCGGCCAGGTTTCAGCCGCGAAGCGGCGCATGAAAGTAGCCCGGCCTTTCAAGGCCGGGTAACGGCAGATAGGACAATAAGTCGCGAAGCGACGGCTGAGGTCCGAGCCTCAATCGTCGCTTCGCGACTCTGTGCGGATCGGCTGGGACCGGCCAGTGTTTTCAACGATTTGCGGTCCCGGCACCTGTTTTTCACCTGTGTTTTACAGGTGGCCCCCGGGACACGTCGGCGCCCGGGACTGGTACGCTGCAAACAACCGCCGCGAATAAAGGGTTGACAGTCACAAAGTCTCGCGATACAAGCGTCTGAATCGGTCCGGCAACCGGGCGAAACGCCGGAGACAATCCCCCCTGAAGGAGGCATGGAAAGCATGCGCGGTGAAGGGAACCCGCTATGCCGCCCGTTTACTGTGGCCACGCTCCTGTGGTTGTGTCTCTGGGCGCCGGCATCGCTTCCGGCCCAGAACACGATCTCCACGGTGGCGGGCCGAAGCTGGGCGTTTTCGGGCGGTGGAGGCGCGGCTAACCAGGCGCCCATCGGGCCGATCGGGGGGATGGCGACCGCCGCTGGAAACATCTACGTGGCCGATCCCGGCAACAACATGGTGTTCAAGTTGTCGGCTACCACGCTGGTCATTCTGGCGGGCAACGGCAACCCCGGCTATTCCGGCGACGGCGTGGCGGCCACCAGCACCACCCTCGATGGCCCGCGCGGCGTGGCCGTCGATGCCGCGGGCAACGTCTACATCGCCGACACACAGAACCACCGCGTTCGCAAGGTGGATCTCAGCGGGATGATCTCAACCATCGCCGGGACGGGCGTGTGCGGCTTCGGCGGCGACGCCGGGCCGGGGACCGCCGCGCAATTGTGCTCGCCCAAAGCGCTGGCCGTGGATACGGGCAGCAACGTGTACGTGGCCGATGCCGGCAACTACCGGGTGCGCAAGATCGCGGCGGGCGGAACGATTACCACTGTCGCGGGCAACCGCGCGTCCGGCTATGCGGGCGATAACGGGCTGGCCACGCTGGCCCAGTTGGGCCTGCCCAGCGGCCTGGCCGTGACCAACGGCGATTTGTACATCGCCGATGAGGCCAACAACCGCGTGCGCAAGGTCAGCGGCGGGACCATCACCACCTTCGTCGGGGACGGCACCGCCTCCTGCAACGGCGACGGCGGTGCGGCCGTGGTCGCACAGGTGTACAGCCCCCGCGGCCTGGCATTTGATGCGGCGGGGAACCTCTACATTGCCGCGCCCCCCTGCTCGAAATTGCGGATGGTGAACGGCAGCGGCGTCATCAGCACGGTGGCCGGCACGGGCGTGGCGGACTACACCGGCGACGGCGGGCCGGCCACGACCGCCACCATGGGCCTGCCCTCGTCGGTGGCCGCCGATGCGGCGGGGGACATCTATATCGGCGATGAAGCAAACTACAGCCTCCGCAAGGTCGATACGACCGGCAAGATCAGCACCTTTGGCGGCAACGGCGCGTACCGCTACGGCGGCGACGGCGGCGCAGCCACCAGCGCGCGGCTGAATGCGCCCGCGAAGGTGGCGCGCGACAGCAATGGCAATCTTTACGTTGCCGACCAGTACAACCACCGCATCCGCAAGATCGTGCCGGGCGGCGCCATTACCACCATCGCCGGCACCGGGGTTTACGGCTTCTCCGGCGACGGGGGGGCGGCCACCCTGGCCCGCCTGCGCTATCCGGCGGGCGTGGCGGTCGACGCCACCGGCATCGTCTACTTTTCGGACACCTACAACGCGCGCGTCCGCAAGATCGACTCCAGCGGAAACATCAGCACGGTGGCCGGCGGCGGCGCCAACTTGCCCGGCGACGGCCTGCCCGCCACGCAGGCGCAACTGAAACTGCCGGCCGGCCTTTCGTTCGACGCAGCCGGCAACTTATATATCGCCGACGCCTATGACTACCGCGTCCGGAAGGTGGCGCCGGACGGAACCATCACCACGGCGGTCGGAAACGGCCTGAGCGGGTTCGCCGGCGACAGCGGGCCGGCTACGGCTGCCCGGCTGAATGGCGCCTGGGGCGTGGCGGCCGATGCGGCCGGCAATCTGTTCATCGCCGACACGCTCAACCAGCGCATCCGGAGGGTTATCGCCGGCGCCATCACCACCGTGGCGGGCAACGGCGTGCACGGCTACTCCGGCGACGGCGCCGCCGCCACCCTGGCGCAACTGGGCGCGCCTTACGGCGTGGCGCTGGACGCCGCGGGCGACCTCCTGATCGCCGATACCGACAACTCCGTTGTCCGGAAGGTGACCACGGGTGGCGTGATCTCGACAGTGGCCGGCAACGGTATCGGCGGGTTTGCGGGCGACAACGGTCCGGCGGCCAGCGCCAGCTTGAACGGGCCGAGCGGCCTGCTGATCGATCCGAGCGGGAATCTCTACATCGCGGACACCGACAACGACCGCATCCGCATGGTGACCGCGATTGGCACCCTCGTTGATTTTTCCCTCGCGGTCACGCCTTCCTCGCAAAGTGTGATGGCCGGCAATTCCGCTGCCTACACGGTGACGATCACCGGCAGCGGCGGGTTCACCGGGCCGGTGTACCTGTCGTGCAGTGGCCTGCCCAGCGGCGCTTCGTGCAGTTTCTTGCCCAACCCAGCGCCGCCCGGCTCGGTCACCATGACGGTAACGACCGGGGTCAACACGCCGAACGCGACTTCGACCATTACGGTGAACGGCGGTTCCGGGACGCTGGCCCGCACCGCCACCACCGGCCTGACCGTGACCGGGGCGGCGCCGATCATCTGCCCGCCGACCGCCAACCAGTGGATGATGGGGGTCTCGGGTGACTGGGCCACGCCTTCCAATTGGATGATGGGCCTGCCGAGCGATTCGCAAAGCGTCTGCATCCCCTACTACGGGATTACGGTGACCATCGGGCCGTCCACCAGCGCTTCGGCTGCCACTCTCACCAGCGCCGCCAACCTGGTCGTGAACGGAACACTCAGCCTGGGTGGCGCCTCCCAGATCAACAATCTCGACTTGTCCGGCACGCTCACCGGCGGCGGCGCGGTAACCATCACCGGCCTTGTGAACTGGACGAACGGCTATATGAGCGGCTCCGGCAGCACCGGCATTGCCGCCGGCGCCGTGCTGCAAATCGGCGGCGCCGCTGACAAAGTGTTGCAGCGCACGCTCAACAATTCCGGGACGGTTACCTGGACGGCAGGCCGCATCTGGGGCAACAACGGCGCCGCTTTCAATAATCTTGCCGGCGGCGTCTTCGAGGCGCAAAGCGAGGCGCAGTTCTTCTACAACAGTTGCTATGGCTGCGGCAGCGCGCCGGTCATTAACAACGCCGGCACAATCCGCAAGACGGCCACTGCGGGCGGCTCAACCGAGCTCAACATCTACGTCAGCAACAGCGCCTTGATGAACGTTCTGGCGGGCCGACTGGCGGTCAACGGCGGGATTGGCGGCAATGGCACGGTGCAGGCCACCTCGCCGGCGACGCTCGACCTGGCCGCCGGAAACCACGCCTTCAGCAACGGCACGATCGCCGGAACCGGCGTGGTTTTCTCGGGTGGGACGATGGCGGGCGCCGTAACGATCAGCGGCACTCTGACCTGGACCGGCGGCAACTTCTCCAGCGGCGGCACAACCACCATCGCCTCCGGCGGTCTGCTGAAGCTTACCGGGCCCAACGACAAGATTCTGCAGTCGCACACCATCAACAATTCGGGGACCCTCCTATGGACCGGCGCCCGCATTGTGGGTAATTACGGCGGGGTGTTGAATAATCTGGCGGGCGGCCTCTTCCACATCCAGAACGATGTGACGTTTCTCTATAACGCTTGCTACGGCTGCGGAAGCGCGCCGGTGTTCAACAACCAAAGCGGCGGCGTGCTGCGCAAGACGTTGGCCACGGGGACGGCCACATTCGACGCCGGCGCCGTTCTCAACAACAACGGTACCGTCAACATACAATCGGGCGTCTTGAACGTGGGCCCCGGCACCAGCAACGGAGTGTTCCACGCAGCGACCGGCGCCACCATCAATTTCACCAGCTACACCCACACACTCACCGCGGGTGCAAGCTTTGCCGGGCCGGGCTTCAGCCGCATCGCGGGCGGAACGCTGACGGTGGAAGGGGCGGCGACGGCGCAGAACTTCGAGTTGGCCAGCGGGAGCCTCACCGGAAGCAGCACGCTGACCGCAACCCGCGTATTCAACTGGACGGGCGGCAATATGTCGGGCAGCGGCTCGACTAACATCGCGGCGGGTGCGACGTTCAACCTGAGCGGCGCCGCGGACAAAGAACTGGGCGGCCGCACCATAAATAACTGGGGCGCCGCCATTTGGAGCGCCGGCCGCATCTGGGGGAATTACGGCGGCGTCTTCAACAATCTGGCCGGGGGCACGTTCGACGCCCGGTCCGACGCGCAGTTCTTCTACAATGCCTGCTACGGCTGCGGCGCGACGCCGGCCTTCAACAATTCCGGAACGGTCCGCAAGACGGCCACGTCGGGCGGGTCCACCGAGTTCACCATCGTGTTCAACAACACCGGCCTGGTGGACATCCAGAGCGGGCGGCTGGCGCTGACCGGCGGCAGCATCGGCAATGGGACCTTCCAGTCACCCTCGGGTGTCAACTTGGATCTAAGTGCCGGCGCGCACAATCTGAGCGGCACGATCGCCGGGACGGGCGTCGTCTTGTCGGGCGGAACGCTGGTTGGAGCGCTGACCATCGCAGGCACGCTGAATTGGGTCGGCGGGACGATGGGCGGCGGCGGCACAACCACCATCGCCTCCGGTGGTGTGCTGAGCGTCAGCGGCGCCAATGACAAGAACCTGCAGCAGCACACCATCAACAATTCGGGAACGATCCTGTGGACGGACGCGGGTAGAATCGTGGGCAACTACGGCGGCGTGGTGAACAATCTCACCGGCGGCGTCTTTCAGGCACAAAACGACACCACCTTCATTTACAACAACTGCTACGGTTGCGGAAGCGCGCCGGTGTTGAACAACACCGGCGGGACGTTCCGCAAGACGGTGGCGACGGGCACTACGACGTTCGATGGGGCGCCTTTCAACAACAACGGCACCATCGATCTGCAGACGGGAACGCTGAATCTGGCCGGCGGCGGAACCAGCAGCGGTGTGTTCAACGCCGCCGCGAACAAAACCATCAACTTCACGGCCTCCACTCATACGCTAACCACCGGGGCCAGCTTCACTGGTGCGGGCTTCAGCCGGATCGCGGGGGGGACGGTCACGGTCAGCGGGACAGCCACCGCGCAGAATTTCGAGCTGGCCAGCGGAACGCTCAACGGCGACAACGCCGTGGGCACAAACAGCACGCTGACGGCCAGCGGCATCTTCAACTGGACGGGCGGCACAATGTCCGGCACCGGCTCGACCGACATTGCCGGCGGCGCCGCGTTCAACCTGAGCAGCGCCAACGACAGGGCGCTGTCCGGCCGGACCATCAACAATTCGGGCAACACCACGTGGACCGCCGGCGCCATTTGGGGCAACTACGGGGGCGTGGTCAACAATCTGGCCGGCGGCGTCTTCGACGCTCAAAGCGACTCCACTTTCTCGTTCAACAACTGCTACGGGTGCGGCAGCGCGCCGGTATTCAATAACTACGGCACCTTGCGCAAGACGGCTACGTCGGGCGGCTCAACGACTTTCAGCATTCTGGTTACAAGCAACGGCGTGATGGACATCCAGGCCGGGCGGCTGGCGCTGACCGCTAACAGCGCCGGCAGCGGGACGTTCCAGGCCTCCGCCAGCGGCACCCTCGACCTGGCCGGCGGAAGCCACGGCTTCAGCAGCGGCACCATTGCCGGAGTCGGTGTGGTCTTTTCCGGCGGGACCATGGCCGGCACCGTCACCGTGGCGGGTACCCTCACGTGGACCGGGGGCAATTTCTCCAGTGGCGGGACAACCAAAATCGCCGCCAGCGGTGTGCTCAAGCTGACCGGTGACGGCGACAAGCCCTTGCAGAGCCACACCATTAATAATTCGGGCACCGTGATATGGACGGGCGCGCGCATTTGGGGTAATTACGGCGGTGTATTCAATAACCTTGCCGGCGGCGTCTTCAATGCGCAGAACGACGCGGTTTTCCTCTTCAACAACTGTTACGGCTGCGGTAGTGCGCCGGTGTTCAACAACAACAGCGGCGGCACTTTCCGTAAGACCGTGGCGGCCGGGACAACTACTTTCGACGGCGCTCCTTTCAACAACAGCGGCACCATCGACATACAGACGGGGGCGTTAAACCTGGCTGGCGGCGGCGGCAGCAACGGCGTATTCAACGCGGCCGCCAGTACAACCATCAATTTCACCGGCAGCACGCATATGCTCGAGGCCGGTGCCAGCTTCACGGGGGCCGGCTTCGGTCGCATTGCCGGCGGCGTGGTGACGGTGAACGGAGCTGCCACGGCGCAGAATTTCGAACTGGCCAGCGGCACGTTGGACGGAGCGGCCAAGCTGACCGGGACGGGCGTATTCAATTGGACGGGCGGCCGTATGTCGGGCAGTGGCTCCACAGACATCGCCGTCGGCGCGGTTTTCAACCTGGGCGGCAGCCCGGACAAAGAGTTGGGGGGCCGGCGGGTCAACAATGGCGGCAACGCCATCTGGAGCGCCGGGCGGATTTGGGGCAATTACGGCGGCCTCTTCTACAACCTGGCGGGCGGTACCTTCGACATAAGGGCCGATCAACCCTTTTTCTTCAACAATTGCTACGGTTGCGGAAACGCTCCGGCGTTCAACAACCTCGGCACACTGGTGAAGAGCGCCGGCACGGGTACGGCCAGCTTTGACTCCGGCACCGCGTTCAGCAACAGCGGCACGATCATGGTGCAGAGCGGGCTGCTGCAGATTGCCGCCGGCTACACGCAGACCGCCGGGGCGACGATTCTGAGCGGCGGCAACCTGTCGGTTCCGAGCGTCACGATCCAAGGCGGCAGCCTGTCCGGCGCCGGAACGGTGACCGGTAACGTGACCAACGCCGCTGCGGTGAGCCCGGGGAGCTCCACCGGCACGCTGGCCATCAGCGGGAATTACACGCAGATGGCGGCCGGCACGCTGAACATCGAGTTGGCGAGCGCCACGCAATACGACGTGCTGCAGGTCAGCGGAACGGCAACGCTGGCCGGCACGCTGAACATCGCGCGGCTGGCGGGCTATGTGCCCGTGGCCGGCAGCAACTTTCCGGTGATGACCTATGCCTCGCGCACCGGCAGCTTCGGCGCGGTCAACGGGACGGACACCGGCGGCGGCCAGATGTTCCAGGTGAATTATGGCAGCGCGGTGTTGAGCCTGACGGTGGCGTCGAACCCGTCGCCGGTCCTGACCTCGCTGGCGCCTTCCAGCGGGGTAGCCGGCGGCGCAGGCTTCATGCTGACGGTGAACGGCTCGGGCTTCACCTCCACCTCAATCGTGCGCTGGAGCGGCGCCGACCGGGTCACGCAGTTTGTGGATGCCACGACGCTCACCGCCACCATCACGCCGGCCGACCTCGCGGTGGCCGGGACCATCCCGGTGACGGTTTACAATCCGGCGCCGGGCGGCGGCAGCTCCGGCTCGCTGCCGTTTACCGTCGGCTTCCTGGCGGCCTGCGCGGCGGCGCCCGGCGGCCTGGTAAGCTGGTGGCCGGCGGAAGGAGGCGGGCAGGATGTGCTCGGAGCAAACCCGGTTACGTTGCAGGGCGGCGCATCGTTTGCCACCGGCCAAGTCGGCCAGGCCTTCAGCCTGAACGGCGCGACGGCCTATGTCTCCGCGCCCGATTCGCCCTCGTTGCGGCCCGCCAGCCTGACCATCGAGGGCTGGTTCAAGTTCAACTCCGTCCCCTCGGGCCCCGCCACGCTGGTTGGTAAAACGGTGGGCACTGGGAACTCCGATTCGTACGTGATCTGGTATCAAGACGGCGCTCTGCACGCCTGCGTGGGAACGACGGCTGCGTGCCCGCAGATTGCATTCACTCTCACGCCGGTCGCCGGGGTCTGGTATCACGTGGCCTTCACTTTCGACCAGGCCGGCCAGGCGCTAGCGCTATATGTGAACGGCGCGCGGCAGGCCTCGGGAACCAGCACGGCCGGCGCCATCTCGTACGACAGCCACCCGCTGATGATCGGCGCCGAGTGGGAAAACGAGGCGCTGGCCGGCTGGTTCCCGGGCCAGATCGACGAAGTGAGCCTGTACGGTCGGGCGTTGAGCGACGCCGAGATAGCCGGCATCTACAACGCCGGCGCCCTGGGCAAGTGCAGCAGCCCGTATAGCGCCGACCTGTCGCTGACCATGAGCGCGGCGGCCGCGCAGCAGCTTGGGCTGAATGTCACTTACACGATGACGGTGACCAACAGCGGGCCGCTGGCAGCGACCGCAGTGACGCTGAGCAATCCGCTGCCCTCGGGCGCGAGCTTTGTTTCGGCGGCCGCCAGCCAGGGCTCCTGCACCCCGGGCGGCACGATCAGTTGCTATCTGGGGACGTTGGCGGGGGGAGCGAGCGCGACGGTGACCCTGGTGCTTCGTCCCACGCTGTCCGGCGCGCTCGTGAACACGGCCAGCGTAACGGCGGCGCAGTTCGATGCCAACCCGGCCAACAACTCGGCCAGCGCCGGTACCACCATGGGAGGCTGGGTGTACTTGGTGGGGGACGCGGGGCCGGGCGCTGGTGATGCGGTGGGCGGTTTCGGCGACGGCCTGCTCGACAACCTGGACTTGATCCACGCGCTGCGGGCGGTGACCAGCGTGATCGGGTTCCGGCCCGAAGCCTGCTCGGACCGCTTCGACGCCATGGACGCTTATCCGTTGGACACGGAAACGCAGCGCGGCGGCGACGCCGTGCTGGACAACCTGGACCTGATTGCCACGTTGCGGCGGGTGACCAACGCCGACCCGTCGCGGCCGGCGCGCGGCTCGCGCCAACTGGCCTGCGGCACGGCTATGCCGGGGATGCAGCCATTGGCCCGCGGACGTGGGCCGGCCCAGGGACGGCTGGAACTGGGCCCGGCCCAACCGGGCGCGCGTGCGCTGCTCATCCCGGTCTACCTGGTGGCGTATGGGGACCTGGATCTTGCCGCGCTGAGCTATTCCGTGGGCCTGCCGGGCAGCGCCGCCACGGTGGGCTGGACCGCCGGTGAGGCGCCCGCGCCTTCGCTGGCCGATCACGGCGTCCCCGGCGTTGCCGCGCTGGCCTGGCTGAGCCCCATGTCAGCGCCCGCGGGCCGGCGCCTGCTGCTCGGCTACCTGGAGCTGCCGACCGATCAGGCGGAAACGGCCGGCGCTCTGCGATTCTTCGGCGTGGTGGCGAATCGCAGCGCCGACGGTGCCCCGGTAATCATCGACGCGCCCGGAATTGGCTCGCTGGAACCGCCGCGGGAAATGTAGCGGCGTACGCTCCATGTACCGCCGGCGTCCCGCCGCTCCGGAGATTTTCAGAGCAGCTTCGCGGGCATTCCACTCCGCACTTCTTCAATCGCTTGACGGGCAATGCCGGGGCGATTACAGTTTCCGGGATGGCGAAGAACGGCCCCTTGCTGTCGGTGGTCATGCCCGTCTACAACGAACGGCTCACGCTGAGCGAGATTGTGCGGCGCGTTCAGGCGGTGCCTATTGAGAAGGAGATTCTCGCTATCGATGATTGCTCGACCGACGGCAGTTCCCGCCTACTGGATCAACTGGCGGCCACATACGATAACCTGGTGGTCATCCACCAGCCGCGCAACAGCGGCAAAGGGGCGGCCATCCGCGCCGGTCTGAAGCGCGTTACCGGCCAGGTCGTGATCATCCAGGACGCGGATCTGGAATATGATCCGGCCGAGTACCCGCAACTGCTGGCGCCCATCCTGGAGGGCAAGGCCGACGTGGTGTATGGCTCCCGGTTCGCCGGCTCGGCGCGGCGCGTGCTGCTGTTCTGGCACACCCTGGGCAACAAGTTTCTGACCCTGCTCTCCAACATGGTCTGCAACCTCAACCTGACCGACATGGAGACCTGCTACAAGGCCTTCCGCGCCGAAGTCATCTGCAGTCTCCGGCTCACCTCCAACCGCTTCGGATTCGAACCCGAGGTGACGGCCCGCATCGCGCAACTGAAATACCGCATCTACGAGGTGCCCATCACCTACCACGGCCGGGATTACACGGAAGGGAAGAAGATCAACTGGAAAGACGGGGTTGCAGCCATCTGGACGATCTTCAAGTGCTGGCTGACGGATGCTCAGCAGAACTCCGGCGTCTCCACCCTGGTGGCGCTTTCTGGCGCCCGCAGGCTGAACCGCTGGATTTACGAAACCATCGCGCCCCACCTGGGCAGCCGGGTGCTGGAGGTGGGCGCCGGGATCGGCAACGTCACCCGCTTCCTGGCCAATCGCGAGCTGGTGCTGGCCACCGACATTTCCCCGATCTGCCTGGACGGCCTGCGCAATCGCTTCGTACACTCCCCCAACGTGCGCGTGCTCCCGCTGGATCTGAGCGATGTGCCGGTCGAGCGTCTGCGCGAATGGCAACTGGACACGGTGGTCTGCCTGAATGTGCTGGAACACATCGAGCACGACGTGCGGGCGCTGGAGCAGCTAAACCAGTCGCTGGCGCCCGGCGGCAAGCTGCTGCTGCTGGTGCCCGCCTACTCTTCCCTCTATGGCAGCATTGACCGCGAGCTCGGGCACTACCGCCGTTATTCCCGCCGCGAACTCGAAGAGAAGCTGCGCGCCACCGGATTTCGGATCCGACAGATTCAGCACTTCAACGCCGCCGGCATTCCCGGCTGGCTGCTGAACGGCCGCCTGTTGAAGCGCAAGATGCTTCCCCCGTTCCAGGTGAAGCTGTTCAACCTGTTCCTTCCGCTTCTGAAGCTCGAGAGACTGCTGCGGCTGCCCTTTGGCCTTTCGCTGGTGGCGGTGGCCGAGCGGGTCGAGGCCGGCGCCCCGGCGGAACAGCAGACGCAAGCGGTCCCGGTGGAGACGTCGTGGCCCGCTGATCCGAAGAATTAACCATGAACGGAACTTCCCCCATCGCTCCAAGAAGAGACCTGCTGGCCGCCACGCTGTATTGCCTGGCTGCCACGGTGCTTTTTTTCCGCGGCCCGCTGCTGATGGGCCGTTATTACCACATCCCGTACGATCTGGCGGATTTCCATTACCCGCTGCTGGCCCTTATCGCCTCTTCGTTGAAAGAGTACGGCTGCCTGCCCTGGTGGAATCCGTACAGCTACATGGGCGAGCCCTTTTTCAGCAACGTGCAGGCGGCGATGTTCTACCCGCCGACGCTGCTGACCGCGGTGGCCGGCAACGCGCTGTCGGGCCGGGTCACGATTTGGTGGATGGGGTTGCTGCTGGCGGCGCACGTGGCGTTGGCGGGCGTGGGCGCCTACCGATTGCTGCGCGCCGTGGGCGTCGGCTTCCGGGCCGCGCTGGCCGGCACCACGGTCTATCACCTGGGCGCGTTTTTCACTGCCCAGACTCAGCACCTGGGGGCCATTTGCGTGGCGGCCTGGCTGCCCTGGGTGCTCTGCGCGCTGCGCCGGCTGGAAGAGAAGCGCGACTGGCCCTCGGTGGCGCTGGCCGGGCTGGCGATTGGCTTGATGGTTCTGACCGGCTTCCCGCCCGCCTGGCTGCCGGCAATTTTCCTGCTGCCGTTGTTTTACGCCTGGTGGATGTGGCAGCGCCATCCGGGGTTCGACTGGAAGGCGCACGCGCGCCCGGCGGCGCTGCTGGCCGTGGCCGCCGCCTTGGGCCTGCTGATCTCGGCTGTCTCCTGGCTGCCGGGCAGCCAGTTGGCTGAGCGCTCGGTCGCGCAATGGCGGTTTCCTGCCCAGGCCCTGGAGGGTGTGCCCCTGGAGGCCCTGACCTCGCTTTTCTGGCCCAATCTGTTCAACCAATTGCGCGGCGATTTCTGGCATTCCGTGAATCCCGCCATGGTGTACCTGTACCAGGGAATCCCGGCTTTGTTGCTGGTGCTGGCCGGGCTCACCTGGCTGCTGCGCTCTTCTGCCGCCCGCCCCTTCCTGGCCGGCGCCGCGGTCTCGGGCATGTGGATGTTCGGCGTCAGTTTTCCGATCTCGACGCTGCTCTATTTGCTCTATCCCAACGTGGTCAGACGGGGCATCTATCCGACGATGCTGCTGGCCTACTTCTCGCTGTTCTTCGCGGTGCTGGCAGCGATGGCGCTGGACGGCTGGGAGCGCGGGGAGCGCAGCCGGCTGTTTCCCGCTGGGATTTGTGCCCGCGCCGCAATCGTGGCGCTGGCGGCCGGGCTGGTGACCTGCGCCGCGGGCAATTACGTGGCCGGCATGCCGCCGGCCGCTATCCGCGCCGCCAGCGCCGGCGGCTCTCTGGTGCTGGCCGCGGCCGTGCTGGGGCTCTGCGGCCTGATCGCGCGCCACGCGGCTGCCGGGCGCATGACTCGCGCGCGCGCCTCGGCCCTGCTGTGCGCTCTGATTCTTTTCGATCTTATCGCTGTCGGCTCTCATAGCATGTTCAACGCGGGTTCGGGCGACGGTGACCCCCCTCATGCCGAGGTAGCTTGGCTCAAAGCCCGTCTGGGCGCCCAGCCCGTTTACCGGATCGATACCTCGGATGTCGGCTATGCCTGGCAGACCAAGCTGCCGCGGTGGCAGTTGCCTTCCGCCAACGGCATGAACCCCTTGCTGCTGAAGGACGTGGTGATGTACCGCAAGCTTTTCTCGCGGGTCGATGACCGCCAGTTTGTTCTGGAGTCGCCGCAGTCGCCGCTGCTGGACCTGGCGGGAATCCGGTATGTCGTGACCTCCAGCGTTTCGCTGCCGGGAATGGAACGGGTTCACGCGGGCGATCGGAACATTTTCGCGAACCGGCGCGCCTTCCCGCGGTATTTCCTGGTCGGCGCGGTAACCGGCGCCCGCGGCATCGAAGAAGCGGCGGCCAAGATCCACTACGGGGCGGTCGATCCCTCCAGGATTGTCGTGGTCCCGGATTCGGATGTGTCCTTGTTCGGGGCTCTGGGCCAGCCCGCCGCGTCCGGGGAACTTGGAACGGTCGAACTGCTGTCCTGGTCGCCCAATGAAATCCGGGTGCGCACTGTCGCTTCGCGGCCCGCGGCCCTGGTGATTACGGATACGTACTGGCCAGACTGGAAGGCCAGCGTGGACGGCAAGGCCCAGCCACTGGTGCGTGCCGACGGCTTGTTCCGCGCCGTCCCGGTTCCCGCCGGCAGCCACGAGATTCAGATGAAGATCGCGCCCTCACTGCTGTACGCGGGCGCCGCGCTCTCGCTGGGGGGGCTGTTGCTCACGGCTTGTTGCCTGCTCGGCGCGGAGGCCGCGCACATGGGTGCGGCCCGGCAGGCGGCGGCGAAACGGGGTGAACTATGAGCCTGGGTGGATGGCTGCCGGCTCGGCTCCGCTCGGCCCTGGGGCCGGTCCTGTATTTTGCCGTCTCGACGGCGTTGTTCTTCCGCGGTGTGTTGTTCGCCCGCCATGACTATCACATCCCTTACGATCTGTACGACTACCACTACCCGCTTTCGGAGCTGATCGCCTGGTCGCTGCGCCAGTTCGGCCGGTTGCCGTGGTGGAACCCGTTCAGCTATTGCGGCGAGCCGCTCAGCGGCAACATCACCACCGCCATCTTTTATCCCACCACGCTGTTCTCCATTCTGCTCGGCAACGTGCTCCACGGCCGGCTGCCTTATCGCTACATGGAGCTGCAGGTCATCGGGCACGTGTTCTTCGCCGGGCTGGGCATGTACGTGTTGCTGCGGGGCATGGAATGCGGCCGGGCCGGATCGCTGCTGGGCGGCACCGTGTTCCAGTTGGGCGCCTTCTTCACCACGCAGACCCAGCACCTGGGCGCGGTCTGCGGGGCTGCCTGGCTGCCCTGGCTGGCGCTGGCTGCCCGCTACCTGGCGCGCCGCCTGAATTTCGCCGGCGTCGCTGCCGTTGCCTCGGTGCTGGCGCTGATGGTAGTGGCCGGCTTTCCGGCAGTTTTCCTGCCCGCCTATGTTTTCGCGGGCGTGTGGGTGCTCTGCTGGTCTTGGCCGGAGGGAGGTCCAAGGTCGTCGCCGCGGCGACTCCAAGGTCCTAAGTCCCAGGCTGCAGACAGTCCGACCTTGGACCTTGGAGTCGCCGCGGCGACGACCTTGGACCTGATTCGGTGGCTGGCGAAACCGTGCGTTCTATATCTGGCCGCGTGCCTGTTGAGCATGGCCTTGGCCGCCGCCGTCCTGCTGCCGGCCTTCGATGTGGCGCGGCTGTCGGTGGCCACTCTGCGGCCGCGCAGCCAGGCCATCGACGGCTTGCGCTGGGAAGCGCTGACCTCGTTGCTGCTTCCAAACCTGTTCAGCCAGCTCCGCGGGCCGTATTGGGGGTCCATGAACCTCACCTTCATGTGCCTCTACCAGGGGTTGCCGGCCTTGCTGCTGGCGGCGGCCGCGATGGCGCTGCGCCCGGCGCGCCGCCTGGCCGTTTTCTGGATTTCCGCGGCCTTTGCTTTTCTCTGGATGTTCGGCGACACGTTCGGCATTTCCGAGGCCATCTATGTGCTTTCGCCCGGTTTCGTCGGGCGCGGCGTCTATCCCCCGTTCATACTCGCCTATTTTTGCCTGGCCTTTGCCGCCCTGGCCGGCATGGCCCTGGACGCCATGGAGCGCGGCGAACTGGAAGCCAGGTGGAGACCATGGCGGGCGGTCGGCCTTGCCGCGGTGGGCGCAGGAATTGTTTTTTACGGCGCGGTGGCATTTCTCGCCGAGCCGGCCCGGCGCGAACCGGTGATCAACGTGGCCGCCACGTTTCTGTATGCTGGCGTGATCCTGCTGGCGGTTTGCTTGCTGTTTCAGCGCATGGCCGCTGCCGCAAGTCCTGCCGGGGCGCGCCCGGATCGGGCGCGGCTGGCCGCCGTGCTGGTGGCGGTAGCCTTGCTGGACCTGGTGGCGGTCGGCTCGCACTCCTGGCCGAACATCGCCGAAGGCGACATCGAGAACCCCAAGCGCGTGCCGGGCATGGAGACGCCCGAGGACGCCTTCGATATCATCCAGCGGCACGCCGCCGCCAATCTGCCCAAGGATGAGTTGTATCGCATCGACACCTCGGACCTGGGCTACACCTGGCAGACCATGTTCCCGTTGCGCCGCATCCCATCGGCGAACGGCATGAATGCCGTCCTGCTGCTGGACTACGCCAACTACCGCTCATCGTTTTCCACGCCGCTGGACCGCCAGTTCCGGCTGGATGATGCCCGGTCGCCGCTGCTGGACTTGCTGAATGTCCGCTACGTGATCAGCTTGCGCGACGAAATTCCTGGTTTGGAAAAAGTTTACAAAGGATGGTTGAAGATCTTCTTTAATCCGCGGGCGCTGCCCCGCTTCCGCTTGGTCGGCCAGGCGCTCGACGTCAAGAGCCCGGAGGAGGCGGTCGAAACGCTGCGATCGGGCGACTTCGATCTGCGGCTGGCGGCCACCGTGCAGGCTGCTGCCCATCCCGAGCTTCTGTGGCTGCCCGGGACGCCTGCGCCTGGCTCGGTTCGCCTGATCCAGTACGCTCCGAACAAGGTTCGGCTGGAGGTGGAGGCCGACCGCCCGTGCTTGCTGGTGGCTGCCGAAACATACTGGCCGGAGTGGCGCGTCCGGGTGGACGGCGGCGATCAGCCCATCGTGCGCGCCAATGCCATTCAACGCGGCATATTCCTGAGTGCCGGCCATCACGCCGTGGAGATGCGCCTGGTGCCGGTGAAGCTGTTCGCCGGGGCCGCTGTCTCGGTGCTGGCGCTTCTGGTCATCATCGCCGGCCTGTGGCTGACCAGCCGCGGCAACGGCCTTGCGGCGGTTATTCGCAGCTTCTACGGTTTCCCCAGCCAGGCCTCGAAGGCCTCCAGCACGGTTGCGCCGCGATAGGTGACGGACCGCGCGGCGGGGCGCTCGGGCGGCTGCGGCAAAAACTCGAACACCATCTCCACCGGTCCGGCCAGCTTCCATGGTTTGAATTCCTTCACCCGCAGAACGGCTTGGCGCGCCGCGCTTTCGATCCGCCGCTTGGCCTCGGCGTGCGACAGACTGAGGCTCGAGGCCTTGCCGGCCAGCCGCTTTACCGCCACCGCCGGCGCCTTCGGCTGATAGCTCAAGAACTCGTCGCAGGCCGCCTGGTCGCCGGCCAGCATGATGACGGGTATGTCGAAATAGCCGCCAATGGCCACGATCTGGCCGATCTCGCCCGCCTCCTTGCCGTTGATCGTAATGCGCTTGATGCTATGGCTTTGCGAGTGGGCGATGAGGCCGTTCTGGGTCCCCGCCATGGCGTGCTGGCCGATAAACATGATCCCGTCATAGAGCCTGGGAGCCAGGTAATAATTGGCGGGGGTGGGCTTGCCTTGAATGAGCTTCGCGGCCGGATGGATTTCGTCGATGGAGAGGCTGCGGCTGCCGTCGTGGCCGTCCCAAATGACAACCTCGGTCGCCCCCGCCGCCACCGCTCCTTGCACCGCCGCGTTGATTTCACCGGTCAAGAGGCGTTGTGACTCGGGGAACCGGCGCTGGCCGGGGAGCACCTGCTCCTCGCGGTCATTGACGCCACCCACGCCTTCCATGTCGGTGATGATAAAAATCCGCGCGCCTTGTGCCAGGCACGTCGAAGCAAAGAGAAGAATCGCCAGTACGACGCGTGTCATGCGGCGTATCACACCACAAAGACCCGCGCCAGTCCAGCCGCACGAACGGGCCGCGCGCTCCAGCGCATCGAGCGTGGTCAGCAGGTCGATGGAGCCATCGGCCAAGGGCAGCAAGTTGCCCTCCGCCTGGATGGCCGCGAACCCGCGGGCAGCTTGCCTACGCGGCCGACCTCAGCCGCGCAGACTTTCGATCCGCAGTTCTTCAATGTGTTCGAAGTGGCGGCGGTTATTGGTCAGCAGGGTGAGATTGCGGCAGAGGGCCGATGCGGCAATGAGTAGATCAAAGTCTGCGACCTTCTTGCCCTGAAGCCGCAACGACCCGCGCAGACGGCCGAACCGGCGACACACCGCATCATCCACCGGCAGAATGGCGACTCCCGAGAGAAATTGCTCGAGCAAGGACTGGCTGTGACCGGGGTCCCGGGAGAAGAAAACTCCTTCCCAAAGCTCAGCGACGGAAACCACGCTTAGCGCTAATCCTCCCGGCTGCAATTCATGAAGGCGCCGCGTGACCGCGCTCCTGCCCTTCAGGTGGTCTATCACCCAGTCGGTGTCGATGAGGAAGGCAGGCTGTATCACAAACGGGCTTTCCTACGAGAGCGGAGCAGCCGATCCATGTAAATGTTTTCCTTCAGACGTTCGCAATCGATCAGACCTGCCCATCCGCCGGCGGTTTTCAGGAGCCACTCGTCATTATGGGGGCCAGCCGGAAGAATGGCCACCGAGACCTCTTCTCCTTCACGCAGGCTTAGCCGCTCGAGCGGGCGCAAGACGCCTCGTGAGAAGCGGGCTCTGAACGTAGGGCCTGACAGTTCCCGAATTGTGCTCGCTTTGGCAGTTCGCTTCATGGTGCCGACTTCATTGTACCGCAAGCCGATCGAATTGCCCGCACTGCCATCCATTACACACGGCGGGCCAGCATGATGATGGAAGTGCCGAAGGGAAAATTGATCACCCGCATAAGCTGGGCTTCCAGCTCCAGCAGTCCCTGGAAGAAGCGATTCAGCGGCTTCGGCAACATCACGTAGGAGGCTTTGGGCGCCATCGGGTCCTTGGGGACCAGGCCGCGGGCCAGGCGATAGAGAACGATGGGGAAAAAGGCGAAGAAAACGGCGTAGCTGCGCTTCTCGACGTCAAAGCCGGTGTTGGTGAGCTTGATGTGCAGCTCGGAAGCCAAATAGCGGCGGCGGTGACGAAGCGCCTCGTCGTGCTCGCTCCACAGGAAGCGGTAAGCGGGCACGGCCAGCAGCAGGCGCCCGCCCGGCCGCAGGATGCGCTGAAACTCGCGCAGCGTTCGGATATCGTCTTCCATGTGCTCCAGCACATCCAGCGCGGTCAGCAGGTCAATGGAGCCATCGGCGAACGGCAGCGAGTTGCCGTCGGCCTGGATGGCCGCGAACCCGCGGGCCGCGGTCAGGCGGACGGCGGCGGCCGAACTGTCCACTCCGGCCACCGACCGGGCGTGCGCGGCGAGCACTTCCAGGTTGCGGCCGCTGCCGCAGCCCACATCGATCGCCAGCCCGGCCTCCACACGAAAGCGGCGCAGCAGCCGGTCGATAATCGAGCGGCGGCCGACGAACCACCAGTATTCCGCTTCCAGCCGTTCTTCTGCCTGTATCAATTCGCCTTGCACGGGGAACCCGAAACTGAAAGTCTAGACTCTAAACTTTAAACTTTGAACTTCCCGCAGAGCGGCAATTATCGCACTGGCCGCAGGGATCGGCGGGAAGCTGCAGGAAGCCGGCCACGGCCATTACCCGGCACAGGGGCGCTCCGGCCAGCCGCGCCAGCGCGTCCAGCGAGGCGCGGCGCAGCCGCTCCCGCCGGCGGGCAATCTGCAGGGCGCTTTTCCAGGCGCTTTTCGGCCCTGGGTGATGCCCGCCCTGCATGTCCACCACCAGCGCGCCGGCATGATAGAGCGGGCCGAGCAGGGCGGCGCGCAGGCTGTCGTCCAGCTCGCCCAGGCGCTCCTGGCACATAAGGCGTTCCAGGACCCGCTCGAAATCGGCGCGGCGCAGGCCCGGCATCTGTTCGGCCGCCCGCCAGGCGCAGCGGAAATGCTCGGCGCTGGGCAGATCGCGCTCCAGCACGTTCATGGTGCGCTCCAGCGCCTGATCGCTCCACAGCAGGGTGGCGGTGGCGGACTTTCCGTCGCGCCCGGCCCGCCCCACTTCCTGCCAGTAGTGCTCGACCCCGAACGGAACGCCGGCGTGAATCACCTGCCGGATATCGTGCTTGTCCACGCCCATGCCGAAGGCGGTGGTGGCCACAATCACCTGGAGGCGGTCCTCCAGGAAGCCCTGCTGCGCGGCGTTGCGCTCCTGGCCGGTCAGCCCGGCGTGGTAGGGGGCGGCGCGGATGCCGCTGTCGGCAAGCGCGGCGGCCAGTTCCTCGCAGTCGCGGCGGCTGGTGGAATACACGATGGCCGCGCCGGCGTCCTCGCACATCCGCGCCAGGTACCGCTCGCGCTGCCCGTAATAGCCTACTTCCTTGATGCGCAGCCGCAGGCGCGGGCGATTGATGGGCGTCAGGATTTCCTGCAGGCCGGGGAACACGTCACGCAGATCGCGGCGCACATCGGGGCCAGCCGTGGCGGTAAAAGCGAGCACCTGCGGTTGCCCCAGCGCCTGCCAGAGGGAGGGCAGCAGGCGGTAGTCGGCCCGAAAATCGTGCCCCCAGGCCGAGAGGCAGTGGGCCTCGTCAATCACCAGGCGCTGGACGCCGCGCTGCTCGATGGCCTCGCGGAAGGCCGCCGAGCGGAGCCGCTCGGGAGCGACGTAGAGCAGGCGGCAGCGGCCCTCGCGCACCGCGGCGTAGAGCCGCGCCGTGTCGCGTTCCGTCAGCAGGCTGTGCGCGGCGCCGGCCCAGCCAATCCCCCGCCGCCGCAGCCCCATCACCTGGTCGCGCATCAGAGCGATCAGCGGCGAGATGCACAACGTCAGGCCATCGTCCAGCGCCGCCGGCAACTGGAAGCAGAGCGATTTTCCGGCCCCCGTCGGCAGGACCGCCAGCACGTGCGCCCCCGCCGACACTGCCTCTAGCACCTGCCGCTGCGCAGGACGCAACGCCCGGATTCCGAACTGCCCGGCCAGCGTCGAAAGATAGGTGGCGGGGATCAAAATAGGTGTTGGGTGTCAGCCAATTGCGGATTGCGGTTTTCGGATTGCGGAATTCAAGCCCGGCTGCTCGCAATCCGTCCGGCGCGGCGGAAAATCCCAAATTCGAAATTCAAACCGGACACCTGTCTTAAGGTTCTCGCGCCGCAGCGGACATTGCTTCCTCAAACTTAGGAAGGAACTTGCGAATGTAGTCGGCCAGTTCCGCCTGCTCGCCGGGGTCCAGGTGCGGGAACTCACGCTCGATGGCGCGGGCGACCCGGGCGCAATCATCCACCAGGTTCTTCAGACGAATCAATTCGCCGCTCACCATTGGCCTGTTCTCCCCAACCATCGAACATACAACAGGATTGCGCTTTCCGAAAGCGCTGTTCAATCGTCAATGATTCAATGGTTCAATCGTCAGCTTCTCTGACTCGCGCCGGATCCACAGCAGGAGGCCCACGGCAGCCAGCGCCAGGACCGCGCCGCAGGCCGTGGCGTCGGAGCTGAACGCGGGGTGGCGCGCCAGCGCGATCGTGGCCGGAAGCAACGCCGCGAGCACCGCGGCAACCAGGTATCCCGCGATGTTCAAACGAAGCAACCAGACCAGCCCCGCCAGTGCCCCGACCATCGCCAGCGCGTAGGCGAAGTCGCGGGCGTAAGCCGCCAAGCTCAGCGCGCCGGGCAGCGCCACAAATGCCGCGGTGGCCAGCAAGGCGGCCGCGATTGCCAACGGGCGGCGCAGCCAGGCAAACACCACGCCGGCGGCCACGCCGCCCACCAGCAGTATCCACAGCGAGGAATTCAGCGCGGAGAACAGCGCGGCGCCGGCCGGGCAGAACGATGAGGAACCAATGTCGGCGGCCGCCGGCGGAGCCACCATGGGCGCGGGAATCAGTGCGGTGAGCGCCCGCGCCGCCAACTGGACTCCGCGCATCGCCAGCGCCCCGCAGACACCCAGGATCAGCGCCTCGCGCAGATACTGGGCGCGCTCCCGGCCGGAGGCCGGCAGCAGATCCACGCGGCCGAAGCGGGAACCGAGCAGCGTATCGGCCGTCATCGCGGCCAGCAGCAGGCCCACAAACGCGCCCATGGCGGCCATCACGGCCCCCACAGCCTCGCGGGTCATTTCCGTGCCCCAGGGAATCGAGGTGTCGTAGCCGGCTTCCCAGGCGGGCAGGTTGACCACCGCAGCCGACAGAACCAGTGCGGCGCCAATGGCGCCGATGCCGGCATACAGAGTCCAGCGGAGCGTCGTCCGCCCCACTCGTTTCGCGAAAACCACGACCGCGACGGCCACCCAGAGCCCGATATACACAGGCAGCAACAGCGTCGAGAGGCGCTGGCGCGTGTGGTTCCGCTCCCAGTCCTCGGGAATCTTGATGCTGTAGAGAGGCCCGGACAGCCGGTCGCCGGTCAAATCCACCGCAACCCGCTCGCGGGCTTCGCCGGCCAGCGGCTTCTTTCCCTCCCACACAAACGCGAAGTCGTTCCTGGCGGGCCGCTTCTCGGGATTGGACTGGACCAGGTTGTAGTCATCGAGGGTGACGCCGCGCGCCTTGAGGAAGGCCTCGGCGCGAGCCTGCGCCTCGGCCGCCAAGAGGGCCGCGCCGGGAGCCTGTTCGTCCTGCTGGTAGTGGGTCCGCGGGTCAGTGCCGTCCGGCGCCAGCCGCACGCTGTACTCCGACTTCTCCAAGGGGCGGAAAAACCGCGTCCGCCAGACCGCCAGGCGCGCGTGACCCGCAGAGTAAATGCGATTGGTCTCGGCCAGGCCGGCCGTCTCCCGCAAATACTCGGCGCGCGTCGAGGACGCGGCCTGCTCGCGAACGGTGACGCGGCGGAAGCGGGAGACATCCACGCCGCTGCCGCGCAGGTGGGCGACGGCGATGACCTCGGCCTGCCTGCGCCCGATCGTGTAGCGGATGAAATCGCCCAGCACGGGCGGGCGGACCAGCAGCAACAGGACGACGCCGGCCAGGCCGGCGCCGATGGCGATACGCATGCGGCGCGGGCTGGCCGGCGCATACGCGTTGGCCGGAGCGGGAACCGGCTGGGCGGCTGGCTCCGCCGCGCCGGGGGCTGCCGCCGCGGCCTGGGGCGCGCCGGCCGCAACCGCTGCGGCCACGCCCGGCGCCGCCGCCCCGCATCCCGTCAGGGTCTCGTCTTCGAGGAAGCCTCCGTGCTGCCAGTACAGCACCACGCCCACCAGCAGCGGGATCAGCACCACGTCGCCCACCAGCGCCCCGGAAATCTTGTAACCCAGGTTGTCGGAGCGCAGCAGGAACAGCCCGATCATGACCGCGTCCACGGTGTAGTGCCAGACCAGTGTGGCCAGGATGCCGAAGCGCAGCATCACCCAGCCGGCCAGCAGCCCGATCAGCCCCACCTCCACGCCGCGGATCCAGGCCGGCTGCTGGGGATAGGAGCTGTGCAGGAAGCCCCACACAAACGCGGGAACAACGATTGCCACCCAGCGCGACTTCAGCCAGCGGTCCAGCAGCGGAATGGCGAACAACCGGAAGCTGAATTCCTCGCTGGTGGACGCCAGCAGGCTCACCGCCATCGGATACAGCCACGGCAGGTAGGTGCTCAGCGCGTTGTCGTAGTTCACCTCCAGCGGCGCCCAGGCGCCGAAGCGGCGCGCCACGATGTAGAACAGCACCACGGCGCCGATGTGCATGGCCGCCATGCCGTAGCCGATCAGCGTGGAGAAGAAGAATTCCTTGCTGCGCAGGCCGGGCAGCGTGAACAACTTCGAGAGCCGGATGCGGTTGGGAACCAGGTCGGAGTAGAGCGGGGCCCCGGCGGCGGCCAGCAAGGCCACAAACGCGCCGATCAGCGCGCCCGCCAAGACCGCGCCGATCACCACAATGGCGACGCTGGTGGAGTACGGGGCGTTGGTGGGGAACTGCGCGGCCAGCGTGGGGAGTTGGTTGACGCCCATGACGGCAAACAGCCCGCCCACCAGCCCGCCGATGGCCACCGCCGCCCGCCATTCCACACGCTTCCGCTGCGCCATGCGGATCAGCACGATGATTCCGGCGATCAGCAGCGGCAGGTAAAAGGCGGTGGCGATCAGGTTGAGCAGCTCATTGCGGGAGCGCAGCCGCTGGTAGTCCCGGTCCCATTGCTCCGGGACTTTCAGGAATTCCCGGTATCCCCCGATGCGGTCGCCCTGCACGGTTACCGACACCCGCCAGGTCGCTTCCTTCAGGCGGTAGTTGCGGCGTTCCCAGGTGAAGGTGTAGTCGTGGCGGTTGGGCCGCGCGTCCAGGCTGTCGGAAACAAGCCAGTACTGGGCCGGGTCGATGGCCTTCTGGGCGCGCAGGAAAATCTCGGCCAGCCGCTGGGCTTCATCTTTGCCCAGCCGCGCGCCGGGCGCCTTTTCGTCGATGAGGTGGCGAAATCCGGTCAGTTGTCCGGCGGTGGTGAGGCGGACGACGAACTCCTCCTTTTGCGGAGGCCGGAAGAATCGGACCCGCCAGCGCCACACGGGCACTTCCGAGGTCATCAGCCGGTTGGCCGCCTCCAGGCCCACTTCCCGCTCCAGGTAAGTGCGGGCTTCGTCCTCGGGATCGAACAGCACGCTCTGGCGGTAGCCCGCCGGATTCAGGCCGCGCAGGCGCAGCCAGCCGGCGCTCCGCTCGGCGATCTCGGTCCGGGAAAGCCGCAAATCGATGGAGGCTTCCGGGAAAGCGTGGAAGAAGTAAAGGTAAGCGACGGCGGCGCCGGCCAGCCCGGCCAGCAGGAAAATCGCCGGCCATTTCCAATCCTGGCGCGTGGCTTTCACGATACGCATAAGGTGCTCTCAATCTATGAAATCTGCGAAATCTGCGGCTAAGACCTACGGCAGTATTCTTAAATCCTCGCGGACCAGCCGGCTGAGCTCGTCGATCTTTTGGAGCAGGTTCTGACCGTTCAGTCCGGCCACCTGCCGGGATGAAACCGGCCGGCCGCTGTCCACCTCGGTCACCTCGGCCTTGAGAATGATATCGCGCGAAACCGCCAGCAGCTCGCCGCGCAGCATGTAGCGGGCGCCGCAGCGGCGGGCAAGCTGCAGGGCCGCCGCGCGGTCCAGCGAATCGAGGCCGCGTTTCATGGCCTGCAGCTCGTCCAGCAGCCGCGCGGGGCCGACCAGCGCGAGGTTGGCGTCCGGGCGGGCCAGGCCGGCGATCAGCAGCTCGGCGGCGTCCGCCGCGTAACGGTCGTAGCGCGGCTGGCCGGTGCGATTTTCGAAGTTCAGCACCGCCAGCGACGGCCGCCCGGATGCCGCGGGCAGGGAAGCCGGCCGCCGGCCCGAGCCGCTGAACAGCACCACCGCCCCGACAGTGGCGCCGACCAGCAGGGCCAGCGCCGCGACGATCAGCAGCAGGCTTTTCCAGCCTTGATCCGCGTCATTGCTCATACGGCCGGTACTGTACCCCAGCGCGGCCCGCGCCGCAACCAGACAACAGGCCGCGGGTACGGGAATGCGGGTTACACTCGAAGAGATGGCTGGTCTGTTCGGTGTGGCGGCGGCGCAGCCGGTTGACCTGCATGTGTCCATGGAGGACGCGCCCGCATATTTCCGATCCCGCGGCGAGAACAACCCCGACGGATGGGGACTCGGCTGGTTCGACCCCGGCGGACAGCCGCGTCTCGTCAAGCACCCGCTGCCTCCTTCCGGCGAGTTTCCTGCAGGCGCCGCTTCTGCCGAAGCCCGCGGGAGCTTGATCGTCGCTCACGTGCGGCGGAGCAGCCGTGCTCCCCGCGCCCAGCGCAACACCCACCCCTTCTTGAGCAACGGCTGGCTGTTCGCGCACAGCGGCGCGCTTTACCCCCTGCTGGAGACCCGGGTGCGCCGCGAAACGGGGCGCGTCAGATGCGAGGGGCAGACCGACAGCGAAGCATTCTTTCGCTTGCTGCTGCGTCGCCTCCAGGCGCCGGCCGGCCCGCTGGAAGCGATCCGGTCGGCGGTGACGCTGGCGATCGAAGATGGCCAGTTCTCGGGCCTGAACTTCATTCTGGCGCGCGCCGGCGAGCTTTACGCCTTCCGTTACGCCACCCGCTCGGCCACCTACTTCTCGCTGTTTTGGGAGCGGAGGGAGCCGGGCCGGCCGCTCGAAGCACGCTCCCTTGAGACGCAGGCGCTGATTCGCAGCCCCGCGCTCGCCCGCGTGCCCGCCGCCGTCGTTTTTTCCGAGAAGATCAGCGAGGCCATGCAGCCGCTCGAGATGGGCCAGTTGCTCATCGTTCGAACCGCCCCGCACCTGACGGCTGACGTTGCTTGCCTGATCTGACCGGCCACGGATGCACACGTTGGCCCCGGGTCTTGCGCCGGTGTCTATCCGTGTTCATCCGTGTTCATCCGTGGTGAATCTCACCCGCGTTGCTTGCGGGCGCCGGCCTTCGCTGCCTTCCTGGCTGCTTTGGCCTTGGCATCCTGGCGGGCCGCGCCGCCGCGGCCCCAGCGCGGCTCCATCAATCGCGCGTTCCACTCATCGTAGGCCGCCTGCAGCTCTTTCAGCTTGGCCGGCTCGGTGG
>Ga0315280_10001906_pt1 | contig 34804 bp, 26 predicted proteins | sample YL17G06_40_MG_FD_203697 | JGI IMG/M metagenome (GOLD analysis project Ga0315280, IMG submission 203697) | Sediment microbial communities from Yellowstone Lake, YNP, Wyoming, USA - YL17G06_40 | ecosystem: Environmental > Aquatic > Freshwater > Lake > Sediment | place: USA: Wyoming | collected...
CACGATACCGGTCAACCTGCACGCCCTCTACTACGAGAACGACCTGTCGCAGAACGTGGCTCTGGAGGCCGGCGACACGCTAGTGGTGCCCGAGAACGAGACAGCCTTCGTGTACGTCCTGGGCCTGGTCGCGAGGCCCGGGCCGGTACGGCACCACTCCGGCATGAGGCTGAGCGAGGCTGTCGCCAACGCCGGCGGGTACACGCTCGACGGCAACATCAAGGACGTGCGGATCATCCGCGGCGAAGGCGCCGAGCGGAAGCTCTACCGGATACACTACGCCGACACGTTCGACCAGCCGGAGGAACAGCCACCCGTGCCGGAGCGTGCCCCGGACCAGCCGTCGAACGCGGGCTACATCCCATTCCACTACCAGGATGCCTTCCCGCAGTTCCGCCCCAAGGACGAGCCGCAGCCGGTCGAGGAGGAACTCCAGGACACCGATCCGGTTCTGGAGCGCGGCGACATCATCGTGGTGCCGGAGCGGCAGAGCTCGGCCAGGCGACGGACACTGCTGCCCTGGCTGAACTCGCTGGGTCTCACCTATTGGATGGGTCGGGAGCTTATCCAACTCCTGCAGTGACGTTGCCGAGGCGGCTTTGAACGATCGGGCGCGGGCAGGCGCATCTGGCCCGCGCCCGTGTGTTGCTAGGTGCCGCACACACGTCGCCTGATCTCGCCGCAGTAGTAGGCGTAGTTGCCCCACGGCACATCGTCCGGCACCCCATGGTCGAGGTCGGGAATGTACCGCCGCGCCTTGACCGCCGGCCAGACGCGGTCGAGCTCGGTGTCGATGGCCGCCCGGTCGCGTGCGAGAGCGCGCTTGTCGATGCCTCCCATCAGCGCGAGCTCCGGATAGTCGCGCCGGTAGACGTTGACGTCCACGCCGGCCGCCACCTCGTTGGGCCACAGGTAGTTGACGCCGGCCTCCATCATGCACGGCACGATGTCGGACGGGTTGCCGTCGGTGTCGACCGAGAGGACCGGGGTCGAGTGCTCATTCGCGAATGCCTTGATGCGCCGGTAGCACGGACCCATGAACTCGCGCCAGTGCGCCGGTGAGATGAGCGGGCCCTGGCGCCCGCACATGTCCTCCCAGATGTGCACCACGTCCACCGACACCTCACGAACCACCGCAGAGAAGACGGTGATGTAGATGTCGGTCATGCGCTCCATGATCTCGTGCACCAGGGCCGAATCAGTGTAGAACGCGATGAGGCACTCCTCGTCCCCCAGCAGCCATCTCAGGGAACCGAAGATCCCCACATCGGGGAAGTTGCCGAGCTGGATCGGCCAGCCCTTGGCGGCCCACTCCGCCGCTCGCTCCCTCCAGTCACCGGCGAGGCGGTCGGGGTTGTCTGGGTCGAGGCGCAGGTCCCGGTACTCGATCCAGTCCTTTCGGTCGGCGATCGGGAAGCTCAGGAACTGCGGCATCGACTCACCGTGCTTGTAGTCCTTGCGGACGATTCCCCAGTGGTCGGTGTGGACCACGTAGTTGTCATCCTCCTCGATGACGCGGCTCTCCACGCGCGGGCACGGGCCGTTGATAACGGGCACCTCTAGCGGGGGCATATCGGGAGCCATGAAAGTGCGGTGGTCGGTGACCTCCCGCGGCTTCCCCTCGCGCTCCCACCGCTGCCACGCTCGCCCCCAGGGTCCCCAGAACAGCCAGAAGGGCGGACGGTCCACTTCCTCGCCCAGCACGCAACGCACAAACCGGTCTCGGTCGGTCATCGACAGCCTCCTCTGCACGGCGCGGTCGCCTATTCCGCATGGGGGTGGCGGAGTCCGCCTCGGAGGCCATAGTCGCGTCCCGGCGAAGGTGAGGAAGCTGTTGGCGTGAGACCGAACCCAGGTGATGCCGATGATGGAGGCGCACTGCCCGAACTGCGGCTTTCGGAAGCCCATCTTCTTCGGGAACTACCTCTGCCCCAAGTGTAGGCACGTGTTCGTCCCGGACGGCTGGAAGCAGAGGGTGCATCCGGTCCTGGCCGGGGCCCGGTCCGTCAGAGCCGAGCCTGCGGACAGGTCAGCGTCGACGACGCAGGAGGTCTTCGCGTGTCCTGAGTGCGGTACGCGGATCGCCCCGTGGTCACTGCGCTGCAGCAAGTGCGGACACCGCCCGTAGGGGCCACCGGCGGGCGCCCGAGGTGGCGGGTCGTCCGAGGAGGAACAGCTTGACAGCCGCTCTCGCTCTCCTGTGTCTCGCGGTACCCGCCCCGCACGCGCTGCACGACTGGTTCTCCCGCCCTCCCGTTCCGAACAGGCTCCTCGTCGTGCCGTTCGAGGGGGACGCGCAACGTGGCATGCTGCTCGAGTCGCTTGCCGGGCTCGCGGCGGCTCACTGCAACGAGCACGGGCCGGGAACGCTCGTGTGGGAGGATCTGGACCACGCCGACTACCGGCGGTGGCGCGACGAGCTCGTCGCCGCCCACGGCGTCGAGTCGACGAGGACGACGCTGGAAGGCGCGTTGCGGGACCTGTGTGCCAAGGGGGTCGTTGACGGCTACCTCCTGTACCGCTACGACTCCGGCGACCGCGCGCTCTTCACGCCGGGCGAGTGCGACGAGAGTGCGAATGTCGCTACGGCACTGGCCGGCGTCCTGGGCGGTGTAGTGGTCTCGGAGGACCTGGAGCCACTCGCCAAGGACTGCGGACTGCGACTTTTCCTCGACTGCCGCGGCATGACCGAGGAGCAGTGCCTGGACGAGTACGGCGGTCGGTTCTCGACCTTGGGGGTCGGCACGGCGGACCCGAAGACGCGCAACGCGCGCTCACTCATGATCGCCAACAAGCTGTTCGTGTCGAGCGGACGCGGCCCGGCCTACGAGCGGTCCATTGGGCGTTGCGGCCCCGACAGCCCGGTGATCGGCTGGGGGATCGGCGGCGAGGACGAGCAGACCATCGCGTCATCCCGCAAGGGCCTTTTCCAGACCGCCACAAACTGGTGCCACAACCTGACCGTGCTGTCCACAGAGCGGCCCGGTGAGGAGGTTCCGTGGGAGCGGCTCGCCGCGCGTGAGCCCGGGGAATCCGCGCGGGCGCCGGAGAAGGGCAAGCACTACGTCTGCCTGACCCTCACCGACGGTGACAACATTCAGTGGCTCATGGGCAACTTCATCGGAGGATCGGAGGGTCGATGGTACTACGGCAACCCGCGGCGCGGCTCCGTGCCGTTCACGTGGGGGTTGCCCGTGCCCGGCCTGCTGCAGCTCTCGCCCCGGACGCTGACCGATGTGCTCGCGACGGCGACGCCAAACGACGACTTCGTCATGTACAGCGGCGGAGGCTACTTCTACCCCGATCTGTACGGCACCGACCGTGCCGAGGACTGCCTCGCGCTCCACACTCGCAGGCTGCGGCCGGTGATGGAGCGGACCGGCATTCGCGTCCTGGCCTTCAGCTTCCAGGACTGGGACTCGGATGCCGCGCTGAAGGCTTGCTCGACGATGGCGCGTGAGCTCCCCGGTCTGCTGGGCATACTCGCGTTCCAGTACTACCCCTACTCAGCCGGAGAGGGGCGCACCGTGTTCGTCGACGGGGCGGACGGCGACCGCGTACCGGTGGTGAGCTGCCGCTACACAGTCTGGGCGAAAACCGGCCGCGAGCGAGACACCACGCCCGGCAACGTGGCCGAGGCGCTCGGCGGGCTGCCCGTCGTTGGCGAGCAAGCTACCGAGGACTGCTTCTCGTGGGTGCTCGTTCATGCGTGGTCGCGGTTCCGTAAGCCGGGCCCAGGGGTAGCGCCGGACGACGAGGACGATGTTCCGCAGGAGGCCGAGTCAGCCAACACTTCGAGGGGCTACGATCCCGCGCTGTGGACAGCCAGGCGGCTGCCGCCCCACGTTACGCCCGTAACCGCCACCGAGTTCCTCCGGCTTATCAGGGCGGGCCTGGCTCCAGGCGCGTGACCTCCGCGGCCCCTGCCGACAGCAGGGCCGAGCCGGGCGGCTTCGAAGGCGACCGACGGCCCGCGACTCGCAAAGGGCGGCGGACAGGCAGGAAGGAAGAGCGCCCCGGATTATCGCCACGAGCCTCCTCGGTAGTGGGTCGGTCTGACCGTGCGCACCCGAGGTGACCTGCTCGTGGCGGGAAGAGAGGCGCCGTGCTATGACCGGCCGCGAGCGAGTCGCCCTGGCAATGTCACATCGCGAGCCCGACCGCGTGCCCGTCATGTGCCAGCTCTCGGTCGGCCACTTCGTGCTGAAGACAGGCTGCTCGCCGGTCGAGTTCCGGCATGACCCCGACGTGTACGCGGATGTGCTGTACCGGGTACGGGAGCTGTACGCGTTCGACGGGATCTTGGTGAGCGTGCCGGGCTCGGACCCCGACTGGCATGCGAAGGTCGCGACGGTCATCGAAGTGCCCGGCGGCATCCGCGTTACCTACTCCGAGCCGCTGCTCAACCGGTCGCCTTACCCGATCGGCGATGACGCGTACTACCCGTTCGACGACATCCCCCGTCCCGCCCGCGCGGTGCCGATGCCTCCAGTCGACCGCGTTGACCCCGGGGCGATCGACACACTCGACCCAGTGCCGAGCTGGATGCTGAGCAACCTCCGCGCCGTGCTCGCGCGTGACGACGGTCGCCACTCGATCCACGGGGAGACCTTTTCGCCGTTCGACGGCCTCGTGAACGTTCTGGGCATCGAGGGTGCGATGATGGCCCTGATCGACGCTCCCGGGTGGTGCCACGCCGCGCTGGAGCGTGGGCTTGAGTACGCGGCGAACTGGGCGGTGGCGCAGGCGCGTCTCGGCGTCGACGCTGTCAAGATCTCGTCGCCGTACGTGGGTGGCGGGCTCCTCAGCCTCCGCCACTATCGGGAGTTCGTCCTGCCGTACGAGACGCGGCTCGTTGAGCGCGTCAAGGCCGAGCATCCCGTGCCGATGTACACCCACACGTGCGGTGCGATCGGAGACAGGCTCGAACTGATGGCCGAGTCGGGCGTCGACGGGATCGAGTGCCTTGATCCTCCGCCTCTCGGCAACGTCCGCCTCGCCGACGCCAAACGCCGCGTGGGCCATCGCCTGTTCATCAAGGGAAACATCGACTCGGTGAACGTGCTGCTGCCGGGCGACGACGCGATCATCGACGCGACTGCGCGGCGCTGCATCGAAGACGGTGCGGACGGCGGCGGCTACATCCTCTCCACCGCGTGCTCAGTGGCGCCGCGCGTGCCGCAGTCGGCCGTCGCCCGTCTCGCGAGCGCGGCCGAGAGGTGGGGGACGTACTCCGCCGGCGCTCAGTGACCGGCCGACCCCTCGGGAGAGGCGCTCGCGGCCGGTTTGCGGCGCCTCGCGCCTCGGCGGCGGCGCGGCTTGCGCGGAGCCTGATCGGTCTCCGTCGGAGCCGCCTCCGGAGGCGGAGGCGGCTCCGACGTGGGCTCCGCTGCGGGCTTGTCCTGCGCCTCCGCTTGTGGCTTCTTGCGGCGACGCCGCGTGGGCCTGCGGCGCTTCCGGGCCTTCGCCTCCGCTTCGGCCGCCGACTCCTCGGGCGCCTCGGGCTCGCCTGCTGAGAGCGGGATCGGCTCGAGCTCCTCGTCGGGCGGAGGGGCTGGCTGCGGCTTCGGCGTCGGGCGCTGTCTCGGCAGTCGACGCGAGGGCCGTCGCGGCTCGGGCGCCGCCTTTGCTATGGTAGGAACCGGCGTGGGCTCGGCGATGGGCTCGGGCGCCTCCGCCTTCTTGCGCCTCGCCCTCCGCGAGCGCTTGCGCGGCTCCGGGGCCGCTGGCTCGGGCAACGCTGCCGGCGCCTTCTCCTCAACGGACTCGGCTTCGGGCTCCTCTTCCTCATCCGGCTCCGGATGCGCGGGTGCCTCGCCCGGGTCGACCGAGAGTGTGGGCAGACGGTTGAGCGCGGCCGCGAAATCGAGTGCGCGGAAGTCCGCGTAGTCCCCGGGGTGACGGCCGATATGGGGAGAGATGCAGTCCAAGCCCTGCTCGTCAACCCGCCGCCGTACTTCGGCCGCCACCTCGCTCATCGGGGTGCGGCCATCGACGATGCCGCTCCGACGGGCGTACTCGATTGCATCCGCGATCGCCCTGACCTGCGACGGATCGACCAGCGTGGAAACGGCTGACAGGTCGATCTCGTCGGTCCCGATCACGATCTGATCGAGCCCCCGGGTCGACACTTTGCTGGGCTTGCGACCGCGGCGAGTGTGGATGGAGTGGGGCTGCGGCGCCCGGGCGGCGGTCGTCCTATCACGCGGCCGGGGCTCCTCGGTACGACCCGTCGGGAGCTTGCGCGCGACCGCCCTGGCTTGCTTCGTGGCGCACTTCGGGACGTAGTGCTCCATCAGGATGACCGTGTCGGCGACATCCAGGTAGTCGCCGCAGCCGCCCATGACCAGTACGGTCGACACGCTCACCTCATCGCGCATGTAGCGCACGCGGTCGATGAACGGGATGATGGGCTCCCGGCGCGACGATACGAGCTCTCGCATCCGGGCGTCGCGGATCATGAAGTTCGTGGCACTGGTGTCTTCGTCCAGCAGGAGGAGACGGCTGCCCGCGTCGATCGCCTCGAGGATGTTGACGGCCTGAGACGTGGCGCCGGACGCGTTCTGAGTCGAGAAGCGCTCGATGTCCTGGTCGCCGGGCAGCGGCCGGAAGAACATCCTGATGTCCACACCGGAGACGGGGCGCCCATCCTCGGACCGGATGCGAACGGCCGTGGGGTCGGTGACCACCAGTTCCCTGCCGTCGCCCGGCACGTGACAGTACACGGCGGCCTCGAGGGCACGGAGCAGCGTGCTCTTCCCGTGGAATCCCCCGCCGACGATCAGAGTCACGCCCCGAGGGACGCCTAGGCCGGTCACCTTCCCCGCGTTGGGCAGGTCCACCGTGACCGCCAGCTCGCGGGGGGTTGACGTCGGCACTGCCGAGGCCGGATCCATCGGCAGGTCAGAGGCGCCGCTCGCGCGCGGCAGGATCGACCCGTCGGCCACGAAGGCTGCAAGGCCCAGGTCCTCGAGCCGGTCCCTGAGCGCGCACTGGTCCTCCACGCACTCGACATGCGCGCGCAGAAGATGGGAAGCGGCGCCGTCGTACAGAAGGGCGTCGCGGCTGAGGTGCGGGATGACAGAGAAGAACAGGTCCTCCGCCTCCCGGTGCAGCACGGTGCGGCCCTCGCCCGGTAGCGTAACGTTCAGCCTGAGCTCCACGCAGTCGTCCGGGAACACAACGGCCGAACGGCCGAGCACTGTCTGTCCGCCGGCGTCCACGGCGACTGTCCTCGTGGCGCGGCCCTGCGGCTGGAGGCGCTCGATCACCTCGGCCGAGCGCCGCGCCAGCCAGTCAGCGGTTGACACGCGCGCTACTGAGTCGCGGAGGAACCTGCCCGGGAACAGCGCCACCCCTAAGGGCACCCGCAAGCGCGCGCGCGTCGGAGACGCGAACGGGTCCTTCTGGATGTGGTCGAGCGCGAGGTGGTAGTGGCCGAAGTCGTAGACGCCCAGGAGTGCCCTGTAGGCAGCATAGCCCTTGCCGGCTATCTCCGCCAAGCGGTCGCGGAGGGCATCAGGTGTCAGCAATACATCTCGCTCCGTGAAACGGCCGCAGCGCGGCTCCTGGAGAGGACCCAGTGAGAGGAGGCCTTCTGGGAGGCCATCCGGACGACACTAGACGGCGCGCGGGGTGGACTCTCCGTACCGGGCGGGCGCGGCGCGACCCTTGTCGGCGCCCTGCGCCCCCGGCTGCCGTCCCCTGCGGCGCCTGACGGTGTCGTAGTCGATGCCTGCCAGTTCGACGGCCCGCCTCCAGGTCCCGAAGTAGCGCGGGCTCTTGGCGGCCGACAATAGCGCCCCATGCGAGGCCATGACGGACTTCTGCGAGAGGTCCGCGCCCTGCGTATGTAGGCGCTGTATCTCCTCGATGATGCGGCGCTTGGTCCACTGCTTGGTCGGCACCGTGGGGGTCTCGTCGATGCCCGCGGCCCTCAGCGCGGCCTGCCAGCTCCCGAAGTTCTCCTTGCGCCGGGCGGCACGGTAGAGCCCTGCCTGGTCTCGGCTTATGGACGACCAGTTCAGCGGCACGCCCTGCACACGGAACTCACGGATCGTGGCGATGATCTTGGCCCGAGACCAGAAGTGGTTGCCCCGAATCCCGTCATAGTCCAGCCCGGCTGCCTCGATCGCACGGCGCCAGCTTCCGAAGTACCGTCTTGCGCAGGCTGCCGAATAGAGTTGCTTGTGTGCACGCTTGAACTCGGCGGAGAGGAGGTCGGCACCCTCGCCCTCGTGCTTGCGTATGGCGCGGACGATCTTGTCCTTGCTCCAGATCTGCTCCCCGCGACGTATGCGACGGTAGTCCAGCCCGGTGGCCTCGATCGCCGCGCGCCAGCTACCGAAGTGGCTGGGGGAGCGGGCCGATGAGAACAGGGCCCCGTGTGTCTTGCGGATTCCGGTGGGCGACAGGTCGACGCCGTGTTCGTGGAGGCGGCGTATCGTGGCGATGATCTTCGCCTGCGTCCATCTGTGCCCCGCCATGCGGAACGTCGCTCCTGCTTCCCGCCGCAGTCCCTGTCACGGGACCGGCGCGGACCGCTGCTGGTCCTCACCTAATCTCGACCACTGACTGCTGCAGCCCAGGAGGGCCGCCTGACGCCGCCACGACGGTCCCGCGGGTCAGAGTCCCAGGCTCGCACCACTTTCTGCTTCGTTCTCCTCCCCACCTTCTTCGTCCTCGGCGCGAATGCGGAAGATCAGCCCGATGAGGAGACGCTTCCCGGGCAGGTAGATCCTGTTCTGGAAGTCGTCCAGCAAGCAGTAGAACGCCGGGATCACGAGCAGGGTCAGGAACATGGAGAACAACACGCCGCCCGTCACCGAGGCGCCCAGGCCCTGGCGGAACTCGGACCCCCGGCCGAGGCCCGTGCTGATCGGCAGCAGGCTCAGGGCCAGGGTAAGCGTGGTCATGACGATCGGCCGCATACGGGTGACGCCGGCCCTGAGAAGGGCTTCCCTGCGCGGCAGGCCGCGGCCCCTCAGTGTGTTGGTGAAGTCCACCAGCAGGATGGCGTTCTTCGTGACGATCCCGATCAGCATGATCATACCGATCATCGAGAAGATGTTGTTCGTACAGCCCGCCACCCACAGGCCGATCAACGCTCCGGTCACGCCCATTGGAGTGCCGAGCATGATGGTGAACGGGTGGAACCAGGACTCGAACAACATGGTGAGCAGCGCGAACACCAGGATCACCGAGATTGTCAGCGCCTGGCCCATGTACTTGAACGAGTCTCGCATCATCTCGACCGAGCCGCCTACGTTGTAGGTGATGCCGGCGGGGAAGCGGACGCTCTTGAGGACTTCATTGATCTTGTCGCGCGTCACGCTGTCGGGTTGCCCGCCGGCGTCGATGCCGATGCTGATCAGGTCCTGGCGGTTGAGGCGCGTGAGCTGAACCGGCCCCTGCGCAATGACCACATTCGCAACGTCACGAAGCCTGACGGGCTTGCCGTTCTTTGTGGCCACGATCAGGTTGGGAATCCGGATCGAAGCGTCTGTGTCGGTCTCGACGAAGTCGATCCGAAGATCGAACTCGTCGCCCCCCTCACGGTACTTCAGTGTCGTGTCGCCCTCGATAGCCGTGCGGATGGCCGTAGCGATCTGAGCCGCTGAGAGCCCGAGCTCGCTCGCGCGCTCGCGGTTGACACTCGCTTGTATCTCCGGCTTGCCGACCTTGTGGGATATGTCGGCGTCGAAGCCCGGCACGGCCTTCAGCTTCTCGTACACCTGCTCGGAGAGGTCGACCAGGCCGGCATCCCTCGGGCCTTGGATCTCGACCGACACGGGGTTCGCGCCAGCGGCTCCGCCGTGGGTGGGCGGCCTGACCCTGATGACGGCGCCGGGAACGACGTTGCACTCCGCTTGCATCACGACTCGAAGCTCAGAGACCCCGCGCACGCGCAGCTCCGTGCCGTCGCGCCGCTTGATCAAGTTGATGCCTCGCATTCTCGAGACGATCCGCTCGAACTTGGGGGCCAGGTCCTTGCACTGCACAGCGACCTGACCGTAGTTCGCGCCCTGCTGGTCGGCCATCTGACCGACCTCGGTCGAGTAGGCGCTGACCTCCGGGCACTTCGCGACGATCTTCTCGACCTGCCGAACGACGGCGTCTGTGGCATCCAGGTTCTTGTCGATGGGAAGCTCTACGTAGATGTCGAACTGGCCCTGATCGGCCTGTGGGATGAAGCCGACGCCCAGGATCCCGAGAAGCACCTTGCCCACAATCACCAGCAGGGCCACGGCGGCGAACACTGTCAGGATCCGAGACCACCAGCTTGAGATGCACAGGTCGAGCATCCGCACGTACGGGGTCCGTCTGCGCACGGCGGACTCGCGCGCGTCCTCCTGGGCTACCATCTTCGCCACGTCTTGCCGCTTCAGCCAGCGCGCGGCCATCATCGGGGTCAGAGTGAATGACACGAGGAGGCTGAACAAGGTGGAGACAGCGACCGTCGCGCCGAACGGACGGAACAGCTTGCCGACCATCCCGCCCATCAGCGCGATCGGGACGAACACAACGACATCCGTCATCGTGATCGCGACCGCCGCCAAGCCTATCTCCGCGCGCCCGTCGATCGCCGCCTGAACCGGGTCCTTGCCCATCGACAAGTGGCGGTAGATGTTCTCCAACACGACGATCGAGTCGTCGACGAGGATACCGACGGCCAGGGCGAGTCCGAGCATGGTCATGAAGTTCAGGGTGTAGCCTATCACCTGCATGACGAAGAAGGTCGCGAGCAGCGAGGTGGGGATGGCGAAGAACACGATGACCGTCGCGCGCACATTGCGGAGGAAGTAGAACACGACCAGGGTGGCCAGTAGAACGCCATAGATCAGGCTCATCGCAAGGTCGTGAAGCGAGTCCTTGGTGAAAAGCGACTCGTCCCGGACGAGCGTGAACCTGACATCTCCGGGCAGCGAGGCCTCGAGTGCCTTGATACGGGCCTTTACCGCATCCACGGTCTCGATGACGTTCGCGCTAGAGCTCTTCGTCACCGTGAAGCTGACCGACGGGTCGCCGTTGAGCCGGGCGTAGGTCGTCGGCTTCTGCACGGCGTCACGCACATCGGCCAGGTCGACAAGGCGCACAACTCCGCCCTGGCCCGTCTTGATGGTGAGTTGCCGGATCTCGTCGACCTTCTTGAACTCCCCCAGGACGCGGACCGCGAACTCCTTCTCGCCCTCGTCGAAGGTCCCGCCGGGTAGGTCGAGGCTCTGCATGACAAGCCAGTTCTTGAAGTCGGATAGGGACATCCCTATCGCGGCGAGGCGGTCCTGATGGGCACTGACCCTGATCTCGCGGACCTCGCCACCACCGACGCCTACGGACGCCACGCCGATGGCGCCGGAAAGGCGGTCCGTGATGGTCCTGTCGCCCAGGGTCCGCAGCTCGCGGCTGCTTAGCTTGCCCGAGGTCGCGCCGGCGATGACCGACGGCATAGCCGTTATGTCCAGCTTCTGGACGATCGGCTGCTCGGCATCGTCCGGCAGCTCGCCCAGAACTCCGAAGACCTTGTCCCGAACATCGGCGGCCGCGGCCTCCGCGTTGGTGGCCGCTTCGAAACGAATGATGACGGCCGACACGCTCTCGCGTGAGATGCTCTGCACCTTGTCCACGCGGGTGATCGTCGCGACGCCTTCCTCAATCGGCTTGCTGACAAGCCGCTCCACCTCGTCCGGGCTGGCGCCGGGGTAGAGGGTGGTAACTGTGATGATCGGGATGTCCACGTCCGGGAAGAGCTGCTTCGGCAGCTTGGACCACGCCATCAGCCCGAGAAGGGCGACAGCAATGAAGAACATCGCCATCGCGACCGGTCGCTTGATCGCCGCTTGTGTGAGCCACATAACGAGCCTCCTGCCCTCACCCCCGACCCCTCTGCCTGGGGAGAGGGGTGAGCAGGGGTCCGGTGAACCGCGCCTCTATGCGCTCTCCGGGGTTGCCTCGGCTTGTGTCGCGCTGCTGGGGCCGCGGTCGGCCTCCTCAAGCAGTTGTGCCTCGACGGTGGCGCCATCGCTCAACGCTTCCTTGCCATGGATCACGACCTGCTCGCCGGCTTCGATGCCGCTGATGATCTCCACGACTCCGATGCCCTCGAGGCCGAGCACGACATCGCGGCGCACGGCTCTGCCGTCCTGCACGACATACGCGAAGAAGCTGCCGTCATGCTCGAGCAGTACGTCGCGTGGCACCGCGACGACGTCTTCCGCATACTTCACGCGGACCTGACCGCGGGCGAACATGCCGGGCTTGACGGCGACATCGCCGGGCACGGAGATCTTGATCGTGAAGTTCCGGCTCGCCACGTCGCCCGCGGGCAGGATGGACACGATGTGGCCGACGATCTTCGCGCTCGGCACACCGTCGACGGCGACGTCGACCGTGTCGCCGGGCAGTACGCGCGACACGTCGAGCTCGGAGACGGTGGCTTCGAACTCGAGCGCGTTCTCCGTGACGATCGTGAGGATCGGGCCGCCCATCCCGCAGATCTCGCCCACGTCGCTGTGCTTCTTGCTGATAGTGCCGGCCACGGGAGAGACGATCGTCCGCTTGTGCTTCTGCGCCGCGTAGAGGCCGATCAGCGCCTGCGCGGTCTTCACGGCGTTCTCGGCCGCGGCGACCTCCTTCTCGTCCACGCTGACGGTGATCTCACCTGCCTGTGCCTGTTCGTAGGCGATCTCGGTCGTGCGTAGCGCGTGGGTCGCCGCCTCGATGTCGGCTTCGGCGTTCTTCACTGACAGCCGCTGGTTCTCGGCATCGGTCAGGCCGATCTCAGCGGCGGTGACCGACTGCTCGGCCGTGCGGACAAGCTGCCGCTGCTGCTCGACCTGCGCGCGCGACGCCTCGGCGGTCGCGAGCCCGGCCTTGGCCTGCTCGATCTGCTGCTCGGCGATCGTGAGCTGCTCCCGCGTCGGGCCCTCCCTGATGAGCGACAGAGCTTGCTGGGCCATCTGGAACTGGCTCACGGCCGTGTCGTACTGAAGCTGAAGCCCGTCAACGGTCTGCTGCGACACGGCGCCGGCTTCCTTCAGCGTGCGCATCCGCTGCAGGTCGCGCCTGACGTTGTCGACCTGCAGTTCGGCCTGATGGACGCGCTCCTGGGCCTGCTCGCGCTCCTGCGTGCGTGCGCCTCGCTTCAGATCTGCGTACGCAGCGTTCGCGCTCTCCACCGCGGCCCGTGCCGACCTTACGCCGGCCTGCGTTGACTCCTCGGTCTGGCCCAGGCCGCTGCGCGCCTGTTCGAGCTGCGCACGGGCCTGTTCGACGCGGGTCCGAGCGGCGGCGATCCCGTCGTCCACTTGCTGCGCGAGCAGATCGCGCCCGGTCTGCGCCTGGCTCAGCCGTGTCCGAGCCGCGTCGATCTGTGTCCGGGCCGTCTCAATGCCCTTCTGGGTGCTGATGTCCTTGTAGGTGTGCCCCTCGCGCGCCTGGGCAAGCCGTATCTTGGCGCCCTCGACTTGCGTCTGGGCCTGGTGAATGGATGCATCAAGATCGGCGCAGTCGAGAAGAGCTACGACCTGTCCCGCACGCACCGGGTCGCCCTCGTCGCCGCTGAGATAGGTGATCTTCTCCGACATCGAGGAGCCGACAGACACCTCGTGAAGTGCCTGCACGGTGCCCGTTACCTCGATCGTCTCCGCGATAGTGCCGCGGGTCGCGAGGATCACCTCCACCGGGGTGGCACGTTCCTCCTGGGCCTGAGCTGGCTCGGCGGGCTTCTTGCCCCTGCAGCCGGCCGCCAGGAGCGTGAGTACGGCTAGGGCGACGAGCGCGTAGCGCGCGAGGTCGAGCGCAGGGCTTCGGGCTCTCATCTCTGGGTGCCCCCGTTCTCTGTGGGAGTGCTGCCGTCTCTCGGGTTCCCGTCGTTCGGCACCACCGTCTCGCCCGGTGGACCCACCACCTCCGGGATCGGTGGCGCGTCCATGGGAGAGCCGATGCCGGCCATGTCGGGGATCTCCGGCGGGCCGTTCGGGTCAGGCCGCGCCAGGTCGCCAAGGTCGGCCACACCAACCGCGTATTCCAGGTCCGCGCGGGCGAGCCGGTACTGGAAGAGAGTGGTGACGAAGGACTGCTCGGCCGCGACCAGCGCGCTCTGCGTGTCTCGCAGGTCGATCCACGCACCAACGTCGTTCTCGTAGGCGAGCTGCACGCGGTCTCGGGCCTGGCGGGCCTGGGTGACGGCTTGAGCGGCGTTCTCTATCGACGCGCGCGCGGAGGCTAGGGCCTCGAGCGCGGCTCGGATGTTGGTCGCGATCTGCTGCTTGGTGTCATCGATCGAAAGGCGCAGCGCCATCTCCTGCTCGCGCAGCTTGTGGATCTGCGCCTCATCGTCCCCGCCGTTGTCGATGGACCACGTGGCCTGGATTCCGATCGAGTAGTTGACGCCCTCGGTGAAGCCCTGGCCGAGCGAGTAGCCGGTGTTGGCGAACGCGCTGATGACAGGGTGATCCTGGAGGTCGATCAGCTTCGCGTTCAGCTCGAGCGAGCGGATCTGCTTCTCCATCTTGGCTATCTCGGGCCTGTCCAGCGCAGAGACGCGCGCGGCGCTCTCGTCCACAGCGATGAACTCGGGCAGGAGATCGGACCTGATCTGGACGCGCTCCGCCGGGTCGAGTCCCATCGCGCGCGAGAGCATGGTCAGCGCCGTCCTTACGCCGCCCTCGGCTGTCGAGAGCTGGGCCTTCGTGGCGGCCACATCGGCCGTCGCGCGGTCGACGTCATACTGCGCCGCCGTCCCGTTGCTGTACTTCGCCTCGGTGATGCGCAGGTGCGTCGCCGCCCGGTCGACCGCGTCGATGGCGATCAGGCGCATGTGCTCGGCCCGAAGGACGTTGTGGAAGGCCTGCTTCACGCCGAGCATGATTCCGAGCTGCATGGCTCGCATGTCCAGCTCGGCCGCCTCCACCATCGCGTCGTTGGCATCGCGCGAGGCGCGTCGCCTGCTCCCCAGGTTGAGCGGCTTCGCGACGGTAAGCGTGATGCTGTTGGTGAACGGGCTGCCGATCTGGAACCTCTGCATCTGGCCGGGGTTCTGCGGGTCCGGAAAGGAGATCGAAGTGACCGGGCCCCGGAAGGTCGCCGTCGCCGAAGCGTCGATCGAGAAGTCGCCGATGGAATCGGCGCGCTCGCCTTCGACCCGCTGAACGGTGACCTGCTGCTGCGCCGCTTTGAGCGCGGGATGGTGTTGAAGCGCGAACTCGACCGCTTCGGAAAGGTCGAACCCACGCTCGGAGACCACCCGGATCTGCGCCGCGGCCATCTGACAGGTCACCGCGGCCGCTGCTAGCAGGCCGAGGATCGGCCTCACGCCTGGAGGCCACTGCGTGCTAGGGCGCGTGCCCATTCTCGTCATCACCCGCCGTGGAGCAGTCGCCCTCGGCCTCCGCGCCGTTGGGCGAAGTCCGGGCCTGCTCGAGTAACATGAGGTGCTCGGTGAGGAACTCGGTCAGGGTGTCGATCTTCGAGAAGAGGACCCCCATGTTGAAAGGGTGCTTGAACACGAGGAGGCGATCCCCGGCGCCTATGCCAAGCTCCCTGCGAGCGGCTGCCGGGATGACCACCTGGCCCCGCTCGCCCACCGTTACGGCTCCCAGAAACAGGTCGGCGGCTACGATCGGCGGTCCCTCCCCGACGCGACCACGCGCCCGCCCTGTGCCGGCACGACAGGTCGCATGGAATACATGATATACAGGAGATGAACGATCCTGCGCCGGCGGCGGTTATACCATGATGGCGCCGCGGGCGCAAGCGGCCCGAGGTCGTATTGCGCTGTACGGCGAACGATCACCTGCAGGCTGCGGAACGTCGCGGCCGGCTTGCGTTTCCAGTCCCCCGGAGGTAGCTTGCTCATGGTTACTGTGGGCGCGGTCTTTGCCCTGCAGATCCTGCTCCAGCCAACACTCCAGTCCCTCTCCGTATCCCACGGTGAGCTCGTCGACGAGTCGGGCCATCGCGTTGCCCTGCGCGGCGTATGCTTCAGCAACTGGCTCGCCGAGAAGGTCCCCCACAGCGACGCGGATGTGCGCGCGGTGGCGTCCATGGGGGCTAACTGCATTGAGATCACGGTGCCGTTCCGTCTTCTGGACAGCGGTCAGGGCGGCCTGCGCGACGATGGTGTCGCGCAGATCGATCGAATGCTGGGGTACTGCCGCGCGGTCGGCACCTACGCGATCATCACCTGCACGGCGCCTGAGTCCGAGCGGACCCTCGCCAGCGACCGCGCCACGCGGGTCCGGTTTGTGGAGACCTGGGTGCGGCTCTGCGGACGGTACGCGGCCGGCGACAACGCCAACGCGTCGCTCGTGGCCATCATCCCTTTCGAGCAGCCGAGTCGGACTCTCATGGATCAGCGCCAGTATGGTGATCTCTGCTCATACCTGGCTACCGAGCTACGGAAGGCGGCGCCGGGTCTGCTACTGTTCCTGGCTCCCCTGCAGGGCCCCGGGCCTGAGGGCGCGCCCATGATCTCGTACGCGAACGTCGGCGCGGTGTGCAGGGCCGACGCCGCAGCCGAGCAGGCGCAGCGAGACCGGACCATCGAAGCCGCCGCGATGTGGGCGGCACAGTCGGGCAAGCCCGTGCTCGCGGACCGCGTCGCTCCGCCTGCCGGCCTCGCGACCGAGGAGCGCGACTCGCGTCTCAAGGCGACGCTTGCATCACTCTTGGGGGCATCACCTGTCATCAGTTTCCTGTACGACGAGTACGCCTGTGCCAGCGGGCCGGACGGTATAGGTATCAGGTTCGCCCAGGACGGGAAGCTCGTGCGCGATGAGGGTCTGCAGGCACTGCTCTCCGCCGGCTTCCGGGGCAAGCTGGCCGTTCCGCCTCCGCAGAACCTACCGGGGGCGGGAGGCATGCCGGCCGAGACACTGGCGCCGGAGAGCTGACTGTTCCGTCCATGCAGGTATCAAAGCCCATAGGGGCGAACGGCAGTTCGCCCGATGCCACCATGGCGGGTGGCCAGACAACGAAAGGAGACACAACAATGGGCTCTCATGCCGCAGCGGCCCCTGTGCAGGGCGCTAGGCACCTCTTTCTGATGGTCTTCAAGGCGACGCCGGATGACAAGCTGGAATGGAGGCCGGCCGCCGTCGATGGGGCCGACGCGACCAACATCCTGGAGATCGCGCGTCACTGCATCGCGGCGGACGGGTACTTCACCTTCATGTTCACTGAGAGCAAGGTGCCGGCGCACGAGGAAGGCGCCGCTGACTGGTTCAGCTCGGCCTCATTCGCGGGCGAGGGGCCGGCAGCGGGCGTGTCAAACAAGGCAGGGCTGATCAAGGCCCTCGAGCACGAGGCGGCCAAGACCGACGCCGTCATCGGGGCGGTAACGCCGGAGGCCTGGGCCGAGATGGTCGAAGCGCCCTGGATGACCGCCACGCGCGCCGAGTTCCTCGGCCTCCTTGCGGGCCACTGGTCCTATCACGCGGGTCAGGTCGCCTACATCCAGCGCCTGTACGGGGACAACTCGTTCGGCTAGTACCGGTTCACGAGCCCGGAGGAGCCGCGTTGCCTGACTACAGCGTTTTCGACTCGGTCTGCGTCCTCGGTCGCCATCGCGAGCTGAAGCCGGGTGGGCCGCACACGGCTGATGACCTGCTGGGCGCGATGGACCGGCACGGGATCGCGGAGGCGCTGGTCCTCGACTGCCTGAGTAGGGAAAACCACCCGGCCGACGGCAATGAGCGGATCCTCTCCACGGCTGCAATGAGCCCCCGTCTTCACCCGGCCTGGGCGCTGCTGCCGACGGGGGAGTACGAGGGGCTGCCCCGGCCCGGCGACCTCGTGCGGAGGATGCGCGAAGCCGGCGTGGGCGCCGCGTTCCTTTTCACCGGGCAGTACAAGACGAGCCTCGCGGACTGGGCGGTCGACGAGCTGCTCGAGCCGCTTGCGGAGCACCGCGTGCCCCTTTTCGTCAACCCTAACGACCTCGCCGATCCGCGTGGCTGGGACGCGATGGACTGGGACGCAGTCGTCGCGCTCTGCCGTCGCCTCCCCGAGCTTCCGCTGATCGCGAGCGAGTGGCGCATCAGGCGCGCCCAGCGGATGATCTATCGCGCCCTCGATGCCTGCCCCAACCTGCATATCGAGCTCAGCGGCTACTGGCTCTACCGAGGCATCGAGTTCATCACAGAGCGCTGGGGCGCCGGCCGGCTCATCTTCGGCTCCAACTGGCCCACGTTCGGTCAGGGCATGACGCTCGCGCCGCTGACTTGCGCGGACATCTCGGATGAGGACAAGCGGCTGATCGCGGGCGGCAATCTCCGCAAGCTGCTGAGCTGGAGCCAAGCCAGCCACGCCCGCCCGGAGCTCCCGCCAGCCCCTGATCGCTATGTGGAGTTCGGCCGCACGGGGAAGCGGCCTGCGGACATGCGCTTCGCCGACTGCCACGGTCACCTCGGCGGCCGCATGGGCCACTACCACGTGCCCGGAGGCGACGTGGACTCGACGGTGGCCGAGATGGAGCGGCTGGGCGTCGAGGTCTGCTGCGTCTTCAGCTTCGCCGGCGTTCTGAGCGACGAGTGCTTCGGCAACGACGTGGTCGCCGACGCGGTCAGGCGCTACCCCGACAGGTTCGTCGGATTCGCTCTGCTTAACCCGCACCGCGGGCGCGACGGGATGTTGGCGGAGCTCGAGCGTTGCGAGAAGCTCGGGCTGCGCGGCATCAAGCTCATCGCGCACTACCAGGGCCACCCGGACGAGGGCGACTGGCTCGACGTGCCCTGCGAGTGGGCACATGAGCGCGGCTGGATCATCCTGAACCACCACTGGGGCTCGCCCGCCCAGGTGGAGCGGCTCGTGTCGAGCTTCCCCAACGCGTGCCTCATCGCCGGGCACACCACCACCGCCTACGCGGACATCATGCGTCGCTACCCGAACCTCTACATTTGCTCGTGTCCGCTCTTGGCGCCGCGCGACTGCGATGATCTCGTACGGGCCATCGGGGCCGACAGGCTGCTCTTCGGCTCGGATCTTCAGGACCTGCCCATCGCGTGGGGCCTGGGCCCCATCCTGTTCTCCCACCTGCCCGAACGCGACAAGGGCCTGATCCTCGGCGACAACCTGCGTGGTATCCTGAAGAGGTACAGCGTCTCCTGACACGCCGGAGGGCTACCGTGCAGACGCAAGAGGAGATCCTCGATCACATCACGCGGACCATCGTGGAGCAGTTCGACCCGTACCGCATCGTGCTCTTCGGCAGCCGCGCGCGCGGCGACGCAGCCGAGGACTCGGACTACGACATCCTAGTGGAGATGGAGAGCGAGCTTCCGTTCGCGAAGAGAGGAGCGGCAGTGAGTCTGGCCCTGTGGCCAAGACTCTACTCGCTCGACCTTGTTGCTTACACCCCGCAGGAGTCCGAACGGCAGCGCGGCAAGATCGGCTCCATCGCGAGTGTCGCGGAGGCGGAGGGGGCTGTATTGTATGAGCGCCGCTGAGGACGCTCGCGAGTGGGCCGTGTGCGTGCAAAGCGACCTCACCACGATAGCATGTGTCCTGCGGGGCGAACGTGTACCGTGGGATTCGGCCTGCTTCCACGCACAGCAGGCCGTGGAGAAGGCTCTCAAGGCGCACTTGGTGGCTCAGGGGCGGCGGCCACCACGCACACACGACTGCCTAGCCCTGCTCGAGCTCTGTCGAGAGAGCGAACCGGGCCTGAGCCGTCACGCTGCCGACTGCGCGGAGCTCACGCAGTACGCCCTTATGGGGCGCTACCCCACCGTTGCAGCTTGCCCAGAGGGCGAAGAGGGGCTCTCCGTCGTCCGACGTGCCCGAGCCATCGCACTGGACATCCTGTCAAGCTTGGGCATCGGCCTTGACGATCCCTTGGAGGATTCGGTCTAGCCTATGCGTACGCAGGACGAGATCCTCGAGCACATCACGCGGACCATCGTGGAGCGGTTCGACCCGTACCGCATCGTGCTCTTCGGCAGCCGGGCAACCGAGGCAGCCCGGGTCGCCGCTACCCGCCGCTACGCTCGATGACCCTCCGGCTTACGTCTAACCCGGCCTCGCCACCATGGCATAGTCCCTCCCGCACTCGGCGCCGAGATAGGCCAGGCTGCAGTCGAAGGCCGCGGCCCAATAGTCCTGCCCCTGCGGCGGCGACTCGCTCAGCCTTAGCCTTATCTCCACGTACTGCCGCTCGCCGGGCTTGGCGGATGGATCCCACTCCGGCGTCGGCGCCAGTGTCGGGAGTCGCGCGCCCTCGGGCGACAGGAGCGCGTCGCTGTCCACAGGATCGGATGTGTTGAGGACTGGGTCGACCAGCCTAGACTCCCCCGACAGCACCTCGATGCCGGGCGGCGACCTTAGGGCCAGTCTGAAACCGTCAAGCGGCTGCGAGGTTCCGTTGGAAACCGAAGCCCTAAGTGTCACCAGGCCGGTGGCGTCACTCACGGTCCACTTGCTCGGAGCCGAGCGACGCGCAGATGACACGTCGCAGTACAGACTGCCGTAGCGTGTGAGGACGTCCTTGTTCGCGTCGCCGACCTTGAGCGTCACCTCGTGCTCGGCCTGTGTGCCGTTCTCGACACGCACCTCCGACAGCGTCGCTCCGCTGCCCGGCGCGAGGCCGATCACCGCCGATGCGTAGTCCGTCACCGAAGCGACCGGCGTGCCGTTAACCGCTGTCACAAGGTCGAGCGGGCGAATGTCCGCGCTCGCGGCCGGGCTGTTGGGCAGCACGGAGGACACCAACACGCCGCTGTGCTCCGCTGGGCCCTGCGTGAGCAGCTCCACCGCCCTCTGAGCGGCGGCGGTCGGCTGCCCCTCCCACGTCTCACGCATCATGAGACCGATGTACGGGTAGGGCGGCGGCGTGACGGGTGGGCTCGCCCCCGTTTCGGACAGACGCGCCAGCATCCAGTCCAGAAGCTCCGCGATGCGGGACGCGGGGATGGACATCCCTAGTCCCGCGCCGGTCTTCACGCCCCAGTGAACCCCCAGCACCTTGCCGTCCGAGTCCACGAGCGGGCTGCCTGAAGAGCCCGGCCCGAGCAGCACCTTGGTTCTGATCGACAGCCGATAGGCCCCGTGCCTAGGCGGATCGTCGGTCGTCTGGTACACCGGCGGCCCCGACACGACGCCCGGCGCCAGGCCTCCCAGCGTCCCCGCGTCATAGCCGACAGCCCAGACAGGTTGCCCCGCCGGCGGAAGGCCATCGGCCAGCTTGAGCGGCGGCGGGGCGGCCGAGTCCGATGGGAGCGCCAGGAACGCCACGTCGGACGCGCTGTCCGACATGAGCACCACGGCTCTGACCCGCGTGGGCCCGAAGACCGCCTGCACCGAGCCCAGCACGTTCAGCACGACGTGCGCGTTCGTGCACACCATGTGATCTGCCATCACGAAGCCGGTGCCCTTGAGCTCGCCGTCCACGAGCACGGTGCACACCGAGGGGGCCACGGTCGCGTACAGCACCGCCCCATCGACCTGCGGCGCCTGGCCGGCTCCAGCCGCGCGCGCAATCAGACCGATCGCGACAAGCGCGACGATACGACACCGCGTCAGCGATGCTGCGGACATGGGTCACCTCACAAGGCGCTCACTGAGCCCCGGTGTGTCACGTCACCAGGGCGCTTGTCCGGCGCAGCCTGAGGGAAAGCATGCGCCCGAGCCGCCGGAGGATCAGGCACGCGATGACCGGGTGCTCCGCGACGAGCGTCTCGAAATCGTCCCTCGTGAGCTGTGCCAGCCTGCACTTGTCCACGGCGGTTACCGTGGCCGACCTCGGCCCTCGGTCGAGGAGTGACATCTCGCCGACGATCCAGCCCGCCCTCACTTGAGCAAGCACGCAGGCTGCGCCGTCCTCACCCTCGCGGACCACCTCGGCGGCGCCCTCCAGGATGAAGTAGGCCGCGTCACCGGGCTCGCCCTCCGCGAAGATGACGCGCCCCGCCGGTATGGTTGTTACCGACAGGATGGCGCCGACCGAGTCCCTTTGCTGCGGGGAGAGGTCCTTCAGAGCATCGACCTTCACGAGATCCTCCGGACGGATCAACCTGGTCACCACGCCTGCGCGCCGCCTCGCCGGCAGCGCATCCTCGAGTCTGTCCCCGCAGCCACATTGGCACGCGGTCCGTGCTTGCGGGAGGCTATTGTGTTCGCGACGGCCAACGTGCAACCTTCACCCCGGCAGTCCGTCCGCAGTAATGGGCGGCGGGAAGGGAGCGTCTCCGATGGAGTCCGAAGGCACTCGCCGAGCGGCGCGTCACGAGCTGCCGCCTCTGTTCCTCCCAATCGTGCTCATCAACCTCGGCGTGCTGGGGGCCGCCACGGTCGTACCATCACTCAAGGCCGACCTCGCGCTCATACCGGGCGAAGTGCTGCGCGGCCAGGTCTGGCGCCTCTTCACGTACGCCTGGGTCCATGCCGGGTTGGGCCACCTCATCGGCAACATGCTGCTGCTCCTGCCGTTCGCCCTGTACCTCGAGTTGCGGTACGGGCGCGCGGTGTTCGCCGCCGCTTACGTCGCGTCGTCGGTGCTTGCCGGCCTGATCCTCTTCCTGAAGCCGTCGGAAGCGACCATCGGGGCGAGCGGAGCCGTCTGCGCGGTCGTGATGCTGACCGTGCTAGGGCTTGTCCACAATCCGAAGCGACCGGCGTGGGTCATCATCCCGGAGCTCCTGCTGGGTCTGCTCGTGGTCGTGCTCTGGCTTGTGCCGACGATGTTCGGGAGCCTCATGGGCTTGTTCAGGCACGACGGCATCTCCCATCTCGGGCACCTTGGGGGCTTCATCTCAGGCCTCATCCTGTACAGGACCGGCATCCTCACCCTCTCACGCACCGACCCGAAGCGCCCTGCCTAGCCCGCGACAGGCCTCCGGCGCCGCGCCGGCGAATACACGTGGCGGGCACCAAGTGAGAGCCCGCTGATCCGCCAGTAGGAGGGGTGAGGCCCGATGCGCACGACGTTCCCGGCTGCGGTCTGCCTTCTCTTCCTCGCCGCGGTGCTGGTGTTCGGCTGTGGGTCGACGACGCCTGAGCCGACGCCTCCCGCGGAGGTCGACGCCAGCATCGTGGGCACCACCGCCGGGGGAGTACAGGGCTACGTCTACGTTCCGGCCACCCCATCGGCCCTGGACTCGGGCGCGAAGCTGTCCCAGGCGGACGGGCCGTTCACCGTCTCGATGAACCCCGTCCCTGACGAGGGCCTGGACCCCTGTGTCGGCGGTCAAGTGCTCCTCGTGCTCAACGGACAGGTCCTGAAGACATCCGACACCGATGAGGACGGCCGGTTCAGCTTCGACTCAGTCTCCGCCCGTGACTATGATCTGCGCGTCCGCCTCGACGTGGACGGGGAGGTTGTGCGGGAGGAGTTCCCGTCATCGGTCGAGGTCGTGGAGCCGGGGACGCACTATGACATCGAGGCGGGAATGGGTATCGTGGGCGGGGATCCCGATACCGAGGTGTGGCTCCTCACCATCGGCCTCGGAGTCGTCATCCCCGACCCCCAGGGCATCGGACCCGACATTCTCATCCTCGGGCTGGCATCGAGCGATGACCCCACGGAACTCCCGTACGCGCTGTTCTACCTGATAGCACAGCGCAACATCGCGCCCGGCGACTGGTTCGACTTTTCGGATCAGTCGGGTGGCACCGCCACCGACTACCTCTACTTCGGCGGCGTGGCCCTCGAGGACGGCAGCGCGTGGTTCTTCAGCAACTTCGAGGACACGTCCGCGTCCGGCCTCGACGCGATCGGCGAACTCGGCATCACCGAGGTCGGCCCCGGCGCGATCGGCTGGGTAGCGGGTTACCTCAACGGTCAGGTCGCGTCGGCCAAGGAGCTAGCCGCCACGCGAAGCGCCCACGGAAGGACGGTCTCGATTCGCAGCGAGGGGCGCATGGCGCTTGTGGGGACATTCGACGTCCCTCTGCTTCGACTGCAGTAGGCAGTGAACCAGCCTCGATGACACCGAGGATGTGACATGAGCGGGACCCTCATCGTCATCAACAGCTCGCCGTACGGGACGGAGAACGCCTACAACGCGCTCCGACTCGCCATAGCTCTCCTGGAGGGGCACCCGGATGTCGCCGTGCGCCTGTTCCTGATGTCGGACGGTGTCCTCTGCGCGGTACAGAGACAGATGATGCCCGAGGGCGTACCGAACATCGGCGCGATGCTGGCAGATGCGATCGCGCGCGGAGCCGAAGTGAAAGCCTGCGTGAGCTGTGTCAAGGCCCGGGGCCTAACATTCGCCCCGCTCGTGGATGGCGTCGAGGTCCAGGCGATCACGGACCTTGCCGCCTGGGTGATGGACTCCGACCGCACGATCGTCCTGTAGGCCGGCCGCCCCGCTCCCCTCACAGGCCGTTGTAGTACCCCTCCACCGCCTCGAAGTCGACCGTGTCATCGAGCGGGAGGCAGAGGCGCTCGTAGAGCGTTCTGCGCCCACGCATGTCCGCGAGGAGCACCGCGCGCGCGTGGATGGCCACCTCTTCGGCCACCTCGAGCGGCACCGCGACCACTCCGTCATCATCGCAACCGACGATGTCGCCGGGCCTTACCTGCACGCCGCCGCAGCCGATCACCCCTTGCACCTCCGCGACCTCGATGCGGCCGGGGATGATGGTCCGGCCGACGGCGCGGGCGCACACCGGGGTCTTCTGCAGCGCGATCTCGCCCGTGTCGCGGCAATAGCCGTCGGTCACGATGCCCACCACGCCGGCGGCGATGGTCCCGAGCGAGTTGTTCGAGCCCCAGAAGCCGACCTCCGGCGCACCCCCCGTGTCGGTCACGATCACATGGCCCGGCCTGATCAGCCCGCCGAAGTCGATACTGCCCACCTCGCGAAACCAATGCCCGTGCGCGTCGACGATCTCCTCGGTCGAGCCGAGCTTCCACATCGGCCTGCGCGCGGGCACGCACCGCACGGTGAGCGCGGCGCCCCAGAACCTCATCCCCGGCCACAGCGGCCTGACCTGCCGATCGAGCAGTGTCAGACTGAAGTAGCCAATGCCGTCCAGCGCGTCGCACACATCGACGACCCGCAGGTGCTTGTAGAGCTTCAGCAGGCCAAGTGCGTTGTCCGTTGCCGATCCGACGTCCATCCTCCACCTACTCTCCCGGTTCGAAATGCACCGCCGCGACGCGGTTCGCGGGCACGGAGACCTTCGCGACGGTTCCATCGCCCGCCTGGTCGGCGGGCGATGCCAGGGCCCGCTCCGTCCACGACCAGGCTGCCGACGCGTGCCCCGGCAGCAGTGCCGCCGGGTCGATGCGGAGGGTCACCTCCTGCTCCGCGTCCACGTCGCGGTTGATGGCGATGACCGCGATCCCCGGCCGTCTGCCCGGGCCGGAGACATAGAGCTTCGCGTAGACGCTCGGGTTGCTGCAGCCGAGGCCGACGATGTCTCGGAACCTGCCGTGGATCATCGTGTCGCGGAGCTCCTGCCGCAGGTCCCACAGGCGCGTGAGGTAGGCGCGAAACCCGGGGTCCACCCGGTCGAGGTCGTACTCGATCGACAGGCTCGGCCAGTAGAGCATCGGCGAGAACATGAACAGGATGTGCAGCCTGGTGTACAGCTCCTCGACGTTCTCAGCCGTCACGCGCGGGCACTGGAGCATCGGCACCTCGGGGCAGCAGTAGCGGAACACTTCCGGCATCCCGTACCCGCGCCAGTCGCTCACCCAGTCACGCGTCGCGGGGTCCGTCTCGCCAAAGGCGACCTTCTGGTCGGGGTAGCGCACGTAGCAGCACGAGAAGTCGAAGAACTGGGAGAACACGTCGCTCGCCGCCTCGCCCCAGGACCACACGCGCGGCTCGCGTTCGGTGAGCTGCTCTCTGATCCGGCGGAACAGCTCGATGTACCCCGGTCCCCAGTGGTCGAAGGGCGTGCGGTGACCGTGTGCCTCCCGGGACCAGCACTCGCGCGCGGTCGTGTGCGGCTGATCCACCTGCAGGCCCTCCACGCCGTACCCGCGCGTGATCTCCTCGATCTTCGCGAGCCAGTAGTCCTGCCGCTCCTCGGGAAACGGGCACGCCACCGTGAAGTAGCGCCCGTTGTAGAACTCGGTGAAGAACGTCCCGTCCTTGCTCCTGCAGGCCCACTCGCGGCCCATCCTGCCCCACCAGTCGGTCTCGACATCGGTGATGCGGCAGTTGATGTAGATGTCCGTCGTCCAGCCCTCGCGCGCGTTGCAGCGCTCGGCGAACTCGCGCAGGCCGTCGGCTCCGCCGATCCGGTCGAGCGGCTCGTAGAGCGGGTACTGCGCGTCGAAGCCGCCGCGGTGGTAGCCGCAGATGTGCGCGACATCGAGCCGCATCTCGTCCCAGCAGCGCTCCATGAAGGCATACAGCGCGTCGGCGTCACTGCGGACGACGCGACCGTCCGCGTAGGGCATCTCGAAGAAGAGCTCCACGAGCGCGCGGAGCTCCCTCACGCTGTCGGGCATCTGGGGCGGCTGCCACCAGGTATCGAGCCACGCGCGGTATCGGTCGGCGGCGCGATGCCACGAGCCGGCGTACGGCCAGAGCACGAAGCGCTGGCTCTCGAAGGCCTGGCCGTCGAGGGTCATCTCGCTGTGGTCCATCCGGGTGTGCGGCGCACCGGCGGGCGACCTCACCCCCGCCTTCGGGGCGCGATCAGTCGCGCCCTTACGGCACCCCCTCTCCGCCAGCGGAGAGGGGGAACGGCCGGAGGCCGGGGGGGTGAGGTCGGACTCATCGGAACACGCCCGCCCAGCGATGAAGCGATCTTGCTCGGCCCCGCCGAGGAACGGCGTCGTCTCAAACAGCAGCTCGTATGCCTCGGGATCGCGCTTGCGGAGGACGCGCCCGCGCATAACGGTCCAGCGGAACGCGGGGTCTTCGCTCGCCATGTAGAGGCCGCGGGTGCCGTCGTGGTAGAGCATCCACGACATTGCCTCGTTCGGGTAGATGTACTCAAAGTCGCGCCAGCCGCCGGTGATAGGCCGCGGCCTGCGCTCGCCACCGATGAACGGCAGGATCAGCTCCGTCGCGTCACCGAAGCACTCGGCCAGCCCCCAGATCACCGGGAACTGCACGCGCTCGACTCGCGCCGACGCGTTCTCGCCGGGCAGCGCACCGAGGTGCTCGAGCCGGTAGGAGCACGCGACGGCCGGGCCGAGCTGCTGGTCCTCGATCAGCTCGTATCTGAGCACGAGCCGTACAGCGAATGTGACGCCGCACTGCCGAGGGCGCTCGTAGGTCACCTCGACGGCCCGCTCGCCCACGCGCTCGACCGACGCCGCGAGGACCGCCGGCCCATCGATCCAGACGCCCTCAGTGTCGAGGAGCCTGAAGGTGATTCCACTTCGGCGGTCGGCCAGCGGATCGAGGCCGACCTCCTCGGAGGCCAGTGACACTACGCGGCCGGTCACAGACCCCACGTGGAGGCGAAGCCCTCCGGCAGCGATAGCGACGCGGACTTCGCCCGGGTCGAGCGGATCGCGGTCTGGTGGGTAGGGAATCTGCTTCCAGGACAACCGCCATGCTCCTCTGTTGGCCGCCCGTACCGGGTCAGACGATGCGGCGGCCGGCAGAGGCGCGCCGGCGTGGCATCGGGTCGGGGATCGGGCTTGGCTACGCGAGCTTCGTCCGCGGGTGGCCGGTCCCTGCAAGGCGCAGACCTTGATGTCGCGGCGGCGGTTGGGCTCGCGAGGTGGCTGCTGCCAGGATGACGGCCTCTGCGGCCACTTGCCTGCCGAGGTGCCCGCGGCGCGCTTGGTCGCCATGTGGGTTCCAAGCGCGCCACGCGTGCTCCAGCTACAACTCCTCCGCCGTTAGGGTGTACCACCCACCGGTGCGGTCGCTGTACTGCACCACCTGCAACCAATAGTCGCCGGTGGAAGGGCACGAGTAATCGATCCGTGACGACAACGACTCGGGCCCGCCATCGTCATTGTAGGCCAGTTCATTGCCGCCTGAATCGCAGAGACGCAGGACCGTGTCCGCCCCCCACGAATCCGGGCCGAGACCGTGGGTGTAGAACGTGTAGTCGACCCCGGCCTCAAGCGAGACTATGACCCAGTCCTCGTCGGGGCCGCTCCCCTGGAAGTCTGTCTCGAAGGAGCGTCGCTGCGACTCTCCGATGCCTAGCTGCGGGTTGTCGCCTGCTTGCGCGTCGTCGCCCGGGTACTCGTAGTCATCGACGCACCACACGTCCACAGGGGTATCCCCCGTGGCGGCTACGGTGAACAACGCTGACGTACCGCTGTGACCCGCGTCGTCGCCGCTGCTGTCCTCAAGCTCGACTTGGACCCAGTATGAGTCATCCGGGGGCACGTCGTAGAAGGCAACGGAGACCGACTCGCTTTCGTCCAGAGCGGCCACGGTGTTCGCTTCATAGGCTGGGTCATCGTCGCGGAGCCAGATACTTGCGTTCGCGCAGTAAGCGCCATTGCCGCGCGCCGGAAGGGCGCGAGCGCCCGCGCCGCGCTTCTCGGGCGGGATGCTCGCGTCGGGTGTCGGCCCGGGAAGGTACAGGCGGAGCGTCACGGTGCCCATGCCGGGTTGGCTGTGTCCGGAGGGCCCGGGGATGGCGCCGCCACACCCCTGGACAAGGCAGCTCACAAGCGTGGCCACGACGAGCACGCCTCCAACCGCCGCAATGCACTGTCTGGTAGACAAGGCTATCACTCCCTGCTCTCGTGGCATTGGCTAGTGCACCCCGATCGACACGCTGTTGCCGACAGTCCCCACCTCGACGGTGACGGAACCGCAGGCCCATCCGCCGTTCGTGTCTTCGACGTCACACCAGATCGTGACGACACCGTCATAGTCGGGCGCCTCCCACCACACGGTCTCACCGGCTCCGTCGAACCAACCGGCTGCAGTCCATGACCCGTCGTAGGCCGACCAGTAGTAGGTCAGGCTGTCGCCGTCCGGGTCTGACGCGGTGCAGGTCAGCTCGACCCAGTCGCCACCCGTCACCTGAGCCGGGTCAGCGACCAGCGCATCCACGGTGGGGTCGGAGTTCACCGCCCCGGTCGCGCTGCCCTCAACGTTTGACTCCTGCTCCAGAGCGATGACATCCGTGGATCCACCACCGACCCACTGGATGCCGCAGGTGCTAGTGTCTCCGGGGACCAGGGTCTCAGTAGTGGCCACAGCCACCGCCTCGTTCGACGTCGACCACTGCCAGGTGTTGAGGGGCACCAGTACCACATAGCCATCCGCGTCGAGTGCCGTTGCCGTGGCCCAGGTCTTGGTGCCGACCTGCTGAGAGGTGCCATCGAGCGTAACGGTGACCTCCGCAATCGTGCTGTACATCGCCAGGTAGACCGGGGTGGCGGTGCCGGCGACGATCGTCGCCTCAGTCGCACCCACAGCCTGCGGAGTCCCGATGCCGTCGGCGTCGGGGTATGCTGTAGCCACCATCACCCAATGAGACGCCTCGGGCAGCAGCTCGAATGTTGCCGACGGGTTGGCGGGAGTCAGCACCTTCCGCAGCACCGCTAGGGGTGCCTCGCAGGCCGCCTCAAACACGACGGATTGGGATGCGGCCGGCACGAGACGGGAGCCAACCTCCGGCCACTTGACGGTAACGCTGAGGCCGCCTGTCTTGACCGGAGCCGGGGGATTGGCTTGGTCGGGGCGATCCGCCTGGGGGGCTGTCGGCCCGTTGACGGCACAAGCAATGGCGAGGGTGCTGAGGGCGAGAAGCGTCAAAGAGAGCCACCAGTGCTTACCGCGCATGGCCATCACCCCCAACGTCGGCTCGCGAGAGCCGGGCACGCGGTGTCTGCTCGATCGTCACATCCATGTCCCCACTCTGGCCCGTCGACTGAAGCTCCAGCCGCAGCCAGGCTGGTTGTCCCTGGTCGTCCCCCGCTGCCTGTTCGACCCATTTCCACTCTTCCCATAGGACTCCCACCCCTCGCGCCAGGCGAACGACCCTCACGAAGTTGAGCTGGCCGCCCCAAGCGTCTGACGGGACGGGCACGCTCCACAAGGCCGTTACGGTGTCGGTGTAGTCACCCTCGCGGTCGCCCACGCTCTGTATCTGGCACCTGGCCTCGCCCGACGCGGTGACCTCCTCGCCGTACCAGGACGAGTAGTAGTGCGCGACCGTGTCGTACGTGATCTGCTGACCGACGGTGACGTCATTGGGGAAGAGGAGCGGCGGGTCGACGTAGTAGTACCAAGCGCTGTCGAACGGCGACTCCCAGTCCTCGGGATCGGGGCTCCGCGCGCCGGTCATCCCACACCAGGTCAGCCCGTCGGGGTTCCGGTCCCACCAGTCGATCCCACCCAGGAGATCGGCGTCGTCCATCGGGTAGCCCCATAGCGCCCACAACTGGTTCGGAATGCGGTAGGTGGACGGGTAGAACACCGTTCGGTGGACGTCGATCGGATCGCCGCCGCCTATGAGGTCCAGCGAGCTGTAGTAGAACACCGTGCCGGGCGCCAGCGGGTAGTAGTCGGTGATCCGATACTCCTGGGCAACGTTCCCGAACTCCTCCTGTCGGTGTATCGTCCCCGAGAGGAGCGCGATGTGATCCGTCTCGGTCTGGACGTCGACGGCGGCCGCCAGATTGCCCTCGGGGTCAGATAGGAGGAACCTGTAGGCCCAGCCCTGAGGAAGCTCAGGCATGGGCGGAAGCATGATGTCGCCGGCGTAGTTGGTGACCACCTGCACCTGCTCGGCTGCGCTGAGATCCGTGATGGGGCCCTGGTCCGCCAGAGTGGGGTCCTCGACGTACCGATTGTCGGCCAGTCGGATCACGCCGCGCAGGTTCATGATCGCCCCCGGCACTCCCCCGGCAGGCGCGTCCGACCCCGCGTCGAAGTCGAACCCACTCGACGCAAGCGTCAGGTTCTGGGCCGCCCGGGTCGACGCCCCCGGGAAGCGGCAGAGCCGGATGGCTCCGTAGGACTCGAAGGTGGACCGCCCCGCGGCGCCGGGCGCGGCGGCAAGGATGATGCGGAAAGCGGCCAGACCGGCACCGTTGGCGCCGACTCCGGTCAGGTTCGCGCCCCCTTCGGAGTTGCCAAGTGCTTGCCAGTCCAGGTCGATGGTCCCGACGCCCTGGGTGCCCTGAATCTGGCTGGTGCGGGACTGGACGTAGTTCACCGCTACGCCGCTGAAGACATCCTCACCGAAGCCTGCCGTTATCGTGAGGGCGGCCGTGGAGTTCGACGAGCCAGATGCGGCGGTGACCTGTGCCGTCCCGGGCGTGTTGCCCGCCACGATCGTTACCGACGCGGTTCCGTCGGCCGCGGTGGTCGAAGTCGCTGTCGCAAACTGGACGGGCTGACCGGCCGACGACCACGCGACCGTTGCCCCCGTCTTGGCGCTGCCGTTCTCAGTCACTGTCGCGACTGCCGTAACCTGGCCACCAACGGCTACTGTGCTGGCGCCCAGTGTCAGCAGAACCACAACCCCCTGCGGCCCGGCGCTACCCCCACATCCGGCAAGATGCGCGAGTAGCACAGCCAGACCACAGGCCACGATGCCTGTCCTAGCCGATATCAAGTCGCACCTCCGTACGCGCGACGCGTTCCTGGGATCCACAGCTTGTTCGGAAGTCGCAGATGGGTATGCGCTGGACGATCACCTCCATCGCTCACACACGACTAGCGGGCGGCTATCAGTTCTCGACAGGCCAAAACGCGGGGCTCATTCGGTGGGGCGCGCGTTACACCTGCGCCCCTCAGGACTAAGGGTGCTTGGGGACCCGGCACACGATCCCCGCGTGCCCTCCGTATCTGTCCCTGGTAGCCTGGCCGAGCGCTGGCCCTCCGTTGAGCTTGTCGGTGACGACCTGCCCATGCGAGGCCCTCCGAACACTACAGACACACAAGGCCGCAAAGCGAGTGGCGCCTTCCGCGGATTCGCGTTCGACAGCCTTGCCCTAGACGGCGCAACGCCCGTGTTCAACTCCTCGGCGGACCACGACAACGGGCACACGCCCGCGATCACCGCTGATCCCTCGGCCATCTGAGTACCGCCTTCTGAGGGCGGCGCCGGCGAGCCATGAAGGCCTCTTGCCTGACAGGCCGAACGTCGCACGCATGTCCACCCGCATAACCAGACGCAGCTTCATCAAAGGCGCCGCCCTCGGTTCGGGCTTGGCGCTCGCCGCCGGCCGCCGGGCGACCGCTGCAGCACAGCCGCCTATTGAGCAGGCACCGAAGTACCCCGACGACGCCTTCGCGCGGCCCGCTGTCGATGTGTGGCCAACCTTCGCGACGCTCGCCGGCCTGTCGCCGGGGGGCTCTGTCCACACGCGGGCGGCGCTCTTCCGCACTCGGCCGGGCGAGGGGCCGCCGCCGCACCGGCTGGGCATCGACAATGTGCTCGAGCTCGTCGAGGTCGACGACGCCATGGTCACGCGCTGGCGCTTCACGCCTGTGAACACCGAGGTTGCGTCCCTGCACATCGACGAACGCATCCGCCGCCGGCCGACGGCACTCTCGTTCCGCGCGCGCAACCTCTCCGACCGGCCGGTGCAGGTGGTTGTCGATCTGCCCGAGACCCCTTGGCTTGCGGGTCGTGACAGCCGGTCTCTGCCCTGGCGGTTGGGTCAGGCACAGTCGCTGGCCGCCGGCGAGGACCGGGAGCTGCGCTTCGAGATCGGCGACGCGTACTGGCCGGACCGCGCCGAACCTGCTGAGCCGCAGTGGCCGACTGCCGCCGTCGAGGTGAGCTTCGCGGGTCTCGAGCGCCGAGCGTCGTATGAGCTACTGCTCAGCGATCTCACCGTCCACTATCCCTACGCCGAGGGCATCCACGCCACAGTCAACGCTCCGGCCACCCTTTTGGCAGGAGCCCAGGCCAGGTTCGACGTGACGACCGAGGGCATGCCGAAGCCGGGTGTCACTGACCTGGAGGTGCGCCGCGAGCCGTGGGTGCTGTGGCGGATCAGGCTGACGGAGGACGAGCTCGCGCACTTGGCGCGCGGCGAGTGCAGCGTCGTGCGGGACGCGCCTTGGTATCTGAGCTCCGCTGATGTCACCGTGGGCCTCGTGGTCGACGGCTACCGCGCCCGGGGTGTCGAGGCGGCGGCGCGCATCGTGAACGACCGGCGCGGCGAGCTGCCCCGCGCTGAGCGCCGCGTCACCCGGGGCAGGCCAGGTATGACGATGGACGGGGCTCCCGTCGCGTGGCAGGGGTACTCCTCGTACGACTACCAGCCGGGCAGCGTCGCCGAGTTCGGCGCGCACGGTGTGAACGTCTTCTGCATCCCCACGGACGCCGGCGGGCATGTCCATCACGTCGCGGCCTCGCCGAACTGGCAGGGCGGTGACAGGTATGACTTCGGGCAGATCGACGAGCGCGTCGGCTTCTCCCTCCAGGCGAACCCAGACGGGCTGCTGTTCTTCCGCATCTCGCTCGCGCTGCCCCGGTTCTGGGCCGTCGCGCATGAGGATGAACTCGCCCTCGTCCACACCGAAGCCGGCTTTCTCGCGTGGGAGGAGGCGTCCGCATACTGCGCTCCGTCGCTTGCGTCGGACGTGTGGCGGCGCGATCAGGAGGAGGCGCTCCGCCGCGTCCTGCGCTACTGCTCGTCGCAGCCCTGGGCCGACAGGATAGCGGGCTTCTGGCTGACCTGCGAGGTCACGGAGGAGTGGTTCGCGTGGGCCTGCAACGACGGAGCCTACACCGACTACAGCGCCCCAAACCAACAGCGCTTCGTGGAGTGGCTTGCCGCCCATCCGGACTACGGGCTTCAGCCCATTGTGGGTACCCAAGACAACGGGCTTCAGCCCATTGCCTCTGTGGTACCGCTGCCCGATGCCCGCAAGTGCCCCGGCCACGACGTCTACCCCGACGACGATGCGCACCGTCTAGCTGCCGCCTACCACCGGTACTACTCGGAGTTCACAGCGGAGACGATCTCGCACTTCGCGCGCATCGTGAAGGATGAGACCCGCGGGCGGTCACTCGTCGGCGCCTTCTTCGGCTACGTCATCCAGCTCGCCGGCGAGCCGCGGCAGGCGATCAGTGGGCACTTCGACTCCGGGCGGCTGATGGAGGATCCGAACGTGGACTTTCTGGGCGGCATCCCGCTGCACGACTTCCGCATGATCGCGAACGGCTACAACGGCTACGTCACTGCGTACGAGAGCATCGCCGCCGCCGGTAAGCTCTACTGCAACGAAAACGATCTCTTCTCTTGGCTTCATCCGCTCATCTGGTACACCGAGTACGACGCGGCTGACCCGCGCGGCGGAGCGATCTCGATGCACAGGCGCGAGTGCGCAGGCGATGCTGTGCGCGGCGCGATGGCGCAGAAGTTCTCACTGATGTGCTCGTGGCACCACGACCAGGCGCTGCAGCAGGAGTTCGCGCGCCAGGCCAGGCTATACGCGTCTGCGCTCGACATGGATCGCACGCCGGTCGAGGAGATCGCATTCGTGGTCGATGAGATGACGTTCGCCTGGACGCCCCCGGAGTCGACGCTCCTCACCGCCACGAACAAGCTGTTCCTTCACGCGGTAGGGCGAACGGGCGCGCCGGTGGGCGTCTGGCTCCTGTCCGATCTTGACAAGCTGCCGGGTCGTAGCCGCTTCGTGGTCATCGCGAGCGCGACGGCGCCCGCGCTGGAGGACCTGGCAAAGCTCCGCGCGCTGCTTGCCGGCGGTGGTCGGACGGTGCTCGTCGTGGGTGCGCCGGGGCTTGTGGACACCCGGACGTGGCGTCGTAGCCCGGACGCGCCCGCCGAGGTGCTTAGCCTGCCGATCGTCGTTCGCGATGGGTCGCTACGAGCCGAGATGCTGCTCGCCGCGGATGGGTCGAGTGTGACCTCGCTCGCGCAGCCCGTGCGCCCACGTGTCGAGATCGCGGGCGAGGGGCTCCTGCGCTACTCAGACGGCCCGTGCGCCCA
>Ga0315280_10001907_pt1 | contig 34787 bp, 24 predicted proteins | sample YL17G06_40_MG_FD_203697 | JGI IMG/M metagenome (GOLD analysis project Ga0315280, IMG submission 203697) | Sediment microbial communities from Yellowstone Lake, YNP, Wyoming, USA - YL17G06_40 | ecosystem: Environmental > Aquatic > Freshwater > Lake > Sediment | place: USA: Wyoming | collected...
CCCGTCCCGGTCGAGGACGGGTACGGCATTTTCCGCGTCCTCGAGCGCAAGGAAGCGACTCGGGCCGACTTCGACAAGGTCAAAACCACGGAGCGCGACACTCTGCTCGACCAGAAGAGGAACAAGTTCCTCCAGTCGATCATGGTCCAGGCCCGGGAGGAGAAGCGGGTCCGGGTCAATTCCGACCTTTTCCTCAAGCTCAACGCCCAGGTCGTGGCGCGCTACACGGGAGAGTGACGGGTCTCATCGCCTGCGCTTCAAATAAATTCATTTTTATTTGAAAGGAGAGCGAGATGGAGACGTCCAAGGTATCCCTGCCCCCCGAGGCCTACCAGGAGCTCCGCCCCGGTCAGGTCTACAAGCCGTTCGTGCCGGCCGAAACCGTCCTCCCCGAGGTCACCCTGCGGTCGGTCCTCTGGGGCCTGTTCATGTCCCTGTTCTTCACCTTTTCCATCGCCTACCTGGGCCTCAAGGTCGGCACGGTGCCCGAAGCGGCCATCCCCGTGGCCATCCTGGCCGTCGGCATCGGCTACGTCTACAAGCGGAAGAGCACGATCCTCGAGAACGTCATCCTCCAATCGATCGGCGCCGCCTCCGGGGCCCTGGTCGCAGGCGCCATCTTCACCATCCCGGCCCTTTACATCCTGGGCCTGCCCACGGACATCATCAAGATCTTCCTCTCAACCTTCCTCGGCGGCTGCCTGGGGATCCTTTTCCTCATCCCGCTCCGGCGCTATTTCTGCGTCGAGCAGCACGGCAAGCTCCCCTTCCCTGAGGCCACGGCCACGACCGAGATCCTGGTCTCGGGCGAGTCCGGCGGGAAGCAGGCCTGGGCCCTCATCCTGGGCGTCGCCGTGAGCGGCGTTTACGAATTCCTGGCCATCGGTGTGCGGGCCTGGGACGAGCTCATCACTTTCCGCTTCCTGCCTTTCATGGACAGCCTGGCCGTCAGGACCAAGATGGTCCTCAAGCTCGACGCCCTGTCGGCCTTCCTCGGCCTGGGCTACGTCATCGGCCTGCGCTACAACGCCGTCATCGTGGCCGGCGGGCTGCTGTCCCACTTCGCCTTCATCCCGGCCATCTGGTTCCTCGGCCAGCACGTCCCCGGGGCCCTCTACCCCGGCAAGGTCCCCATCGTCGAGATGAGCGAAGCCCAGATCTTTACCACCTACGTCCGGAACATCGGCATCGGCGCGATCTTCATGGCCGGCGTCCTGGGCATCATCAAGTCCATGCCGGTCATGATCAAGTCCTTCTCGCTCGGCTTCCGCGAGATCTTCAAAGGCAAGAAGGCGGGGGCGGCGGAGGAGCTGAGGACGAACCGCGACCTCAAGATGAAGACGATCATCATGGGCCTGCTGGCCACGGCGGCGGGCCTGTTCCTCTATTTCCTCTGGATCTCGAACCTCAAGCTGGCCATCATCGGCGTCCTGATCTGCATCCTCCTCTCCTTCCTGTTCACGACGGTCGCCGCCTATGCCATCGCCATCGTCGGGACGAACCCGGTCTCGGGCATGACCCTGATCACGATCATCCTTTCGAGCGTCATCCTGCTCGGGGCGGGATTGTCGGGCGAGCAGGGGATGGCCGTCGCCCTCCTCATCGGGGCCGTCGTCTGCACGGCCCTGTCGATCTCCGGGAGCTTCGTCACCGACCTCAAGATCGGTTACTGGCTCGGGGCGACGCCCCGCAACCAGGAGCGCTTTAAGTTCACGGGCATCCTCATCTCAGCCCTGACCGTGGGCATCGCCATCTTCATCCTGGACAAGGCCTTCTCGTTCCAGAGCGGGACCCTGGCCGCGCCCCAGGCCAATCTGATGGCCACGGTCATCAAATCGATGATGTCGCGCGAGCCCGTGACCTGGCTCCTCTACGCGATCGGGGCGTCGGTCGCCCTCGTCGCGGAGCTGGCCAAGGTGCCGCCCCTGGCCTTCGCTCTGGGTATGTATCTGCCGCTGCCGTTGACGACCCCGCTCCTCGTCGGCGGTTTCATCTCCCACGTGGTGAAAAAGTCAACGAAGGACAAGGAACTCGGCGAGCGGCGGAACAACCGCGGGACGCTCATCTCCTCCGGGTTCATCGCCGGAGGCGCCCTGATGGGCATCGTCCTGGCCGTCCTCAAGCTGACCAAGCTGGATCACTTCGTCAGCCTCGGGATTCCGATGGTCCTCGAGAACGGGCGCTGGGTCGACGGGAGTCCCTGGCCCTGGTTCGCGGGCTACGGCCAGATCATCAGTCTCGTCGCGTTCGTCTTGCTCTGCAGCTTCGTCTACTGGGACGCGCGGCGGACGAAATAGAAAGGAACGGAGGTCAATCATGAAACCGAACAGACTTCACTCGGCCGCCGACCGGGCCATCAACCAGGCGCTGCGGCTGCGGCCCGGCGAAAAATTCCTGCTGGTCACGGACACGCAGAAGCTCGACATCGCCGAGGCCCTCGCCTTCTACGCCAAGCAGGCCGGAGCCGAGACGACGACCTACCTCATGACCGAGACCCTGCGGCCCATCACGGAGCCGACGCATCAGTTCAAAGAGCTCATCCGGGGCGCCACGGTATCGGCCTACATGCTCGAGGGCAGGCTCCAGGAGAAGCCCTTCCGGAGCTTCATGGTTTCGCAGGGCGGAAAGCACGGCCGGATCTGCATGATGCCCGGCCTGACGCGCGACATGATGGAGCGGCTCGTCAACATTGATTTCGCCGCCATGGACAGGTTTACAAAGAAGGTCATGCGGGCCATGAAGGATGCCGACGACGTCGTCATCGAGAATCCCGCGGGCACGCACATTGAGTTCAGCGTCAAAGGCCGCGTTTGGCACAATGACAACGGCAACATCCGCAAGAAGCACATGCACGGCAACCTCCCGGCCGGCGAGTGCTACACGGCGCCGGTCGAGGAGACGTTCACGGGGACAATCGTCATCAGCTTGATCGACGACAAGCTCGGCCACGGGGTGATGAAGTTCAAGCGCGGCAAGCTCGTCGACTTCACGGGCAAGGGCATCGCCGCCTGCCTCCAAGTGGTCGGCTCCGACAAAACGGGAAGGATCATCGGCGAGTTTGGGATTGGCACGAACAAGGGCGCTAAAATCTGCCCCAATATGCTCGAGGCCGAGAAGGCTTTCGGCACGGTCCATTTCGCGATCGGCGATTCTTACGGCATCGGGATCAACAAGAGTAGATTTCACTTCGACGGGCTGGTTGATAAGGTTACGATCAAGGCCAAAGGGAAATATATCGCGAAGAACGGGAAATTTCTGATCTGATGACATACGACTTCGATAAGATCGTCGATCGGACGGACACCGAATCCCTGAAGTGGGTCTATCCCCGCAAGGTCCTTAAGGTCGAGGACGCCATCCCGATGTGGGTGGCAGATATGGACTTCGAGGCCCCGCCGGCGGTCGTCGAGGTCATCCGGCGCCGGGCCGACCACGGCATCTATGGTTATCCGCTTGTCCCGCCGTCCTTCTGGCAGGCGGCGATCGACTGGCTCAAGCGGAGGCACGGCTGGGAAATCCGGAAGGACTGGATGGCCAAGACGCCGGGCATCGTCCCGGCCCTCAACTACGCCGTCCGGGCCTTCACCAAGCCGGGAGATGGGGTGATCATCCAGACGCCTGTGTATTTCCCGTTCTACAATGCCGTTGAGAACAACGGCCGCCGCGTTGTGCGGAACCCTCTCCATTTTGACGGCCGACGCTACACGATGGACTTCGACGACCTGAGGACCAAGATCGACGCCCCGGGCCGAATGCTCATCCTCTGCAGCCCGCACAACCCGGTCGGCCGGGTTTGGACCAGGGAGGAACTCGAGACCCTCAGCCGGATCGCCGTCGAGCGGGACCTCCTCGTCATCTCCGATGAGATCCACCAAGACCTTGTCTACCGCGGCCACCATCACCAGGTCCTGGCCGCCCTCTCCCCTGAGCTGGCCCAGCAGACGGTCACGTGCATCGCGCCGAGCAAGACGTTCAATATTCCCGGCCTTTCAACGGCCGCTGTCGTTTCGCCGAACCCGGACCTCCTCAAGAAGTTCGAGGACGAGGCGGAGCGGGCCGGTTTCGAGCTCGGCCAGGTTTTCGGCATCGTCGGTTTCGAGGCCGCCTACGCCCACGGCGAGGACTGGCTCGACGCGCTCCTGCCTTATCTCGAGGGCAATATCGACCTCATGGAAAGGTTTCTCGCCGACCGCCTTCCTAAGATCAAGCTCATCCGGCCGGAAGGGACGTATCTTGCAGTCCTCGACTGCAGGGGCCTGGGGATCGAGCCGGCCGCACTCAACGACTTCTTCCTGAAGCAGGCCCACGTCTATTTCAGCGACGGGACGATGTTCGGAAAAGAGCTCGAGGGTTTTGTCCGCGTCAATTTCGGCTGTCCCCGGGCCTTGCTTAGGGAAGCGTTGGAGCGGATCGAGCGGGCGGTCAAAGAACTCACGCGCTAAGACAGGGCTAAGACGGGGACATGTCCCTGAGGAAATTGTCTCCGGCCTTGCCGTACTTTCAGGGGCCGGGGTTATTGGCAGGGAGGTGCCCGATGCTTTCAACGAAAACGAACCGATTCCTGGTCGTGATGGCCTCGGCGGCCTTCGTCATTTCGTGCGGAAGATCTGAGGCGCCGGCTCCCGCCCCGGCCCCTGCCTCTTTCACCTTCCCGCGGTCCACGCCCATCCCCCGGAAAGACGCCTTTTTCGGGCTCCACTTCGACCTCCATCCCCAGGAAACCGACACTGCGCTCGGCGCCGACATCTCCGAGGCCAACATCCGCGAACTTCTGACGCGCGTGAAACCCGATTACGTCCAATATGATTGCAAGGGCCACGCCGGCTGGACGGGCTACCCGACGGCCGTCGGCTGGGCCAGTCCGGGTATCGTCAAGGACAGCCTGGCCGTCTGGCGGAAGGCCACACGCGAGCTCGGCGTCGGCCTCTTCATCCATTACTCGGGCGTCTGGGACTCAAAAGCGGTGAAGGAGCATCCCGAATGGGCCCGGGTCGGTCCGGACGGAAAGCGCGACCCGAACGCCACGAGCGTTTTCGGCCCCTACGTGGACAAGGTGCTCATCCCCCAGCTCAAGGAAGTGACGGCCAAATACGGCCTCGACGGCGTCTGGGCCGACGGAGAATGCTGGGCCGCCCAGCTCGACTACTCCCCCGCTGCCGTCGCCGCCTGGACGAAGGAGACGGGATACCGGGACGCGCCCAAGGACGGGAAGGACCCGCGCTGGCTCGAGTGGAAGATGTTCCACCGCCGCGCCTTCGAGCGCTACCTTAACCACTGGGTGGACGCCCTCCACGCCGCGAACCCGGCTCTCCAGCTGACGTCAAACTGGATGTACACGACTTTCGCCCCCAAGCCGGTCGAGGCCAAGCTCGATTTCCTGTCGGGCGATTACTCGCCGTCTCTTTCGGTCGACCGGGCCCGGGTCGAGGCCCGCTACCTCGCTTCGACTGGAATGCCCTGGGACCTCATGGCCTGGGGTTTTGACAAGGGGAAGGATCTCGGCTGGAGCATCAAGCCAGTCGAGCATCTCGAGCAGGAGGCCGCCGTCGTCCTCATGCAGGGCGGAGGGTTCCAGATCTACCACACGCCGACCCGCTCCGGATACATCGTCGAGCCCATCATCCGGCAGGAGGCGGCCGTCGCGGACTTCTGCCGCGCGCGCGAGGAAGTGAGCCACAAGAGCGTTTCGGTGCCCCAGGTGGCGCTCCTCCTGTCGAGCGAGAGCTTCTGGGATAAGTCCGACGCCGTTTTTGCCCCGTGGGGAGACGTCTTCACGGAGCTCGAAGGCGCCCTCCACGCCCTGCTCAACCTTCATTATTCCGTCGACATCCTGGCGGAGCACCAGCTCCAGCCCCGGCTGCGGGATTTCCCGCTCGTCGTCGTCCCCGACTCTCACAAATTGACCCCGGAATTCCGGAAGGCCCTCACGGATTTTGTAGAACAAGGAGGGAACCTTCTGCTCCTCGGGGAGAAATGCGCCCGGCTTTTTGAACCCATCTTGGGCGTCTCGTTCAAGGGAATTTCAGAGTCGAGGATCGCCGAATTAGGATCAGCGAGCGGCGTCACGAGTGCCAACGGCGAGTGGCAGAAGGTCAAACTGATCACGGCCGCGACAGCCGGTTTCTTCTATCCCACGCGGGACACGCGCAAGGACGGGCAGATCGCCGCGACCGTCAACTCCTTCGGAAAAGGCAAGGTCGGCGCGGTTTATGGTCCGCTCGCATCGGTCTATTTCCGGTCGCACCATCCATGGCTCCGGGAGTTCATCGGAAACCTCGCCGCCGAGCTCTTTCCGAGCCCGGCCGTCCGGGTGGAGGGACCCGATTGCCTGGACGTTTCGCTCCGGACGACCCGCGACGGGAAGCTCAGCATCCATCTCCTCAACACGGCCGGCATGCCCCTCCCCGACCGCTACAGCTTCACGGACTTCATACCTCCGCTCGAGAATACCCGCCTGACGATTAAAACCGCGGCGAGACCAAAGTCCGTGGCCTGGGTCCCGGACGGCGGCGCGCTGGACTGGAGCTGGAGTGAAGGCCGCCTTTCTGTGACCGTCCCTAGGCTAAAGATCCACGGGATCGTCATCATTGAATGAGGCGGGAAGGCCCGTTTCTGTGGGGCTATTCCGTGCGTTTCTTCCAGGTGTGAAACTTGAGGTGTCTTTCGAGGAGAACCAGCTGATCCTTAAGGCTCTCTGTGGTCAATCTTTCGTCGACGAATTCGATGCTGTTCTCGAGGCCGAACCGCTCGATGTATCCCATGCTGCCCCAAAAGGCCATGGAGGATAAAGGAAAGACGGAATCGACCTGTTTCCATGTGCGCAGGGCCATGTCGAATTTCCCCTCGTCCCATAAGAGCCTTCCCCGTGCATACAGCGCACGGTTTCTGATCTCGCCTCCGAGCTCGCCGAGAGTCTGATAAATCTCTTCTTCCCGGCGGACATACTGGTACAGCAGGCTTTCTAGGGAGAGGTTCCTTTCTGCGGCGAGTTGATGGATGTCCATATAAATCTGATTTAGAACAAGCGCCTTCATCGTGGGCTGGTAGATGGCGGGACCTTCCCGGTCGCCGTCAATAATCGCTTTGGCATCCCGCTGCGATCGGAAGAGATTTTCCAGGGCTCTCCGTTCAAAGTCGAAGAAAGAAGCGAGATAGAACATGATCTCGCTCCCTGTTCGAGTTCTTGGGAAACGACTCGCATAAGAAGCAAAGAGGTCACAAACGGGTCTTTTATAATAGATTTCCTCAATGAAGTCGAAGGCCGATGAAAAGCGGTCGGCAACGAAGAAAATGTTATTCATATTGGAAAAGAGAAACTCCCGAGTCAGTTTGGCTAGGTCCTCTTGGTCGAGATCATAGAGATCGAGATACTGTCTTTTAAAAGCGTCTAGCTGTTCGGATTCTTTGAGGGCCATCAGATCATCAAGAATCCGATTGAGCTTCAAGTCTGAAAGCCTGAGAACAGATTCCTCTTTTTTCTCACCTCGGGGGGGACGTCCGGAAACGAAGTAGACCAAAAGCGAAGGGGAAAGCGGACTCTGGGCGACCGTCGTCCGGGCAGCGGCTTGATCATTGGGTACCCTCTCGTTATGGCCCGTTCTCAAGGCCGGGAATCCCCTGAAAACCGTGAATAGGCTGGACCCCAGGGCCATCATCTCCTCGTACGGGGATTTTCTAAAGTAATATTCTTGCGGGACTGACTTCGGGCCGTTCGCAGTCGACATTCCCACCATGCCATTTTTGGATTGAGCTCCGGCCTTCCCCCTCTTGGCTTCTTCCTCAAGCCGCCCCAGCTTGTTCAAAGCGCTTTGGTCAAGCTTAAAGACCTCGTAACGGCCGTCCGCAGAGGATGAGGCGATGACGATCGAATCGCCCGAAGAGAGTCTGAAACCTCTTTTTCGCTTCAGGAGCTCAATCAGCTTACTCATCTTCTGAGGATCAGGAATATCTGCCGAATCTCCCTTCTCGCTGAGCACCGAAGAAACCTCCATCAGCTCGCGGAATATCTCCGCTTTTTCTTTTTCTGTCAGCTTCGGGTCGAACATGAAGAGATCAGCAAGATTATTGGCCATCGCCTGCGTTCTTTCCGGGGCCAAGGTCTTTCCGGAAGGCGGTTTCAAACGGGTCTCCTTGGCTATCTCAAGCAGGGCGCGGGAAATGGCCCAGTCGTTTGATTGGACGCGTACATCTGGCCTCGAAGCTCGGGAATGCCCCTGCATGACGAGGAGCCCGAATACGAGCAAATGGAGGGAAAGGGACAAGCCGATGAAAAAGACAAATTTTTCCCGGAGTTTCTTGGTCAGCGTCTGGACGGATTCCAAAACATCCTTTAGCCGATGCTTTTTTTCTTCAGGAGAGACAAAAAGGCTGAGAAACCTGCTCCCCATCTTTGCCGCCTTTATACACATGATACCATAATCCGCCGGTCCGGGCTTCAGGCTTGCGTTCCGACGCGTTCTGAATAGAATGGGATGAGCGCCCGGAGCCCGCCGCATGGCCATCAAAGCGAAGCTGACGACGTTCGACACGACGATGATCGTCGTCAGCCTCATCATCGGCATCGGCATCTTCCGCACGCCGGCCATGGTCGCCACGGCCGCCCGGACGCCCGCGCTCTTCTACCTCGCCTGGCTCCTGGGCGGGGTGGCCGGCTTCCTCGGCGCCCTGACCTTTGCCGAGATCGGCGGCCGCTTCGCCAAGCCGGGCTCCTACTACAAGGTCGTCGCCGAAAACTACAACTCGGCCGTGGCCTTCATGCTCAACTGGGCCAACGTCATCATCCTCAACGGCGCCGGGGCCGCGCTGGTGGCCTGGATGGGAGCCGAGCACCTGGCCCCGATCATCTTTCACGGCGCTACGCCCTCGAGCCTCCAGATCCAGATGACCGCTGCCATTCTTTTGTTCATCCTTCTGACGATCAACTACCTGGGTATCAAGACGGGCGCGTGGGCCCAGAACGTCCTAAGCCTGCTCAAGATCATCATGATCGCCGTCATCGTGGCCGGCGCGTTCATTTCGACCAAGGCCCCCCTCACCACGGGCTCGCTATCGCCCGAGCGGTCCTGGTGGCTGGCCCTCGGCGCGGCCTTCATCTCGGTCTTCTACGCTTACGGCGGCTACCAGAACACGATCAACTTCGGGGCTGACGTCCAAAACGCCAGGCGCAATGTCCCGCGGGCCATCTTCATCGGCATCCTCATCGTGCTCGCCTGCTATCTCGCCATCAACGTCGCTTACGTGAAGACTCTCGGGATCCCCGGCGTCGCGTCGGCAAAACTCGTCGCCGCGGAGACGGCCCGGGCCACGTTCGGCGGGGCGGGCTGGCTCATCGTCTCGCTGGCCATCTTCCTCTCGGCCATGGGTTTCCTCAACGTCACCCTGATGCAGATCCCCCGCGCCTACTACGCCATGGCCGAAGACGGGACACTGCCCGGCGTCTTCCAGAAGGTCAACCCCCGGACCCAGACTCAGGAATTCGGGATCGCCTTTCTCGGGGCGGTGATCCTCTTCTCCCTTTTCCTGCTGAAAACGTTCGAGAGCCTCATCAACTTCGTTATGTTCCTCGACACGATCACCGTGGCCCTCGTCGCCTCGACTGTCTTCGTCCTCAGGCGGAAGGCCCGGCGGGCAGGCGAGGTTTATGAAGGTTACCGCGTCCCGCTCTACCCCGTCGTACCGATCATTTTCATCGCTTTCCAGCTGACGGTTTCGGTGAACGTCCTCCTGAACAAGCCGCGCGAGGCCCTCTTCGGAGCGCTCTTCTTCGCCCTGGGATTCCCCGTGTTCCTGATCATGCGGCGCGTCAGCGGGAAGAACCGCCCGCCGACAGCGGGCGACGATAAAGAACCCGATCGAGCCTAGCAATCTCGCTTGAGATACGGAGGGGCAAATGGCGCGCCTCACGATCCATCGTCTTCTCGTCCTCCCGGCCCTCGCTCTCTGCTTCCTTCAGCTTTCGGGCCAACCCAGCCCGCGCCTGGGAGCGAAAGAAGAAGCCTCAGCGCCCAGCTACGACTTCAGGATCGAAGACGGCTGGTTCACCATGAAGGACGGAGTCAAGCTAGCCGTGACATTCTACAAACCCGTGCCGCGCTCGGCCGGCGAACGCTTCCCCGTCCTCTTCGAGTTCCTGCCCTACCGGAAAGATGACGGCGGCTATGTCGGCATTTACTCGCTTTACACCTATTTTGCCCGCCGGGGCTACATCCTGGCCCGGGTGGATATCCGGGGCACGGGTTCGTCGGAGGGAACGTTCCCCCTGCGGGAATATTCCGAGCAGGAGCTCGACGACGCCGTCGAGACGATCGGCCAGCTCTCGCGGCTGCCGGCGTCCAACGGCAGCGTCGGCATGTGGGGGATATCGTGGGGCGGCTTCAACGCCATCCAGGTCGCCATGCGCCGTCCGCCGGCCCTCAAGGCGATCCTGGCCGCTATGGCCACGGACGACCTCTACCATGACGATATCCATTACATCGACGGCGCGTTTCATGTCGATGAATGGGCCTTTTGGTTCGACCACTCCAAAGGAATTCCCCGGTCGCCGGACTATCCGATCGATGAGGCCTATTATCGTGAACGTTTCGAGTCCTACCCGGGGCTTCTGACCTATCTCAAGCAGCAGAAAGACGGCGAATTCTGGAGCCGGAATTCGCTGCGCGGTCAGTACGGCAAGATCCAAGTCCCCTGTTATCTCGTCGGCGGGCTTCTCGACGGCTACCGGGACAGCATCCCGCGCATGCTCGAGGAAATGAAGGTCCCGATCAAAGCCGAGGTCGGCCCCTGGAACCATGCCTGGCCCGACGACGGGGTCCCCGGCCCGAATTACGAGTGGCGGCACGAGGCCGTGCGCTGGTGGGACCAATGGTTGAAGGGGAAGGAGACCGGGGTCCGGAACGATCGCCGGCTGGTCATCTACCTTCGGGCCGGGCACGAACCGGACGCGGGGTTGAGCATGACGCCCGGCCGCTGGCTCGCCGGAGACTGGCCCATCCCCGGCACGACCTGGAAAAGACTCTTCCCGGCCGCGGACGGACGGCTCCGGGAAAGACCGGAGAGGACCAGCTCCGATGCTCTTTTCTACGTCCCAAGCTACGGCATCAGCACCGGACTGTGGTGGGGTGAGCCGACCGGCGATATGCGTCCTGACGATGCCGGCAGCCTGGTCTATGACAGCGATATCCTGCAAGAAAAGTCCGAGATCGTCGGGCTTCCCCGCGTCCGGCTCCGGGTCAAGGCCGGCGCCCCGCTGGCCCATTGGGCCGCGCGGCTCGAAGATGTCTTCCCGGACGGCCGGGTCGCGCTCGTGACCGGCGGTCTTCTCAACGGCTCCCAGCGGCGCTTGCGTCTCCAGCTGGCGCCGATGGTCCCCGGAGAAGCTACCGACCTTGAGTTCGAGCTCCATTTGACGACGTGGACGTTTCAGCCCGGCCATCGCGTCCGCCTCTCCTTCTCCAACTCCCTTTTCCCGATGATCTGGCCCACCCCTTATCCCATGACGACAACTCTCGTCACGGGCGTCGAGACCACATGTCTCGAATTGCCGCTAGTCTCAGCCGGAGGTCTCGGCGCGCCGGATCTCAGGCCGGCCGAGAAACGCGAGGTCCGGACGGACGCCCGGGACCTCGGAAGCGACGTCTGGCCTCAGGGCACGAACGAATGGAAGCGCGATACCGCACGCGGCATCGTCACCTACACGTGGAGCGGGAAGAGCCGCTACGAAATCGGAGAACGACGCTTCGAGGCGACTGAAAAGAACGTCTACGAAACGAACGAGTCCGATCCCGCGAACTCCCGCTTCCTCGGGGAAGATAGCGACCGGATCGAACTTCGAGGCCGGACCATCGACGTCCTGACATCCGTCGAGATCCGCTCTGACGCTGGGAATTTCCATGTCACATTCGTCCGCCGGATCCTCGAGAACGGCCGGCTCCTCCGCGAACGGCGGTGGCAGGAGACGATCCCGAGGCTTTTCCAATAGTCGTCAGCGTCCTCGTGGTAAAATAGGCTAGAAAGAGCGCAGAGGAGTCCCGCATGGAAGAAACACGTAAGATCAAAAAGGTCCTCGTCAGTCAGCCCACCCTCGAGGGCGCCGGCGTCCATCTCCACCGCGGCTTCGGCTTCCGCGAAGTGCCGATGTTCGACCCCTTCCTCATGTTCGACGACTTCCGCCAAGACGACCCCGACAAGTACCTGGCGGGCTTCCCCTGGCATCCCCACCGCGGCATCGAGACGATCACCTACATGATCCGCGGCACGGCCGAGCACGGCGACAGCATGGGCAACAAAGGCGTCATCGGCCCGGGCGACGTCCAGTGGATGACGGCCGGCAGCGGCATCATCCACCAGGAGATGCCCAAGGGCGGGAAGGACGGCAGGATGGGCGGCTTTCAGCTCTGGGCCAACCTGCCCGCGTCCCAGAAAATGATGGACCCCCGCTATCGCGACGTGAAACGGACGGACATCCCCGAGGCCGCCCTGGCCGGCGGCGTCACCGCCCAGGTCATCTGCGGCACGGTCGGGAAGACCCGGGGCCCGGTCAGGGACATCGTCACCGACCCCGAATACCTCGATGTCGCCATGCCGCCGCAGGCCGAGTTCGTCCATCCGACCAAGCCCGGCCACACGGTCCTCGCCTACGTCTTCGAGGGCCAGAGCTGTTTCTCCGGTGAAGCCAAGCCGTCGTCCTACGACGTCGAGCCCGCGAGCTATTTCGACCTCGAGCGGAAGCCTTCGCTCGGGGACCACTCCGTCATCCTCTTCGGCGACGGCAGCCGGATCAAGGTCGTGACGACGGATTCCGCCGTCCGCTTCCTCCTCATGTCGGGCCGCCCGCTCGGGGAGCCCGTCGCCTGGCAGGGCCCGATCGTCATGAACACCCAGGAGGAGCTCCGGACGGCCTTCCGCGAGTACCGGGCCGGCACTTTCATCAAGCACGCCAAGCCGACCCGGACAAAGTAGCGTAACTCGAAAGAAGAAAAGGGGAACACTGATATCCACTACTCGTCCCCCGTATTTCCCGTTATTGCAAACCCCCGGTAAAATAAGTAAGCTGAGGAAAACCGGGAGGGACGACCATGACGATGACCGGACGCGAACGCCTCGACGCCGCCCTCAGCCATAAGGAACCCGACCGTATTCCCGTCGACTTCAACGGCACCGCCGTCACCGGCATGCACGTCAACTGCGTCATCGGCCTGCGCGAGCACTACGGGCTCGAAAAGCGCCCGGTCAAGGTCCACGAGCCCTACCAGATGCTGGGCTGGATCGACGAGGACCTCCAGCAGGTCCTCGGCATCGACGTCGAGGGCGTGTGGGGTTTCGAGACGATGTTTGGCTTCCGGAACGAGAACTGGAAGCCCTGGCGCATGGACAACGGCCAGGAGGTCCTCGTCTCGGAGCACTTCAAGGTGACGAAGGACGGGAACGGCGACACACTGATCTTTCCCAAAGGCGACACGTCGGCCCCACCGTCGGGCCGCCTCCCGAAGAACGGCTTCTTCTTTGACACTATCATCCGCCAGGAGCCGATCGACGAGGCCAAGCTCGACCCGGCAGACAACCTCGAGGAGTTCGGGCCGATCCCGGCCGAAGCGCTCGATCATTTCCAGGAAGCGGGGCGCGCCGCCACGGCTACGGGCCGGGGCGTCATCGCCAATTTCGGCGGCACCGCCCTGGGGGACATCGCCCTCGTGCCGGCGCCCTTCCTCAGCCACCCCAAGGGCATCCGGGACGTCGAGGAATGGTATGTCTCGACCCTGACCCGCAAGCCCTATGTCCACGCCATCTTCGAGAAACAGACGGAGATTGCCCTGGCCAACCTCGGGAAGATCCGCGCCCGCGTGGGGGACCGGGTCCAGGCCGTCTTCATCTGCGGCACGGATTTCGGCACGCAACAGTCCACGTTCTGTTCCCCGGCGACCTTTCGTGAGCTCTACCTGCCGTACTACCGGCGGATGAACGACTGGATCCACAAACACACGACCTGGAAGACGTTCAAGCACTCCTGCGGCGCTGTCCGGACCCTCATCCCGGCCTTCATCGAGAGCGGCTTCGATATCCTCAACCCAGTCCAGGTCTCGGCGGCGGGCATGGAGGCTGAAAAGCTCAAGGCCGATTTCGGCAAGGACGTCGTCTTCTGGGGCGGAGGCGTTGACACGCAGAAAACTCTCGCCTTCGGCCGGCCCGAAGAGGTCCGGGCCGAGGTCCTGCGCCGGTGCGAGATCCTTGGCAAGGGCGGCGGGTTCGTCTTCAACGCCGTCCACAACATCCAGGCCAACGTCCCCGTCCGCAACATCGTCGCCATGTTCGACGCGCTCAAAGAGGGATCGTCCCCCCCGGAGGGCAACGAGCCTCTCTTCGTATAAAGAACAATGGGGACATGTCCCCGCTCTTGTGACTCGTTCTTGTGAGGAGCGCATGAAGAAGGCCATGTTCTACGTCGTCGCCGTGACAATCGTCGCCGCCATCGGCGGCCTGATCTTCGGCTTCGACACGGCCATCGTCGCCGGCGCCACCCGCTATATGAAGGAGCAGTTCTCCCTCAACTCGCTCCAGGAGGGCTGGGCCGTGAGCGTCGTCCTCATCGGCTGCATGTTCGGCGCAGGCCTGGCCGGCCCGGTCAGCGACCGGATCGGCCGGCGGCGCTTCATGCTCATCTCGGCCGTGCTGTTCCTCGTCTCGGCCGTCGGCTGCGCCGTCCCGCGGACGATCACCGAGTTCGTCCTCTTCCGCTTCGTCGGGGGGCTCGGCATCGGCTCGGCGGCCGTCCTCTCGCCGCTCTACATCGCCGAGATCTCGCCGGCCCGCATCCGCGGCGCCCTCGTCTCCGTCAACCAGATGGCCATCGTCACGGGCATCCTCCTCGCCTATTTCATCAACTGGGTCTTCGCCGCCTCGGGTCCCTCGAACTGGCGTTATATGTACGCGACGGGAGCCATCCCCTCGGTCGTCTTCTTCCTGCTTCTCCTCCGCGTGCCGGAAAGCCCGCGCTGGCTCGTGAAGAAGGGCCGCGAGGAGGAGGCGGCGCGCGTCCTCACCCGGGTCGACACGCCCGAGGCCGCCGCCCGCGGCCTCCGCGACATCAAAGAGACGCTCGCCCTCGAGGAAGGATCGTTCGGGGAGCTCTTCAAGCCCGGGTTCCGGCGGCCGATCCTCATCGCCATCGTCCTGGCCGTCTTCCAGCAGATCACGGGCATCAATGCCATCCTCTACTATGCCCCTCGGATCTTTGAGAGCGCCGGCTTCGCCCGGATGTCGGCCATCGGCCAGTCGACGATCATCGGCTTCGCCAACATGCTCTTCACGGTCGTGGCCATCGTCCTCGCCGACCGCGTCGGACGCAGGCCGCTCCTTCTCGTCGCCACGGGGGGCATGGGTGTTTCGCTCGTCCTCCTCGGCGCGGCCTTCAGATACCAGTTCCTGCCGCCGTCGGCGCTGCTCTTCATCATCCTCCTCTACATCGCCTTCTTCGCTTCAGCCATGGGGCCGCTCGTCTGGGTCGTCATGGCGGAGATCTTCCCCATCCGGATGCGCGGGGCGGCCATGGGCCTGGCGACCCTCATCCTCTGGTTCGCCGACTTCGTCGTGACCCTGACCTTCCCGGTCATCTCGGACAAGCTCAATGCCTCGGCCGCCTTCTGGATCTACGCCGCGATGTGTGTTCTCGACCTCGTCTTCATGATCTTCTACCTGCCCGAGACCAAGGGCAAGTCGCTCGAGGAGATCGAGCGCTACTGGCTGAAGGCCAGGGGCTGAAGGAGGACCGGTCATGGCAGGTCCGTCGCAACCGGGATTGCTGAAGAAGATCTTCTTTGGTCCCTGGGGGCTCCGGGCCGGGTGGCGTCTTCTCATCTTCAACGCCGCCTTCATGCTCGTCGGCGTCGTGATGAAGCTTATCCTCGTCCCCATCGTGGGGAAGGACCCAGATTGGACAGCGCGAAACTTCATCCTGATCGAGGCCGTATCGCTGGCCGGGTCCGCGGTCTGCGTCTGGCTCATGGCCAAGATCGAGCGCCGCCGTTTCGCGGACTACGGCTTGACCCGGCGCGGGGCCTTCGGCCGGCTTTTCTGGGAGGGCGGCCTGTGGGGCCTGGCCACTGTCGGAACGGTCGTGGCCCTGATGGCGGCCGCCGGAGGTTATTCCGTGCACGGCCTGGCGTTGAGCGGCACGGACCTCGTCCTGTCGGCCTTGCTCTGGGCGGGGGCGTTTCTCCTCGCCTCGCTCATGGAGGAGCTCGTTTTCCGCGGCTACGAGCTCTTCACCCTGGCCTCCGGGATCCGCTTCTGGCCGGCGGCCGTGGCCCTCTCTGCGTTTTTCGGCTTCTATCTCCATTACGCCCAGAAGCCGAACGAGACCCTGGCGGACGGCCTGAGCGTCACACTCATCGCGCTCTTTTTCTGCCTGACGGTCCGCCGTACGGGAAACCTCTGGTTTGGCATCGGCTGGCACTGGACGTTCAATTTCGGGGCCATGTTCGTCTTCGGCTTCCCCAATACGGGCAACAAGGGCGGCCTGCCCGTCGCGGGTCACCTGCTGCACTCCGTGACGCGCGGCTCCACGCTCTTGACCGGCGGGCCCATGGGGGCCGAGGCCAGCCTGATCATCTTCCCGGTCTTGGCCGTCCTCTTCGCAGCCTTCCACTTCCGCTACCGGGCTGTGAAATATCCTGTGGACGGCCGCCCGGACAAGGGGACATAGGATAGGGGGACACGATACTCTGTCTCCGGCCGACCATGTGGACGAAGAAAGAACTGCAGACCCAGGACCCCTCGGAAAGCCCCGCCGGCGAACCCGCACCCCGGACGCGCTTCGTACCCGACGAGAGGATCGAGGTCATCCGCAAGGTCGCGACCTCGCGTGAGGAAAGGGACCGGCTCAAGGCCGACCTCGAATCCCAGGGCTTCACGGTGATGGTCAGGGAAACGAGCGCCCCGCCCGTCGAGGGCGAGTACTATAGCGCAACACTTCTCGCTGAAAAGCGGGAATCGGTTACGGTCGATACGCGGGCCGTCGAAGAGGAAAAGCTCAGGCAAAAGAAGCGCGGACGGAAAATCGATATCGCGGCCAAGCTGGGCTTCTGGGCGGCCCTCGTCCTGGTTTTGATCGGTCTCCTATATCTGCTCGGCCCCCTGATCCACGCTGTCCGTGCCCTCTTCTAGGCCTATTTTTTCTCCAGCGCCCGGGCCAGGTCCCAGACGGCCTTGGCCAGCTCCTCGTCGACGATCCTCGAAACGACGCCGGGCAGGTCGCCGACCTGCTTGAGCATCGGCTCCTTCCGGTCGAAACTCCGGGCGACGATCGTCGCCCCCGTCCTCGCGTCCACGAACTCGATCGTCATCGCCAGACGGGCCTCCCAGCCCCTCGGATTGTCGATCTCCTCGAGGACATGGATGCCCGACCTCAGAACGATGTCCGGACTCTCGTTGAGGCCTTTGCCTCCGACTCCGACCGAGGGGAAGACTTTCTTTTTCACGAGGAACTCGGCCATGGTGGCCCCGACCTGCCGGCCCGGTCTCTCCGCCCAGAACTCATAGGGGTAGTACTTGAGCTCGAAGGCCGAGACGCGGAAGAGGATGCGGATATCGTCGTACAGGGGATCGACCGAGGCCGGTTCGACAAGGAGGCGGCGCTCGACCTTGGGCAAGGCGGGCTCATCCGCGGCGACGCTCCTGATCTGGAAATACCTCTTGGCGTGCGTTGATCCGCACCCCCCCATGACGGCGGCCATCAGGATGAGAACTGCGGCTTTCCTCATTTTTGCTTTTCCTTTCGGGCCTTGATAATGGCCGTGGGGTCCTCCGAGATCTCGCGCGAGAACCGCGCAAGATTGTCGATGGTCAGGGTCAGGCTCGCCAGGATCTTCTTCAGGTCGGCCTGCTCGGCGACGAGGTTGTCGCTCACCTTCTGCAGGTTCGCGGACGTCGTGTTGACGAGCGCCCGAAAGTCTTTGATCGTCTGACCCAACTCTTCGTCCGAGAACCGCTTGGCGATGTTGTCCACCGCGGCATTCACATGGGTCACGATCTTCTCGCTCATGTCGCTGACATTGGCCGAGATTTTGTGGACGTTTTCGGTGATCGAAGCGAATTCGTTCGCGGCCTTGGCCACGTCGTCGAAGGAGCCCTCGATCTTCTTCCGCTTGGCCGCGAGGACCTGGGAGATCATTCCCGAACTCTCGTCCGCCTTTTCCAGGAAATGGCTGATCCGGTCCCGGTTCTCTTTCGAGAGGAGGTTGTTGAAGCTGTTGGCAGCCGTGGCGACGTTGGTCACGATGTCGCCCACCTGATCCATCAGCCCGCGGTCCATCTGGATCTCGCCCCCCGACGCCAGGCGGACCGAATCCCGGGAGCCGCCGCTCAGGTCGACGAACCGGACGCCCGTGATCCCCGCAAGCGCCAGGACGGCCTTCGTGTCCCTTTTGATCGGGAATCCTCTCTGGACCTTGATGTAAACGAAGACGGAGTCGAGGTCCGCACGGTTCACTTGGATCCGGGTGACTTTGCCGATCTCCACGCCCTGGTACCGGACGGCCGAGCCGAGGAGGAGGCCGTTGACCGAGGTGTTGCGGAAGTTGATGTAGTAAGTTTCCCCCGCCTCCCGGAGCTTGGGCACGAGGAAGAAGCCCAGGATGACGAGAAAGAAGATCGTGGAGATCACCAGAAAGATGCCCAGCCGTGTCTTTTGTTCATGTGTCATCATGGTCAGCCTTCCTGAGGAAAAATGTTCTGACAAAATCGTCGTCCGAGTTCAGGACCTCAGCGAGGGTTCCGGAAAAATGGAGCCGTCCCTCCCGGAGGACGAGGACGCGGTCCGCGATCCTCTCGATAGACCGCAATTCATGGGTGACGACGACGAAGGTCGTCCTGAATGTATCCCGGATCTTCAGGATCAGGTCGTCGAGATGGTTGGAGGTGATGGGGTCGAGCCCGCTGGACGGTTCGTCGCAGAGGACCACGGCGGGGTCGAGGACGAGGGCCCGGGCCAGGGCGCCGCGCTTGCGCATCCCCCCGGACAGCTCCGACGGGAATTTCCCTGCGCAGTCGAGGAGCTCGACCTCGGATAGGCGGTCGTGGACCATCTCCTCGAGGATCGCCTCCGGCATGTCCGCGTGATGCATGCGGACCGGGAGAGCGACGTTCTCGAAGAGGCTCAGGTTGTTGAGCAGGGCGCCGTCCTGATAGAGGACCCCGATCCCTCGGAAGAGGGTCGCCAGCGAGGCCTCGGACCAGTAGTCCACCGGCGCGGACTCGAAGAAGAGCTCGCCCTCCAGGGGCGGGATGAGCCCGGCGATCGTCTTGAGGAGGGTGCTCTTGCCGCAGCCGCTCGTCCCGATGACGGCCGTAACCCCCACCGAGGGGACGGCGAAGTCGAGCCCGCGGAGGATGTGGGACGTCCCGTAGCCGCAGGCGAGGTTCTTGGCGGTGATGATATCCATGGCTTCCTCAATAAAGGATGAACGCGAAAATGCAGTCGATAAGGACGATGAGCGATATCGAGAGGACGACGGATTCGGTCGTGGCCCGGCCGACCTCGCCGGCGCTCCGCCCGACGGTCAGGCCCTCGTAGCCGCTCCCGATGATGATGGCCCAGCCGAAGATGACGGACTTGCTCAGGCCGATGAAAAAATCCCCGAGGTCGACGGCCGTCTTCATTTCCCGGAGGAAGACCGAGGGCAGGATCCCCAGGGACATCCGGCCGACGAGGAGCCCCCCGGCGATCCCGACTCCGTCGGCGATGGCGACGAGGAGCGGCACGGCAATGGTCATGGCGATGAGGCGCGGGACCATCAGGAACTTCTCCGGGACGATCCCCATCGTCTTGAGGGCGTCGACCTCTTCGAGGACGGTCATGGTCGAGAGCTCTGCGGCGACGGCAGCCCCGACCTTGCCCGCCAGGATGATCCCGGCTATCAGGGGCACGAGTTCCCGGATCATGCCGTAGCCGACCAGGTCGGCCAGATAGATGTCCGCCCCGTACTGTTTGAGCTGGGCGGCGGAGGTCTGGGCGATGGTTATGCCGACGAGGAAGATAAGAACGCAGGTGATCGGGAAAGACTTGTACGCCATGAAAAACAGCTGGTTCCAGATCTCCCCGGGGTAGACGCCCTTCCGTTTTCTGAGATAGGTGCTCGTGTGATAGACCTCGCCCGCTAAGAGGACGAAGAACTGGCCGATGTGCTTCATCTGGGCGAGAAACGTGTTGGAGTAAGAGTGGAGGACCCGCGTCGGAAGGCCGAGCTCGGGCCCCGTGCCGCACGGCGCAGGGGTGCCCCCGAGGAAGGCTCGAAACGAACGCTCGAGCCTGTCGCCGACATTCGTCACTCGGACATCGGCGACGCCGCGGAGATAGCTCAAGAAGGCGAGTGTCGAGGAGTCGAACTCCTCGACGTCCTTGAAATCGACGACGACCGGCCCCCCCTGCCGCCCGGCCTGGATCTTGCGGAAAGCGGCCGGGATCTCGTGGATGCCGAGCAGCCTGGGCAGGGAAACGGTCTGCTTCGAGTCCTCTTCCAACCCCGTCTCCTCTCCTCGAATGCTGGTGACCTATAGATTACAAAAAATCAAGTCCGTTTTCAAGCCCCTAGCGTGCGGGCAAACCACGGATGCCCGGGGCGGGATCGCGGCTGATAAAGCGGAAATAAGAGGGACTGTCCACCTGGGCGACTGTCCCTCTTGACTCAATAAACGATCACGGTCTGGTTCAGCTCGGGGGCGGTCGCCGGAAAATAGACGGTCTGATCGTCCACCGCAACCTTGATGTAGTACTCGACGTCCGCGTTCGCGTTCGGCACTGTCACGGTGTAGACGCCTCGGGAAACTTTCTCGAGCGGCACCGCCGTGAACCGGCCCTTGCCGAGCGTCCGCCAGAAAAGCTCCGCCGACGCCGGCTGGCCTTTGCCGAGGACGATGACCTTGAGCGTGAGCGGCTCCCCCTCCTCGAGGCTTGCCCGCAAGGCGGGAACGACGATCCGCGGGTCGCCGAGGTAGACCTTGGACAGGAACGCCTCCCGCTTCGCCTCGTCCCCCAGGATCTTCTGGAGTTCCAGGCCGGGGCGTTCCCAGGCCGCCGGCAGGAGATGCTGTTCCCAGTTGGCGATCGTGCCGAGCTCTCCGGTCGTGCTCACCGTGGCAAGGAGGCAGTCGAAGATCCGCCTGATCGACGCGGCCATCTCGACCCTGACCGGGACGGCGTTGAGCTTGGCCAGGTCGGCCTTCGCCTGCGGTTCCTTCTCCGCCCTGACCTTCTCCATGGCTTGATCGAAGCGTGCCAGGAGGCCGTCGAGGTGCGCCACCTCCCGCATATACTCGAAATTCATGAGCCAGTAGTTGAAGCGGTCCTTCGCGCCCTTGCCCTCGATCTTCGGCCCAAGGGCCTTCAATTCGTCGACGAATCCGTAGAGCTTCCGGACCTCTTCCCAGGGGCGGGGGTCGGCGAAGACGTTCCCGGGCCCGCCGATCCAGTTGACGGGCACGGGATGCCGGCCGTCGATCCGGGCGAAGATCGCCGCGATCTCCTCGGCCGCCGCCGCGCCGAACTGGTTCGCCGCCCAATCCCGGTAGAAGTCGAGCGAGGCCATGTACCGGTCGGTCTGCGGCCAGTCGGGGTCATAGCCCGCGGCGGCTGGCCCGCCGCAGTTGATCTTGCGCTGGAAATCCTTACCCTCGATATCGATCCCTGCGATGACGGGGTAATGGATGCGGTCGGCGAAATCGATGGCCAGCCGTCCGTTCGTGACTTCGACGTTCCGGAAGGTGAAGTCCAGGGCCCGGAATCTCCCGACCCGGGCGAAGATGTCCAGGCCGTCGATGACCTTCTTCCCCTGGATGAGGACGTCGAAGATGCGGGCCCCCGGCTTCGTCATCTCGCCCTCGACGAACTTCAGGGTTATCGCATAACGGCTGTTCGGGACGGGCACGTAATAGGCGAAGACGCGGTCGCGGACATCCCGGTAGACGGCTTCTTCGGACTCGACGGCGCCCGCGATCTTCTGGCCCTTGAATGCCACGTACTGTCCGGTGATTGGCCCGACGTCGTCGGCGACGTTGCGGGGCAGCGTGTTCCACCCTTGGTCCCAGCCCGCCCGGGCCAGCGCGGAAACGTTGGCCGAGAGGATCCGCGTCCGCCAGTGGATGCCGAGCAGGCCGTCGCAGCCGTAGCGCAGGGCGTCGGCCGCGTCGCGCCGCATCCGCCCGACCCAGAGCTGGGGCGAGGTCAGCGAGGGGTCGTCCTCGAGCCAGGGGATGGCCCATTTGGACCGGCCGGAGATCCGCGAGAAGCCGGGGTCGACCGGGGCCCGGCCGACCTCGCGGTTGATACAGCTCATGGCCACGTCCTTGGGCAGGACCTCGTCGAAGAGCGTCCGGTTCGACGGCGGCCCGAGGACCCAGCCGCAGGTCGCGAGACTGAACGGCGGCATGACTTCCCGCCAGGCGTTGACGGCCGCGTCGAGGTCGGACGTCACGGCCTTGATCGCGTCGGCGGAGGCGTCGCTCCAGGTCCAGACCTCCGAGGTCCAGAACCAGTAGTAATCGACCGGATAGGCCCGGGCGATGCGGTTGAACAGGCCCTTGTAGATTTCCTTAACGACCGCGGGGTCCTGGGGATTCTTCTTGGCGGCCTGGAGGCGCCTCTGGACGAGGTCCGGGATCCTGAGCGCGGTCTCCGTGCCCACGCAGGTCTTGACGCCGAGCTTGCGGGCCAGAGTGAAGCCGCTCCGGAAGACCGCGGCCGCGCGGTCGAAGACCTCGTTCGAGTCCTGGGGCGTCTTCGGCTCGGGGCACAGGCCCTCCATGACGTCGTTGCCAAAATCGTCCCGCTCGAAGAGGAGGCTCGCGCCGAAATGGAAATCGCCGGTCTTCTTGGCTTCGTAGCCCCAGTTGCCGCGCAGCGTGTTCTGGTAGCTCGAGGGATAGCTCGCGGCGACCTTGCCGTCCTCGGCGAACTCGCCGGGCTGGCCGATCCATACGGTCGGCTCGGCGTTCGGGCCCTTTTCGGGGTAGGTGTGGAGGCCGAAGAAGTTCATCCGCAGCTTGGGCAGCTGGGACAGGACGGCCTTGTAGTTCTCGACCGTCCACCAGTCCGGGCCCTCCGGAAAATCGTGGAAGGGCTGGATGCCGCGGACAAGGAAAAGAGGCCGCCCGGACTCGTTGAGCTCGAGGTCGATCGAGCCCACCCGGCCGTCGGGGACGACGTCGCCCTCGAGGTAGAACCGGATGCCCGTTCTCTCGGCCAGCTGGTAGGCGCCGTAAAGGACGGCCGGGCCGCTGCCGCCGACGACGAGGATGAGTTTTTTCGAAAGGAAGGGTACGGTCTTGAGGAGGTAATCCTGGGCGCCGAGTCCGGCGATCTTGCGGACGGCGTCCGGGTCGGCCAGCCCGTCGAGGAGGGGCGAGCCCTTCTCGGCGACGATGACGCTCGCCCGGCGGATCTCGGATAGCGAGGAGCGCCGGTCGACGGAGGCGAGGTCGCCCGTCCGGAGATAGAAATAGCGCCGGAGCTCCTTGGCCGCGGCCAGGTCGTGCCAGGAAGCGCCCTTGTCGACGACGATATCGGGGGCCGGGCCGTTCCGGGCGCAGGTCGCGAGGCTCAGCGCAGCAATGCTCAGGACAACGAGACGGGCGAGCGGGGATTTCCATGGGGCCATCGGCGGCACCTCCTTCAGGACTACCCTCATTCTAATACAAGCCCCGCCGGGTTTTCAACGACACCGGGGGCGACGGCGGCGGACCGGCCTCCCCCTCCCCCCTATTTAGTCGGGGATTTGGCTTGGCGGCGCGCTTTTTGGTAAGATGAGGGCCGCGGCCATGACCATCCGGGAGCGATTCAACAGGGTTTTTCATTGGGAGGCGCCGGACCGCGTCCCCGACATGGAGTTCGGCTACTGGGACAAGACGATCGCCGTCTGGCACGACCAGGGCCTGCCGCGCACCTGCCGGACGAACGAAGACGTTGAGCGGCACCTGGGGCTCGAGGGCATCTCCATCATGCCCGAGGTCCCCATCGAGCGGGGGCTCTATCCGGCCTTCGAGGAACAGACGCTCGAGACCAAAGGCGAGCGGCGCATCGTCCGGACGAAAGACGGGGCCCTCACCGAGATGCTCGACTACGATTCGTCCATGCCCAAGTTCATCCACTTCGCCGTCGAGACCCGGGCCGACTGGGAAAAACTCCGCGACGAGCGCCTCGATCCCGGGCGGCCCGGCCGGGTCGGCGATGTCGGGGCGGCGGTCGCCAAGGCCCACGCCGCGGGCATGCCCATCCTCTTCCATTGCGGGTCGCTCTACGGCTGGCTCCGGGACTGGATGGGGCTCGAGAACTTGTCCATCGCCCTCCTGACCGACCGGCCCTGGGTCGAGGAGATGATGGAGCACCTGACCCTGATGGACCTCGAGTTCATCGAGGAGCACATCCCGGCCGGCAAGGTCGACGTCGCCTGGTGGTGGGAGGACATGTGCTACAACCACGGCCCGCTGATGTCGCCGAAGCTCTTCGAGGAGCTCATGGTGCCGCGGTACAAGCGGATCACGGACGCGCTGAAGACGCGCGGCATCGATGTCAATGTCCTCGACTGCGACGGCCGCATCTATGAGCTCGTCCCGGGGTGGCTGCGGGGCGGCATCAACTGCATGTTCCCGATCGAGGCGGCCCATACGGACCCGCTGCGGCTGCGCGAGGATTACGGCAGGGACGTGCTGCTGCTCGGCGGCGTCAACAAGCTGGCCCTGATCTCGGGCCGGGAGGCCATCGACCGCGAGCTCGAGCGCCTCCACCCGCTCGTCGAGCGCGGCGGATACCTGCCGTGCGTCGACCACCGGGTCCCGCCCGACGTCGCATACGAAAATTATCTGTATTACCTGGACAAGAAAAAAGCGATTCTCTCATAGGGGGATACGTTCTTGCCGCTCCCCCCGTGGAATTATTCAAGCGCTTATTCTCTGATCACCTGAAAGCCATCGCCAGAAAGTAAACGGATGGATGTGAGAATTTCCTCGAAAGCCTTAAGTTCGGCTTCAGACGCGCGAGATCCCGTCTTGGAAAGTACAACCGAGAACATGAAATGAGAACTGGGCCCGGGATTCAGATAGGCCACATACTGAAAGAAGGAAGCGGGAACGAAAAGCAGTTTGGGAAAGGTATTATATGTCGGGTGTTTTACCGATAGGTCTTCCAGCTCGACATTCGGGAATTTCTTCTGATAACTGGCGATCTTGGCGTTCAGGTCCTCGAGCGTGTTCTCGTCAACCTTTGAGTTAACCCGGATCCTGATGTTGACTTTATTGGATTTTGAAGCCTTGTCCTTGGGGAAAAAAACGATATTGACTTTGCGTCCGGTAGCCTTGTCGCTCGTGTCACCTAACCATCCGTCCGGCTCGGTCACGCCGAACATAAAGCCCTTCCCATAGACCAAGAGAGTATTCATCTTGGCTGTCTGCGGGGCGTCTTTAGCAATGGCCAGAGCGAAACCGCCCACGACAATTGAAAGTCCCAAAACCATCTTCAAGAACGCCATCGCCAAGCTCCACGGTGGCAGATAGGTCTTGTCCGTCGCCCGCTTCTCTCCCCTCATAATATCATGCTACGTCTCGAGAGAAACGGGGTCAAGCGGGCGGCATCCGCACGGCGGGAAGAACAGAGGATGGAGTCTTGTGCCTCCCGATGACATGAAACGCGCGACGCCGCGGGTCGGCTATTTTCCAGCATACAGGTTGATGAGTTCTCTGACCTGCCGGACGATTTCCTCGACCGTCTTCTCGACGATGACCCGTCCTTTTTCTTTCGTGGCCAGCGTCGGGTCGCCCCATATGCCGGATGGGCTGTACGTCCCCGCGCCCTTCGGGTCGCGCGTCAGGCCTTTCCGGCCGGGCCGCGTGTCATAATCCTTGACCGCCTTGGACATGTCGACGAGTTCCGGGGCGATGTAGAGCATCATGGATGTTTCGGCCTCGTCGGCGTGCGTCCCGCCGTCCTGCTTGAGGAGGCCGGCAGGAAGTTTCTTGTCCGTTTCGAGGAGATTCAAGTAACGCATCGTCACGTCCGTTTTGGCCAACTCCTCAGATGCCGCCTGGAGCGGCGGCAGCGTCGAGATGCCGGTATTAAGGACGTAGAATTTGCGGATGCCGTAACGGCGCAGGGAACGGCAGATGTCGATCACTGTGTCTTTGAAAGCCTCCGGCCCGATGGACACCGAGCCGGGATATTCCAGGAAAGAGGGATAGTAGGCATATTCCAAAGTCGGGAGCTCGACCACCGGGACCTCCCGGGCCACCCTGTCCTTCAAATATTCGGCCATGACATAATCTGTCTTGAGAGGAAGATGCGGCCCGTGTTCCTTGGTTTTGGCGCCGACCGCAAAGAGGACGACACTGTAACTCGCAAGCGCCTTCTCCGCTTCCCGCCAGGTCAGGTTCTCGAGGGCCACGGAGGCGACCTTCGGTGCCGGGGCCCGAGGGAGGCCGGCCGATACCGGTACAGAAGTCGAAAATATAAAAAGAGCGAAAGCGGAATGGATTTTGGAGCGCATGAGCTCTCTCCTCCAAGGAAAGATATTCCCGCCTTTGAATAGAAGTCAAGAAAAGAAAAGAGGGGGACACGGTATTGTGTCCCCATGAATAATCTTGGAAGAGCTTACGCGCTGCCTACTAGTCCAGCTTGACCTTCTTCTCCAGCGTCCCGCCGTGCTTTGACTCGTAGCGGACCGTGATCTCGCCCTTGCCCGCGACGAGGAACTGGTATTCCGTCTTGCCGAACCCGGGGACGACCATGAACTGGACGTCCGGGCGGTATCTCTTGTAGGTCACCTGGTCGGTGTAGGGGTTGTTGAGAATCCCGCCGGCCACGACCTTGGCCGAGGGGCCCGAGACCTTGAGCATGTCCTTGGGGTAGATCCGGGACTTCTGGGCCTGGAAGCTCATCGTCGGCATGGCGTGGCCGTTCGCCAGCCGCGTCCGCAGGCGGTAGAGGTCGCCGCCGAGCTTCTTGACTTCCGTGACCTCGAGGTCGACAGCCGGCGTGTGCTTCGCCGAGAAGAGGACGGCCATGGCGTTGCGGTGGACGAGGTCCGGCAGCATGAAGGTCGGACCCAGGCGGCTGCTCATCTTGACCCAGCCCCCGATCTCGATGTCGCCGTAGACCGGGTGCTTGAACGGTTTCCAGGGCTTGTAGAGCTCGCCCAGGGTCAGGTTGTCGCTGTACTTGAGCCGCTCCCGGTCGGCCATGTCGCCGAACAGGAAGCTCCTCGGGCCTTCCTCGCCCGACGCGGCGGGCTGTTCGGCCTTTTTCTCGCCCACCCCCTTGAACGCCTCGCTCGACGACTGATAGACCTCGCCGCAGTAGCCGTACGCGCCTAGGGTCTGGCAGAGCCACTCCAGGGAATCGCCGTAGGTCGTGTAGAGGTCCTTCCAGCTGATCATGTATTTATAGCCGGGCGTGATCCGCTCGGCCTGCTTGCCGATATAGTCGTAGACGGCGACGTCCTGCTGTGGATACTCCCCGACGCCCTTGCGGCTCGGCCCGCGGAGGTACATGCCGCCGAAATTGTGGAACGTCCAGCCCATGCAAATGTTGGTCTTCGTCTGGGTCCAGAGGGCCAGCGCCTTGAGGCCGACCGCCTGGAAGGGGTAGGCCCCGGAGCCGCTCTGGACGTACTCCGGCGCCCAATCGAAGCCCCATTGCCTGTTCGGGTCGACATAGCCCTCGCTGTCCTCGTTGATGAGCCCGTCGCCGTCGTTATCGATCCCCTCCTCGCCGAGGACCGTCCACTCGCCCTTCTCGCCCGGCTTGACGGGGACCATGAGCCGCGCGTCCTCGGGGTCGGTCTTGTAGGCCCCGTAGGGGTCCTTCTTCCGCATCATGGTGATGCTGCCGTCGCCGTCGAGGTCGTCGGGGAAGTCCTCGTCCACGAGGCCGTCACGGTCATCGTCCATGGGGATGCGCAGGCTTCGGTTGGTGCTCGACGTGTTGGCGTCGTGCATGAAGTGCCAGCGGCCGTCGACGTTGACGACCGGGACGACGTAGAAGACGTTCCTGTCGACGAGCTCCGTGACCTCCCTGTTCGTGCCGTAGGTCCCGAGCAGATAATCGAGGAGATAGAGGGCGATCTCCCCGCCCTGGATCTCATTGCCGTGGATGTTGCCGTCGACGTAGACGCCGGGCTTGGAGAGCGCGGGCCCCGTCTTCGGGTTGTTGACCGTCACGGCGTAAATCGACCGGCCTTCCTCGCTCTTGCCGACCTCCTCGAGCTTGGTCATCTCCGGGTAGGCCTTGTTGATCGCCTGGACGGCCTCGTATACTTGGTCGAGCGTGTAGTAATGGTCGAACCGCAGCGGCACGGTGATCTTCGCGGTCTGGGCCGGGACGGACGCCGCCACGGCCAGGATCAGGAACAGGATGGATATCTTCTTCACTTGGCACCTCCCAGGTCGAGGGTCTTCGCGTCGCACCAGGCGAGGCGTGTCGTGGCCTTGATCTCGATCTTGACCGGTTTCTCGGCCCGGACGAGCCAGCGGACCTGCTGGGCGCTGTTGCCGTCGACCGCCTGGACCAGGCTCCGCTTCTTGCCTTCGACGATCGTGACATCCTTGCCTTCGAGGGTGACGATGACCGGCAGGTTCCGGTTGTTCCGGCGGCCCATGGCCGTCGGGTAGGGCAGGTAGCCGGCGTTCTCGACCCAGGCCTCGACGGCATAGACGCCGCCGCCGAGGGGCTTGACCTCGGTCTTGCCGAGCCGGATGCGGGCCATCTTCGCCACGATCTCAAATGTCCAGGGCAGCTGGCCCTTGAGGAGCGGCTCGATCTTCGCCGCCGGCGGCGTCGTGTCGGCGAAGGGCACGGCGCCCCCGATCTCGACCTCGCCGAGGGTCGGATGCTTGAAAGGCTTCCAGGCGACAAAGCCCTTGCCTCCTAGCTCCTTGTCGCTCCATGCGAGAAGAGCCTTCTCCTTGGGATCCGTCCCTTCCTCCGACGGCGGCTTGGGCATTTGGCGCATCATCTCGGCCATCTGCTTCGTCGTCATCTGCCCGGACTTGAGGCCCTCGAAGAGCTGCTTGGCCTTGAATTGGGCCGGCGCCCCGGACGCCTTCAGGAAGGCGTCGACCTTCTCCTCGCCGAGCGCGATGAACTCGTCGTTCGTCATCTTCTCGAGCTTCTCGGGAGTGATGTCCGCTTCCTTCTTCTCCTCCTTGACCTCGGGCAGCGTCCAGAAGTCCAGGCTGAAGGACGGCAGCCCCAGCTGATAATAGGCATAGAGCTCGAACGAGCCGTCCTTGTCCTGGGCGGGCTCGAGGCGCTTGTCGTCGAGCTTGGCCTTCTTGAGGAAATCTTTGTACTTGTCGGAGAGCTCCTTGTAGAACTTGAGGTCCTCGGGCAGCGGATTGACGACCGCGCCGAGCCCCAGGAAGCTCGCGATCATCGACTCGGTGAGCTGCATGCCCTCGGGCACGAGCGGTTTGACCATGTCCATGATCTCGGCCATGGTGTAGGTCCTGTTGGGGTCGGCGCCGATGAACCCGGCCATGTTCTCGGGGATCTTGATCTGGTTGAGGTCGGCCTCGCCTTTCCGGCCGCCGCGGGGCGGGTTCAGGCAGAAGTTCGTCGAGCCGAAGACGAAGGTCAGCCCGATCTCCGTGTGCTCGTTGACGAACTTGATGAGGGCGAAGCTCTCGGGCTCGCTCCCGGGCCAGGGGCCGCTTTCCGCGGTGAAGGGGTGGAAGAGGTGCGGGAACTGGATGCCGATGTTGACACCGCCGGGCCCGTCCTCGTTGTACGCGCCGTCGCCGTCATTGTCGAGGCCCTCGGTGTAGAGCTTGTAGACGCCCTTCTCGCCCTTGGACCAGTCGGCCTTCTTCATGAGCCGCGGCTCGCCGGCGACGGGCATCCACTCGCCGGCCGGGTCCTTGACCCGCATCATGGTGATGATCCCGTTACCGTCGAGGTCGTCCGGGCCGTCCTCGTCGGCCGCGTCGTCCATGTCGTCGTTGGACGGTTTCGCGTTCCGCGGGTCCGCGAGCAGGGGCCTCGCGAAATAGCGCGACGCCGCGTCGGGGTTCGGGCACGGCAGGACGTACCAGGTGAGGTCCTTCCGGACGTCCGGCTTGTCGATGAGCTGCTTCACGAGGTAGAGGGCCGCCTCGCTCGAAAGCGGGACGGTGCCCTCGAAATTGGCCCCGACGAAGACCGCGGGAAGCGTTTTGGCCGCCTTCCCGGCCTCAGGGCCGATCTCGATGAGGACGACCTCCCGGCCGCCGGGGCTCACGGCGAGCTTGTGGACCTTGGCCACGGCCGGGTTGGCCTGGGCGTATTCCTGGAGGGCCGACGCGAGCTCCGCGGGCGTGTGGTACTTGTCGAACGCCACAGCGGCGCCCAGCCCGGACGCCAGGGCGACCAGGGCGAACACGAAGGAAACCGAGCGCTTACGAATCATGATCACCTCTCACACAATGGGGTCGGGTCCGCTCGCCTCAAGAAGGAACGGGGAAGAGCAGGCCCGAGCTTCTTCGTTTTTCATGAGCGTGTATTCTGCCACTTCCGGAAGATGGGGGCAAGGGAGAAGGGGAAACAGGGTATGATCCACCCTCGTCAGATCCATGTCCTCTTATACGCAGGCGGCGGCGATAAAGTTTCGGGACGCGCGAGTCCGCCCGCCGCTCCGTTCGGCCCCGCCGGCGTGAGGCGGCGGCCCAAGCCGGGGTCAGACGCCGGCGGCCTTCTCCAGCCGCTTCATGATGCCGAACATGAAGCCGGCCGAAAGGACGCACGCCACGACCAGGATCGTCCACAGCGCCCAGAGCGGGATCTTCATCCACAGGTAGGCGCCGACGCCGACGAGCTGGATGCCGATGGCCGTCGAGGCGAACCACCCTCCCTGCATCAGCCCCTTGTATTTTGGCGGGGCGACCTTGGAGACGAACGAGATGCCGATGGGGCTCAGGAAGAGTTCGGCGATGGTCAGCAGGAAATAGGTCGAGATCAGCCAGTAGACCGAAACTTGGGACGAGGCCGGAGCGACCAGGCCGCCGAGAGACTTCGGGCTGGGCAACCCGAGCGAGCCGATGGCAAGGATAGCGAACGACAGGGCCGTCAGCAGCATGCCGAAGCCGATCTTGCGCGGCGACGACGGCTCCTTCCTCTTTCTGTTGAGCACGCCGAAGATCCCGATGATGAGAGGGGTCAGGGCGACGATGAAGAACGGGTTGAAATGCTGGAACCGCTGCGGCTGGAAAGGGTTGACGTCGGCGTAGCCCCGGAACCTCAGGTAGGCCAGGACGCCGAAGACGGCGAAGGCGGCGCCGCCGATGGCCCGGGTGAGCGGGCGCGAGGCCTTCCTCAGAAGCAGGACCAGGCCGATGACGGACAGGAAGAGGGGCAGAAGCCCGCCCAGGTCGAACCAGAGGTTGGAGACCTTGCCCACATGAGGGACCGTGTAGTCCCGGGCGAAGAACATCATGGTCACCGCGCTCTGCTGGAAGGCCATCCAGAAGAAGATGACGACGAAGAAGACGAAGCCGAGGGCGATGAGCCGCTCTTTCGTCTCCTGGGGCGACATCTCGACCATCTGGCCGCGATGGGCCTCGGACTTGGCCTTCTGCTTCTCGCTGAGGTCGGCGTGGCTGTAGTACTTCCGGAACCCCCAAAAGATCAGCATCGAGATAATTAGGCTGATGCAGGCGACGCCGAAGCCGTAGTGGTAGGACTTGCTGAGGGCGTTGATGTAACTCTGGGAAAAGCCCTTGAGGGTCTCGAGGGTCACACCCGCGTCCTGTTTTTGAGCAAGGGCTAAATATTCGTCGGCGTTGGCCAGCGTTCCCTTGAGGAAGCTGTTGGCCAGGGCCGGGATCCGGGCATCGTAGAAATAATGCGACGCGCCGAGGATCCAGTTGCAGACCTTCTCGGAGGCCGTCGGAGCGAACATGGCGCCGACGTTGATCCCCATGTAGAAGATGTTGAAGGCCCGGTCGCGGAGGGGGCTGAATTTGGGGTCGTCGTAGAGGTTCCCGACGAGGGCCTGGAGGTTGCCCTTGAAAAGGCCGGTGCCGAGGGCGATGACGACCAGGGCCACGATGACCAGGCCGAAGGCGGCGCCGATCGTCGACGGGATGGCGAGCAGGATGTAGCCGATGAACATCGTCACGAGCCCGATGCTGATCGTTCTCCCGTAGCCGAGGACTTTGTCGGCCAGGAACCCGCCGAGCAGCGGGAAGAAGTAGACCCCGAACATGAACGTGCTGTAGACGAAGCCCGAGGCGCTGGCGGTCATGCCGTACTTCGCCTGCAGGAACAGGACGAAGATGCTGACCATCGTGTAGAAGCCGAAGCGCTCGCCCATGTTGGCCATGAACATGACGAACAGGGCTTTGGGATGTCCCTTGAACATGCTTCACCGCCCTCCGAGGATTCCACTATTATCCAAAGCCCCCGGATTATACCAAATCTGCCCGCCGCCGGTCATCTTAAAAAAAGCGAACGGGTGGCACGGCGCCAGTCACCGCACGTCCTCTTGTCTAAGGAGGTCGAGCTCGGGGTGTTCCCTACGTCAGGGCGCGGATTGTCCCCGGCGAGGCCAATCCGCTCGGCCCGGGCCTCGCTCTGGAATCTTCGATTCCATCCGTGCCCGCTCGGCCCTCCAACGCCTTCCTCCGAGAAGCACCCCTGCGCTCTCCATTAAGAAGATACGGACGGGTGGCCGGTGCCAGTCCCCGCCCACCCGCAGCGGAGTTCCCGCTGACGCAGAGTACGATGCCGAGGAGCGTCATGGCGGAGCCCTCCGAGATCCGCGGGTCGCGCCACCGTGAGGGAGCGGGCTGGGGAACCTTCAACCCGAGTGCGGGGAGTGTAAGCCGGAGCGAGGATGGACGGGGACGCACACGGACAGGACCCGTCCGACCTTTGTTGAGTTCAGCGGCGGCCGCCGAGGATCGAGCCCAGGACGCCGCGGAGGATCGAGCGGCCGAGCTGGCTCGCCGCGGAGCGGGCCGCGCTCTTGGCCATGGACTCGAGGATCGTCTCGCGCTGCCGTCCGGCCGGACGGCGAGGCGCCTCGGGCGGCGCGGGGTACGTGTAGGGCGCCGGCGCCCCGGCGGGCTGGGAGGCCGCGTCCGGCATCCGGCCCTGGGCCCTGGCCTTCAGGATCTCGTAGGCCGACTCCCGGTCGACGAGCCGCTCATAGTGCCCGAAGAGGACCGAGCCCTGGATGATCTGCTGGCGGACAGGCGGGGGGATAGGCCCGATCTGGCTCCTCGGCGGCAGCACGAAGGCCCGCTCCACGACGCCCGGCATGCCCTTCTCGTCGAGGAACGAGATGAGGCCCTCGCCCACGGCCAGCTGCATGATGGCCGTTTCGACGTTGAGCTTCGGGTTCTGGCGGAAGGTCGTGGCCGCGGCCTTCACGTCCTTCTGGTCCCGGGGCGTGAAGGCGCGCAGGGCGTGCTGGATCCGGTTGCCGAGCTGGCCGAGCGTGACGTCCGGGACGTCCAGGGGATTCTGGGTCACGAAGTAGACGCCGACGCCCTTGGACCGGATGAGCCGGACGACCTGCTCGATCTTCTGCAGCAGGACGGGCGGAGCGTCCGTGAACAGGAGGTGGGCCTCGTCGAAGAAGAACACGAGCTTCGGCTTGTCCAGGTCCCCAACCTCGGGCAGGCGCTCGAAAAGCTCCGACAGCAGCCAGAGGAGGAACGTGGAATAGGCCCGGGGCTCCATCATCAGCCTGTCGGCGGCCAGGATGTTGATCATGCCGCGCCCGCGGGCATCCGTCTGCATCATGTCGTCCAGGTTGAGGGCGGGCTCGCCGAAGATCTTGTCCCCTCCCTGCTCCTCGAGCGCGAGCAGTCCGCGCTGGATGGTGCCGACGCTAGCCGTCGACACCCGGCCGTATCCAGTCTCGAGCTCGTCGGCGTGGTCACCCGCGTACTGGACCATGGCCCGGAGGTCCTTGAAGTCGAGGAGGAGATAGCCGTTGTCGTCGGCGACCCGGAAGACGAGCGACAGGACACCGCTCTGGACCTCGTTAAGGTTGAGCAGGCGCGAAAGGAGCAGGGGGCCCATGTCCGAGACCGTCGTCCGAACCGGGTGGCCCTGCGCGCCGAAGACGTCCCAGAAGACGACCGGGCAGCCCTCGAAGGCGAGGTTGCCGAGCTTGAGGAGCTTGGCCCGCTCCTGGATCTTCGGCGTCGCCGTGCCGGGCTGGCAGATCCCGGCCAGGTCGCCTTTGACGTCGGCCATGAAGACCGGCACCCCGACGCGGCTGAGGTTCTCGGACATGACCTGGAGCGAGACGGTCTTGCCCGTGCCCGTGGCCCCGGCCACGAGTCCGTGCCGGTTCGCCATGCGCGGCAGGAGGTACAGGTCCTTTTCCCCTCGTGCGATCAACAGCCCTTCGGTCGGCATTTTTCCCTCCACTGGTCCCGGTTATTCGAATCGCCCCTTACCAGGCGAGGCTCTGGATGAACAGCCGCGAGACCGTGCTTTCGAGCGCGGACCGGAACCTTGCCACGGTCTCGGCCTCGCTCCCGCTCCAGTAATCCTTGATGAACATCGGCGGCCCGACGTTGACCCGGATCTGCCCGGGCACGCCCCAGAGGACGTGGGTGCCGAAGATCGAGAGCGGGGTCACGGGCACCGAAAGCTTCTCTTCGTTGTAAAGGTTATAGGCCATGATGGCGGCGCCACGCCGGAAGGGCTTGATGTAGGGATTGGGGTCCTTGGGATCGAGCCGGCCCCGGCCCTGCAGGACGATGACCGCCCGGCCTTTTCTCAGGTAATCCTGGCACTTGAGGATGGCGTCGCTGCGCTTGCC
>Ga0315280_10001908_pt1 | contig 34784 bp, 29 predicted proteins | sample YL17G06_40_MG_FD_203697 | JGI IMG/M metagenome (GOLD analysis project Ga0315280, IMG submission 203697) | Sediment microbial communities from Yellowstone Lake, YNP, Wyoming, USA - YL17G06_40 | ecosystem: Environmental > Aquatic > Freshwater > Lake > Sediment | place: USA: Wyoming | collected...
GCCCCACTTCCTGGAGCTTAGCCACGACGTCCTTGAAGTCGACCCATGTCTGGAGCTCGTCAACCCTCGACCTGAAGGCCTCGAACTTTTCGCCTATATTCTCAAGAGATAGAGTCTGAGAGGTATCGGTCCAAAGGGCTACATCAAAACCTCGCCCAACATCGTCGAGCGCGGCGTATAACCCTTGGAGCCTCGAACCGAACCGAGGATCCGAGACCGTCCCGGAGCCCTCCTCGGAGGCTGCGGATACCAAGGCCGGCGGAATGCCTCCCTGAAGCAGGCGGCGAAGTCGCCTCGTCCAGTCCAACGATCTCAGGACGGCCTCCCAGTCCGTGGTGACGCCCGTGAAGCGTCGTCCGAATATCGCCCGTGCGGCGCCAGAGCTCGCGTAGACATCGGCCTCGAATCCCTGAAGCCGCTCGGACCCCCTCATGTCCGATATCAGTTCTTCGAGCGTGGACGGGTGGTCCACCAGGCGCGTTGCCAAGGGCTCGAAACTGGACTTGGATAGGGCGGCCATCCTGCCGTTCATTTCGTTGGCCCATTCGATGACGCCCGCCAAGGGTCTTCCCGCCAGAGACCGTCCAGTGTTAGGCAGGCGTTTCACCGGCACGAGCTGCCAAAATTGTCTCGTGGCGGATTTCCACTCCCTGATCGAGCTGCGGACCTTTCGTCCAAGGCTCAGAAGCTCCTCGCTTGGCTTGGAGCCGACGGATATATTCTCGACGACGACTGCCGGCGCCCGATCGGCCTTCACGATCTTCAGAGCTCTCTCCGCGATCCGCAACGCCTCCGAGGCTGCTGCGAAGTCCGGCTCCTCGCCCCTGAAGTATGACTTGAGGCTCGTTCGCAGTTTCTCACGTTGGGCGCCCATCTCCGATTGAAGGGACACAAGTTCCCGAGCTATCCGCAGGTCATGCAGGATCGATTTCGGGATCTTGCGGGACCTGCTCGCACTCGATACAAGGCTTCGGATTCGGTAGTAGCTCGGCCTGAAGAATCTGAAGATGGATCTTCCCGGCCCCTCGAACCAATCGATGAGCTGATTCAGGTCAAGCGTCAACAATTCATCGCGATAAGTTTCGAGGAGCACGCGACGCAGTTCGTCTCTGCGTCCGTATTCCCTCTTTGCCCGCTCGAAGAGTTCGCGCGTTTCAGCCAACGTTTCGGCGTTCAGCCAATCGGCCTCGGGCCTGTTCTCCCCCTCACAGAGGCGTGCGAGCTCGGCGAACTGCTGAATTCTGGTGAGGGAGTTTGTCTCCGGCAGCCCCAGGATTTCGCCTATCCGGTCGGCATCTCTCTTCCATCCCTCGACCTTGTCGGGCAGTTCCTCGACGCATCGGGTCAGCTCCGCCATGGATTTCAGCAGTCCAGTGTCGCCCTTCCGCGCAGGTGCGAGCCAATCCTTTGCTCTCGTCAGCGCCTGCTCCACGCGCTCGGCGCTTCCGATGGGAAGCCTGAACATGCGACCATCGTAGAACCTTTCCATGGCGCGCCTGGACGACCAGTAATCGGCGTATTCCTTCAGTTTATCCTTGGCGTCCGCCTCGATCTTGTTCAAGTCCGCCTGGGTGAACCAACTGGATGGGGGGCGCGGCGTTTCCGAAACCAGAAGCGAAACCTCTTTCAGCCACTCGTAGTCAGCGATGGTGCGCGGAACCAGTAGCCCCAGGTTCTCGCCGTAGCTCCGGGCCTCCTTTGTCAACGAACGGACGGTTTCGAGGGCGCCATCGAGGAGGGCGACCCACTGGGCACGGGTCTCCGAGGAGAAGCCGGTGGCCCTGCACCCTTTCCACGGGAAGCGTTCCCCTTCCTCGACGACGGACCATACGTTCGTCAGCCTCCTCACAAGCTCTTCCAGCTTGAAGAGCTCCTTGGGGTCTAACGCCTCGAACCGCGGGTAATCGGAGCGAACGAAGGGCACGCCCTCGAGCTCCGCCAGCCGTTCCAGCAGCTCGAAGGCCGACGTCTCCATCGGTTGCCGCTTCAGGTGCAGTGCCGTCACGTAGGCGTTCAGCTGGTCGCGCCTCGTCTTCAGCCTCTCCAGCTCGGCGTCGGAGATCGTCCCCCGCGGCTTGAGGTGCTCGGTGAGGGCGCGGCTCAGCTCAGCCACGACCTCCCGTTTATTCGCCTTGTGGCTGTGGAGCTCGAGGCAGTAGTCGTCGAGCCCTCTCTCCTTGAGGCGGTTGTACACCACCTCGAGGGCCGCCATCTTCTCGCTAACGAAGAGCACCCGTCTGCCGGCCGCGATGAGCTCCGAGATGATGTTGGCGATTGTCTGGCTCTTTCCCGTGCCCGGCGGCCCGTGCATCACGAATGACTGGCCCCTGAGCGCGTACTGTATGCAGAGCTGCTGGCTGCTGTCTGCGTCCAGGACCTGGAAGGTTCCCTTTGGATCGACGATCTCGTCCAGCGAGGCCTCATTGGGCAGAGGAGCTCTGACGAGCGGCGCACTGGGCGCTCCCGCCAGCGCGGATATTATCGGGTGGCCAGCGATGTGGTCGACGTTTTCGACGAGGTCCTGATACATCACAAGCTTATAGAACGAGAAAAGCCCCAGATTGGCCGCGGCATCCGCGGACCAGCCCAGATCGCCGCCTGCTGCCGCGACGGCTTCTAGGTAGGCGTGGAGATCGAGTTCGTCGAGGTCGGGCATTGGAGGCAGCTCGATCTTGAAGTCGGTCTTGAGCTTCAGTTGGAGGGCGGGGTTCAGGATCGCCTCTTCTTCCACCTCGGGGACGCGTATGACGTAGGGTTGAAGGGGACGTACTCTCGCCAGCTCGATCGGGACGAGGATGATCGGGGACCTGATCGCCTCGCCGGAGTTGGCCTCCCTCCAGTTCAGCACGCCGAAGGTGGCGTAGAGGATGCGAATGCCCCGCTCCCGATACTCGGATGTAGAGCGTCGGGCGAGGTTTCGCAGCGTCCGCTCAAGCAGCTGAGCGTCTGTCTCCTCTGGGAGGAGCTGTGTCTTCGTGGGGGAGCTGGGCTTTATCACCTGGGAACTCTTTCTCGGGTCAAGGGCCTCCCTGGGCGGTTGAAAGATCTCCCAGTCCTTTCCCCTGACCACGAGCCTGTCGAAGATCGCCTTCATCGCGGGCGAAATAATCTGGACGTTTGAACTCTTCGCGGGGCTGAAGTAGATGAGCCGATTGCGCCTGCTCAGGTCGATGAGCTTCAGTTTCCACTCCTCAATGCGGCGCGCCACCCGAGACATCGAAGCCGCATCCAAGGTCATCAGCCAACCATTATTTCAATTTGTAACTCTTCACATAAGAGCTTAGTTCTCTCATTTCATAAGGTCGCGGGGCGTTAAAGCATGGAAATCCGCTAATCAGACATTAGGTGCAATAACAAAAGCGGACGGTGGACTGGTGCTGAACATGAACTTGATAAAAACACGATCGTTCGGTGTCGAGAAACAACACGCTTATATGCAAACATGTCGAGGTGTGTTAAAGCTATTGCCCCTTAATGGGGGTGCGTCCTCAAGAAGGCCGTCGAAAGGCTGGAAATAACGGCGAATGGCGTCGAGGGGAAGGGAAGCGGTGGGGAATGGACCTTACGTTGCTGGCGTTGGCCGTGGGCATATTAGCTATGCTCGTTGTTGCATACTTAGCCTGGTCCATAGGCAGGGAGCCCGTCGGAACACCGCAGATGAAACAGATCGCCGACTCCATCGAGGAAGGAGCTAAGGCTTTCATAAAGAGGCAGTACACGGCCATCGCGGTGGCAGCGGCCTTCGCCGTCATCCCGATGGAGTTCTTCTTCAGGGACGCTAGGATCGTCGGCGGCTTCGTGTTCGGCGCATCGCTATCTCTCCTGGCCGCCTACATCGGCATGCGGGTCGCCGTCAAGGCCAACGTGAGGACCACCAACGCCGCCAGGTCCTCGTCGGCGAAGGCCTTCAGGATCGCCTTCAGGGGCGGCGGCGTCATGGGCCTCTCGGTGACTGGCCTCAGCCTCATCGGCGTGAGCATCCTGTTAAGGCTCTATGGCGAGCCGTCCCTGATCGTGGGCTTCGGGTTCGGCGCCAGCCTCGCCGCCCTGTTCGCCCAGCTCGGAGGGGGCATCTTCACGAAGGGGGCGGACATCGGGGCTGATCTCGTGGGTAAGATCGAGCAGCGAATCCCCGAGGACGATCCCCGTAACCCGGCGGTGATCGCCGACCTGGTCGGGGATAACGTGGGGGACTGCGCGGGGAGGGGCTCCGACCTATTCGAATCCATAAGCGACGATTACATCACCGCGATGCTCATGGGCTCGCTTCTCCTCAGCCCCCTCGGGACGAACGCGCTGATGTTTCCCCTCATGCTCGGGGCCGTGGGAATATTGGCGACGATGGTCGGGATCTTCGTGACCAAGCAGTGGAGAAAGATACAGCCCATAGTGTCCTTCAACCTCGGCTTGCTCGTGACCGCGGCCGTCTGCGTCGCCGGCACATACGTTTTTTCCAGCCTTCTCCTCAATAACATTGGAATATTTTACTCCGTGGTCAGCGGATTGGCTACGAGCCTCGGGGTGGGCCTGGTCGTGCAGTATTACATCGGCATCAACAGCGGCCCCATAAAAAAGGTGGCCGAGGCGTCGGGGCGCGGGGCCGCCATCAACATCATAACGGGGTTGGCGTACGCGCTGCAGAGCCCCTTCATGCCACTGGTGTTCGAGGTCCTGACGATCCTGTTCGCCTACATCATAACGAGGGGGTCCCTCTACGGCATAGTCGGCGCCAACCTCGGGACCGACCTGGCCATCGGCATCATCATGTCGAGCGACGCGTTCGGGCCGATCAGCGACAACGCCGCGGGCATCGCCGAGATGTCGGGGACGGCGACGCAGGACATGGGGGCGCTGGAGGAGCTCGACGCCATGGGCAACACGACGAAGGCGTTCACGAAGGCCTTCGCGACGGCGAGCGGGACCTTCTCGACGATCGTGATCTTCGCGACCTACAGCGAGCTGGTGGGGCTCTCCGGCGTCGGCATCAGCCTCCTGAGCCCTATCATCATCGTCGGGTTCCTGCTCGGCGGGGCCTTTCCCTTCCTCTTTTCCTCGATGGCGATAGGGGCGACGGCCAAGACGGCCTACAAGATGGTGGAGGAGGTCAGGAGGCAGTTCAAGGAACGGCCCGGCATCCTGGAGGGGAGTGACAAGCCTGATTATGCCCGATGCGTTGACATCGCCACGAAGGACGCGCTCAAGCAGATGATCTCGCCGGCGCTCCTCGCGATCGCCGCGCCGATGGTGGTGGGCTTCCTGCTGGGGAAGTTCGCGCTGGGCGCCATGCTCCTCGGCGGGCTGACGGTGTCCGCACTGCTGTCCCCCTTCTTCACGTTCGGCGGAGGGATCTGGGACAATGCCAAGAAGCGCATCGAGAGGGAGTTCTGGATGAAGGGCACGCCGACGCACGCTGCCGCCGTGACGGGGGACACCGTCGGCGACCCGTTGAAGGACGTCGCCGGTCCGTCGCTCAACATCTTCATGAAGCTCACGAACATGACGGCCCTGCTCATCGTCCCGATCCTGCTCCTGCTCTGAGGATGTCATCCCGCGATTTATTGGGCGATCTCCTTCCGACGCATGTGTCTGCAATTGGGCTTAGATCCTGTGGGACTTATGCTGAAAAGAGTTCAAGTCCTTTCTCCCTCTTGATGGAGGCATACGTCATTATGACCAGCCTGCGAGCGCGCGGAGCCTTGCTTCTGAACGGACGAAGCGTTTGATATGGCAATCATATTATTACTTGTAAAGAAAAATTGGCAAGAAGGTTTCAGGGAAGAGTGGTGGTTTGTAAAGAAACCTTTTCAAAAACCCTTTTCTTGAATGCAGTGCCATCCTAAGCTAGATATGTCCGTTGACTTCGAGGAGGATACCTACTCCCGTATCTTCTCGGCACTGAAGCATTCGGCGAGGAGGAAGATACTAGCTATCCTAGGCGAGAACCCTGCATCCTATACTGAGCTTCTGAACAGGCTTGGAGTCGAATCAGGTTTCCTAAGCTACCACTTGGAGAACCTGAAAGGTCTCGTGTCAAAAGATGACGAGGGAAGATACTTCCTATCTGAGTTCGGGAAGGCGGGATTGGCACTGACAGAGAGAATAGAGAAACCCATAAAGAGAGAAACATGCAAGGCATCTGGTCGCAGGGCTTTTTTAAGGAAGGTCTTGGCACCGACAAACGTTATGACCCTCGCCATTATTGCGTTGATCTCTCTCAACATGTTCCAGTACCTTGAGCTACGGCGCATGGGCTCCACGTTGGACGAGTACACGCGTTACCCAGATGAAAGCAAGTTCATCCCAGCTTGGCTTATGGTCAGTAGATTTAGCATTACTTCCCATCCCGAGACACTAATCGACATCGACACGATTGACTTTTATAGGTATCTGGAGCTGAAGGCAGCCTTCGAGGTCGAGGAGAGGTCCAACGCCAGGGGTTTAGCTCATCCCATCGAGTGGATCAACTGCACCAATAGGAAGGAAGAGAGATCATAGAACTATTCGGAGGATCATCCGTTCCCCTAAGCCATAACAACTACTTCATATTCCGTTACCAGAATCAGAATTACTCCATCTCAATCCTCTTCGACTGGAGACCGCCACTGATGGACTGAATGCTAACGAGAAACTCACAATAATATAGGAAAATCTTTGTTTTCCTTATTCCTACTCCTTAAACCAATTCTAAGACAATTCTTCTTTTCAACAAGCCTTTTTACGCTCTTAGAAGCAATTCAGACGTTGCGACCCAACTCTATCAAAACATGAATAAGGGAATTTTGGAACACGCATGCGCGCTAAGATGGGAAAATTTAAATTAGTTAAAAGAATATGCGTATGAATGAAAACTCAAAATTTGATTTTAATTATTTTAGCTCTAATTATAACAGTTTTAATTGTATTAGCTGGAGTTTTTTACTCTGTGATCTTTCCTACGCCCATTCCTATATCTACTTCTTCTCCTTCGCCTACGCCATATCCAACCCTTCTACCGTTGCCTTGGGCCGCGTCCATTATTTATCCTGAACCCAACTCTACAAACGTTCCTCTCAACGCGAATATCTCGATAAGATTCGGTAGGCCGCCACAGATTGTTGAGCTTAGCTTGTATCCTTCCGTCGACGGCTGGAGGCATAGATTAAAGGAGATAGTGGGCGTAGCCAGCGGAAAATATACTTTCAATTTTTCTGAGCCTTTCAAGCCTGGAACCACCTATACGGCAACAGTCATCTACGGTCAGGTGGGCGCTCCAGGAAGCTACAGTCCAATCGAAACTCTTACATGGCATTTCACGACGACAATAACACCAGCACCTACCCCACATTGACTGGACATTAGGGTAGAGGTAGCTTCTCTTGAAGGCTTCGAATATACCCAAATGGGCGTCTCAGAACCTGAGACACAGGAATATTGGGCATAATTTTATGCAGATCGATTCCTTAGAACAGACCTGAATTGAGGTTCTCTTCTTAGGCATTACGCATCTCTGGAATATGTGGAAACCATATTCCCTCAAATTACCGCAGAAATAAATTCAGCTGCAGAAATAGCAGGCTCAGAGATTTATCCCCCACTTTGGGCGCGGGAAAGAGCACCCTACCCTATGGTCCAGTTTCATCTTTAATCACGGTGTGCCGGCACCGAGACTCCCCGGAGCCCGGACCGCCTCTTCCGAGCTCGCGAAGATCATACCTCGAGCAACGTCGTGGATGTTGGAGAGAGGTGGGTAAAGGAAGTCGCTCGCAATACCACAGACGCTCTTCATGCAAGCTGAACCGTAGCTGCACAGTACCAAAGCAGTACCCAACAGCATCAAAAAGAAGCCCGAAAAACAGGCTATACCAGAAAAGGATCAAAAAAGTACTATCATCGAGTCCATCATGCAAAAAATCCGCCATAATTAGCGGCAGTTACGGGCGCTGAAACCGGCATTAGAAGGCACTTGAACTTGCCTTGCTCGATGGACATATTAATTTCCTCGATTTCGGGGCCCAAAGACACTTCACGAACTGATGATTCTCATTTGAAGTGCTCGTACCCGGACCGGAGTGGTTTCTCCTCAACGCCATCATAATATACTATTCGCCTTTCGCCGGTGGCTCTACCCAGCTCGATGAGCTCACGGCCCACTTCCTTCAGCGCCGCTCGCGCCGAGTTCATCGCATCGGGCCTGACCGTGAGGACGAGCTCATACTCCTCGCCGCCGTAGAACACCAGTTCGCTCAGATCTAAGCCATGCATCTCGGCGAACCGTGTCGCCTCCGGCGATGCCGGGAGCCTCTCCACCCTGAATCCGACGTCGCTGCTGCGAGAAAGGTCGTGAAGGCTCATGGCCAAGCCGTCGCTCGAATCCATCGAAGCGGAGATCGAGCCCGATCTCGCCAGGGCCGTGCCCTCCTTGACCCTCGCTCGCGGCATGTAGACCGAGTCCACGAGGGAAGCCCGCAGCTCCGGTGGCGCTTCGTATCCTTCGAGCAGGATCTTGAAGGCCGCGGCCGTGTTGCCGAAGCCGCCCGTCGTGGCCAGGATGTCTCCGGGACGAGCCCCTTCCCTTTTCATGAGGGCTTTCTCCTCGGCGACGCCGAACGCCATGCCGCCGATGATCACCTCTCCCGCCTCGCTCGTGTCGCCGCCGACCACGTAGGCGTCGTACTCGCGTGCGCCGGCCTCGAACCCCCTCGCCATCTCCTCGACGAAGTCGACGGTGAGGCCTCTGGGCAGGCCAAGGGATACGAGGAACGCCGCCGGCTGGACACCCTTTGAGCCGAGGTCGCTGAAGTTCATGACGACCGCTTTCCGCGCGGCCTGGAACGGGGTCATCCCCTGGGGCACGTCTGTCTTCCACACGAGCATGTCCGCCTTCAGGATCGCCGCCCTGCCTCGGCCGATGGTGACCGCCGAGACGTCATCCCAAAAGGGCATGGGCGTTTTCGGCATCGGTGTCAAGTGCCTCATCATTACGTCGATGAGATTTCGCTCTCCGACCTCGCCCAGGATCCTCAAGTCCATCACTCACAAGGCGCGCGACGATCATAAAACGTTTGCAAAGGAACTCGGAAAAAGGTATTAAAGGAGGACTTGGAAGATACGTAGATGCTTTCCGAGGTATGCTGCATGAAAGGGATGCTCGAGGATGTCAGGGTGCTGGACCTGACCCACGTGTGGTTCGGCCCCTGGTGCACGATGATGATGGCTGACATGGGGGCCGAGGTCATCAAGATCGAGCCCCCGTGGGGCGCCATCGACCGGATAGCGGAGGGAGCGCTATTCGGAGGCGTCAGCTACACATTTCACCACCTGAACCTGAATAAGAAGGATCTCACCCTCAACCTCAAGTCCCCTGAGGGGATGCAGGTCTTCAAGGAGCTGGTGAAGAAGTCGGACGTCGTCGTTCAGAACTTCAGCCCGGGCACCATGGAGAAGCTCGGCCTCGGGTACGATGTGCTGAGATCGCTGAACCCCAGGATAATCTACGCCGCCCTGTCGGGATTCGGGCAGTACGGACCGTACTCGCCGAGGGGCTCGTACGCAGCTGTCGTCGAGGCGATGAGCGGCCACGTGAGGCTCACCGGCGACATCGTCGACCCCGAGGGGCCGCCCCTCGAGATGGCTCAGTCCCTTGGTGACCTCGGACCGGGCACGATGGCGGCGATGGCGATCATCGCTGCGCTCAGGCACAGGGATAGGACGGGCGAGGGGCAGATGATCGACGTCGCCCAGTTCGACTGCATGGTGGCGTACAACACCGCCGTGACGGGATACAACCTCTCGGGCCTGAAGCCGTATGAGATCAGGAAGAAGTTCCCGACAGGACGGGGCGTGGGAGGGCTCTTCAAGACGAGGGACGGCGGATGGATCAACCTCTCTGGATTCACACCAAAGGCCATAGACATACTGAAAAAGTTCCTGGAGGCCGAGGAGATCAACAAGGAGCTGTTAGCCAAGAAGATCTCCGAGATGACTCGAGATGAGGCCATCGAGTTCTTCGTCAAGGCGGACATCCCAGTCGGGCCCGTGTACCATGTCGACGAGGTCGTGAAGGACCCCCAACTCCTCGCCCGCGGCATGTTCGTCGAGGTCGATCACCCAAAGGCGGGGAAGGTGAAGGTGCCGAACTTCCCCCTTAAACTATCGGGAACGTCAGGGAAGATCGTATCGGCCGCGCCGCTGCTGGGCCAGCACAATAGGGAGATACTCAAGGGCGTCCTCGGCTACTCAGACGAGAGGATCGCCGAGCTGGAGACGGCAGGGGTCATCGCAAACCAATCGTAGACTTCCACTACTTTTTTGGACGCCCTTAACCTCGATCTCAAGGTGGGTAAAGGGACGCTTCCCGGTTTAGATCTGATCATCGGCGTACTGGCGCTGATTGTCATCGGCGCGATCATAATCCTTCTCCTGAAGCTGCTGATCCTGTTCATCCCGGTGATACTGGTCGCCATCGTAGCGTGGCTGTTCACGGGGAACGAGCTGTTCGCCGGGCTCCCTTTCCTGTTCGTGGCGCTGCTCGGCCTGCTGCGAAAGCTGTGAGCGTCCTCGGGCCAGGCGGCATACGGACCGTACTTCTTAAGAACATGTTCTCATTCATAGGATACGGCTGGAAACGCCCCGGTAGCTCAGAGGCCAGAGCGGCAGCCTCGTAAGTTGTTGGCCGCGGGTTCGAATCCCGCCCGGGGCTTCACGTTACCCTACTTATTATCGCAGTCAAGTCATTTTCAGGATTCCTGACTCTGCTATGCGGTCTCCTTCCCTCTGTATTTACGTACTAACCATTCGATGTGGCGGACTAGGTGAGCTAGGAACCTCTCTCCCTGTTCGTACGCCCTGCCGAGGACGGCCTCCCTGGAAAGGTATTCGGATGTTAACTCACTAAGCTCCTTTTTTGGAGTGAAGAAAATGTACAATGGAATTCCCACGATGATGAGGATCAAAGAGATGATAATCTGTTGTAAACCCACCTGCGTCATCAATATCAGGGAGAACACCATGCCCAGCACAGGGATTACCCTTTGACCCTTCAAATTCTTGGCAGCCGGGCTGTGTTTCCTCTCGAGGAGCATGGTCGATGCGCAGGTTAACAGGTACACAAACGAGAGGAGGAAGACCGAGGCGTTTATCAGGTCTGTCAACGTCTCGACGACGCTGGCGATGAAGGCGGTCGAGCAGATCACGATCAGCCCCAGATAGGGCGTCTTGAAGCGGGGGTGCAGCCTGCTGAATGACCTCGGCATCAACCCATCTATAGAAAGGGCGTAGGCGAGCCTGGATGTCCCGATCGTCCCCGACTCGTCGGCGCCCATGATAGAAATCAGCGCCCCAACGCCCATCAGCAGGACCCCCGCGAGGGCCAGACCAGGGGAAAGACCGAAGATCCTCTTGGCCGCGTCGATGAGCGGCGTCGTCGACGCGGAGAGCGTCCCCTGATTCACGAGCCCGATTATGGCGAAATTGGTAGTAATATAGAACACGATGACGATGAGCATCCCTCCGATGATGGCCCTCGGGATCGTCCTCTGAGGATCCTGAATCTCGTCTGCTGGCAGCGTGGATAACTCGAAGCCGGCGTAGGCCCAGAAAATCAGCACAAGAGCTTGACCCACGTTGGCAAGATCCCCTTTGACGAACGGGATGAAATTTGAGAGGGTTTCGCCTGGGTGCAGTCCGATAATGAGCGTTCCCAAAACCATCAGCAGGAGTAGGGGAGCCAGTTTTCCGATTGTCAAAACATCATTGAATCTCCCGGCGGCCTTGACTCCGAAGATGTTGGTGGTCAGTATGATGATAACGAATATTCCCTTCAACAGGACTTGATACTGGATGAACGCGGGCACAAGCGAAACGAAGTAACGCGTGAATGCGACCGGGAATACTGCAAGTGAGAGCCACTCGGCTAGGAACAGCGCCCAGCCAACGATGAAGCCGCTGAATGGGCCAGCGACGTCCCTAATGTAGGAGTAAGGACCACCCATCCTGGGCAAGATCGTCGCCGAATACGAGAACGCGAGGGCGATCACGACCGCCATGAGGCCGGCGAGCAGCCACACGAGAAGCGAGGCCGGACCGACAAGCTTCGCGCCCAGCGCCGCGGCCACGTAGATGTCGGCGCCTATTATCGAGCCGACGACGAGGTTGGTCACGTCGAAGGTGCTGAGTTGCCTCCTCAAGCCAACGTTGCCCTTCAAGGTTCACTCTCAAATTATTTTTCTGATCACTTCGAATATATAAGCGGAGAAATTTCAAACCAGCATCGAGGGGAAGTGCTCACAGACTGTTTATCATTGGACTTGGTTTTCCCTCGCTGAGTGACCGAATGGAGGTTTTCCTAAAAAATTTGCCCGATCTCGGAGGCGAATCTGAGAAGGTTTTAATAATGAACTCATATTTCAATCCCTCCGATAGCAATGTCGTATGTTGTGAAGCACTACATGAAGAAGGAGGTTCCGACGATAGCGAATCAGATATCCGTCAGCGAGGCGGCCAAAGCCATGGAAAAATCGGGGAATGGTTTCCTCTTAGTGCTCAAGAACGGCAGCCCGGTGGGGATCGTCACGGAGCATGATTTCGTGAGCAAGGTGATCGCCCGGGACGCGGACCCAAAAAAGCTCACCGTGGGCGATATCATGTCCTCCCCGCTCATAACAGTTGATCCTGACGAGGACCTCCTAAAGGCGTCGGAGCTCATGCAGAAAAACAACATCCGGCGGCTGCCCGTAGTGAAGGATGGGATCATCTACGGCATGGTCACTGCACGCGACATCTCGTTCCACTGCATCGACTACGTCAACAAATCCGTCAAGGACATCCTGAGGTGGGCGGCCCCCCTGGGAATTTGACTGCGGGCGTATCCCTCTTCTCGGTTAAGGTCCACTCGACAAGCATAATCAATGCGTCCGGAACCCCAAAGGGATGAGCCACCCCAGCTCCCCATCTGGATCGGATCCTCAAGATGACGTGTTAGCGCGGACTCCGTAGGGGTTAACCGTTAAATAAAATGAGGGACAACAAATGTTATGTAGTGCCTCGATGAATCCTCAAAAGGAATTATAGGCAGAGGCAAGTACAAGTTGATCGAGCAGCTCCTCGCTCTGTTATACATTCTAGTATCGCTATTACTTTTACCGTACGGCTACAACTGCTTCGTCCTGGTCTACGGCGCCGTCAAGTACAGGTCGAAGGGGCTGGATCCCGTGAAGAACCACCCCTTCGTCACGATCCAGCTGCCGATATACAACGAGAGGTTCGTGGTTTCACGGCTCCTCAAGGCGGTGGGTGACCTGGATTGGCCCAGGGACAAGCTCGAGGTCCTCGTGTTGGACGACAGCACGGACGACACGCCGCAGATCGTGGACTCGGAGATCGATACGCTGCGCACGGGTGGACTCGACATTCGGGCGATAAGGAGGAAGGAGCGGCTCGGATTCAAGGCGGGCGCGCTGCAGAACGCGCTTCAAAGCACGCGCGGGAGGTACATCGCCATCTTCGATGCGGATTTCCTTCCGCCGCCCGACTTCCTGGAGAAGGTGGTGCCCTACTTGGAGGCGGATCCCCGGCTGGGGTTCGTCCAGTCGAGGCTGGGCCACGCCAATCGTGGCTACAACAACCTGACAGAGACGATCGCGCTGGCCATAGACGGCCACTTCATCGTGGAGCAGGCGGGCCGCGACGAGATGTCCCTCATAACCAACTTCAACGGATCGGGCGGCATGCTGAGGACGAAGGCGGTCATGGACATGGGTGGATGGCACACGGATATCCTGACCGAGGACCTGGACATGTGCTATAGGATGAGGATCGGCGGATGGGGGTCTAAGTTCCTGCGCGACGTCGTCGTCCCCGGCGAGGTGCCCGTCGACATGCTCGCCTTCAAGAACCAGCAGGCCAGGTGGGCGTATGGCGGTGCCCAGTGTGCGCGCAGGCTCCTGAGGTCACTCTGGCGGTCGACCCGTTTCTCGCTGCCGCAGAAGGTCGAGGCGACCCTGCACATCACCAACTACTTCATCTATCCCCTGATGTTCCTATCGCTGCTCTGCACGGTCATCCTGCTCGCATTCAACGTGATCCCGGGCGTGGCGGTCTATTCCCCATTCAACGTGCTCTTCTCCATCGGGACGTTCGGTGCCTCAGCCATGTACCTCAGCTCTATGCTGATCCAGAGTCTGGATATCAAGGAGAAGCTCCCGTACCTCAGCCTCCTCGCGGCCATAGGGATCGGGCTGTCGGCGCAGTGCGCCATCTCAGTGTTCAAGGGCCTCCTCTCGAAGAAGTGCGACTTCGTACCCACGCCGAAGTACAACGTCAGGGGGAAGGGGGACAGGATCACGTCGAAGATACAGGGCCCCATCAGGTCGATCCCCGCGATCGAGATCACGATGGCCCTGTACTCTCTCCTCGGCGTCTACTTGGCGCTGGTAAATCGGATATTTCCCGTCGCTGTCTCCCTGTCGATCTACTTCGCAGGCTACTTCATCGTCATATACTACACGCTTTCAAATCGCGGAGAAATACCGCCCTCAAAAAAATGAAGACAAGGTTCGGAGGAGTGTTTGCCGAACTTTTAAAGTGACATGTGGTCGATTTATCGAGGCTGACGTGTTTAACAGGTTTGATCGCGAGCTTTGATCCCTCACGTCGGCGGGGGCACGGCACCCATCAGTTGCTGGTCGATGAACCTTTCGGAGAGCCTGCGATAGAGCCTCCAGGAGATGAAATAGGTGACCAGTATGGTGGCTACACCACCGACGTACCAGAGCACGTCAAAGATGGCGAACACATTATTCGAGAAGTGTAGCAGAACGGCGATTATGTAGAACCGGAAGGGTCTCCTCGAAGCGATGCCGTATGTGGTGATCGAGGTGCTTGCCGCGTGGAAGACGATGGCTGGCAGCCTTACCAGAACAGGAGCGCCCAGGGCGAACACGTAGACGAAGAACTCGGAGATGCCGAACCCGAGCCCCACCAGGAATCCGAGGACGAAGATGGACCGCTGCGTTTCCCCATGCCGATAGAAGAGGGGGTAAGCCTTCGCGAACTCCTCTATGAAGGGGGCGATGATGGCGACGAGCAGCAGGCCTGCGAAGTTCCCCGACACGAGCGCACTGAGATAGTCCGTCGCCAGCGTCTCGACGAAGACGGTGAACGGGACGCTCAGGAGTACGCCGGAGAGCATGAAGAAGAGCCTCTCCCTCGCGTCGGGCCGATGGATCGGGATGATCAACCTTTCACTACGTGTCGTTTCCATGCATGGCAATACACTTTAAATTGATAATAAATTTTCCTTTGATGAAGGCTGGTACAGAGGAACGCCGGCAGAAGAATATGTTATAGTGCCGCTTATCACGTGGATCTTGCGATCGTCCCGTTGTTCGTGGCAGCCAAAAATATATGGGTCCTGTGGGTATTATTGTGATTGCGCCCCGGTAGCTCAGAGGCCAGAGCGGCAGCCTTGTAAGCTGTTGATCGCGGGTTCGAGTCCCGCCCGGGGCTCGGCCAGTGATTTATTGTCTAGTCGAGTATCATCGACGTGGTTTAACGATGAAGTCAGAATGAATTGAGGACAGTGACAAGGATTTTTCAAAGCCATCGACCGAGGCCTTTTTCTTTCGTCTCAATACGCAGAAATGATGCGGCCACGATGGTGTAGCGGAATCCCTTGATCGAGTTTTCGTCTATGGGTTCATGCGCCTCATATAGACACTCAGTCACCTTTCGATCCGTGGAGATCGTCGAGGGGTCTAAAAACTAGAACCGCCGCCGGCCTTGCCGCCTGTCCTTTTCGCTTTGAGTTTCTTCTCCTTTTCAACAGCCTTACGGGTGTTTTTCGCTTTCTTCTCGGGCTTCTTGGCCTCGTGGGCGATCCTCGTGTGCTGCTTCATTCCCTGTTCGTTGTTGAACCCTTTGCCGCATATTGGGCAGAGGATCGTCGTGGCGGTGATCTCCACCTCCTTTCCGAGGAGTTCCTTCCTAATCTGCCTCATCAGGCGTTCACCATCATCGAAGTTCAGCGACTTTCCCGCCTTCACGACGACGCTTATCTTGAGGTTGAATGAGCGGAACCGGTCCTCGTCGCGCTCGAGTCCGACCTCGCTCACGATCCCCCTGACCTTCGACTCGTCCGAATCCACATGGGCCACCAGCAGGGCGGTTGATGATTACCGGGTGCTTCAGGGACTTGAATGGAAGCTGCCCTTAAAAGCTATGTCATGTACGATGGCGGGCCCTCGGAAAACGTTGTTGGGAGAAAATGGACGACCGACCACCGCGACGCCGTGCAACGCTGCTCCTGCCCCGTTCGCGTCCAACCGAGATGATCGCGGTTTATTTGAGGGCGGGCTACCGTCGGTATCGGCCGTATTTTTCCACGGCCCTGGCGACGGCGTTGAAGTTCGCCAGCGGCGTGTCCTGGGACACGGTGCACCCGGCGGAGACGATGAATCCGCCGCCGTCGGCCGCGCCCTCTATGGACCGCTTGACCTCGTCCTCGACCTGCTTCGGTGTCCCCTGCCTCATGGTGAGGCGCTGGTCGACGCCTGCGACGATGCAGAACCTGTCTCCGTATATCCTCTTCGCGACTGGAATGGGCGTGAAGCTGGCGTTCCACCAGTTTATCGCCCTGACCGGATATTTCTTAAACCAGCCCTTCTCCATCAGCCCACCGTTCAGCTGCGGGTTCTCCTTCTCGTTGCTGCACATGTGGAGGAGCGTGATGGGAGCTTCACTCAGGGCTTCGAGGACCTTCTGATCGTAGTGCAGGGCGTATTCCTCCAGCTCGTTCAGGCTCATCCTCGACCAGATCTCCCCGCCCCCTCCGACGCCGAAGAAGATGCCCGTGGCCCCCTCGTCCAGGCAGGCCCTTCCGAAGTCGATGCAGGTCTGGGCGATCGTTTCCAGCCCCTCTTTGAGATCGTCGGGACTGGATTTCATGTCCCCGTAAACCCGTTCCGGCGTCGAGACGTGGTGGAGCGCCTGGACCAGCGGGCTGGCGATCGTGTAGATGAAGGGCATCCTCCTGCCGATCTCCCTCGAAAGGATAGAGACGGTCCTCAGCTGCTCCCTCAGCTCCTTCCTGGGATCGAGGATCTGCAGCCTGTGCCAGTCCTTCGGCTCCTTGACGGGGACCTCGACGGTCTCCGCGTCCTCCTCGTTGTCCACGAACCTGAACCTCGAGCCCCACTGGCACGCCATGTACTTGTAGAACGGCGTCACCTTGAGGAGGTCCATCTTGTAGTCGAGCTCGTCGAGGAGGGCGACGTGCGCCTTCGCCGACTCCTCGCCATCCCTGTTCGCCTTCTCCCAGCTGTAATACTTAAGGAAGGGGAGGGCGGGGAAGTGGCCCCAAAGCGCCCAGGGTACCCGGTCGGGGATGCCACGGTCGACTGCCGTTAGGACCCTCTCGTACCTCTCGGACTCCATTAAATCAACTCCACTGCTTAGAGGATCCGAGTCCTAAAATGCCTTTAGTTTTTTAGCCCGAAGACAAAAATCCTGATCGACATTGGAACGAACAAATCTCCCTGCCCTTTCAATAAGAGAAAATGTGGACGGATCCCTTTAAATCGGCTTCTGAGAAAATAGAACAATGGCGCGTCACGATCGGTTCGACTCGTTGACGTGATCCCCCTGGGATACGCATGGATCTCGATCTTGACAATTATCAGCCGTTACCGGTCCGCTACGAGCTCAGATACGTTGTACTAGAGAAGCTGAAGACCGGGGAAGACCCACTTCCCGACATAGACGGGAGGGAGGATACGAAGCGGGACGTCGTCCGGGCGGTCCTCAGCTGCAGCCATCCTTACCTCGTCTCCAGGGAGGGTACCGGAAAGACCCGCCTGGCCGAGTCCCTGGCGAAGCTGCTGCCCCCAGTTCCCAAGGTGAGGGGCTGCCCGTACAACTGCGACCCGAAATGGCCCAGGGAGTGGCAGTGCCCGAAGTGCCGGGAGTCCGAGGATCCTGCCGAGGAGTTCGGGGTCGAGCTGATCTCGGGGAAACAGCGATACAGCCGAATTCAGGGGAACGAGTACACGAACGAGGCGAAGATCCTGGGCGTCAAGGACATCCAGGCCATCATCCAGGGCGGCAGCCCGACGGATCCGAGGGCCTTCATCGGGACCGGCGTCCTGAGGGGAAACCGGGGCGTCGTCTGCGTCGACGAGCTGCCCGCGATCCCGACGAAGGTGCAGGTCCTCTTCCACCCGATGCTACAGGAGGGCAAGATCATCCTAGAGGAGTACAACTGGGCGCGACCGATCGACATCTTCTTCGTCGCCACGGGCAACCCAACGGGCTTCGCCCACGTCAACCGCATCCCCGAGCCCCTCCTCGACAGGCTCGAGCTCATCCCGATGGGGCTGCCGGACGAGCCGGTGGAGCGGGAGATCATGTTCAAGGAGCGGTTTAACGTCTCCGAAGACTTCTTCGGGAAGCGAGAGGAGCCCGCGACTACAGCGCCGCTGGGCATCTTGCCCGAGGCTCTCCATCGCAGGACTGCCACCCCGTGGTGGATCGTCGACGTGATCAACAAGACATCGCGATATACACGTGACTGCTCCAACATCGAGAGGGGAGCAAGCATCAGGGGAGGCATCAAGGCCCTCGACCACACGTACTCCTCCACCGAGATGCGGAACGGCAGCGTCTCGACGCTCGCCGACGCTGCCGGCGGGCTGAAGCTCGCTCTGCGGGGCCGGATACGGTTGAGGGTCGACCTCGTCGGCTTCGACGAGCGGCCGAGCGAGTTCATGTCTAAGCACGACCTCGTAGTGGAGGACGTGATGTGGCACGCCGTCCGCGACGTCGGATCACGCATCGTGGTCGGATTGGGTGACGACCTCGGCAGGGATGCGCTGGGCAAGGAGGTGTATCACCTGTTGTCCATGGGATGTGCCCTCAAAGACGGCCTTCAGCATCACCCGCTGGTCTTAAGGGCCATCTCCTGGATGGACGAAGCGGCGCCCAAGGGGAGCGCGCCGACGGTCGAGGGACTCGAGGCGCTACTGAGCAGCGATCCCGAGCGCGCGGATCCTGGCGTCTTGGAGGAGTACAGGTTCTCCGCTGTGGAGATGCTGGCCAACGCGCTCATGGCCCTCGACGTGATGAAACCCCCCGCCGATAACGATCGGATATTCGTCCCCAGTCGGATGGAGAAGTGATGGAGCTCCCCACCAAGCGCAGCCCGTGCAGCGACATAGACGCTGACGTCCTGCAGACGCTGCGGGAGGTGGCGAAGATGCAGATGGGCCACGGCCTCGACCACGACTCGAAGATAATGGAGGAGGCACGGGAACGGGCCCAGAGGCGGTTCGACGAGGCCCGACGGAGGAGGAATGAGGCCTCGAAGGAGCTAGCGGAGACCGAGGCCGAGATCATGGCACGGGCGCTTGAGGACCTCCTCGATTCGGACAAGGGCATCGACAAGATCATCGATGAAGTGGAATCCAACGAAGAGCGCCGACGGCTCCAAGCCGAGATCGAAAACCTCGGCGGGGAGTCGCAGAAAATGACCAAGCGCGACCTCGATGATGTTCTTTCAGAGTTAGACAGGGACGGACTCATCGACGCCAAGACGCCTGTGCCGAGACTCACCTCCAAGGGCGCGCGGTTGCTCGGCCAGGGATCCCTGAGCCACATACTCGAGAACCTGGCGCGGAGGGGCATCGGTCCACATAGGATAGAAGAGATCGGCCACGGGTCGCGTTCTAGCTCGGCGATCCGGCCGTACGAGGGCGGCGACCCATATGAGAGGATCGACATCGAGAGGAGCCTTCTCGCCGCCCTCGAGAGGAGGGGCGACCTGAACGAAATGAGTGCTGCTGACGTCAGGGTCCGCGAGTCGGCCCATGACACCGACGTGCACTTCGGCATCCTCGTCGACCAGAGCGGGTCGATGAACCGGGAGGGGAAGGTCGAGGCCGCCGTCGAGACAGCTCTCGCTCTCTCTGTTCTGATGGAATCTCAGTTCCCCGATGACAGGCTTAGTGTGTTCGCGTTCTCCGAGGTGGTTCGGGAGGTGCCCCCCTGGGAGCTCCCACACGTCACGGTGCCCATGAAGTACACGGACATGCGGGCGGCGCTCAGGACGTTCAGGCTCACCGTGGTCCAGGAGACGGGGAACAAGCAGGCGTACCTGATCACCGACTCGGCGCCCAACTTCGAAGACGGCGCGTTCGTCGGCTTCGACGCCGCGCTGGCTGGCGTCCTGACGGAGGTGCGGCGCCATCGCGCTGATGGTATCGTGCTGAACACGGTGATGCTCGACGAGGACCCGGAGCTGAGGGAAATGGCCAAGGAGATCGCGAAGCAGAACCTGGGCAGGGTCTTCTTCACCCGACCGAGCGACCTCGGCCGAGCCATCGTGGAGGATTACATCCTATCGAAAAGGGAGATTCTCCAACCTTAAGCTGATCTAGGAATAATCATTGTCATTCTTCGTGAGCGTAGTACCTACATAGAATCCCGTATGGATCTCGACAATAAAAAGGAGGTTCATGGAACGTGGTGTAGGTCTTCTCCCACGCTGTAGAGGAATATTTCGGCGGTGCTCTCTCCCACGTGTTTGAAGCGGCTCATCAGTGCTTTAACTACCTGTTTATAGTTATCCGACTTGTCGAGGCTGTCCAGCCACCTCTGAAAGCTGCCATGCTCCTTGGCGATTCGCTGGAACTCCTGTGCGTTGTGGATTGTCGCTAGGATCTTCTTCTGATTGCGGATGATGTTCTCGTCGTTCATCAGTCGCTCCAGATCCCTGGGACCGTAATATGTGACCTTCTTGATGCTGAAGCCATCGAAGGCCTTCCTGAAGCCAGGCCACTTGGCGTCTATGGTCCTCCAGCTGAGACCAGCCTGGAAGATGCATCGAGTCAGATTCTCGAAGTACTCCATATCGGTAGTCGGCCTGCGATTCCTATACCACCAGCTTGGAGGCGTCCACTCTTCGCTCATATGTGAGATTGATTGATATTAACTATGCTTGAAGGTTACGGTAGCGGTCGGCCCTTGCGCTCCGCAATCCTAAAAGGCTGCTATGCTCGAGCTTGAATGAGAGTGGTTCGATGTCGAATGCCGGCGCTGGGGTTAAGGAGATGGCGGAGCTGCTCCGCTCGGGCGCCAAAATGCTCAGCTACAGCTGCCCGGAGTGCGGCTCGCCCCTCTTCCAGCTCAAGTCCGGCGAGATCTGGTGCGCCAAGTGCAAGCGGCGCGTCGTCATCGTGCCGGAGTCGCAGGACGAATCGGTGGGGGCCGGGGAGCCTCTGTGGGAATCCCTCGAGCGGAACCTCCTCGCCAAGGTTTCGTCGATGAACGGCATGCTCTCGGCTGAGTCGGACCCCCAGAAGGTGAAGGAGCTCTCGGACGTCATCTCCTCGTTACTCGCATCGATAGAGAGGCTCAGGCGACTGAAAGGCTGACTTAAATCGCCGACGTCGCTCTATTCATGGTTTTGCCAATTCCCTGTAAAAGATTCATGACGAGCGATGAGACCTGTCGTTGAACTTCTTCGACGGACCCCTCGGCGTCGACCTTCACCATCTCGCCACGCCTCACGAAGTCCAGGTAGAGGTTCCTCACCTCATGTTGGATTGCGAGCTCCTCGAAAACGGTCTTCCGCCGTCGACCCAGCCTACTAAGGCCTATCTCGGGGCTTACATCGAGCAGGATGCAGAGGTCAGGCACCAGCGCGAACCTGTTGATCTCCCTTATCCACTCGAGGCTGAGGCCCGCTGCCCCCTGATATGCCAGCGTCGAGTGTAGGTACCGATCCGAGACGACGATCTGTCCCCTTTCGATAGCTGGCTCGATGATTCCCTTCACGTGCTCGAATCGGTCGGCTGCGAAGAGGAGGGCCTCCACCTCGGGCGGGAGCCTTGTCGTCGCGCTTCCCATGTACTCGCGGATGAAGGCGCCGATCGCGCCGCGGGTCGGCTCGGCCGTCTGAAGCACGTCGTAGCTCCGTCGGTTCAGGTCGTCGATGAGCAGCCTCATGTGGGTCGACTTGCCACTGCCATCGATCCCCTCGAAGACTATGAAAGCCCCTCTCTTCACCATGCCAATGAAGGCTGAGGCGACGGCGATAAATCACTTTTGAGTCTGAACCTTGGTTTCCCTGTTTTCAAGCCAGTGAAATTTGTTAACATCATCTATTTTTCTACGGGTCAACTTCGTTATGGGAGATCCTCACACCGTATCGGCTGACGAACTTTATAAACTCGCAGGACAGCTTGTTAGCCCCTTCACTCATGGTTTCGCTGTCGATCTCGATCCAATTGAATGCGCGCTTGAGTTCATGAGGTACCTTGAAGGACACCAAATCGAAGTCGTTTCTGGAGGGTAAATCCATCGTTTCCAGCAGGGTCGGCTGCGCCTCCTTGAGATACACGAGGTTTCCCAGGTCGCTCGTGACGAGGACGATATCCTCTCCGATCTCCTTCAGCGTCACGGATCGCTCGCCCACGTAGTGCCTCAGATAGCCCTCGAAGTCCCGGAGCACGACCTTGGCAAGGCCGTTCTTCTCGTCGATGCTCATCCGGGGAGGGTAGTTTTCCTGTCGGATCACCTTCGCCGGCACCCCTCCAGCCAGACAGTAATCCGGCACATCCCTCGTAACGACGGAGCCGGCGGCAATTGTTGCGCCCTTTCCGATGGTGACACCGGGCATGACGAACACATGCCAAGGGAGCCATGCATCATCCTTGATCTCCACCTTGCCGAACTGGAAGGGATAGCCTTTGAACGCGTTCTGCCAGACGCCGTGGGAGAAGATCATGCAGTAGCCCCCGATTCCTACGTTGTTCCCTATCACGATCTCCCTCGCCGTGTTGATGTATGAGTGGTGCAAGATGACGCACTTGCTGCCGACCTCGAAGTAGCTGTGCTCGCTCTGCAGCCCCCCCACGACGACGCCGCGGTCAATTATCGTCCTATCTCCCACTTTGACGGCCTTGAACGCCTTGAGGACGCTGTTCTCCTTGATCTGAACTGCGTTCCCGATCTCGACTGGGCCACTTGAAAGCAGAATGGAGTCGTTTATCCGGGTGTTCTTGCCGACGAAGAGCGAGCCCACATCCGCGCGAACATTATCGATGTGCGCGCCTTCGGAGATCACCACCCTCTTCGCCTTGATCTCGACATCCTTCAGAACCGCTGATTCCGACACCTCTATAATTTCAGCCTCTATCATAACGTTCCCTTCTCTATCGATTCGTAGAGGTCGATGCCCCTCTTCACCTCGACATCCCTCTGCGAGGTCAAATACTCCAGCGCATCCGGATATCGTCTACCCTTCTTCATTTTCAACGAACAGTCATGCCAGATCACCGTCATGATTCTGTTTTCCTCGGGTAATTTTCTGCATTTATCGACGGCATGTCTGAACAGATTGACGACCTCGCCCTCGTCTCTGATGATGTAATGAAAGGCCAGCGCATCCATTATGGTGATCGGAAAAACTATCAAGTTTCCTCTCCTGAAGTGCCCAAAGTCAGCTTCGATCAGCTTCTCTCTACTGAATTTCACCGATGAATCGTATTTGAAGGATAATTTCTGCAAGTTCTGGTATAAAACGTCGTCATTGGTCGTATAATGCACGCGATTTCCGTGGATCTGTACGCCGGCCACGCTTTCGAGTGCTTTCCTTTCGCTCTGGATCATGTCGATGCTCCCGTATGATAAGGGGTCGAGGTGTAGACCGATCTCCCATCCCCCGTGCAGCAGGACTCGTATTTCGTCTTCGTATTCTTCGACACAGTAGGATGGGGGAGGAGAAACCGATTCCTCAACAAACGTTCTGAAAAAGAAGGTCGATCTTACGCCCAACCTCTCCTCGATCTCCATGTATTCAGGGAAATTATATTACAGGTTTGTTAATTGATGATCCCTTCGGTTCTTTTCATCGAACCTGTCCATGCGCTCCATGATGTGGGAGATGGGGGGGCCAACCCTTCCCCAGTCTACGTCATGGCTCAGGAATACGTGTATCATCTTCGTCCACGTGGCAACTGGATAATAGGAGTTTAAACTAAATAGTTTTACGATGCATCCACTAGAGCGCCTCCAATCGATTGAGATGAGAGACGAACTTCGAAGAGGAGTTCAATGATGGGTCACAGGACGAACTACGAGATCCCCCCCCAAAAAAGTACATCGATCTTGAGCGTTCTTATAATTGGAAGAGTTCTCGGTCAAAGTTCGTCAGAAACTCCGCCCTTTCGGGACCCATGAGGACGATGTCCTCGACGCGCAGGTAGTACTCGCCGGCGTGCCACAGTTTGGGCTCCAGGGCCATGGCCATGTTCGGCTGCAACGGTTCCTTGTACGCCGGGCTGAGCCACGGGGGCTCGTGCACCTCGACGCCGATGTTGTGGCCCAGGTTGCCCGTGGTCACACGCGCGCGTAGATAGTCCCCGTATCCCAGACGGTCGAGGGTCTTCTCCAGGGCCGGAAACAGGTCGCAGACGCGCATGCTGCCGCTGTGCATCTTGTCCACGGTCTCGAGGACACCCTGCTGTAGCGCCTCGTACCCCTTTTTGACCTCCGCGCTGGCGGGTCCATAGTAGAAGCTCCTCCCGAAGTCGGAGCAGTAGCCGTCCATGACATACCCAACGTCGAAGGCGATGGACGTGCCGGCCACGAGCCCCTTCCCCCTCGGGTACGTAAACGGAGTCGGTGCGGCCTCCGAACCGGCCTTGACGAACCCGGCCGTGACCGAAAAGGAAACGTCCGATGCGCCCAGCCTCCTGCCCTGGTACTCGATCTCGGCCTCGAGTTCGGGCTGAGTTACCCCCCTTCGAATCTTTGGGATGACCCCCTCCACTGCCTTGTCGGTGAGTGCGGCGACCTTTCTGAGCCGCTCGATCTCACCGAGGTCCTTGATCATCCTCAAGTGATCCATCAGGGCCTCGGCGGGATGGAACTGTGAGTTCTTAACATCTTTCGCGACCTCCACTGTCGTGGAACCCCACACGTGATCACCCAGCCCGACTTTGCGCCCCTTCAGGTCGAGGTCCGAGATCACTCGTTTAACTAGGTCCCCGAATTTTTCGTCCTTCTTTCGGAGCCGAACGTCCCTGATCCAGCTTTTAGAGGCGTGTTCCAATGAGTCCTCGGACAGTGTCATTATCGGTTCCCCCTCTTTCGGGACGAAAACGTTGTCGGCGCCGCTCCGCAGGTCGAGCCCGTGACGCCAGTCGATCAGCAGTCCAGTCAGATACTGGAAGTTCTGACACGAGCCGTAGACGACGAGATCGATGCCGACCTCGACCATCTTATCCTGAAGCCCATTTAGCCTTCGTCTGAAGTCCACGCTCATACTTTTACACATCCACACGATGACTCGATTCTATCGATGATTCGAACCTAGCCTCGCGCATAAGTGATAAATCACTATCGTCTACATTCAGTTGTTCACGCCATGTCTTCGAGGCGTTGGGGGGAGATCAAGGACCCGATCCACGGCTACATCCGATTCTCGGAGGTCGAGCGGGCGGTCATAGACACGCCCCCCGTTCAGCGTCTGAGGGGCATAAAGCAGCTCTCCGCCGCCCACCTCACCTACCCCAGCGCCGAGCACACCCGATTCCAGCACAGCCTCGGTGTGATGCACGTCGCGGGGCGCATCGCCGACCAGCTGCATGGCCTTGGACTGATCGACGATGGCGAGACTCAGACCATCAGGATCGCCGGTCTCCTTCACGATGTCGGACACGGGCCGTTCAGCCACCTCTTCGAGGAGGTCATGGAGCGGCGGGGCCTGACGCATGAGGATATCGGCGTGCGTGTCGTGAGAGAAAGTCAGGTGGCCGACGCCCTTGAGGAGCAAGGGCTCGACGCAAAGGAGATCGCGGATCTGGCGGTCGGCCGTCTCGAAGGGGAAAAGCCATTCATCAACCAAGTGGTAGCGGGCCAGTTCAGCGCCGACAATATGGACTACCTCATCAGGGATTCCTACTTCACGGGCGTCGAGTACGGTCGTGTCGACATCAACCGCCTCATCGATTCGATCGACGTGCTGAACGGTGGCCTCGCGATGGATACCACAGCCCTCTACGCCCTCGAGGCCTTCGTCATCGCCCGATACGAGATGTTCAAGGCGGTCTACTTCCACAGAACGGTGAGGGCGGCCGCCGTCATGCTCGTGCGGGCGATGGAGTACGCCGATGATCGGCTCGGCTTCACGCGTTTCGGAACGGTGGATGAGTTCCTCAGGCTCGACGACGCGAGCGTTCTGGCGCAGATAGAGGCGCTCAAGGGTGAAAGGGACAGGCGTTTGAGGACGGCCCATGAACTCGGCAGGATGTTCCGCGACAGGCGTCTGCTCAAGTGCGCGTACGAGAGGGTCGTGCACCGCAGGGACCCCTTCTTCACGAATATCCTAATGCACGGTGACGTGAGGGCCAGCATCGAGGAGGACATCGCGAAGCAGGTCGAGGTCGACGAGAGCTTCGTCGCTATAGACGTATCCACGGCGGCGTCCGTCCCCTACTACTCGGCGCAGAAGCAGCCTAGCGACATACCAGTATTCAGCCGGGGCAACGACGGGTCGAAGGTCCCCCAGTCCTTCGGCGAACTCTCGCCGCTCGTCGGCTCCCTGATCGGCTACCTCGACATTGTACGCGTCTACGCTAAACAGGAGGACCTGAGGCCCGTTCAGGAGGCGGCACAGAAGATCTTCGGGAAGGAGGCGGTAGGATCAAAGATCAGCTACTGACTACCTCGATGGAGCCCTGGTCCCCATTTACGACTACGATGTCTCCGTCATTCAGCTCGACAAGGGGGTCGCAATCAAGCCTGTCGACGAGTGGGATGCCGGCCAACACGCAGCCCGTCGCTATGATCGCCTCGGTCTCCACGTTGATGATCGCGGCGGGCGCCGTGCCGAGCTTCTTCATGCGATAGATGACGTAGCTGCCGACGGTGCTCCCCTTACCCTTTGGAAAGACGAAGACCTTGCCGGCGACGCGTTTCCCGAAGGCCGCGTGCCCCTGCTCGATGACTAAGGCGGTCTCCGGGTCGATGCCGCCGTAGAAGCTGACCGGGTCGCTGCTCACGAGGGCTTCGCCTTCGGCTCTGCCGCCGACGACCTTCCTTCCCCTGAGGATCACCTCTGTGCACCCTCGACGAGTTCCTTCACGTCGCATACCTTGGCCGCGAGCCCCATGCCTGCCGAATAGTGGGCGGCCTTGAAGCTGTTCGTTGCCACCGATCTCCACCCCATCTCCCTGAGGGGTGCGACGACCATGCACGTGTCGACGAAGACGTTTCCGCCGGCGCCCTCGATTCTCCTGATGAGCCCCGCCCTCTGCGCCTCGGCGAAAACTCCGCGACTCGTAAAGACCGCGAGCCTGCCATTCAGCCCTTTATCATTGAGAAGTTCCGCGACCTCCTTCACCTCCCTTAGGCTGCAGTGGGGGCACCCGACGCAGTAGACGGGATCGGAGACATCACCCGAGAACTTCTCCTTTGCATCATCGATGTCGGAGTCCTCGATCATCACCTTCTCCACACCATTCAGATGGGGCTTCATGCTCTCAGCTTCCGGCGTGACGCATTCGCCATGCCACAGGGCTGTGCCTCCGCTGGTGGCGCACGCCGCCCCCAGGGCCTTCAGGGACTCGGTGTCCGGCCTCCCGAGCCCCCTGAAGTAGGGCACGGTGGCCCCCAGCCACTTTCCTGTGACGTACCCAAGGGCGCTGTAATCGAGGCTGTCCACGAGCCTCGCCTTAACCTCTACCAATTTTCCAGGCAGCCTGTTCGCGTCGAGCCTGTAGCCGTAGAGTGGGGTGAGGCCCGTGATCGCGCTGGCAAGGGTCGTGGGCCCAGACTCCCTGTTGGTTCGAGCACCGAGGACCGAGTTTGCGTAGCATATGGCCGAGGACTCGGCCCACGCGATCTGGCTGCCCAGCCTCGGGACGCGGCCAACTAGGTAGGGGGTACAAGTGCAGGTCGGGTCCACGCCCATTCGCTCGAACGTGCGTATAATCCAGAGCTGTTTCTCGGCGAATGCCTCTGGGACCCGCATCTCCCGCCACTTTCCGAGGTCCATGCCCGCCGGGTTCAGGGACGCCGGGATCCGGACCCTGGCGCCGAGCTCCGCCTGCTCCTCCAGGTAATCGAGGCCCGCGTCGCTCAGGTTCTTGTACGAGACGCCGGAGATGTGGGCGCTCTCGACGGGCACTAGCCGCTCGGCGCCGAAGATCTCCCCGAGGGTGACCAGCAGCTCCATCGACTTCGCGACGGCGCGCCCCTCCTCCCCGCCGAGCATCCGCTCCTCTTCCCTGGTAAGGAACATTCCCGGTCCACGACCCGCGCTATTCGCGCAAATGCCTGATATAAACCATCACTGGGCGCCGCCGCCCGCGTACCGATCGATCAGGCGCCTCACTCTGTCCGACACGGGGATCTCCGCCTCCCTGAACTTCTCCGCGGGCTTGGACAGCGGCCGGGTGGCGTCGACGCCCACCTTGCATCCCAGCTCCAGCTCTTGGTCCGAGGTGGGGTCGAGGCTCGAGACGCGGGCGTGCGGGATGACGAGCAGGTCCTCGTCCCCGCGGAACCGCGTGGCGATGGCCCACTCGACCTGCTCCATGTCGAAGGGATCGATGTCGGAATCCACCACGACGGCGTGCTTCAGGCTCGGGTGGGCGGCGAAGATGGCCATCAGGACGTTCTTCGGGTCACCCTCCCTGAACTTCTCGAAGCTGACGACGCAGTGGAGCCAGCCGCTCCCTCCCAGCGTCATGTTGACGCCGCGGACCGTCGGGACGACGTTCGTCACGTACTCCCATATCCGGGCCTCTGGCGGCATGCCCATCAGCAGCCTGTGCTCCGCGCCGGACGGGAGCAGCGCCTGGTACAGGTAATCCTCCCTGTGCATGGCGCCGACGACCTCGACGATGGGCTGGCGCCGCTCCACGTCATGCGTCCCCGTGAGGTCGACGAAGGGACCCTCGACGGCTTCCCCGTCCAGCCGCAGCCTCCCCTCTAGGACGAGCTCCGAGTCCGCCGGTGCCATCGCATCCACGTGCTCGCACATCGTCAGCTTCACGCCCCCACTGAGTAGGGTGTTGGCGACATCGAACTCGCTGGTGCCGAAAGGCGCTGGGGAGGCGGCAGCCACCATGAGCGCGGGATGCAGCCCGACGGAGATGCTCACGTCGAGGCTGCTCAGTCCCTTGCCCCTGGCGAGTTGGGTGATCCTGTGGAGGTGGCGCGGCACGATCCTGAGCGTCATCCGTCTGTCGTCGAGGACGAGGAGCCTGTGGAACGAGACGTTCGCAGTCGAACCGTCGGGGCTGCGCGCGTACAGGACGCCGGCCGTGATGTAGGGGCCGGGGTCCCCCTGGAAGTGCGTGAGAACCGGGATGTGGCTGAGGTTGATGTGCTCGACGACCTCCTTCACGGGGCCGTCCCCAACCTCGCACGGGCTGGGATTGCGCATGGCGTGCAGCAGGCGCCCGTAGAACGACCCTGGATCCGTGGCCAAGGCATTTAGTATACGTTTCCTTGTGCCGCAGACGCCGCCGACAACGGGAGTTCCATGGCCCTCTACCTTCTCGAAGACGACTGACTTTCCACCGTCGAACCGCCTGAGGAAGGCGGGGATCTCGAACACGGGCGAAAGGGGCTCCTCGACGCGAAGGAGGTCGCCATCTTCGTCTAAATCATCAAGAAAGGCTCGGAGGTCCGCCATCGTCATCCCCTCGATCTGTCTCGGGCGCTCACGCTCACCAACTTCTTCGCGAGATCGAGCAGTGGCTTGGCGGCGGCGCCCTCTGCAGATAACGGCAGGTTCGTGGAGACAAGGGCCATCTTGCCGCAGACCGCCGCTAGCTGCTCGCCCACGAGTTGCCCCAAGATGAGGTTCCTGTCCCCGAGCAGCAGCGAGGAGATCCTGTTCGGGAGCGTAACAGTGAGTGTTCCGAGGCGCGGCTCGTCGCCTTCCCAGAAGATGGCAATTATGGCGTTCCCGAGCTCGGCCACGGCGCCCTTCAGCTTCTTATCGTCGAACGTGGTCTCATCCATCGAGAAGCCGAGGCTCATACACCTTCGAACCTCCCATACGCTCTCCGTAAAGTTAAGGGTTCTCCCGATCGTTGAAACCGTTAAAAGGGATATCGTCGTCATGTGCGCATGGAAGCCTTGAGGCTGCTCATCGTCTCCGACATTCACAGCAACCTCGTCGCCCTGAGGAAGGTGCTGGAGGAGTCCGGGCGATTCGACGCCGTCGTATGCGCAGGCGACGTCGTCGGGTACGGCCCAAATCCCGCCGAGTGTATCGAGGTCGCCACCTCCATGGGCTTCAGGTGCGTGAGGGGCAACCACGACCACGCCGTGGCCACAGGCGACGTATGCGGCTTCAACCCCTACGCCGAGGAGGCCGCCTTCACCAACAGGCGTCTCTTGGACGAGGCTGGAAGGGCTTGCCTGAATCTCCTGCCGGACGGCCTATCCTTCGAGGTCGAAGGCGTCAGGGTGGCCGTCTTCCACGGGAGCCCATCCGATCCGTTGAACGAATACATCTTTCCAGAGGAAGCCGAACTCCATGTGGATGGCCTTTTGGACGAAACTGGCGCGGATCTGCTCATACTCGGGCACACGCACATTCCCTACGTGCTGAGATCGAAGCGGCGCATGCTGCTGAACCCCGGCTCTGTCGGCCAGCCTCGAGACGGAGACCCGCGCGCAAGTTTCATGGAGGTAGACGTGAACGGTGGAGTTGTGAGCGTGGCCCACAGGCGTATAAAATACGATGTGGACGAGGTCGCAGACATGATGAGGCACCTAGGTCTACCCGAGTTCCTCGCGTCTAGGCTTTATCACGGTCTGTGAGGCCCATGTCGCCACCCATCCATTCCTGTCATAGGGTTATAAATCAGCCGATATGAACACCATCCCACTGCTCGTCTTCGAATCGATCCATCCGCTTCATCTCATCGCAAGGTAAATAAAAGAATCCTGTACCACTATTGTGAAGGCTCGAAATCCATGGCTGCTTCGGGATACAGACAGCGGATTGGCGGTGCACTGACGGGGTTCCTAGGGCGCTTCGCCTCTATCAGGGTCGGCGTGAAGACCGAGACAGTGCTCGAAGCATCGATACTCGGTCTGATCGTTGTCCTCGCCATCCTCTTCAGGATCATGCCCCTCAGATTCGGCGATTACTTCTCGTCCGAAGCGGACACGACGTTCCAGTACAGGATGACAGAGTACGTCGTCAAGAACGGGTACTCCGCGTGGTTCAGCTGGCACGACGACATGAGCTGGTATCCCTGGGGGAGAGATATGCCCCACAGTGCGTTTCCAGGGCTCCCCTTCTCGGCGGCCTTTGTATACTCATTTTTAAGCTTTTTAGGAATAAGCGTCTCGGTTTACAGCGTCTGCTTGTATTTCCCCGTCTTGATGGCGTCCCTGACATGCATAGCCGTCTACTTCCTGGGCAAGAAAATGGGGGGAGGGCTCATGGGTCTCTTCGGGGCGTTCTTCATGGCCGTGAGCTCTGCATATATCAGCCGAACGACCTTTGGCTTCTTCGACGACGAGACCATAGGCATCTTTGGGTTGGTCACCATGTCGCTGTTCTTCCTGCTCTCCATAGAGGGTGAGAAACCGCTCGTACGGAGGCTTCTGTACGCGGTCGTCGCGGGCCTCGCCCTCGGGTACCTCCACGCGTCGTGGGGCGCCTCACGCTACGCGATAGGCATTCTCGCGATCTTCATCTTCGCCTCCCTTCTGGTCAAGCTCTACAACAGGCGTTACCTCGTCTCCTTCGTCTTGACCGTCGGTATCGGCTACCTCATTGCGATCAACGTGCCGAAGCTCGGATTCGGCTTCCTGACGAGCCTGGACAACCTCGCCGTCATAGGCTTCGTGGGATTCCTCCTGATCTATGAAGTGATTCGCGGGAGATTGCAGGCGGGCAGGCTGATGTTGGCGATCGGTTTGATATTCGTTGCCATGATCGGGGGGCTGCTCGTTCTTGAGTCCATGGGTCTAATAAGCCCGATTGCTGGCAAGTTCCTAAGGGTCCTGTTCCCGACGAGCGCGGCCGATTCCCCGCTAGTACAGTCGGTCGCCGAGCACAAGAGCGCCGCGTGGGGAACGTTCTTCGACGACTTCGGCCTGACCATCGGCCTCGCCATGTTCGGCTCCTACTTCGCGATACGCAAGGTGGAGGAGAAGCGCTTCTTCGGCCTCCTGTTCTTCCTCTCCTCGGTCTACTTCGCGGGCTCCCTGATCCGCCTCGTGCTGGTCCTCGCCGTGCCGCTGAGCCTGATGGCGGCGTACGGCATGAAGGAGCTCCTGACGCCGTTCGCGACGATCGCGATGCAGAAGTCGGCCGAGCGGCGGCCGAGGCGCAGGAGGGCCGTGTTCGGGATCAGCAGGGAGTTGGGCGCGCTCTTCACGATACTCATACTCGTCGCTACGCTCCCATCGATCTGGGGGGCCGCCCAGCAGGCGGAAAGCCCGGCCTCGATCGCCGTATCGGTTCCCGTGTCGCTCAGTGGCGCCTATCCTCAGGACTGGCTGCAGGCGCTCGATTGGATGAGGGATAACCTCCCGAGCAACGCGATCGTGGTCTCGTGGTGGGACTACGGGTACTGGATCGAGGGGTGGGCGAACAGGACGACCCTCGCCGACGGGGCGACGATCAACACGACGCAGATCGGCGAGATCGGCCGGATCATGATGCTCAACGAAACTCAGTCAATCGAGATCCTGAAGAAATTCAACGCGACCCACATCCTCGTCTATACGACCTTCAACCCCTCGAACCCCCAGCAGCAGTGGCCCTTCGGCGACAACGCCAAGTGGGTGTGGATGGCGAAGATCGGCGGGCTGAACGACACCGAGTACTACCAAGGGGGCAGCTACACGGACAAGTTCAGCCAGTCGACGCTGTACAGGCTCATGACGGTCGACACTACCGCCACGCACTTCCAGCTCGTCTACGCATCCGAGCACGAGTGGGTGCTCGTCTACAAGATCGTTTATTAAACGTTTCATAATGAAATTTTTTAATAGGAAGATCTTCAATTTATTCAAAGAGGTTTGTAAACTTTGGCTGATTTAAGAGTGAAAGGATTAATCACGTTCCTATACTACGAAGATTTGGAAAAGGCCACACGATTTTATGAGAAGGTAATGGGTTTCGAGCTTGCAATCGACCAGGGATGGTCGAAAATTTATCGTATCATGAATGGCTCATACATCGGTTTGGTAGACGAGAAACACGGCTACCATAAGGCAAGTCCTACTAAGCCTGTGGTTATCTGTCTCAATGTGTTCGATGTTGAAGCATGGTATAGTTACTTGGAAGAGAAAGGTGTAGATACCCTCAATAAACCTACTTATTCAAAAGAGCTGAAGATCAGAGCTTTCCTTTTGTTAGACCCAGAAGGCTACTTGATCGAGATACAGGAATCTATATAATTCTTAAAATATGTAAAAGCAATATATAATTGATCTTAGCGTTCGCATGAAAACTACTCTTCATAATTTATTTTCAGTAGGGATATTTGAATATATAATACGCTCTATCACTTCCTCAACCATAGGCCCTTCTTTGAGACTCTCCTCCACCATTCGCAGTATTCTAACACACCCAATTTGGGATCATATTTCGGAATGAATCCTAACTCTCTCCTAACTTTCTCTATGCTTAAAGGACCTCTTACTCTGCTTATTGGAGCCACATAATCTGCACTTTCTTCATCTTCAACTTCCCTCCATTGGAAGCTCGCACCTGAGGACTTTATGGCTGTCAAGAAATCTTTCAAACTTAAGCTGGTGCCACATGAAATGTTATAGACCGGGCTCAAGGGCCCAGGTGCATCCAAGCCAGCTACCAAGCCCATGGCAGCGTCAATAATGTACGTCCAGTCGCTACGGTACTTAGTGCCCTTGATGTATAAGGTCTTCTTTTCATCCGTCAACACAAGCTTTAGCAATCTGTAAATTGGCCCCATTTCCCGCCTGGAGCCCGTAGGCCTTTCCATAGGTCCATAGACCACGGGAAGCCTCATACTCGTTGTAGCTAATGGGAACAGCTGAGAGTACCTCTCGACTAGCTTTTCAGATGCGATTTTCGATATATGGTAGAACCCCTTAGTGTGCACGTACGGCTCGGGAGAATCCTCTGATATGGGCGTGGTTAAGTCAGCCGTGTTTCCGTAAACTCCTGAGGAGGAGACGAAGACGAAACGCCGGGCCTTAGCCCTTCTGGCTAGCTCGAGGGCGTTCACGGTACCCATCAGATTCGAGGTTAGGATCTCCCTTGACTCCGCCCGTTCTATTTCGATAGGCCCTGGTGTAACGAAGGCTGCGTGAATGATCCCTTCAAGCTTGTAATTGTCAGAAATCTTCATAACATCCTCGAAGTTTCTGACGTCTACCTTTATCCAGTCCACATATCTCTCTAGTCCCTCGAGATAATTCTTAATCAGGGCATCTGGACCACCAGCGCTTCTGGTAGTAGCAATAACCATGCGACCCCCTTCTGCTAAACATCTGACGATGTTGACACCCAGAAAGCCCGATGCACCTGTAACTAAAACACGCGAGACATCCGGAGACATTTTATTTAATTAAAGTTTTTATAGTTTAATTATTTTTTGATTCCCACTCAGGGTTCTTAGGCATCATATAAATGTTGTTGCGTTTCTAGGTCTCACCAGAAATGAACTATAGGTTCAAATTAGATATCAATAACAATCAGCATTTTTCCCAACGATAATGTAACCTATCACAAGTTCTGGTCTATGAATGGACTCTAAGTTCAGTATGATGGCCGTAGCGCG
>Ga0315280_10001909_pt1 | contig 34757 bp, 37 predicted proteins | sample YL17G06_40_MG_FD_203697 | JGI IMG/M metagenome (GOLD analysis project Ga0315280, IMG submission 203697) | Sediment microbial communities from Yellowstone Lake, YNP, Wyoming, USA - YL17G06_40 | ecosystem: Environmental > Aquatic > Freshwater > Lake > Sediment | place: USA: Wyoming | collected...
TCCTAACTATGTCCTCAACCGTCAAGATTCTGAACAAAACTATCTCCGCTTCAGATTGTGATGCTATTTCCCTTTTCTACCAGTAGCTTGGCTCAATGCCATCAAGCTCCAACTTAGCCTTTTCTCTGAAAATGATCACAGGCTTTCCACGATCTCTGATCATTCTGCGAAGTTCCAGGTCTGCAGTGGCAACAATGACGCTCGCGTGTCCTGAAGCCTCCAACAGGGCCTTGTCAGCGTTCGACTGCTCTTTTGACGAAACCCGATGGATCTTTCGTGTAGAGATCAGTTCCAGTGCCACCCTCGCATCTCGCCCCGCCGCGCCAGGTCTTCTGGCTAGGCTCTCCAGTTCGCCGACGACAATATCGGGAACACTGAGCTGGATCTGCCTTTGGAGAAGCCTTTCTGTTTCTGATACGATGTCTATGTGAAACTTTGCAGCTAACATTAGGAAACTGGCATCAAAGCACACTGTGACAGGCACATGCTATCCCTTTAGCGTGCCGAATCCGATGAGGCGCCAACTATCGCCGATCCGTCTACTGACGGCTATCTTGAACCCCGGCATCGGGCACACCGGCTTCCTGAGGCTTATGTCGACTATGCTCCCTCTTGCAGAGGTGACGGTGCCTGAGGTGACTGCTGTTCCTACGTTCAGGACTAGGGGTTCATTGGTCTTGATCTTGTCGACCGGGACAAGCTGCTCTGTCCCAACCGCTCTTTCGAAGAGCGTCACTTCAGCCGTTATCTTCTCAAGAACCGGGGGGAGCTCTCCAACCTTGCCCACCACACTTCCGACTAGGCCGTCCGACTTCCCCAGAGATGGATCCAGAGAGGTTCCGATGCCAACGAGGCCCCCACTCCGAGCTTCGGTAACGGGTCCTTTGGAGACGCTAATGCTCGTCACTTTCGAGACGAGTGGCTCGTATCGGACCTTTCCTCCAGTCTCGACCGGCAATCCCGGCCTGATCTCTATCTCATCACCTAGCCTAAACGTGCCCTGAATAATCGAGCCTCCGAGGACTCCGCCGTGCAGATCATCAATTTCCGTTCCCGGCTTGTTGATGTCGAACGATCGTAGGACATACATTCGTGGTGCCGCATTCGGATCCCTTTTCGGGGTCGGGATCCGTTTCTCCATTTCGTATAGGACTACGTCCGTGTTGGCACCATGTTGAGCAGATACCGGAATGACCGGGGAATCGGCGGCAATCGTGTTCTTAGTAAATGATTTGATCTCTTCGTAGTTCTCCATTGCCTTGTCTCGGTCAACTATGTCGATCTTGTTCTGGATCAGTATGATTCGTTGTATGCCAACCATCTGTGCCGCGAGGAGGTGTTCGCGGTCCTGGGCCTGAGGAAACTTGACATTACTTGCGGCTACAAACAGTGCCCCGTCCATGAGGGCGGCACCTGAGAGCATAGTCACCATGAGACTGTGATGACCAGGGCAGTCAACGAAACTCACGCCGCGCTTGAATTTCGTTTCCGAGCCGCAGTGAGGGCATTTCGGGCTGGTCGTGTAGTTGTGCGGCGGCTTGCACTTTGGGCACCTGTAGATGAAGACGTCTGCGTATCCGATTCTGATGGTGATGCCACGTCTCAGTTCCTCCGAGTGCCTTGAAGTCCAGACACCGGTTAGTGACTGGACGAGAGTGCTCTTGCCGTTGTCAACGTGGCCGAGGGTTCCGATGTTGACCTCCGGTTGCCAACTAATTGCCTCGCCATCCTTTTCCTGAGGTTCGATGTCTTGGGCACTCATCTTCTCTCGTCGTTCCGCGCTTTGCGTTCCAAAATCGATGTCGGACATATAATGATGTCTGCATTCACTGAGACTGCATGACAAGCTCGTCAGGGCTTAGCGAGTTCACCCATGATTAGTGTACCCATGAGGGATCCAGAGACCACAAAAATGAACCACAGGCCAAGCAGGATCCAGACACGCCCAGGCACCTGCTCAGTCCTGAATAGGATGTTCACTAACACGAACTGCACGAATCCGAATATGACTCCCACTAGATTCAACGCGCTCAGTCCGAGTAGTCCCAAAGTCCTAGCCGATACCTCTCCGGCCGCAGAGAAGACCATTAGATCAGAGACGAATGTGACAGGTCCAATGATCATCAGGACGATGAAGATTGGATTCGCAAGATAGAATTGCGGCCTGAAGAGGTCGAGAAGTCCATACTTCACTTCCTTTGCCGCGAATATCCTCACCATGCTGAAGACTAGAAACACACTATTGGCTAAGGCGGCCCAGAATATTGTGCCTAAGATCCTTGCATCCAAGTAGCTCGGTACTCCAACTGGTCGTGAGCATAGCATCAGTACCCTCAAAAAGTCTTTTCCGCGTTCACCACGAAGTGGGAGATTGCAGGAATGCCCTCTTCAGCTCCTACGGGGGCTTGCGCTTCCACACCGTGCCAGAAGAAGTATCCTCGACGACTATGCCCATCGCGAGGAGTTGTTTTCTCAGGCTGTCCGCTGTTGCCCAGTCCTTATTCGCACGTGCTTCATCCCGCTCCCTTATCAGGCGTCCAGCGTCTTCTGGAAGTTTCTCGTCCTTTGTCTGTCCTCCGAGTATCCCTAGCACCTTGTCGAGATCCGAGAAGAACTGATGGATTGCAGCCACATCTTTCGTAGACACTTCGCCTTGGTCGATCCCCCGATTGACGACTCGGGCCGCCCGATGAACTGCAGCTAGGGCTCTGGACGTGTTCAAGTCATCATCCATTGCTCTCTCGAATTCCGCTTTTTCTCTGGAGAGTACCTTTCGAAGCTGGGCATTACTATGATCGCTTGTCCTTTCGATATTGCTGATACGACGATAGGTTCCCCGAAGCGCTTCCACAGCCTTCTCAGCATCTGCAAGGGCGTCTTCAGTGAAGTTAAGTTGGGCTCGGTAGTGCGCAGACATGAGCAAGTACCTTACCGCGAGCGGGTCGTGCCCCTTGGACAGCAAATCTCTGAGCGTGAAGAAGTTGCCAGATGACTTAGCCATCTTTCTACCTCCAACAAGCAACATCCCAGAGTGAAGCCAGAACCTTACGAATCGCTTGCCCGTTGCCGCTTCCGATTGAGCGATTTCGTTCTCGTGATGGGGGAAGATCAAATCCTCTCCTCCGGAGTGTATGTCGAACGTTGGCCCTAGGTATTTCATGGACATGGCCGAGCATTCTAGATGCCATCCAGGCCGGCCCTTGCCAATCGCAGTCTCCCAGAAGACATCGCCATCCTCTGGACGCCACCCTTTCCAAAGAGCGAAATCCCTTGCCTCATCCTTACTGTACTTGTCTGAGTCAATCCGTGCTCCAGCCTTCAGTTCATCCATGCGGACGCCAGAGAGTCTCCCATAGGCTTTGAACTTCGAAATGTCGAAGTACACGGATCCTTCTGCTTCGTAGGCGAAGGCTCTGCGAATGAGTTTCTTCACTAGTGCAACCATATCGTCGATGTGCTCGGTTGCTCGAGGGTAGTGTTCAGCGCGCTCTATGTTCAGCGCTTCGAGGTCTGCTAGGTATGCTTCCTCGTACTTCCTGGTGTATTCCTTCAGAGTCACGCCTGTTTCTTTGGACTGACGAATCGTCCTGTCATCCACATCGGTAATGTTCGTTACTTGGGTGACCTTGTATCCCCTGAATTCCAGATACCTTCTCAGCACATCCTGGAATACGTACGTCCTGAAGTTCCCGATATGCGCGTAGTCCCACACTGTGGGGCCGCATGTGTACATTCTTACAGTATTCTTCTTCAGTGGGGCAAACTTCTGCAACTTCCTAGTATAGGTGTTCAGCAGTCTGAGTGTCATACCGAGACCTCTTCGCGACTTACGCTACGTAACAACAAGCGATCCTGAGGTGCTCTAGATGGATCGATGTGAGACACTCTTAGGGTAGGAATCCCTGCAAACGCAGTCACCCATTTTCCTTGCCTCGCTCCGGGCAACAGCCGAACGTTGATGTATTAAACGTTTGTAGTGTGTCGCCGGCGTACACTGGAACTGCAGGACAGCTCACAGTTTGTAGCCGATCTTTCTGAGGAAGCTCTTGCGATCCTCGACATCTTTGGGGCCTTCAATACCCTTAGGCTTCAAGCCGTCGATGACCCCGAGTATGCCTCTCCCTTGGTCGGTTTCCGCGACAACAACTTGGATAGGGTTAGCGGTCGCAGCATAGATTGAGCATACTTCTGGAACGGCCTTGATCTTGTCGAGAACATTGATTGGGTACGCATCCTTGAGGAACATGACGAACGAGTGGCCGGCACCCAATTCCAAGGCCGCTTTTCCTGCAAGCGTGGTCAGTTCCTGTTCGTTTCCGGAGACCCGTACAAGACAAGGGCCGCTCGATTCGTTGAATGCGATCCCGAACTTTGCATGGGGAACCGTGCATACAATTGCTTCGTGGAGGTCTTCAACCGTCTTTATGAAGTGGCTCTGTCCGAGCACTATGTTGACACCCTCAGGAACGTCTATTCGAATAACCTTCGTCTCCAACGTGCAAACCCTCAGATGGAGATGAGAGATGCAAGTATTAGACTTGCACGTGAGGTGGCCCGACTAGATCCTGAACTCCTTTTCGAGTGGAGTGAGGTTGTCAATGCCCCTCTTCGTGATGACGATCGTGTCCTCTATTCTGACGCCGCCCAATCCGGGTTCGTATAGGCCTGGTTCGACTGTAACAACATGTCCGCTCCGAAGCGTTTCATCGCTGAACAGGCTCAATTGAGGTCTTTCGCCAATCGTTAGGCCGACACCATGCCCCAGAGAATGAATGAATCCAACCCTCGTGGCGTCTTTGTCGCCTCTGAGTATTGCCCTGATCGTCTTGAATCGACGCCACTCGAAGAGATCACAGGCCAAGCCCATCATCTTGCTGGCTTGGATCCCTTCGCCCATCGAGTTCAGTATTCTAGCCTGGACCTCCCGTACAGCATCAAACATTCTCTTCACTTTGGGAAGAGGCTTGCCGACCACGTAGGTTCTCGTCAGATCGAACCAGTACCCGTCCGTTCCGACGGGGAACAGGTCGAAAACGATTGGTACGCCGGTCCTTATCGGCTCCGAGGCGATTCCCATCTGGTGCGGGTCCGCCGAACTTGGTCCGACTGCAAAGACGGTGCCTTCCGGTGCCATGAGGTCCTGCTCTGCCAGCAGAACGTTGATCCTAGACTTGACCATGCCAACTGTTAGTGCTCTATGCTCCAGTCTGAGCTTTCCTGAGCTCACTGTGCACTTGCGGAGCATTTCGAGCGTTCTTTCAACCACGCGTGCTGCCCGTGTACCTACGTCTCGAATTCTGTCGATTTCTTCGGGATCCTTTGTCTCTCTCAAAGATTCGATCAGCGAAGCATCAGTCTCTCCAGCTACCTTGTACCCGAGCCTGCGGAGCGAGTCTGTAACGGAAAGGAGATGCGAGAACTCGTTTCTACTGTAGATGCCAATGTCTCCACGAGTGCGAAGTGACCGCAAGATTAGATCGAGGAACTTGATGTAGCCTCGTTCTCGGCCGTGTAGTTTGACGAGCTTCTCGTAGTCATAGTCGGTGTAGGTTCGGACGTTCTTAATGCGGCCTCGTTTGGCACTGCCAACGTCAATGTTGCTGACGACCAAGAGAGGACGCTGCCCTATACGCTTTAGAAAGATTCCTCCGCGTGGGATCAGTGTTCCCGTGACATATGCAAGCTCCGGATTCCCTAGAGTACTCTCACCGATAACAAGGGCCGTGTCCAACCCGCGTCTTCTCATTTCGTCGTCGAACGCGTCAAACAACAGATTCGCCCTACTTCTGGGTGGTGGATCGTCGAACCCGACTTGCGCGCCTGTGATTAATACTCAGCGTCTCAGAAAGTTTTCTCCAGGCAGCAGCGAAACGCAAGAATGAGTTCACCATTGCTCGCAGCGCAACAAGATCTTTTGCGTAGAATCTGATCTTTGTGACCTTTCCCTGCCTGGTCACTCGGATATGGGCTCTGCTCGTACGCGGCGCGATTATCTCCGGGACAAGTGCGCGTGCGATCGCTTCGGCGTCTGACTCGTTGGGGAAATCAATTGAAACCTCAGCTTCTGCTTTGGCGTCTTTCAACTCTCGTCGACCTGCGCCATATCTCAGAGTTGACCGGCTAAGGCCTTGCCGACCGACAAGATTGAGCTTCGCTTGTCGTCATTCGGTCTGTTCTTCGACGGCCTTTTCGGATTTCTTTCTTCTCCTTCTCCGCTTCTCCCGAGCTTCGGCCGCAGCTTTCTCCTCGGTAGCACGTGCCTCTGCCTTCTGCTTGAGCTCCGCAGCCAGCAATCCTGCAGCCAGCCCTTCTCGGGCGGCGCGTTTGGAGATTTCGCCTAACTTAGTTGCGGGAAGATACGCTCCACCAGCGAATTTTACGCCGCATTTGCGGCAGTTCCAGACGCCAACAGTGAGCCGCTTCACGGCTCGAACGTGACATCTGGGGCATTCATGGGGGACGCGCATACCGGCAACTACTTCGGCATACCTTCTCCTTGCGACAGTACCGTATCGGGGACCGAAGCTTCCTGCTGGTCCTACTTTCTTGACTTTCATCTTCCAGCTGCCGCTCCCCTGATTGTTTCACGAATCTCTTTACCTTTCTCGATTGCAGTCTTCACTGCTTGCCTGATTTCTTGGTCTGTGAAAGTTCCTAGGCCTCCCTTCTGCATGGCGCAGATGCTGCCGTCTCGACCCGTAGTGACTGTGAGTCTAGAACTCATCACAAGCTCCTCTTCTAGGCAAGGATCTAGGATCATGTGTCCATCTATCTTTGCAGTTGTGACAGCCACAGGCTCGTTCTGGACCGGCAAAGGCACGAGTTCGTCACTTGTGCGCACCTCTTCTCCATCCATCTCGTAGCGGTTCATCTTGGACGTAAGCAGAGCCGCCAACGAGGATATCGCCGCAGCATCGATAAGGTTCCCATCATGGTCAAGAACGTACACGTCAACAAAAACGATAACGACCTGCTTCTTCGGCTCCACACACAGCGCCTCAAGTCCGATTGCCTTCGATTCGCGGATCCCTCTATCCACTACTCTAGCAAGCTCAATTGCGCCTTCGCTTGGAGGACCTGGTTCAAAACTAGGTGAAGCGAATGGCACCAGCTCGGCATTGACGGCGAGGACTCCTTGGTTCGGCGTGTCAGGAAATGGTTTTCCAAGTTCGATTTTAATGCCAGTCATAACCTTGGTCTTGCCCAGGTTTACCATGGCTGATCCATTTGCTTTCTGGACCAGTCCTGTTTCGATCTTCAGATCTCTATAGTCCGTTAACTTTCGTTCATCGATCCTTCGTCCCTTTGTTAGGAGATCTACGATGCCTTTCTGTTCGATCTTGCCGATCGGTGGTTGTTGCGGGGTTGTTGACATCAGGCTTTTGCCTCCTGGGGTTCGTGTCTCTCCTCAGCCTGTTCCTTGACTGAGATGTACTTCCGCTTGAGCGCCTCAACTTGAATCTCGTTGATCTTCTTGCACGCTGCAATGCCCATATCTAGTGCCTGATTGAATTCTTCTTCAGTCAGGGAGCCGTCCATCTGAAGCAGCGTGATGACGCCCGACTTGGGCATAAACGCAATGGGAAGATCAGCGTCGCCCTGTTTGTCCTCGATATCGGATGCGTCTAATGCGATCTTCCCGTCAATCTTGCAAACCGCGCATGCAGCGACGATCTCTTTCAGTGGCACGCCTGCGTCTGCCAGTGCTAGGGACGCAGCGGTTATCCCCGCGCATCTGCTGCCCCCGTCTGATTGCAGGATCTCAATGAAGATGTCTATTGAGGTCCGGGGGTACACCTCGGACATTATTGACGTTTCTAGGGATTCTCTGATGACTTTTGACAGTTCGAGTTCTCTTCGCGATGGGGCAGGAGACTTCCTCTCCTCAACCGAGAAGGGCGCCATATGATAGCGACACTTGATTACCGCACGATCTGCAAGTGCAATGTGCTTCGGGTGGGCCTCTCGAGGGCCGTAGACTGCGGCTATGATGCGGTTCTTTCCATGTTCAATGTAAGCAGATCCATCAGCCTTGTCCAGTACCCCGACATCCATCTTGATAGGCCTGAGCTCGTCTAGCTTTCTGCCGTCGAGGCGTACGCCGTTCTCATCAACAAGCTTGACTTCGGGTTTGTTCATCTCTTTTTTACCTCAATTCCCTGTTCATCATCTCGCTTACGCGATCCGTGAGTCCTCGGGTGTGTGCCTCTCGTTCAATCATGTACATTGCTGCAGCTGCCACTTGTTCATTCTTGGGTTGCCGACCTGATACCAAGACCGTTCCGTTTTGGCCGACGATTATCTCGCAACTTGTAGCCTTCTTTAGCAGGCTTATCATGGATCCTTTTCGGCCGATTAGTCGTGGAATCTTCGCCGGCGAGACATGGACAACTCGTCCTGAGGAAACCTTTCCCAATCCGCGACCCCTTACGGTCAATAGCGGGTCGCGTGTTCTATCAAAAGCGATCACCTCGGCCATCACCAAGTCCCCAACATTGAAGATTCGAGTGAGATCCTTTCTTGCGGCCATCGCTCTTGAGGCCGGTGTCTCTGAAAGGGGAAGCAATGCGGGATATGGCGAAGATATGTCAACATTCCACCCGGACATCGCGATATCCACTACGCGCCCAATGACAAAGTCATCCACGCGGGGCGTGTAGCATCCTTTCAGTGGAACAACTATGAGCTTATTTGCGACCAGCTCGGCAAGGCCAATTCTTGATGCGTATACCTTGTTTCCTTCTCTGTATGTGTTCTCTCCCGGGAAGTAGGATCCTTCAGCCAGCACTTCTCCAGGTGCAACAAGCTGTTTTTTCTCAGCGAATATGGTCAACTATTCCATCTCAGCGCTCGCGTAGCAAGGAGGTCAACCACAGAGGCGGCCTACTTTAACACTTTTGTCTGCACGGTACCTTGTGTGAGTTTCCCGAGCCGATCGATAAATGATCCATAGAGTCCGGCCGGCATCTCAACGAGGGCCACCAAGGACCCGTCTTTTTGCCACTCTTCCTTCGTGATCGTCCCGAACCCTTTGATCGAACCATACGCCTTTGCCGCGTGCTCTGGAAAGATCTTCACAGCGACCTTCATCTTGTCGATCTTTATGGGTATGAGTGTTCGAAGCTCCTCGATTACGGCCTTCGCCTGCTCCTCAGCCGGTTTGAACGGATCGACAACTAGACGAATCTGGTTGAAAGCCTGCTCGATCCTAAGTGGGGGATGAGGTGTGCCGGTTCTGGGGTCAATGCAGTTGCGTGATACGAAGGCTACGATCTGTTTCCTCTTGTCGTCTACGAGCTGCCGTCTTTGCTCGGTGGTAAGCTGAAGTTCGCCATGTTTCATGATGTCTTCGGCGACGAGAAGCGGATCCGTTGTTCCGAATGCTTTCTGTAGCTTCTCGTCCGATGCATGTGTTCCCTTGTTGGCGTCAGCGTAGATCTCATCGATCACAAGCATTTGTGAGATCGGCGTGGGCTTGCCCATCTTGTAGTCAAGGGCAGGGTCAGGTTTGACTAGGATTTCGAACTTCTCGCCGCTCTTAGTGATCCTTGCGGTTGTATACTTGTCGCTCATTTGGTGCCAGCCTTTTTGGCTGACTCGAGCTTCTTGAGGTATTTGTCAACGTCGGCCGGCGCGAGCTTGGTGAACTTCTTTGTCGCCGATGAGATCAAAGCGATCCTGATCTTCTGTGCATCGATCTTGTCCTCGAGCACTTTGCTCATACACTTCAGAGCTAGCACGATGCTGTCGTCGAGGGTTATGGAGTCTTTGTACTCGGCTTCGAGGATCTCGTTCGCGGCATCGCCGCCAGCCCCGATAGCCCAAGCCTTGTAAGCTAGGTAGGCACCGCTAGGATCTGTCCAGAAGATGCGACTGCCCTTTCGGTCTGTCCCCCCGAAAAGAATCGAGATTCCGAAGGGCCTAACACCAGCGTGCTGCGTATAGAGTTGCTTGATCTCCCCAATTCGTCGAGTCAGAATCTCAACATCGATCGGCTCATCGTATAGGAGCCGATTGCTCTGTGCATAGATTCGTGCTTGATCAATCAGAACATGAGCATCACAGCTAAGGCCCGCAACGGCTGCACCTACGTGTTCGTCGATCTGAAAGATCTTCCACATGAAGGTGGGATCCTGAAGTTTCGAGGTCGCCCGTTCCTCCGCGGCCAAGACAACGCCCTCAGGCGACGCAATCCCCAACACAGTCGCTCCTCTCTTTACGGTCTCGGAGGCATACTCAACTTGGAAGAGCCGACCGTCCGGAGAGAACACTGTGATTGCACGGTCGTATGCTCCAGGCACAGAGAACATTGACAATCTTTTTCACCCTTGTAGACTGCTATTTGTAATTGGCAACCTCAAGTCCCCTAGCACAACATTTGTGCGGGGATAGTGCTCGGTTGCTTTCTCCCCTTAGTCCATTGGCCCACTATCTAAATCCAGCGCTTTGAATGAAAGACGCCCACACCCAAAGAGAAAGCAGCAATTCTTGTTCCGAGCGATATCAGAATCCCGCAGCCCGGGCGTGATTGGGCCCATTCTCAGGCGTCCACGAGGTGCGACCGAAGCAAAAACCCGAAAAGGAGCGAGCGAGCATCGTAGGAGCAGTGACACAATGCTGAGATTGTGTCCTCCGACTCACAGGTGTCTGAGTGCGAAAGCGATGATAGAAATCGATTGCGGGGAGTTCCATGGTGACCGACACGCCCTAGCCGACTATTTGCGACAGAAACTCAAGGTTGAAGTCCAAACGGAACGGAAGGTCCTACGGATTGTGTCCAGCGGCAAACCTGATGCTGGACCAAGTACGCAGGAAGTCAAAGACTTGGTCAAACGAGCCCTTCACCACATAAGGGCGGAGGAATACCATGTCGTCACTCAAGAGGGTGTACTCAGCATCAGACAGCGAAAGACTCGAGAACACTATGTGAAAAGGAAGGGATCTGCCCCTTCGGTTAAACAGACTGTGCCCTATTTCTTCCCCGGTTGACCACTCGATGTGACCATCTGACTCAAGAGCAATGCGCTGTCAAATCTAACCTGAATCTATAGGTATGTGGGTCCGACCGTCGCAGAGTTCGTCATCGCCCCTCAGCATCGAGGCATCTGCCTGGGACTGGCGTCGTCATACCCGAACTTGACTCTACACGCCGATTCTATAAGGTGTCGTTCTTCGCCGGGGGAAAGAGGTTCAGTCGTGAATGGCGCCTTTTCGATGAATGGTTCAAGCGTCTCCTTCCGGCACCTTGTAGTAACGCAGCTTGTACGAATCATGCCGGAATGGGGTGAGGCATTTCTCACAGCAAAAGATCTGTCTGGGACTGGCCTCGTCATCCCTGATCAATATTGGCGAATAGCGGCTACCACTGCTTTCTGCAACCTCGGCCGCTATGCCAGGTTGAAGCCGCAGAGAGCTCGGGCGAGTGCCTGGCAATGTGGGAATGGCTGATGGAAAGGCGTAAGTCTATTGAAACATGTCAGCAGGTCGTTACTGCATGGAGTAGAGGTGTGACTTGGAACTCTCGAGAGAAATCGACTTCCTTTCACGGCTAGTTGAAATCGATACGGATTCCAACCTGAAGACGGGATACGTGGCCTGTGCGGACGTTATCAAGAAAGAGGCTGAATCGATCGGACTGAGGACTGAGGTTTATGACTCAGTCGACGTCGCCGCAGACAAGAAACCTAGGCCAAATGTGATCGCACGACTCGATGTCGGCGCACGGGAAACGGTTCTTCTCGCAACCCATTACGATGTCGTTGCCGCCGGGACCGGATGGCGACATGACCCGTTCAAACTCGCAGTCGAAGGAGACAAAGCCTTCGGACGAGGTGCCGCTGACGACAAGAGCGCCATTGTCTGTGCGATGAGTGCGTTGCGCGAGTTAAAGGAGAGGACACCAAGGGCGAACGCTATCCTCCTGGCGTGTCCTGATGAGGAAGTCGGAGGCGAATTGGGTCTTGGATACGCAGTTAATCACGCGAATGTGCGCGGTGATGCTGCGATTGTGATTGATGCCTCGCCGGCTGTTGTTTCGATCGGTGCCAGCGGCATACTGTGGGGCAAGGTTGTCGTGAAAGGGAAACAAGGGCACGCTGGTTACCCGCAGCTCGCGAAGAACGCCATAGACGAGGCGCTCCCGTTCCTTCAAAGACTCTCCAAGTATGCAAAGATTCGAGAGCGAATCAGGTCAAAGATACTAGCGCCGCCCGGGTCTCCCCATAAGCAAATCTGGGGGAGATTCACCCTCACCATGCTCAACGCAGGCGAGAAAGAGAACATCATTCCAGGAGAATGTGAAGCGAGGTTCGACATGCGTGTGTGCCCAGATGAGAACTACGAAAGGGCAAAGAAGGATCTCGAAAGATACTTCAAGAAACTCCGGTCTGCGCAAGGAGTCAAAGCTACACTGGAGTTCACGCAACAAACACCATCCAACTACTTCACGGATCCCAAGCATCCTATTGTCGCTAGGTTCGCTCGCGCAGCAAGTGAGGCCTTCGGACGGAGAATCCCCGTGGCAGGGGAGCTGGGCGGCAACGACGGTCACTTCTTCTCCAAAGTTGGAATTCCGGTCATCAGTTTTGGCCCGATTCGCGACGACTGCCGGTTCCACGGTGTAGACGAGTTCGTCTATCTCAAAGACATCGAACTAGTGAAGAAGACCCTCGTGAACCTCATATGTGATTGGGATACCAACACCACCTGAACCACAGTCCTTGTGGCCGGTCCTCAGCTCACCGTCGAATACGCTGATCTCCTTGTCCAAAACGGATAGCTGGAAGCGTCCTTCCTCCACGAGCCAACTCCTGACGGCTGATAGGCCAGCTTCTCTCTCGCTGGATAAGCCGATTCGATCATGACCATCGGCGTGATGCTCCCTGTATTGCCAATTATCGCATTGGTGGGAGCATATCGTGTCTCATGTTCTAAACGGATAGCCTGCTAGCTTGCGGTTCATCTCTGTCGCCGGCGTATCCGGACTTTGAGTGCCCTTATCGTCCCCGAGGACCTGATAACCATCGCCCCCGCAGGTTGTTGATTTATCTGCGAGATCATTGCGAGCGCCGCTCGCAATCTCTCCACCGACTCGAGCGTACAACGAAACACTGCCTTGTCCCCTACCGGGTCAAGTCCAATCAGCCTTACCTTCATCTCTGCGACCCCAAATCTGCCGAAATTTCGCTCAACCGAACCAACGACAGCTTCCTCGATAGCTTGTGCGGAGACTGGATCCTTGGTCAGCAACCTAACGAGAAGGTACCGGTGCCCCCTTCTACTCGTCGTGTGTTGACCTCCTCACGATTCTCACGCCTTCCTCCAATTGCGGCTGCTCCGCTCTCAGGCGGTTCTGCCTGACAATCGTTAGGGGGATCTCCGAGACGCCTGCCAGTGCGGCTTGAGGCGAAAGGCCGAGCATGTGCAGAATGGCGGCCACGTCCCTCGGGGGTCTCAGCTCAAAGGGGTTGGAGGCATTAGTGGACCCAATGACTGGCGTAGATGCGTCAGCAGCCACTTCGAGCTCTCGTCTCTGCCTGCCAAGTCTCGCTTCACACCCTGGTCCTTGAGTCAACTCCGACATGTTGAACTCCAGAGCAGCCCGGCATGTGTTGGCTAGGTTTCTCCGGAACGAGCTGCCTGGTCCCTGTTTAGGGAAATGCACGATATCGACTCGTCTATCCCGGACCGCCACTCGAGAGACAGACTGTGCAATACAGTCTACGGCAACAATCTCGTATTTGGTCCTGAATCTGCGAAGGCTTCTCAATAATTCCTCGCGAGATCTAGGTTTCAAGTTCAATCGCTTGGCAACGTCAAGCCCCGCGTCCTTGAACGAATTCATTGCCGCTGGTGCAGGTGTCAGTTGGTCAGGAGGGACGACGAGTCCAACAGCTGCTGTCCCGAGTTGATTGAGAAGCTCTGCCATTGAGCGAGCGTTGGCAGCATCATCCAACGGCGGGCATAGGTGTAGGTCGGCGTACTTTCTCATGACGCGAGCCTGCTCTCCCTGCACAGATCAACGATCCTTTCAGAACCGTACCCCGAAATGAATTTCAGTCTCATTCGAATAGGGTCGCCTTGGTAGAGCTTGAGCGTTCCCAGAAAGGCGTCCTGTTTGTTGAACCGCAGATAGAGGTTGCCTTCCTTGTCGACGCAGCTCTCGATATCGTTGCCTAGAAACTGCTTGTCTGGTTCTGACAGCCTTTGTGACAGAACTTGGAGCGCGTTCGGGAGCAGCGCCTTTCCCGTAAGTTTCGCTGATATTGTGGCGATCGTGTTTCCATGATGACCTTTCACGTACTGACGGGTCAGATTCGGCTCTGTCTGTGAAATCAATTCGAGGAGAAATCTTGTCGCTTGCTCCACCTTCTGTATGTCTTCTGTGGCGTGGGCGATCACGCTAAGATGCGCCGACAAGAATGGGGTGCTCTTGGGTGGCATGCTGGTGCACGACTGCTAGGGAACGCTCTTGTCTAGGTGCCTTTTACTAGTTGCTGGACTCAAGGTTTCAGGCTCTCTTGAGTGTGATTTGTCATGGAAGACTTTCAGTTCAAGCAGGTAATCGCTGTCAGAAGAGACCTAGACATGGGAAAGGGAAAGGTTGCTGTCCAAGTCGCTCATGCGGCTGTATCGGCAGGTGAGATGGCTCGCAGAAGGTTCGCAGAATGGTGGGATGCGTGGTTGAGGGAAGGTCAATGCAAGGTTGCAGTAAGGGTGGACTCCCTTGAGGAGATCCTCCAATTGGAAAGGAAATCAAAGGAACTTCAGCTTCCTTTCGCCCTGATCACGGACAGAGGTTTAACGCAAATTGAGCCCGGGACGACGACTTGCCTGGGTATCGGTCCAGCTCCATCTGCGATCATTGACTCGCTGACGGGGAACCTTAGCCTACTTTGACCGTTGTCTTTGGGGAGATATTCTGGTCCATCTTCCGCGCCTGCCTTCCAGGATGGGATGCAGATTCTCAGGTTTTCTGAGGTTCATCATCACGACCTCCACGCCTTTCTTGGCCGCGTGCTCGGCTTCGAAGAGCTTGCCTTGCATCCCTGCGGTGACATCTGGCATTCTTGACCCCAGAGCCGACCCTGCGATCTTACGAATTTCGCTGCAAGAAATCGTTTCTAGCAGCTTGGCATCTTTGCAGGTCTTTGGATCCGAAGAATATAGGCCGTCCACATCGGTTCCGTAAATGATCATTGACGCCCCCATCCGAGGGGCGATCCAAGCAGCCATCTGATCTGCTGATACCACTCTCCAACCCTGCTCAAGATCTGGCACCAAGTCTCCACCGAACAGCGGAACAAGCCCTAGCTCTGAGAACTCGCGGATCGGACCAAGCTCGGCTCTGCACAGTCTTCCTGATCTTGCTATCATGAAGCTGGATGGAGTGAACGGTACTACAGGGATTCCATGACTACAAAGGATTGAAACCAGCATCTCTTGCAGTCTGAGCAATTGCAGCTTTGTCCTAGCAAAGCTCCTTGTTTTCTCCCTACTGAATCCCTCGTCGAGTCTAAACCGCTTCACTGGTATGTGCCCAAACGAACCCGCTCCATTCAGGAGAATCAGTCTGTCTCGGACCCTCGCGAGTTCTCTCGCTATTCTGTGCATTGAACGGAGGTCTGCTTTGAACGCCAGCCTCTTGTCTGTTATTACAGATCCGCCAAGTTTGATAATTACGGTTCTACTGCTGCGAGCCAATCCCTGCCTACCCGTGGCTACGTTCACAGTCTAGCGAAAAATAAGGGCTCTGTGTCGCTAGCGTTTTCGCTTCTTCACTGGCTTAGCGCTACGCTTGGCCTTACTCTTGGGGCGCTCGGGGCCTTTCTTTGGCTCGGGTACGACAGCGGGCGCCTCCACCGCAGCCTCCGGAGCGACAGTCTCCTGAGTGGGAGGAGCTAGGAACGTGGTCAACGCGGTCACGTTCTGCGGGTGAATGGTAGATCTGCGCTCATCTACTCTTATTCCCATTGAACGGGCTTGCGATTTCAGGACTCCGGCTTGCTTGAGTTCGCCTAACGAAAAGCCTCGAGCCTCTCGCAGCTTATGTGCTCCATGCACGAACCTTAGAACTAAGGGAACCGGTGGCGACATTTCCGACAATCTTGTTCACTCCCCTCATGCATGCAGCGCAAGGGCGTGCACAATTGTCTCGTCTTTCTTGATAGCAGGATGGTTTGGATCCACGAGAACAACCTCGAACCATTTGCTGGTCCCGTCTTCCCACACGTAGTAGGAATTCAGCACGGATAGATTAGGGAACTTCCTGGCCACTCGCTCTTCTGCTATCTGTTTGAGGCTTTTCGCTCTAGTGAACTTAGTCACACCAAGCGCTCTTGGCCTTCGTCCGGATGATGGGCGCTTCTTTCTGGCACCACCCTTTCTAACGCGCACCCGTGCCATAACGAAACCCTGCTTCTTTCGGTATCCCAGACTTCTCGCACGATCCGGACGAGTCGGGAATTCCACACGCTTGATGACGCTATCTCTTCTCCAGGAGATGGCTGCCTGGCGAAGGTATTGATCAACCGCACTATTGCCTCGCTCCTTCCATGCCTTGGACACATACTTGTACGCCCCCATGCATTCTCGCCGGCCTTTCGCCTTCCTATTCTATAGTTATGGATTCCCACCACACAGGAAACTGCTCGATAAAGGTTGTCCCGTTTGCAGATCCACATCCTAACATCATATTGCTCGTGCATTGCTGCATAGGCTCGCGAGGACGGGCAACGATTTCACTCGAAAGGATCAACCTAAGTTGTCTCGGTCACGAGAAACCGGTCAGATAGTAGGCAGTTCGGTCGCTACTCAGTATTACGTGTGTCCACTCGGTCTGCAGCAAAGACATCATTAGGCAATTCTGTGCATTTGTAGAGGGGAATGTGGAGCACAGTGGGCTTCTGTGTGGGGGTCGTAGGAAAACCCAATGTTGGTAAGAGCACGTTCTTCAGCGCAGCAACACTCGCGCACGTAGCAATTGCAAACTATCCTTTCACCACCATCAAGCCGAATAGGGGAATGGCATACGTCAGGACTCCTTGCGTGTGCAGAGAGCTTGGCGTTCAGGACAACCCAGCCAACTCTGCGTGTATTGATGGCACACGACTGATCCCCGTCGAGCTTGTGGATTGCGCAGGACTAGTCCCAGGTGCGTGGCAGGGAAGAGGTCTGGGCAACCAGTTCCTAGACGAAATCAGACAGGCTGACGCGCTCGTACACATCGTCGATGCAGCGGGAGCAACTGACATCGAAGGAAAGCCGTGCAGTATCGGGTCCCATGACCCGCGAGAAGATGTCGAGTTCCTTGAGAAGGAACTTGATATGTGGCTCCTCCAGATCGTCAAGAAGGACTGGGACAGAACAGTCAAGCGAGTCGAAGGGACCAAGGATGACTTTGGCTCCGTCCTAGAAGATCGACTGAGCGGACTCGGAGTCAGACGAGCCCATGTCCTGAAAGCGCAGAACGATCTTGGCCTAGATGCCGCGCATCCAGGTCGATGGAACGACGACCAACTGCTGAAGTTCCTCCATGAAGTAAGACGAGTGACGAAACCAATGCTTATCGCTGCCAACAAGGTCGACATTCCAATCGCTAAGGACAACACCGAGGCTCTGGAAAAGCTGGGCTACCAGGTAATCCCGTGCTGTGCGGAAGCGGAGCTAGCGCTGAGAAGAACCGCTGAGAAGGGATTGACAGACTACAAGCCCGGCGATAGCAACTTCAAAGTGATTGGGCAAGCACTGTCAGCTGAGCAACAAGCCGCGCTGGATAGGATAAGAGAGAAGATCCTGATACCATGGGGATCTACTGGGGTTCAAGCCGCGATCGACTACGCCTTCTTCAAGATGTTGAAGATGATCACGGTCTACCCTGTTGAAGACCCCGAGAGACTTGCAGACCACAAGGGCCGAGTGCTCCCCGACGCGTACCTTGTCCGCTTTGGCACCACCGCGAAACAGTTCGCCGGAATAATCCATTCGGATCTGGGAGAGGGATTCCTCTACGGCATAGAGGTGAGATCCAAGATGAGGATCGGGGAGGAACACGTCTTGAAAGATCGCGATGTAATCTCCATCGTGAGCGCGAAGAAGCGAGGATAGTAGGGGCTGTGACGCGCTATCCCTGCGGCGACATTACGTCCTCGGAGACAACGGAACAGGCGGGGATCACTGCCCCGGAAGCAATTCGGATGCCCGGCATGAATGACGCGTTTATGCCTGCCTTGACGTTGTCACCGGTTACGATGCCCAGCTTCCTTAGACCCGTGTCCACAAGGCTGTCCTTTATCCTCATGCGCACCGTATTGTCGTTGAGCTTGAGGTTCGCGACTATGGTGCCCGCCGCCAAGTTGCAGTGTTCTCCTATTATGCTGTCGCCAACATAGGAAAGATGCGGTATCTTCGTGTGGTCCATTATGATGCTATTCTTGATTTCACAGAAGGCACCAATTGTTGATCCTTTCCCGACACACGTGCTCGCACGTATGTGAGCGAGAGGCCCTATCACTGCGCCCTCTCCAATCCGGGCCGGTCCTTCGATGACTGTTCCTGTCCTGATAAGAGCGCCTTTCTCGATTGTAACCTGACCTGCTACCTTCGCCCCTTGCTCAATTCTCCCGGCGATCCTTCGCTTTGATCTGGCAAGGACACGTGCGTTTGCAGCAAGTACATCCCATGGCTTTCCGATGTCTTGCCAGTCAGATGGGTCAATCCTCGCCCATGCCACGGATGTTCCAGTCTTGACAAGGGAGGATATCGTATCGGTGATCTCATATTCGCCTCTTCCTGACCGAAGTGTCGTTTGCAGGGGATCGAATATTGTCGGATTTAGAGCGTAGATTCCCGTGTTAGCGAGATTGCTGGGGCTTTGTGATTGACTCGGTTTCTCAATTATCTCGGTGAGTAAATCTCCTGAGACTTTGGCCATTCCATAAGACTCGGGCCGCGAAACGGGAACGAGTCCGATTGTTGGTTTCCCCCCTTTCTTCCTGTACGTGTCAACAACACGCTTGATTGCACGTGGGGTAACCACGAGGTCACCGTATGCCACCAAGAAGTCATTGCTGCCAACCTGATCCTGCGCCATCGAGACGGCGCTCGCGGTTCCCGAGATATCCGGCTGGTCAACGTAGTCGACAGTAACGCCCAACTTGGAACCGTTACCGATGTGTTTCTTGACGAGTTCGCTTCTGTACCGAGTGACCAGCACGATTGACCGTATTCCTGCTGACCTGATGGCGGATATCACATGCTCTACTATCGGCTTGCCGGCAACCGGGATCATATGCTTTGACCGGTTCTCGGTCAATGGCCAAAGACGCACCCCTTTCCCTGCCGCGAGGACTACCGCCTTCAAGGTTCCATTTGAATGTCTCATGTCCGGTCCTCTACTAGTACCAGACTAGGATCTGATAGATGTCATTTGCGCGGGTCACTTGACCGTGGCTCTTAAAAGCGCCGCAAGTTGAAAGCCACCTTCTTCGGGAGAAGACACCAATTGCCCTTCGACCTAATCTCATTCACCACCGGTATCGTGGCAGGGGGTCTAGTCGGCGTGCTCGCAGGCTATCTTCACGAAACAGAAACCATCGGAGAACTCCAAGAAAAGGTTCGGATGGCCATGGTTCAATTGGAGAAGACCACTTCCACGATCCGGAACAGAGCCGGCAAGGAACCTGCCGGGTCCGATCTGCAGCATCAACTTCAGCAGCTGCAGGACGAAATCAAGAAATTGTACCGGAGACCTGACCGCTAGGCTTCTACAGCCTTGGGTTGCACCGATGTTTCGCCGGGCTTGGCCATCACGCCTTCAGGAATTATCAGGAGCTTAGACTTCCTAACTCCCACGTGTCTCAGTGGAGAGACCTTCTTGGCAAGATTATAGATCTCAGACCCGAATATGCCGAGAACCATCTCATGACAGAGCTGATCGTAGGCTAGAGTGACCGCTTTCTCCTCTATTGTCTTCCTCATGATGCTCCTGATCAGATGCTGCTGGTTAGCATTGACTCGGTCTCTCGTGAAAGCGACTACCGATGCACGAGTCACGTATTGATCCTTTGAAGTCACGTTGAAGATCGCATCTATGCGTGTGCTTCCCCGCCTCACCAAGCTGCGGAGGTAGTCTGTCGAGTACTCGTGCCCCTTCAGGATGGTGTCTGCGCGAGTGCCCTTCACATTCGCGGCGAGGAAATAGAGTTTTTGCGACTGGTGGGAGAAATCGTTTGTGATATCGTAGAGTGTTGTCTCTACCACTCTGCCAATTACTTTGACTGGGTCGCTACAAGGAATCGAGGCGACTTTCTTCTCGCCGAAGTACGCGGGTGCGTAGACATCGTACCATTCCTTGGCACGCCACTTGTCCCTGACCTTCTTGGTAGCCTTGGACAATCTTCTATCACTGAGCGAAAACGCAGCATCCTCCGAGGGCTATTAAACCTTTGGCGCGTCATAGCAGTCTGATCAGTGTTTCGTCCGCGCTCTGGTCCTTCCGTGTTTAGGTGTCGATGCGAGTCCGTCAACCGCGATTAGACAGAGCAACAGGTCATCAATGGTGGCTAGTAGTGAATCGATATCTTGCGCACCGGTAATGGTTGAGACCACTCGTTTTCCTTTGACCCGAGATGTGATGTGAAGCGGCTTAGGTGCCACCCGGTTATCCGCATCCACGGCGGCTTCTATTGATCTAGCAGTCGAGGCATCGGCGTAGTGGGTCGTGACTGTTGCCTTCATTCTTTCTTCATCTGCTCGATGATCAAGCTGTCTATCATACGATAGAACTCTTCAGCATTTGCGGAGCGGATGTGCGCTCCTGCGGCCACGTTATGTCCTCCACCGAAGCCCCCGAAAGCGGTGGAGGCTTTCTGCAGAGCAAGGCCGAGATCCACTCCCTTCCTCAACAGGGCCTCAGGCGCCCTCGCGGATATCTTCATTCCCCCGTCTCTGGATCTTGCGCCCACAATTGTCGCCTTGTTTGGCCTGAGGTGTCCTGCCGAGGACAGGATCGAGGAGAATGCGCCTGTCATGTTCTCTGCGATCTTGTCCTCACCTCTCACCACGCAGACGGCATTGAGCTCCATGATAGCAGAAGGGGTTTCAGTGAGCCATTCCATGTACTCTGCGAGCGTTTTTCGGTATCTGGCAACTAGTTCTTGCACCTCCTCTAGGATACCGCCCCTTTCGCCAAGGCAGATTGATACCGCTAGGCTTTCTCGATCCATTCTCCCGCATGCGTTGAGCATTGATGAGAATTCGCGTGCATCTCGGGTCAGGCTTCCCGCGGGCTCGCCTGTGATCGTGTAGATTGTCCCTATCAGTTCGAGCGCTTTGCTTCCCTTGAAGCCCTTCGAGACGAGTAGCTCCACTATCGCACTTAGCAGGGTCTGCTTCTCCTCGCGACTCAGGTCGCTGGTTGTTCTCCATCGTTCCCCGACTTTCAGCGGGATCTTGTGGGACGCAAGCAGCGCTGTGCAATTGTCCTCTTCCCCGGTCAAGTGTGGCAGGTAAGGCGTTGTGGTCAGCGCAAGTGCACGATGTATAGGCCGAGTTTCTCTGCCAAAGAACAGCAAGTCCTTGTCGGTTTTCAGGGACCCACACTTTATGCCGTCTTGGACCGCGAGTTCGTTAGGTCCGCGTAAGCGTCGCTCATTGTTCTTGTCCTGCATGTCACCAAGCGCACCAACTACAGCAAGCACAGAGAGATCGCTGTTTGACGGGGACATCTTGCGGGCGACCAGATAGGCAAGTCCCGCGGCGCTTATCTCAGTGGCGCCGTCGATCCCGAACTCATGGGGGTTCACCTGGAATACTCTCATCGGGGTTTTTCCGGTGGGTGGATGATGATCTATCACCAGGATTTCGTGCTCTTCGGCCGTTTTCGTGAGGCTATCGAGATAACCGCTGCCTATGTCTGTGAGCACGAGCAAGTCAGGCTCAGAGCGCAGAGCTTCCTCCAGAGTGTCAGGGGCCAGCTCCTTTATGACTCTGAGTTGGAACTTTGCTTCGATCCTTGCGAGACTAGACCCCATGATACCGACTGCCGCTAGTCCGTCGGCGTCGTAATGAGAAAGCAGTAAAATCTTCGACTCGTGAGATGCCTTGTCCTTGAGGATCTCGGAAGCTTCCGCTGCTCTCGCGAGAAGACCTTCTAAATCTGGTTCAGACGACATCTCTAGGCCACGGAGGCGGCCATCGGCTTGTATTCCCACTCCGGCTGCAGCTTGCCCTGTGCTTTGTAGTACTTCACGAGACGGTGTATTTTGGACTCAGCCATTGCGAGTGCTCGCTTGTTCTGGTAGTCTTTCCTGTTCTTCTCCAAGTGTTTTCGAAGGCCTTGGGCTCTGCGAAATAGGTAGTCAAGGTCTTCAGGGACTTTCAGAATCTGGCCCGACGCCCGAGCCAACTGCGTTACATTCTTTCCCGTCACAGGTTTGACAAGGGGCACTCCGTACTTGTCTCGGAGAATGGCTCCGATTAAGCCCGGTGAGTTTCCTTCCTTTGCGAGCTTGGCTATTAGACCCTCAACTTCCTCCGGTGTATATTTCAACCAAGCCGGGGGCTTCTTGCTTACGGGTCGCGTCGAACCCGACCGGCCTCGTTTGCTCGTGTACAGTCTTGCTAAGTCAGACACACTCCGAGGGTGCACCCTGATTCCAGATTTTGGTATTCGACCATCCCTGCTCTATTTAAGTCGTTCCCGCAAACAGCCGGGTTGATTTTGCGCGGTGTCGCTCGCTAATGGTGTCTCTGGCCAATCGGCTTGCACTGTGAGTAGCCATTTTGAGAGTTTCTTGAATGAGGTTGCCCTGTGAGACAACCTATTCTTTTCCCTGACAGTCATCTGGGCGAACGTTCTGCCATCTCCCTTGGTCGGGATGAAGATTGGATCAAATCCAAAACCGCCCACTCCCCTAGGCCGCAGTCCTATGTATCCGAATACGCTCCCCATGAAGCACCTCGGCTTTCTACTTGGTGCACAAAAGGCTGCGACGGATGAGAACTTGGCGTTCCTCTTGGAGACGCCCTCCATTAGCTTCAAGATGCCTTTGTTGCCGAGACGTTTGAAGACGTCCGACGAGTAGGGGCCGGGAAATCCGTTGAGCCTGTGAATGAATAGGCCTGCATCTTCGGCTACAACAGGGATTCCAAGTCGCTTGGCTGCTTCCTGAGCCCCATACGACGCGATTTCTGAAAGGTTGTCAGATTGGATTTCGATCTTCGGAGCAGCAAGCATTTGCAGTTGCAGTCCCGAAGCTGTCGCCGCGGCTTGTGCTTCCCTGAATTTCCCTTTGTTAGATGTTAGGAACCAGACTCGTCTGTGTTCTCTCACTATATCTCCCTCGCTTCTCGATCTCATGCATCTTTGTCAGGACGCACTCTGTGTCTTTTCGTCCTATGACTCGTCGGTAGCCATCGAGTACGGCTTTGAAGGCTCTAGAGTGTAATGCGAAATGCGTGCTCTTGAATGCCCTACTCATGAGTAATAGGTCTACGCCCCTTGCCTCTGGTTCACTTGAGTAGCCGCTCAAGCCAAAATCGATGAAGAACAGTTTCTCTCCGTCTCTGAGAATCATGTTGGAAGTAGTAAGATCACCGTGAACAATTCCGCCTGAATGGAGCCGGCCAACAAGTGATCCGACAAGCCCGCAAGTTCGTGCCAGATTCAAATCGTCCATTCCGAAGAAAGCCTCCTTCAGACGGGGGCCATTTACATAATCCATGACGATCGTGGAGGTTGCCGTGTCCACCTCGTACACGGTTGGTGTCGGAACCCCCGCCCGTTTGGAATCGTGAAGGAGATGAGCTTCGCGTGATGTTCGGGCAAGCCTGATCGAAGAATCCAGACGGTCGACCCTGTACGCCTTTGGGAGGCGAGTCTTCATGACGACCTGCCTACCATGCCACTCCTCTAGGAATATGCTAGCCTCCGCCCCTTTGCGGATCAACATCACGGGATCATCTCCAAGGAATTTCAACCTCATCCAGTCGCCATCGAGGCCTGACTTGGCTTCGTTCAATGTCAACAAACAGGCGACACCCGAAAGCCAACGTTCCAGTCCAAGAAATCTGAGCACCGCAGTCGCCTGCGAACTTCTTATCCACTGCAAGGAAAGTGGCGGAATGTTCGTCTGCTACCACCTCAAGCTTCTTGCGGAGGGCGGAATTCGAGGCAACTCCTCCAACGAGTAGAACCTCTTTCTTCTCTGTGTGTGCTAGGCTTCGCTCTACCGCCTCTGCGAGCATCGAGAATGACACTTCTTGGACTGAGTAGCAGAGATCCTCAACCGGGGTTCCTGCGTCTAAAAGCTTCGTTACCGCAGTGAGGAGGCCAGAGTAGGAGACATCGTTTCCCTTCACGGTGTACGGAAGCTCGACGAAATTGCTGCTCTTGGCTGCGAGTCGCTCGATCTCCGGCCCTCCTGGCGAGGCGAGACCTGCAGAGCGGGCAAACATGTCAAGCAGGTTGCCGAGGGTTATGTCCTCTGTCTCACCGTAGATTCTCCACCTGCGACCGGCAAACGCCGCTATGGTCGTGTGTCCTCCAGAGAGCAGAACCACCAGCGGGTCGCGAGAACCGGTCGTAAGCGAGCCGATCTCTATGTGGCCGATTGCGTGGTGGACCGGTATCAAGGGGATCCGCAGTTTCGAGGCAATTGCTCTCGCAATAGTGGCCCCGATTCGTAGCGTTGGTCCGAGACCTGGGCCGAGCGCAATCGCTACGCCATCAATCTCTTTGGCTTCGATTTCAGCGTCTCTGAGCGCGCCTCGAATCACGGCATCGGCTATTGATGAGTGATGGTGTGCGGCTTCCCTAGGATGTATCCCTCGCCCCGCAACTGGAATGTAAACCCGTTTGACGTCAGAAAGGATGTGTCCCTCGGAAGTGGCGACGCTCGCACCAAAGGTGTGCGCAGTAGACTCAATGCCGAGGATCAGTGAAGGCATGTGTATCTCCGTGTCGCGAGTCGCGTGATGAAGGCTAAATAGAACTTGTCTGCGGTATAAGCTGGCCGCGGGTGGCTATAGTGACAGGTGACCGAGAAATCGAAGTTCTTGCCTAGCCTTGGCCGCCCCCAAATAGATGTTGAACGGCACTGGATGTTGCGAAGATCCTACCGTGGATTCACGATGTGCGGTGAGGAAACAGTCTGAGGATGATACTGCTTGAAACATGAGATCGGAGCATTAGCAAAGACATACAACTGGAGAGAAGTCGAGCAGACCGTACAAAGCCTCTGGAAGAAGACGCGCGCCTACGACGTAGTGAAGGCGCAGAGATCTGACGGCCCGAAATTCTACTTCCTTGACGGTCCTCCTTTCCCCTCATCAGACACACCTCACATTGGCACCTGCTGGAATAAAGTCGTCAAAGACGTAGTCCTCCGGTACCAAAGGTCAAGAGGCTTTGATTGTAGAGATCAGCCAGGATACGACTGCCATGGCCTGCCAATCGAGCTCGCTATTGAACGGCAACACGACTTCAAGCAGAAGCGAGATGTGGAGGCCTACGGCCTCGACAAGTTCGTCTCCGAATGCAAAGATTTCGCCAACAACAACTCAAAGGCCATGAGCCGAATATTCGCCGACCTCGGAGTGTGGATGGATTGGAAACGGCCGTATCTCACGGACGACGACGCGTACGTTGAGTCCGTATGGTGGACTGTGAAGAAGTCGAACGAGGACGGCCTTCTGGAGCATGGTTTGAAAGTTGTCCACTGGTGCCCACGTTGCGAGACGGTACTGTCTGACTATGAGGTTGTCTTAGAGTATCGCGAGCTGAGAGATCCTTCAATTTATGTGAAGTTTCCAGTTGAGGGACGTGAGAACGAGTACATTCTCATCTGGACTACTACACCTTGGACGCTACCATCGAACACTGCCGTGATGGTTCACCCAGAATATGAGTACGCGCGTGTGAGATGCGGCAGCGAAGTCTACATCATGGCAAAGGAGAGAATATCGCATGTTGCCGCAGAAACCGGTACAGATCTTGAGCTAATGGAGACGTTCAAGGGGCAAACGATCGAGGGCCTTCGATACAGGTCCCCCTTAGCGGACATAGTTCCTGCACAAGCTCACATGGTCGGCGGTCATCGCGTTGTGCTCAGCGCTGAGTATGTGACTCTCGAGGATGGAACCGGATGTGTACATTCGGCACCCGGGCACGGAGAAGAGGACTATGAAGTTGGACGCCGGACCGGACTTCCGGTCCTCATGCTAGTTGACAACCAAGGCAGGATGGTTGCTGAAGCAGGAAAGTATGCTGGCAAGGATGTCAGACAAGCAAACCCAGAGGTAATCGAGGACCTCAAAGCGAGGGGAGCACTTCTCTTCGCCGGTGAAATAGTTCACAGAAGTCCTGTCTGCTGGCGGTGCCACACCCAGCTTATCATACGCGCGACCGATCAATGGTTCATCAAAGTAACCCAAATGCGCGACAAGATGATTGCCGACATCGAGGCGACCCGATGGATCCCAGACTGGGCCGGCGCAAATCAGTTCCGCAACTGGCTCCAAGGACTAAGAGATTGGGTCATCTCAAGACAGAGGTTCTGGGGGACACCGCTCCCGATTTGGGTGTGCGAGTCCTGCAAGAACAGAGAAGTTATTGGTTCATTGAAGGAGCTGAAGGAAAAGAGCATCGACAAGAGGATGCCCAAAGAGCTGCATGTGCCTTGGGTTAACGAAGTCAGGCTCAAATGCGCCTGCGGAGGCCAGATGAGAAGACTTCCCGACGTGATGGTAGGATGGTTCGATTCCGGGGTCTCCTCCTATGCCTGCCTAGCATATCCGAAGAGTCAAACTGAAGCGAAGAAATGGTGGCCAGCGGACTTCATCGTGGAAGGACGCGATCAGATCTCTGGATGGTTCTTCTCGTTGCTCAAAGCTGGCCTCGTGGCGTTCGGGGAAACGCCATACAAGACAGTGCTCATGCACGGGTTCATGCTCGACGAGCAAGGACGCGAGATGCACAAGTCGCTTGGCAATTTCGTAGTGCCACAAGAAGCGATCGACCGGCATGGGCGTGACGCGCTTCGACTATACGTACTGCAGAATACGCCCTGGGAAGATCTGAGATTCTCATGGAAGGTTCTCGCGCAGACCGCCGGAGACCTTCAGACAATCTGGAATGTGTACGTGTTTGCCAGCACCTACATGAATCTGGACAAGTTTGACCCAGCCGAGCATCCGCCTGAGAAGATGAAACCGCGTATGAGGGAAGAGGATCTTTGGCTTATGAGCCGCACTGAGCACACGATCGAGTCTGTGACTTCAGCAATGGAAGGCTACCGTATCCATGAGGCCGTGAGGGCTCTGAGGAGTTTCCTTGTTGAGGATCTCAGTCACAACTACATTCGACTGGTTAGAAAGCGAACATGGGTTGAGAAAGAAAACCCTGACAAGCTGGCCAGTTATGCGGTCCTCTCTCATGCACTCGGTCGGGCCTCAGTGATGATGGCTCCTTTTACTCCATTCATTGCCGAGGCACTCTATCAAGGCATGTTCAGACCGGCCATGGCGAAACCGCATGTCACAATACATGCACTTGATTGGCCCAAACCAAACAGTGCATGGCGGGATGAGAACCTAGAAAGACGACTCGACATCTGCCAACGAGTCATCTCTGCGGCTGCGATGGCGAGAATGAAGGCAGGCCTCAAGCTCAGGCAACCAGTGAAGACTGTGAACATTGTCACCGGAAAGGATGAAGTTCGCGATGCCGTGCTACGGATGAAGGCTCTCCTTCTCGATCAGATGAACACTCGATCTCTAAATGTGTCTCCGCCGTCCGAATCGAAAGAGAACGTCACCCTTCGAACTGTCCCGATCATGGCCGTACTTGGCCCAGAACTCAAGTCGCGAGCGGCAGAAGTGGCTCAAAGGCTGACGGCTATGGATCCCGAGGATCTTAGGAAGCAACTATCGCAGGGAAAGATCGAAATCGAAATCGGCTCCGAGAAAGTAAGGATCTACGACAAGTACGTGAGTTTCATCGAAGAAGCACAGGATACTGAACCCGCTGCTGATTTTGAAGGAGGCAGAGTATCCATTGACACAACGCTCTCTCCGGATCAGATCGCAGACGGTCTCGCGCGCGACTTGGTCAGAAGAATTCAACAGATGCGCAAGGAAATGGACCTCAGGGTGGACGATTTCGTCGATGTTGATGTGGTTGCGTCAAGAGATGAGACAGCATCATCTGTGAAGGGCAGACACGACTACATCCTAGGCGAAGTGCGAGCGCAGACGTTAGTAGTGCAACAGTCCGACAGCGCGAAAGCCCGCGGCGAACTTGTCAGGGAATGGTCAATCGGAGACGATGTCTTCTCGATTGGCCTACGCAGACACGAGAAACGCCACACATCCCATCGTCGGAGCCGTCATTCTCGCACACGAAAACATCGCAAGTCGCACTAGACGTGGGTGACTCTATCTAGCCACCCCGTTGTGCAGGTGCTCGCGACCAAGCCTACCTTTTTATCTCGACATCGTACTTGCACGATCCAATCTGTAGCTGATGCGCGATGGCTAGCCAAGGAAAAACCAGACGATCAAGCATGGCTGTCCTAGCCATTCTATTCATTGCAGTGGTAGCGGCAGGAGTTCAGGTTGGACATGCATCATCATCAAACCTTTCCGTTACTTCCTCAGGCACTGTGCTGGTCGCGGCTCGAAACAACACACTGACGATCAACATCACTAATGTTGGCAAATACCTGAAAGACTTCGATGTCGCTCTGACTATTCCACCACCACTAGTGTTGTTTGGTGACAACCACTGGATTCGAAACTCATTCTCACCGGGAGAGTCAATCCATGCCGAACTCACGATCTTTGCTCCGTCCTCAGCTGCAGGAAGTACACCACAGGGTAGCGTGGTTGCTCTGTACAAGGCTGCTGGTGAGACAACCTTGACTACTGAGAATCACGCGGTCTCCTTCCTAGTCCGTGGGTGGATCGAAATCGCGGTCTACGAGATTACTGTGGATCCAGATCCTGTCCTTCCTGGTCAGGAGGTAACGATTTCAGGGAATATCCTGAACCGGGGGGTCGTCTCTGCGATGTATACGAACGTGACCATCGATGCCGGTGAAACTTTTGCACAAGGATCTGTCCAGCCGACATATGTTGGGCAAGTTGATCCGAATGCGCCGGCGCCGTTCAGCGTGACGGCAATTGTCGACTCGACCGCGCCTGAGGGAATCCATGAGGCGACAATTTCGGTGTATTACGTAGATGATCTTCAATTCAACCATGTCGTCAGGACTCCGATTACGTTCGCAGTTGTGTTGGAGCTGCCGTCTACTGCGACAACCAGGACAGGTATCGAAGGCCAGTTGCTCTCAGTTCCGTTCCTTGCGTTGGGACTTGGAATCGTTATCGTTCTGGTGATCGCTGCCATATATCTTCGCAGAAGACGTAGGCCTGCGGACTCTGCCTAAGATGTACTGAGTTCTGAGGGCACACCGAAACGTAGACGCTCAATACGTGCAGACTGCACTTTCTCTTGCCCGAGAACAGCAGAGTATCACTGATACTTGCGATCGCAGTCAGAGCAATTTGTCCGAGAAACGCAAAGAACAGGTGCGTTACATTGGAACTTCGATGAACAGTCGCTCAAGCAGTTCCTTGTAACGGTTACGAATCGTCACTTCTGTGACGTTGGCGATCTCGGCAATCTCACGTTGTGTCTTCCGCTCGTTAGTCAGCACAGCGGCGATGTACGTTGCGGCAGCTGCGATTCCAGTCGGCCCCCTGCCGCTTGTCAGCTTCATTTGTGTCGCTGTTTCAAGGATGCGAATCGCCATCGCCTCAGCCTTTCCTGAGATTAGCAGTTTGTTGCTGAAGCGAGCTGCATAGTGTCGACTTGTAGATGGGGGCACGAAAGTCTCAAGCTCTCGGACCATGAAGCGGTAGCTCCTGCCGATATCTTTCTTGCTCAGGCTACTTGCGGTCGCGATCTCGTCCAGTGTCCTCGGAACACCGCATTGTCTGCAGCTCATGTAGATCGCTGCCGCAGTCACGTTGTGAATCGATCTTCCACGTATGAGTCTCTTCTTTATGGCGCGCCTGTAGATGACGGAAGCGGTTTCAAGAAGGTTCTTCGGAAGGTTCAGTGCTGAGGCCAGTTTGCTCAATTCAGAGAGAGCAACTGCCAAGTTGCGTTCCGTAGCGTCTGAAACGCGCACTCGTCTCTGCCATTTGCGAAGCTTGTACATGTCGAGGCGTTCGGACGCACTCATCTGTCGACCGCTTCCTCTTCTATCTCGCCAGTCAATGACCGTCGAGAGACCTTTGTCATGAATTGTAAAAGTCAGAGGCGCCCCTGCGCGAGATCTCTTTGCCTTCTGATCGTCGTCGAATGCACGCCATTCTGGTCGAGTATCAGCTATCTTCTCAGCGATTACGCATCCACAATTAACGCACACAATCTCGGCAGCGTCGTAGTCTCGCATCAACTTAGAGCCGCCACACTCTGGGCAGACTCTGATTCTCGGTTGGGGTTGCACGGTTTCAACTGGATCTGCTTGTGGGTTTTCCATCTTTCCACCATTATCAGTCTTCAAGGGCGTATACTGTTCGTCCGACGACCGATTCTGGTTTGGCAATCGTTGGCTTCACGGAGACGTAGGGTCCAGAAACTGGGCCGAGGATGTCCATTACGACACCGACGCTCTTCAGTTTACTATCACAGGCTTTCGTGCCTGGTCGTACAAATCTCGGAGGATCAAGTTTCACGATGAGGGCATGGCTTTTCGACACATGAAGGACCTTGCCCAGTTTCCTCAAATCTTCGCCGTCACTCCGCGAAGGCGCGCTTGCAACGCAGCCACATCTTATATAAACGTCTCGTCTCGCTCAAAATCAACAACGCTCAGAATCGATATGCGATTCTCTCCAGCCACTAAGGGGAGAACGTTCTCGTACTCACTCGAAGGCCAAGGCCAATAGCGAACCCTTATGGCTACTCTTCACGCAAAGTCGCTGTGAAAAATCGGTCTCCAACATAGGCGTTGAGAAACCCATTGTCAAAAGCACAGGTCTCGGTGTTCGACGCGCTGGCGCATCCAGTTCGTGCAGCACTGCTAGATCTTGGGATTCGAACGCCTACGCAGCCTCAAGCTATGGCGATACCCCACATTCTCCGTGGCAAGAATGTCTTGCTGGTGTCGCCGACAGCAAGCGGAAAGACAGAAGCGGCGCTTCTTCCCCTGCTGAGTCGATTTATCACAAACAACAGGCGCAAGGGAATTGCGATTCTATACGTGACGCCTCTTCGTGCGCTGAACAGGGACCTCTTCAAGAGAGCAACTCAGCTCACGGCCAAAATCGGAGTTCGATGTGAGATTCGCCATGGAGATACTTCGGCATCCGAGAGGCGAAAGCAATCCAAGGATCCTCCGGAGATGCTCATAACAACTCCTGAGACGCTTCAAGCGATACTTCCCAGCAAGGCAATGCGAAGGCACCTGAGATCTGTTCAAGCAGTCGTCATTGATGAGATTCATGAACTTGCCCAAGACAAGCGCGGAGCACAGCTCACGGTCGCCCTAGAACGACTGAGATTGATCACGCGAAGGCGCTTTCAGAGAATTGGTCTCTCCGCCACCGTCGGCGATCCCGAAATGGTCGCGGGCTTCCTTGTTGGGCCACGTGAGGAGTGTGAGATAGTAAGGGTCAAATTGGAGAAAGAAGCCAAGTATCATATTGAGTATCCTTACCCGACTCCTGAAGACCACGATCTTGCTCAGTCACTTTACACAAGCCCAGATGCTGCCGCTAGAATTTCGAGGATTAAAGAACTTGTTGAGACTCATACTTCCACTCTGATCTTTGTCAATAGCCGGCAACATGCTGAGATGGTAGGTCTCAGACTCGGAACACTGGACAAGCGCATTGCAGTGCACCACGGCTCGCTCTCGCGTGAAGAACGCTCACGCATTGAAGGCGAATTCAAGGCAGGCAGTCTGAGAGGGATCATTTGTACCTCGACTCTGGAGCTAGGAATCGATATTGGCAGTGCAGACCTTACTGTCCAATACATGTCGCCTAGACAGGTCTCCGCTCTAATCCAGCGTGTCGGGAGATCTGGTCATCGCCTCGGCCGCATCTCTGAAGGGGTCCTGATATGCGCCTATCCTGAAGACGCGCTTGAGTCGATTGCGATTACAAGAAGGGCAAGGGAGCAACAGCTGGAACCAATGCAGATTCACTCGGATGCTCTTGATGTCCTGGCTCACCAAGTTGCCGGCCTTCTGATGGACAGCGATCGCGCAAGCTTGAGAGACATGCTCTCAATTGTCAGAAGATCCAGCATTTTCCAAAGCCTTACCCCTGAGAAATTCCGATCCGTCATAACGTTCATGGAAGAGCGACGTCTGCTCCGAAAAACAGGTAGGGTGTTGACGCGAACTCCTAGGACGAGACCGTACTACTATCAGAATCTGTCCATGATACCTGATGAGCGTAGATACTCGATACTCGATATTACGACTCAAAGGAAAATAGGAATCCTTGGTGAGGAATTCGTTCTACTGCACGCCCGAAAGGGTGTTCACTTCATTTGTCGAGGACGCGTCTGGGAGATCACGAGAGTCGGAGAGGACGGAAACATCTACGTTGTTCCAATCGAGGACCCGACCGCTGCTATCCCAGGCTGGGACGGCGAGATTCTACCAGTTCCATTCGAGGTTGCACAAGAAGTCGGAAGGATAAGGGGCGAGGTTGAGACAAGTCTCAAGGCGATGGGAAAGGAACGCACAGTCGCAAACCTGTGCGTCTACCCCATCGAGAGACTCGCTGCTACAAGGATTAGTGAGGAGATCGAGGACTACGTTAGGAAGGGCTGCCCGGTGCCTACTGATCGGACGGTTCTGGTTGAAGCGTTTGGTCGATACCTCATAATACATAGCTCATTCGGGGATGCAGTCAACCGAACTCTAGCTTATGCGTTTGATGAATTCTTGACGGAACGCAACGGAGTAAACAACGTCTGGGCCGACGGCTACCGTATCTTGATCGAACTACCAGAAACAATCTCTCGTGACAGTCTCAACAATATCTCAAAGGAACTCTTCTCAATGTCAGAGCAGACGATTGAGAGGAAGTTCTCCGAATACGCTCAAAGACGCTTTCCCTTCGCATACAACATGAAGTTCATCGCTCAGAGATTCGGAGCGATTCCTCGAGGCATATTCCTCAGCGACCGGGCGCTGCTCGAGCTATCCGCCCGTTTCGAGTCAACACCGATTCATGAGGAGACAATGCGAGAGGCGAAACTGACGAAGGTCGACCTGACCACAGCAAAGAAGGTGATGGGCTCGATTTCCAATGGTGCAACAGCCGTTATCCCTGTGCTATCCGAAGAATCTCCGACCCCACAGGGGTTCTATATGTTGAACAAACTTGTGGAAGTCGCGGAGATGGTTGCACCTGAAAGCACAAAGAAAGACAACCTCTCGCGCATGAAGACGTCTCTTCTGGCACAGAAGGTGGAGTTCCTGTGCTTGCAGTGCGGTTCTAGCTTAGGGGAGGAACGCGTTGAGGAACTCCCGGAGTTCCCAAAATGCGAGTCTTGCGGATCAGGCCTGCTCGCTTTGAAGAGCAAAGTCAGATCAGATGTTCCTCAGATCCTGGAGAAGCGGAAGTCAAGGGTAGAGCTTACAGAAGAAGAGCAGGCAGTTCTGAGCAGGGCTAGGCGGGCGGCAGACTTGGTCCTTTCATACGGTAGACAAGCAGCCATAGCCTTGCTCACCTGGGGCGTCGGTCCTCAAACGGCCGCAAGCATACTCGCCAAGATGCATGTACGAGACGAGGATTTCTACGCAGATCTCCTCAAGGCCAAACTGCGATACATTCAGACTCGCCCTTTCTGGGACTAGGCTCGAATCATGCCTTTTGAGCATGGGACACGTGTGTACTGGAACCCCGAAACTTTTTACCGAGCTGAACGGTTCGCTACCCGACCCGGAAGATCCGATGGATGATCAAAGGCATAGCTCTGACAAACTTCATGTCGTACGAAAACGCGTACGTCCCCCTAGAGTCAGGGCTAAACCTGATCTGCGGACCCAACGGAGCAGGGAAGTCCTCCATCCTCCTCGCTATATCAGTCGTCTTGGGCCAGACATACACGGAACGAGCTCGTCGCCTAAGCGATCTGATAAGATGGCGAACAGACGAGGCACGCATCACACTTCAGCTTGACAATCGCTCCAGAGAACATGGCAAGCCGTTCCCGCAGTACCATGTCGACACGGTAACCGTGACTCGTATTCTGAAGCGAAACGGCAGCTACCAGTACCTCGTTCAGGACCATCCCGTCACAAAGAACGAAGTTACGAACGCCCTCGCGAGATACGGTCTGAACCCCGATAATATCCTAGTCATCATGCACCAGTTGATGGTCGGCAGATTCGCTTCGATCTCGGCTAACGATAAGCTGAAGATGCTCGAGGAGGCAGTTGGATTCCAATCATATCGATCCAACGTGCTCGAGGCACAAGAACGGCTGACAAGAACTGCTGGAGAGGAAGAATCTCTCGCCCAAGTCCTAGAGTCCACAAAGGAGACCCACGAATATTGGCGGAGAGAACACGAACGATTCCTCCAGAAGAAAGCACTAGACGGCAAGCTTGCTGAATTGAAGAGAGAGATGGCTTGGGGAAGGATTCAGAAACGAGAGGAAGCATTACTTCGCATTCAAGAGAGGGTTGAATCGCGCGCGAGAATGATCGAGAGCGCTGATCAGA
>Ga0315280_10001910_pt1 | contig 34756 bp, 31 predicted proteins | sample YL17G06_40_MG_FD_203697 | JGI IMG/M metagenome (GOLD analysis project Ga0315280, IMG submission 203697) | Sediment microbial communities from Yellowstone Lake, YNP, Wyoming, USA - YL17G06_40 | ecosystem: Environmental > Aquatic > Freshwater > Lake > Sediment | place: USA: Wyoming | collected...
TCCCGGCGCGTACCTGCCTGATCCGCATTGAGGTTTGAGAAGTCTGGACTCGTGCAACATGCGCGCTCTTTTCTGCCTTTGAATCAACAAAAAGAGCTTGCCGAATTGCATAGTCTGGGTGAAATACATACCTCGCCCGTTTGTAATCCATCTTTCCGAAGAGCCGCTTGGCGATTTTCGAGACGCCCACCGAATCCAGAGCCTCCCGCGTAATGTCCTCTCCAATGTCGGCCTGAAGATCACTCTCTTGGGAGAAAATATCTCCTGCTTCCGTTCGGAAATCCACCAGTGCCTGGGTGACCAAACGGAGCGATGCCCGTTCGATGTCCTCAAGCGCGTCGAGGTCGTTGGCGAGTTCGTCAGGGTCGCGGAACATGGCGTATTTTGAAACGGTGTGAACGCTCGCTTGGTTCAGAGCCGTCGCCGGAAACAGATTACCACAGCGATGCGAGGTTTAATAGCGGGTAGCGCACACCCCGCCTTTGAGGTGTGCGGCTCTTAATGGAAATTGACACTTGCCCCCGGCGAAAAGCGGCGGACGTCAGTGGTCCGTAGTCCGCTGTCAGTTGCCGCGTTCATCGCTCCATTTCCAGGTAATCCCCGGCAGTAAATGCGGTGCGCTGCGTGCCTGTACGCGGTCGCTACAGCAAACAACGGACAACGGAGCACGGACAACCGACAACCCACAACTGACAACCGACCCTACAGAATAATCCGCTCGTCGCCCTCGCGGCGGGTGATGTGTTCGCGGTCCAAGTATTCGAGTAGGGGGATGGCGTACTTGCGGGTCAGCCCGGTGATCTCCTTGAAGGCGGCGACGCTGAGGCGATTGCTCCGAGACTTGTACTGGACCACTGACTCCCGAAGCCGGACCAGCGCCGCGCGGTGAAAAACCAGGTCGTCGGCCAGCTTCACCAGTTCACCCTCTTTGAGCAGCAATTGAAAGATCTTCTCGGCACGACTAAAGTCGTGCCCTTCCATTGTTCTCTTGTCGGCACGACGAAGCTCGTGCCCTTCCATTGTTCTCACATCGGCGCGACGGGTTCCCCAAAACGGGGGGACACGCAGGCCCGCAACGGGGGCGGGTTTGCAAACCCGCCCCTACTTGGTTGGGGTGACGGCTTAAATCGGCTTGATGGTAATCACGCGGTACCCATACGGCTTCACGACCAGCTCGAGGTCCTGCAGGTCTGTTCCCTTCCGGGTGAACGTCTCGTTGTTCAATTCATCGCGCAACTGGACCTGTGACTCAGGCTTGAATCCCAATTTCTCAATCGGGATGCTCAAGGTGCTGCGTGCCTCTTTCCCCCCAAGATTCAGCATGGTGATGACATGGTTGCGACCGGAGCTCCGCAAGAACGCGATCGTGTTATCGCCCTGTTTCCACACGTCCTCGAGGTTCCCCTTGTGCAAGGCTTCATTTTCCGCGCGCACCTTGAGCACCTGCGTGTAGAACGCCTCCAGTTCCTTATCTCCGCCTTTCCAGTTCACCACTTGCGGGACGGGGCCTCCGGCATCGGGCTTGGTCTTGTCGCCTAGTTCCTGGCCCGCGTGCACCACCGGCAACCCTGGCATGGTGGCGATCAGTACGAACAGCGTCCGATGCTGCTCGGGAAAGCCCAGGGAGACTCGGGCGGTGTCGTGATTCTCAAGGAAATTCGCGCGAAGACCGTTGTACAGAACTGGCTCGCTCTTCACGCCCTCGACGAACTCTTTCGACGTGGCACGGTTATGCGCCACCTTGTTCATCAAGGTCTCCGACCATTTCCCGATCCCTTGCGGTTCGATCCAGGGACCGGCCACCACATACATGTAGCCGCTGGCCGCTGACCCACCCAGGAAGCCGATCAGGGGATAATTGTAGGAAGCTTCACAGACCTCGTCGTAGAGCGGCGGCGCAGTGAGGGATGAATCGCTCCACATAAAAGTTGGTCCTGGCACCTCCGCGATTAGAATCGCCGAAGGCTTGACTTGGGTGACCGCCGCCCGCACGGACCGGAAGAGCTCGAGGCGGCCATGCTCGCCACTGACCTTCTTGGGATCATAATTGTATATGGGGGAATCGAGTCGCCAGCCATCGGTGTCGAACTCTTCCACATAATACCGGGCGAGTTTGGTGTAGTAGTCAATCAATTGCGGATTCGTGCAGTCCAGCGCCCAGCCCCAATCGGGAAAGGGAAAGTATTTCTGCTTTTCACCGTCGGTGCCCCGCAGAATCCATTCGGGATGCTGCGTATATATGTAGCTGCCCTGGCAGGTCAGCGAGGTGACAAAATCGAGCAGCACGCTGATTCCGTGCCGGTGGGCGGTGGCCACCAGTTCTTTCAGGTCCGCCGCCGTGCCATATCTGGGATTGATCTTATAGTAGTCGGTGATTAGATATTGGGCGCCCCCCGCACACTCGAAGACTGGGGTCATATAGATAATCTTGATTCCCAGCTTCTCCAGGCGCGCCATTTCCGCGGTCAGTTCCTTCAAACTGTGATTGGGAAAGTATTCGATGCTGACTTCGTAGACCGGGCCTAACTGGACCGTGTGCTTCCCGGCCGGCCGCTGCTTTGTCGCTGCTTTCCCTTCAGCCCAACCGAAGCTGCAAAACATGACAATCGCTGCTATCCCAACGATGAACATGAACCACTTCTTCAACATTTCGTTTCCCTCTCTCTAAGCCCTGCCGAACCCTGTTTGTAGCTAGACCACCTCCTATATGATACCGTGCTTTTCCTGGTTCGCCGCTTGTTTCGCACCTGCACCCCACCCCTACCCAGCCTCGTCCTGTGGGCGCAGGGCCAGCGCCTGCTGGGGATTGCGGACCAGCAAAGTGTGAATGTCGCCGGCCGAAGCTCCGGCCTTGCGCAGCGCGGGAAGGAAAGCAGTAAAGAGCGTATCGTAGCCGCGGAACTCTCCGCCCCCGGGCTCGCCCACGTGGTACCAGCCGGCATCCTGCGAAATCAAGACGCGGTGCAGAAACCCGGCGCGCTTCATCGCCAGCACCAGTTCCACATGCTTCGCCACCGTAGCGGGTGCGATGCCGTCAAACTCGACCCAAGCGCCCAGTTCCGCGGCCCGCCGGTGGAGACTCGAATCCATCTCGGCCTGCGCGTGAACCCAAATGAAGGCCGCCGGCTCCGCGCCCTCGGCTTTCAGCACGTCCAGTTGGGCGAAGGCCGCAGCGCCGGGGCCCGTATGCGAAGCAATAACCAAGCCCGTGCGGCGGTGGGCGCGCGCCGCCGCCGCCACCAGCTTGGCGTCGATCTCCGAGAGCGGCGCTCCATCCACACCGATCTTGATGATTCCGGGGCGCACACCGCCCGGCGAGATTCCATCCTCGAACTCGCGCGCCCAGCGCAGCGCCAACTGTTCGGCGCTCTCCGCGTAGGCAAAGCGCGGCACAAACTTGTCATTCATCGCGCCGTAGATGCCGGTGCTCGCGATGATGCGCACGCCACTCATCTGCGACAACCGGCCCAATAGTCCCACGTCGCGCCCGAGGTGTTCCGTCGTGCAGTCAACCAGCGTGTCGCCACCTACCGTCTTCAACTTCTGCAGAAAAGGAAGGGTTTTTTGAAAGGCTTCCTCGGGATCGTACCGGCCCGGAGCAAGCTGGTCAGCGCCAATGAAATCCGCCAGGATGTGCTCGTGCATGAGCGTTTGGCCCAGGCGGCGAGCCGGGATCGGCCCGAGCACCGTCATGATCCGTTCCTGGACCTCGCGCCCGAACGCGAAATCCACCAGCGGCGAACTTCCCATCCCCAGTGCGGCGAGCTGAAGGAATCGTCGGCGTTTCATGAAACACCTGCCTCGGTCGCGCCCAGCGTCTCTGTTGACAGCCGCCGTCCTGACTCGTCGATTCGATGTAGGGGGGAGGCTGCACCGCTACCAGCCAATCATGAGTTGTCTTCTCCCCGACTGTTTCCGGCTCGCCATTCTCGAAAAGAGACGCTCTCCTCGTCCCACTTCTGTCCCTGCCCTCTGCGCGGAAGGGATTATACAGCGCGTGCGCGTAGCCCGGCAAGCAACGCTCCTGCCGGGGAGGGACACCGACGCGTGGAGGTCAGCAATGGACGCCTTCACTTTCGAAGCGCTGGGCAGTTCCACGGCCAGCCCTACGAAACTTCAGACTCTTTTCCGATTCCACCTGGAACGATTGGATGGAAGACCCCGTGCGGCTGCCGGGGCCAGTGGTTGGGTACGGTTAGCGTGAGGCAGTGCGGCGTGTGGCGCGCGTTTCCAAGCCAGCATCATCTCGTTGGCGGTGCCACCGAAGTCGCGGCCGGAAGCTGAGCGGGCGCCACCCTTCCACCAGACTTGGCGAAATGGGGAATGACCAGCGCCGCCAAGATCATCAGAATGGCCACAATCTGGAGAAAGTCGACCATGGAGAAGTTCTCTACAAAACTGCGCATATTACCCCCCTACTAGCGTTCAAGGGCATGTACAAGCAAGAAGACGGCCAAATGCTAGGTCCCGTGCGTCCGCACTGATCCATTCAATGCATTGATAGATAAGGAGTTACTATATCGCCGCCAGGAAAGTAGCACCCCGTGCACGGCGCCGTAACGCCTCTGGTCAAATTATGTCATCGCCCGGAGCCGTTTTTCGGCGCCATTAAGCAGGCGCATAGGCAGCCGCAGTTCTGTTTTATAATGCCGAGGGAGTAGTTTGCCGGTCACATCTATGATTCTTGTAATTGACAACTACGATTCCTTCACCTACAACCTCGTCCAGTACCTGGGTGAACTCGGCGCCGAGCTTACCGTGCGCCGCAACGACCAGATAGCCGTCGCCGACATTAAACGCCTGCGGCCCGTGCGGATCGTCATCTCCCCCGGTCCGAAGACGCCCAACGAGGCCGGCATTTGCCTCGACGTAATCAAGACATTTTCAGGACGCATTCCCATCCTGGGCGTGTGCCTGGGCCACCAAGCGATCGGCCAAGCCTTCGGCGGCCGCGTCATTCGCGCCCCCCACCTGATGCACGGCAAGACCAGCCTCGTCTCGCACGACGGTAAGACGATCTTCTCCGGGTTGCCGAACCCCTTCACCGCCACGCGCTATCACTCCCTGATTGTCGAACGGGAGAGCCTGCCAGCGTGTCTGGAAATCTCCGCCACCTCACCCGACGGCCTCATCATGGGGTTGCGGCACCAGACCATGAAGGTCGAAGGCGTCCAGTTTCACCCCGAGTCCATTCTCACTGAGGTCGGCAAGACCCTGCTGGCGAACTTCCTCAAGCTCTAGTCGGGGCGGGCCCCCGTGCTCGCCCTTTTCAATTCTCACCAGAATTTGGGGGATAGAGGCTGGGGGTGAGGGGGAACCACTTCTGCGACAGGGTCCCCGACAAAACGGGCAGGGCTGGTGTGGTGGTCACTTCCCCATTAGCGCGCGCCAGCTTTCGTAGTGGTGAATGGCAAGACCAGAAAAACTTGCGTAGGGGCTCAGCCACTCGAGCGCCGAGCTGGCCTCTTCCTCGAACACTTCGCGCCCGAGGCCGTGAAAGGTTGTGATGCGCGGGGTCCGACGCACCGCGCGAAAGCCGGTGAGGGTGCGCCCCGCTTCCGGATCGCGTAACGAGAACGGCTCAAAACCCAGCAACTCGAGACTCTGGTCGATGCCGGCGCGCCCTGCCTCGAGCATTGCCGAGGTCCGCGCGCTGTCGAATTCGCCGTCTGCACCCCACTGCACCGCCAGGCGAATCAGCGCCCTTTCCAGTTTTGACCCACTGGCGATAGCGCGCTCGCCCGGCGCCTCCAAACCCAAGAAGGTCCAGCTCCCATCTGAAACGGTCAACAAACGGAAACCCTGAAAGGTGAACCGGTGGCGCAGTTCATTCGCCTGCAAGCGTTGGTCAAACTCATCGGCCCGGTTGCCGCAGATAAAGTACGCCGGCGTGTCGGGCTCGGCGTAAGTCTCGAGGCCGACAACGACCCTCTTGCCCTTGGCAGCGGCATCTTTCAGGGCCGGCCGCGCCAAGGAAATGATTCCTCCCGCGCCGTCCGCTTGGTTGCGATAGGCCATGATCGTCACGTTGTCCAGCAGGTCGGTCAGGTGTTCGCCCACCGTCTTTTCTTGCCCGTGAAAACGCACGGTGAGCTTCTTTCGGTCCGCTTCGGCGGTGGGAAAGAACCATGCCGGAACATCACAACGAAAATTCAGGTTGGCTTTCTGCCGAGCCGCCTCGCCACTGCGTTCCATCATCTCGAGAAAATCCCGGAGGATCTGGCCTTGATACCTGGGCACCGAATATCCGGCGAGCAAGTACGGCTCGACGTCGAAATGCACCCCGTCAAATCGCGCCCCTGCCGGTAACGCGCCGTTCAGCACTACGACCGCGCCGATTGCCGCCGGCGCCTGGGCATGGTTCTCCCGGGCCGCCCACTCTGGTGTTCCTAACAGCGCCTCAACGGTGAGACCCCGGCGGTGCGCGCGGGCAAGGAACTTCCGGTAAGCCGCCCCCGGATACCGCGGCACAAAGTGCGGGCCCCCGCGGCCCACCCGCTCATCCAGCTCCAGGGCGCAGTAAAGATCACGTATGCCTCTTTCCCCGCAGAGCGCGAAGAGGCGGTCCTGCGCCGCTGTGCTTCCCGCGGTGACAAGCAAATCCCGCGTATCCCAGACCCAGAGGGCACGGGGCATCACGGCCCGGGCAGACGGGGCCGGCCCAAGGGGGCGCTCGGTAGGGGTCTGGACTTGCGAAGGCGGCTCGCGGACCAGGGCAAGGTCGCCCACATGGAACCGGCAGTCACCCTGCACGGTGAAAACAAAGCTCAACTGCGCCAGGCGATGCAGATCGAGCCCGGGGAAGTCCGCCAGGGGCATCAGCACTTCCTGCCATTCGGGGCTGAGACCTTGGGGCAAATACTGACGAATTGGCCTTGAAAGTCGCGGCTCGGCTCGCGCCTGACGCCGTTCATCTGCCAAGCGGACGTCGAACGATTCGCCGCCCCTCGCACCTTTGGCCCAGAAACTGAGATAACGATACGGGCTGGCGTCCGGGAAACGGCGCGGCTGCTCCGCAGCCGAGTAAAACTGAAGCCAGACGCCGCAGAACCCCTGCGCTTCGCGGTGAACGGTGATGCGCAGCGCGTGCGTGGCCTTGGGCAGATGGACCCGTGAATCCAGGTACGTGCGCGCCCAGGATGGCTCTCGAAAGAAGACGCTGTATTGCCCTCCCCACTGATTCGTCACGCCCCGGCCAAAGTCCCAAAGCAGCAGCTCGTCCTCAGCCGCCTGCCCGGAGGTCAACGCGGGTGACACCAGCATCACCAGGACCGCTACGGCCCCGCACCGAACCATGAAATTCTGCGCGCGGTGACTCATGAGGAGAGGTGTTCAAAACAAAGGTCCGAATACGTCAGCATTGTCCGCACGCCCACTTGCCGGCACCTATCATTGCGCGGACGGAAAAAGCCCGCGCCGCGCGGTTCAGCCTGCAAACTTCTGCGTGAAGGCCGCGAGGGCGCGCAGCTTCGCGAGTGCGGCGCCCGAATCGAGCGCGGCGCGCGCGCGCTCCACGCCTGCACGAAAGTCAGCCGCCCTGCCCGCCACCACCAGGGCCGCCGAGGCGTTGGCGAGAACCACGTCGCGGTAAGGTCCAAGCTCGCCCTCAAGCACGCGTTGAAGCAACCGCGCGTTCGTCGCGGGGTCACCGCCCCGCAGAACCTCGCCCGCGACGCGCGCCAGACCGAAATCCTCCGGCGCGACGTCGCGGCTCCGGACGGCTCCGCCCTCACACTCTGACAAGCGCGTCAAACCAGTCAGCGTAATCTCGTCCAGGCCGTCGTGCCCGGCCACGACGAAGGCCCTCTGTGTGCCCAGCGTGGCTAGTGTCTGCGCCATCATCTCCGTGCGCGCCCGATCGTAAACCCCCAGCAACTGCACGGAAGCCCGCAGCGGATTAGTGAGCGGTCCCAGGAGGTTGAAGACCGTCTTCGTCTTCAGACTTTGCCGCGCCTTCATCACGTGCTTCATCGCCAAGTGCAGACGCGGCGCATAGAGGAATACCATGCCGGTTTCTTCGAGGCACGCCGGAATATGCTGGAAAGGAAGTTCCAGCGCTACGCCCAGCGCTTCAAGCACATCCGCACTGCCGCAGCGGCTCGAGATGGAGCGGTTGCCATGCTTGGCCACGCGCACGCCCGCGGCCGCCACCACCAGCGCCGCCGCCGTCGAAACATTGATCCCGCGCTGCGGGACGCCGCCGGTGCCGCAAGTGTCCAGCAGCGGCTGGCCGCGGGCCAGTTGCTCCGGGTCCACGCCCGCTTGGCGCAGCCCTTCGCCCGCGCGCGCCCGCATCACTTCCGCAAAGCCGATCAATTCTTCGGCGCACTCGCCCTTGTCCCGCAACGCCACAAGAAACTGCGCGATGTCCGCATCGGACACAGTTCCCGACAGCAATTCTCCCATCACCGCGCGGGCTTCTTCTCGCGTCAGGTGCTCACCCTGCTCGATTTCCTTCGTCGCCTCGTGAATTCGCATCGCCGGTTTCCACCGCAGGTCGCCAGGAACCCTCAACGCCACTCGCGATTCACTCTTCTTCCAGGAACCACAAAACTACCAACGGTCCAAGCCCCAAACCGACTATCATCATTAGCCAATCCCACCCACTTACTGGTTCCCTTGAGGACAACCGGTGGAGCGAGTACCTAATCGCTGCGACAAAATTGCGGATCGCAATGGAGATCGTTATGCAATCGATCGCTTTTGGCTTTTTCATTTTGTCCTGCCGCGCTGCCGCGCCACCGCGGCTTTCATTGCTTTTCCCGGGTGGATTTCCTATACTTCCCTTTCGCGCACTACGTGCTATTTTAGCCCGGAGTGCGAATTCAAGATAATCAAAGTTATGTGATGAGCTGTTAATAGGGCGCGGCTAGTCCATGGAGCGTTGACTGTCCACTGTACAGTCAGCGACTGACGACTGACCACTGACAACTGACATCTTCCGTCAATGAAAATCCACGAATACCAAGCGAAACAAATTCTGGCGCGCTTTGGGGTGAGCATCCCGCGCGGGGAGGTGGCCTCGACCCCCGCCGAAGCCCGCGCCGTCGCGCAGCGCCTGGGCGGCACCGTCGTGGTCAAGGCCCAGATTCACGCCGGCGGGCGCGGCAAGGCGGGCGGCATCAAGCTGGCGCATGACCCGGCGGAAGCCGAGCGCGTCGCCGGCGAAATCCTCGGCAAGAAGCTGGTCACCGCGCAGACCGGCGCCGAGGGCCGCATCGTCAACCGTGTCTTGATTGAAGAGGGCCTGGCGGTCGCCCGTGAACTCTACCTGGGCATCGTCATCGACCGCACCACCGCCCGTCCCGTTTTCATGGCTTCGAGTGAGGGCGGCGTCGAAATCGAGGTGGTGGCGGCCGAGCATCCCGAAAAGATCCTGAAAGAATTCACCGACCCGGCGCGCGGTTTCCAGCCTTTCCAGGCGCGGCGGCTCGCCTTCGGCTTGGGCATTGAACCCAACCTGATCAACGGCGCGTCGCGACTCTTGCTCAATCTCTATCGGGCCTTCGAGGCCGTGGATGCTTCCCTCGTTGAGATTAATCCTTTCGTCCTGACCGCCGACGGCCGCCTGCTGGCGCTCGACGCCAAGATCAACCTGGACGACAACGCGCTCGCCCGCCATCTCGACCTTCGCGAGCTGCGCGATCTGAATGAAGAGGACCCGCTGGAAGTCAAGGCGAACGAATACAACCTGAACTACATTCGCCTCGACGGCAACGTCGGCTGCATGGTGAACGGCGCGGGCCTCGCCATGGCCACCATGGACATTATCCAGTACGCGGGCGGACGTCCGGCAAATTTCCTGGACGTGGGTGGCGGCGCCAGTGAGGAACAGGTCCGCCGCGGCTTTGAGATCATTCTGAGCGACCCGAACGTCCGCGCCGTTCTGATTAATATCTTTGGCGGTATTATGCGCTGCGACATCGTGGCGAAGGGCGTGGTGGCCGCGGTCGGCAGCCTGGGCATCCAGGTCCCGGTGGTGGTTCGGCTGGAAGGCACCAATGTCGAATTGGGCCGGGAGATTCTCGAGGCATCCGGCCTCAATTTCACCGTCGCCCAGAGCATGAAGGACGCGGCGGAAAAGGTCGTCGCACTGGCCAGGCAATTAGATCATTGAATCATTGTTCCATTGATTCATTGATTGATTGCCGGAGTCGATGCAGAGCTTACGCAAGGAAGTGAACGAACTGTTAGCCATCTTTGCCGCCTCCCAGCGAACGGCCCGGACCGGCAGGGTTTCAATGGACCAATGATTCAATGATCCGATGAGTCAATCCTATGTCCATCCTCGTTGACCAAAACACGCGCTTACTCGTCCAGGGCATCACCGGACACGAAGGCACCTTCCACGCCCGGCAGGCGGTGGCTTACGGCACTCGGGTGGTGGCGGGCGTGACCCCCGGCAAGGGCGGCGGGTCCGTAAACGGCATCCCGGTGTTCGACACGGTGCGCGAGGCCAGCGAGAAGACCGCGGCCAACGCCTCCGTCATCTTTGTGCCTCCCGCCTTTGCCGCCGACGCCATCATGGAAGCCGCGGACGCGGAGATCCCCGTGGTGGTAGCTATCACCGAAGGCATCCCCACGCTCGACATGGTGCGCGTGATGCACGCCCTGGCAGGAAGCAAGACGAGGCTGATCGGGCCTAACTGCCCAGGTATTATTTCTCCAGGTAAATGCAAACTCGGTATCATGCCGGCCGCCATCCATCGACCAGGATATATCGGCGTCATCTCGCGCAGCGGCACGCTCACCTACGAGGCAGTGTTTCAGCTCACGGCGCTCGGCTTGGGCCAGTCCACGTGCATCGGCATCGGCGGGGACCCCATCATCGGGACCAACTTTGTGGACGCCCTCCGCCTGATGAACGACGATCCGGATACGCACGGCGTCGTTTTGATTGGCGAAATCGGCGGCACCGCCGAAGAAGAAGCGGCGGCCTTCATTAAGGTCCATGTGAAGAAGCCTGTCGTTGGCTTCATCGCCGGGCGGACGGCGCCCCCCGGACGCCGTATGGGCCACGCCGGGGCCATCATCTCCGGGGGCAAAGGCACCGCCGCCGACAAGATCGCCGCGCTCGCAACCGCCGGCATCACCGTGGCCCCCAGTCCGGCCCTCATCGGCGAAACGATGTTGAAAAGGATGAATTCTGAATTATGAGTTATGAATTATGAATGATGAGTTGTGAATTGCAGCCAGCGCGGGTAGCGAAGAGCGGCGCGATGAACTCAGCATTCATAATTCATAATGCAGAATTTATGATTCACAATCCCCACTCTGGGAGGCGCGCACCAAAGGAGCACGGTGGCCATAGAACGAACCCTCACTATCATTAAACCGGACGCGGTAGCGGCCGGCCATATCGGCGACATCATCAGGATCTTCGAGGCCAATCAGTTCAAGATTCTGGCGGCGCGGCTGGTCAGTCTTTCCAAGCGAGAAGCTGAAGGTTTTTATACCGTGCATCGCGGCAAGCCGTTCTTTGAGAGCCTCACCGGTTTCATGAGTTCCGGCCCGGCGCTGGTGCTGGTCCTCGAAGGCGAGAACATCATTGCCCGCCTGCGTGAAGTGATGGGCGCCACCAACCCCGCCAATGCCGCGCCCGGCACCATCCGCAAGCTCTACGCCACCAACGTCGAACGCAACGCCGTGCACGGCTCCGATGCCCCGGAGACCGCGACGTTCGAGATTGGTTATTTCTTCCCTAGCATTGAGGTAGTGTTGATTAGTAACCAGCCTTGAATCCTCGTTCCAAGGGGATTAGACTGCATAGGCGTCGACTAACCAAGGATCTGGGGCTTGTATGCGACTATTGCGGGTGGTGGTCAGACTTCGGCATCAATGACGACAAGAATGAGGTGTCACTGTGCTGGTGTTTGTGGACGAGAGCTACCGAAAACCGGAAGAGCCGAACGCAAAGAGTACCTTTGGCGCAGTACTTCTCCAGGAACAACGTTACAGGGAACTCGACACCAAGCTCTTCGAACTGAAACGGGTTTTCTGGAAAGTCGAAAACTCGTACGACTTTGAGCTAAAGGGCCGGGATCTACTCAGTGAAAGGAAGATCAGCCTTCCCAAAAACCGAGAATTTATCAGTCAGATAGTGTTCCTATGTAAAGAGGTCGGCTGCGTCCTGTTCGCAGTAGTGCAGGATGGAACCATAACACTCGCAAGCGAAAGCAATCGCCTCCCAAGTCTTTACAGGGCCCTGCTTTGGCGGGTCAATACATTTATGCAGGAGAAATTTCCTGCGGACCAGGCCGTTTTCTTCTTTGATGGCATTGACCATCCGACAAACCAAAAGGTTGCAATTAGCTTCAATAACTTCATGCAGAGGCATCGCTGGGGGAGAGCATACCAGAACGTCATTCCAACCCCATTCTTTTGCGACTCAAGGGTTTCGCCAGGCATCCAACTGTCCGACGTGCTCGCCTATTGTGTCAATGAGAGATATGTGGGAAGGAGAGGGTATCTTGAGGAGTATTTTCAACTCTTCAGGGATCTATCTTTCAATTACCAAAACCCGGACGAGAATCTGAACTTGTGGGGATTTCAGATGATTCCTCCGGAACCTCCTCCTCTACCTTTTGCAGAAGAAGTCGCCCCAAAAAACAAATGAAACTGGCGACCCTACGGTCCGCGACGCTACCTTTTGGGCAGCGCACCAGTTTCAGATGTATTTATAACCTCCCCATTCCTGCCTGTCAAGTGCTTTCCGTCACGCTAGGGGCGGGCTCTGCCCGCCCGGAACCCTCCCCGCATTGCACGGATCCCACCGCAGGACTTGACAACCCTATCGGCCAGAGTCAAGGATGTATTCTTGGGGATAATGGCGCTGAGTGTTCACCTTCAACTCGGCAAGTTCCTGGTCATCACCGGAGCGGTCTTGGTCACCGTAGGGTTGCTGGTGATGGCAGCCACGAAGCTGTCTTTTCTCGGCCTGGGGCGGCTACCCGGGGATATCATCTACAAAAGCAAGCACGGGGCATTCTATTTCCCTGTTGTCACTTGCCTGGTGGTAAGCGCGCTGCTAACGTTGGTTCTGTGGGTGATATCTTTACTGACCAAGCGATAGGACGTCGGTTGTCGGTTGTTGGTTGTTTGTTTTGTAACGTCGCTAATGGGCAACCGGCATTCCGCTTAGAGCAACTGACAACTGACGACTGACAACTAACAGCTTGTCTTATGACTCAAGGCCTTCTCGATCTCGGCCCGCAGCGCAAGGTTTACACGGTTTCCGAACTGACCCAGGAGATCAAGAGCCTGTTCGAGAAACAATTCCCCGACGTCTGGGTGACCGGCGAAGTCTCGAACTTCCGCGCCGCCTCCTCGGGCAATCTCTACTTCACTTTGAAGGACGCTAGCGCGCAGCTCCGCGCCGTCTGCTTCCGCAACCTGGCGCGCTATTTGAAGTTCAAGCCGCAGGACGGCATTTCCGTTATCGCCCGCGGCCGCCTGAACGTTTATGAGGCGCGGGGCGAATATCAGCTCTACGTCGAGTATCTCGAGCCGGCCGGTCTCGGCGCGCTCCAACTGGCCTTCGAGCAACTGAAGCAGAAGCTGGCCGCGGAGGGATTATTCGATCCCGCGCGCAAGAAGCCCTTGCCGATGTTGCCGCGCGCCGTGGGCGTGGTGACTTCGCCGACGGGCGCGGTCATTCGCGACATCGTGCGCATCCTGCGGCGGCGCTTCCCCAACCTGAGCATCGTGCTCTATCCCGTCAAGGTGCAGGGCGAGGGCGCGGCGGAAGAGATCGCGGCGGGCATCGAGTATTTCAACCGGCACCCTCTCGCCGACGTGCTCATCGTGGCGCGCGGCGGCGGGTCCATCGAGGACTTGTGGGCTTTCAACGAAGAAACGGTGGCGCGCGCCATCGCCGCCTCGAAGTTGCCGGTGATTTCCGCCGTGGGGCATGAGACAGATTTCACCATCGCCGATTTTGTGGCCGACCTGCGCGCACCCACGCCCTCGGCGGCGGCGGAACTGGTGGTCCGGCCGCGGCAGGACCTGGAAGCAGAACTCGACTACCGCGCCCGCCGGATGGCGCAAATCCTGCGTTTGAAGCTCTCTGAAGCTCGGCAACGGTTAACCGAGCTGCGGATGCATCGTGCGTTCCAAACACTCGCCGAGCGGCTGCGGGAACGGGCCCAGCAGGTGGATGATTACGTGGTCGCGCTCGAGCGGGCGCTCCGTGCGCGGCTCCACGCCGCCCGGCAGCATTGGCTCGGCGCATCGGCCGGAATCGTGCGTTACGACTTCCGGCGTCTGCTCGGCTTGAAGCAAGCTGCCCTCGCCGAGCGCGAACGGAAATTGGAGACCGAATTCCGCCGCTACCTCGCCGACCGCCGCAACCGCTGGGCGCAACTCGCCGCTGTCCTGAACGAGCGCAGCCCGCTCACCATCCTCAATCGCGGCTACTCGATCACCCGCGACGCCGTCGGCAGAATTGTGCGCGACGCCGCCCAGGTCGCAATCGGCGATGATGTTTCCATTCGTCTGGCACGTGGGGAACTGGGGGCCACGGTGAAGTCCAGAAAGGGGTAACGCAACGCTCGCCGTCCAGCGGTACGGCTTTTCGATACTGGCGAAGAGCTGCAAGTCCAGAAAGCGGGACTTGCGCTACAGGAATCGGGACGCCGCGTTACCGTTTGATTCTGCGGCGGGCGGGTGGATAATGGAAGAAGGGGCGCGGGTCGGTCGCTATCAAGCTATGGCTCTGGGGGAGCGGCGGGCTGGCGCTGAACCGGTCAAAAGGAGGAGACTATGAAGCGATTACTCTGCGGGATTTGCGGTCTGGCGGTTTTTGCCATTCTGGCCGTTCCAGGCCTGGCACAGAAGAACCCACGAGGCACTTCCACGTTGGAGGTCAAAGGGAAGACGGTGTCCGTTGAATACGGCCGGCCGTCGCTCAAGGGGCGCAACGTGGACAACATGCTGAAGCCCGGCGACGTCTGGCGCCTGGGGGCGGATAAGTCCACCACGTTCTCGACCGCAATCGACCTGGTGTTTGGGAAGGCGACGGTGCCCGCCGGCGAGTACAGCCTGTGGGCGCGGCGCGAGGCCGATAACAGTTGGAAGCTGGTCTTTAACAAGCAGCACGGCCAGTGGGGAATGCAGCACGATGCCGCGCAGGACCTGGTGGCAACGCCCCTCGAGGAAAGCAAGCTCGCTCAGCCCGTCGAGATGGTCACGATCAGCCTAGACAAGAGCGGCATCATCGTCATCGAGTGGGGCGACAAGAAACTGACGGCGGGCTTCAAGGCGAAATAGGGTCATGCCGGGAAAGCCAGAGGCTTTCCGCAGAACCAAGCGGCCCGGCCCCTATGAACAGGAACGCGGCGGTGGAGGCACCGCCGCAGGAAAAATGGCGGCGCAAAGCCGCCGTCACAGATATGCTGGGCTCCCGACAAGGTCGGGACAAGTTCCGCCCGCCGCTACAGCTTATAGCCAATCTTGCGCAGGAAATACTTGCGAACCTTGACGTCGGCGTCGGTTTCGAGCCCTTTACTCTTCATGCCATCGATGACGCCGAGGATGCCGCGCCCGCTCTCCGTTTCGGCGACAATCACCTCGACGGGATTCGAGGTGGCGCAGAAAACCTGACAGACTTCCGGGACATTCTTAACCGTATTGAGGATGTTGATGGGAAACCCACCCTCCATGAAGATGATGAAGCAGTGGCCACAGGCCAGCTCGAGGGCGTTCTTCTGGGCCAGCTCAATGAGCTTGGGGTCATTGCCCGCATAACGGACCAGAGCCGGTCCGGAGGACTCGCAGAATCCGATTCCGAACTTCATACCGGGGACAGTCTGAACGATGGCTTCGTAGAGGTCTTCGACGGTCTTGATGAAGTGCGACTGACCCAGGATGAAGTTCAGGTCCGCAGGTTTCTCGATCTTGACGGTCTTGAGTTCCATGAGTTCCCCCCTCCGAAGTAATCAGGGCCAAGATTCTACCGCGAAACGCACCCGAGGTGGTAGTTGACACGTTGAGCAATAGCCTCTAGGCGCGGGCGGATCCCCACCATCACCGGCGCTATTCACTTACCTTAAGCACCGCCAGGAAAGCTTCCTGCGGGATATCGACGCGACCCACGCGCTTCATGCGCCGCTTGCCCTCTTTCTGTTTCTCCAGCAGCTTGCGTTTACGCGTCACGTCGCCGCCGTAACACTTGGCGAGGACGTTTTTCCGCAGGGCCGGCACATTTTCCCGGGCGATGATGCGCGAGCCGACCGAGGCCTGGATGGCCACTTCGAAGAGCTGGCGGGGAATCAGTTTCCGCATCTTCCCGCAAAGGCTGCGCCCGCGGGCAAAGGCATGGTCGCGGTGGCAGATGAAGGAGAGCGCATCGACGGGCGCACCCGCCACCAGCAGGTCCACCTTCACAAGGTCCGCTTCCTGAAAACCCGCGAGATGGTAATCGAGCGACGCGTAGCCGCGGGAGACGGACTTCAGCCGGTCATAGAAATCGAGGACGATCTCATTGAGCGGCAGTTCGTAGGTCAGCAGGACTCGCCGCGGGGAGACATACTCGAATCCCTTCTGGGTGCCGCGCTTTTCCTCGATCAGTTTGAGAATCCCGCCCAAGTACTCGTCGTGCGTCAGGATGAGCGCGGTGATGATGGGCTCGTCAATCTTGGCCACCTCACCCGCTGCGGGGAATTTTGTGGGATTGTCGATCTCCAGCATCTGCCCCTCCTTGGTCGTGAGGCGGTAGCGGACGCCCGGCGCCGTGGTGATCAAGTTCAGATTGAATTCACGTTCGAGCCGCTCCTGGACGATCTCCATGTGGAGCAGACCCAGGAAGCCACAGCGAAAGCCGAAACCCAGGGCCACCGAGTTTTCGGGTTCATACTGAAACGAGGCATCGTTGAGCCGGAGCTTCTCGAGCGCGTCGCGCAGGGGTTCGTACTCGCTGGCGTCCACCGGATAGAGGCCGGCGAAGACCATCGGTTTGATTTCCACGAAGCCCGGGAGCGGTGCGGCGGCCGGCCGACTGTGCTCGGTAATGGTATCGCCGATGCGCGTGTCGGAAATCCGTTTGATGTTGGCGATGACAAAACCGACCTCGCCGGCTTGCAGGGTCTCGACGCGCACCGGCTTGGGCGTCAGAACCCCCAGTTCCTCGACGGCGTAAACCTGACCGTTCGACCAGAGCCGGACGTTCATGCCCACAGCAAGGGTCCCCTCCACGACGCGCGCCAACACGACCACGCCACGGTAGCTGTCAAACCACGAATCAAAGATGAGCGCCTGTAAGGGAGCTTCCGGCGTGCCGCGGGGAGGCGGGATGCGGGTCACAATGGCTTCCAGGACCTCCTCGATGCCGAGGCCCTGCTTGGCGCTGATCAGGAGCGCCTCGCGCGGGTCGAGCGCCAGGGCATGCTCCATCTGCTGCTGGGCAGCTTCAATCTCCGCGCCGGGCAGGTCAATCTTGTTAATGACCGGGACGATGGTCAGATTATTGTTCGCCGCCAGGTGCGCATTCGCGAGCGTCTGGGCTTCGACACCCTGCGAAGCGTCGACCACCAGCAGGGCGCCTTCACAGGCGGAAAGGCTGCGGGAGACTTCGTAGGAGAAATCGACGTGCCCCGGCGTATCGAGCAGATTCAACTGGTACTCATCTCCATCGCGGGCCTGGTAGAGGAGGCGCACCGCGTGGGACTTGATGGTGATTCCTCGTTCCTTCTCGAGGTCCATCGAGTCCAGCACCTGGTCCGACATTTCCCGCTTGGAGAGGGCGCCGGTAAGCTCGAGCAGCCGGTCGGCCAGCGTGGATTTCCCGTGGTCAATGTGGGCCACGATCGAGAAGTTGCGGATGTGTTTGGCGTCGGTCATCCGAGATTCTTCATTAGTGGTTCCGGGGAGGATTCAGACCGTGAGCGTCCGAGCCGCTGCCCCCACGCGGGAGGGACCAAGCCGGCAAGCCAACCTCCAACAATCCCTAAAACCTTTGAAAATCTGTCCAAAGGGCGCTATGCTTTGAACTTGCCGCCGCGCTTATGGGCGTTAACGACCCGCGCGGAGGCGCGTGCCCGGTGTTATGCCAGACATCGATAAACTGTATGACAAAGCCGAAAAATACCTCCAGAAGCAGCGCTTCGAGTCTGCGCTGGAAACCTACCTGGAGATCTACAAGTACGAACCGCAGGATATCGAACTGCTGGTTACCGTGAGCGACCTCCTGCTGCGGCTGAACCGCACCGGGGAAGCCCAGCGTTTCCTCTCGCAGTTACTCGACCAGTATATCAAGCGTAACGATTCCGTCAAAGCCGTTGCCACCTGCCGCAAGATCCTGAAACTCGCCCCCCAGGACGTCACGATCTGGACCAAACTGGCCGAGCTGCTGGAGAAATCCCAAAAGACCAGCGAGGCGCTGGAAGCTTACCGCGAAATCCTGGAGATTCAGCGGAAGGGGGGCGTCTCCGCCGGAACGCTGGATTGCCTGCAGCACATTGTCAAACTGGACCCCGACAACCTGGAAACCCACATCGAGCTGGCCGAAACCGCTACGCGACTGGCCCAGCCCAAAGCGGCCACTCCAGCTTTCCTCCGCGCCGCGCAACTGGCCCGGCAGGCGGGGATGCAAGACCGCTGGGCGGAGCTGGCGGTGCGCGCGCATTCCCTGGACCCGGCGGCTGAGGATGCCAGCGTCGCGGCCGCGGAAGTGCTCCTTCTCAAGGGCCAGATCGCAGAAATCATCCCGCTGGTGGAGCCGGTCTATCAGCGCCGGCCCGACGACCTTGTGGTGGTGGAACTCCTGGCGCAGGCCTATTTGCGCAGCGGCGATTATACGAAGGCCGAACCTCTTTGCTGGAAGCTTTACGCCGCACGACCGGCGACGACCGAGCTCCTGCTAATGCTGGCCGAGGGCCTGGTGCAGACCGGCGCGGCAACGAGGGCGCTGGAAGTGGCCCGCAAGTTGAAGCAGCATCTTTTCCAGCAGGGCAAACGGGACGATTTCCTGCGGACCATGGAGAAGATCTACGCCGCCGATGAGAGCCATGTCGAACTGCTCGAGGAGTTGACCAACCTTTACAACGAGTTGAACAAGGAAGACGGGTTGCGCCGCTCGCTGACCCGCCTGTTCAACCTCTACCTGGGAGAAGAAAAGTACAAAGAAGCGGCGGACACGCTCGAGAGGATCGTCGACGTCGATCCTTATGGCGCCGGGCATTTGGACCGGTTGCTGAATCTCGAAGGTAATATCGATCCGGTCTGGTACAAGAGCATTCAGGCACGCCTCCAACCGCCTTCCACGGCGCGCAGCCCGGCCGGCACCACCGCGGTCGCCGGTTCGGTGCAAAAGGCCGAATCCCTCGACGACCTGATCCTCGAAGGGGAAATGTACTATCGCTATCAGCTCACCGCCAAGCTGCAGGAAACCGTGGCGAAGATTAACCAACTCTTCCCTGGGACGGAAGAACGGAACCCGCGGCTGCGAGAGCTATACGACAGCACCGGTTTCGTCCCGATCCCCGCCAAGGCGCAGGCTGCGGCACCTGCTCCGAGTGCGGCGCCTCCCGCCGGGACATTCGGGGCGGGCGCGGCTTCCGCGCAGACCGTGGAGGACTTGCGGCGAATTGGCGCCATCACCGCCGACATGTTTCGCGAAGCGACGGCGCAGGGTGTGATGCAGGTGGGAGTGAACGAGATCGGACGGGCCCTGAACGCCTCTCGCTGCTGGGCGGCGCTCGGGACCGCTGACCGGCGACCGGCGCTCATGGTCGAATACAGCGCCCCGGCGGCCCCCTCCTCCGATGCGGCCGCCACCCTGAAGATCTACGCAACGCTCATGCCGCAGGCGGCCACCAAGCCGGACGGCTGGTCCCTGGAAGACGTAACCCAGTCACCCACCCTCGCTCCCCTGCGCGCGGAAATGGCCACCCTGGGCCTGCGGGCCCTTTTGGCGCTACCCATGTTCGACCGCGAGCAGTTAGCGGGACTGCTGATGATGGAGCAATGCGACCGGACGCGCGCCTGGACTCCGGGCGAAACGGTGCTGCTGAAAGCCATCGCCACGCAGATGATCTTGGGGGTCAACAATTCCAAGTTGCGACGGCTCGTGCGCTCGCTGGCCGGCACCGATGAAGAAACAGGGCTCCTGCCCCGCAGTTCCTATCTGGATTGCCTGCTGGCCGAGGCGCAGCGGGCCAAGGAACAGATGCACCCGCTCACCGTCTGCTTGCTCGAGCCGGATAACTCCGCCGCCCTGGTGAAGACGCTGGGCGATGCGGGGGTGCAACGCTACCTCCAGCAGGTGAGCAAGGCCCTGCTGGCCAGCCTGCGCCAAAACGACATCGCTATCCGTTACAGCCCCTATTCCATCGCCGTCGTTTTTCCAGACACGGCTCTCGAAGGCGGGAAGGTTGCGGTCGAGAATCTGCGCCGCGCCCTGTCACAGGTGAAGTTGGACGGAGCGACGGCGCCCTCCTTTAGTGCCTCCGTGTGTGACGTGCCGCTTGGTCCCTCCTTCGACGCCGTGGATGGCGTCACGGAAGCAATCAACCGCCTCGAGGCTGCCCTCGAGCACGCGCACAAGCAGGGAGGTGGCCAGCTTCTCGCCTCGAAGTTTGCGGGCTGACGCTCGCCCCGCATCCCCAGGCCTGACATCGTCGCCTGGAAGGGGCGGGAGGGCAGGCTTGAGATAACAGAAGCTTCGGCGTTCGCAATAACGGCGCGGCGGCTCCGGAGAACGGTGGGCCGCACGAAACCATGTGTGCAGCCGCTGCCGCCTATCCTCTTTCTATGATCTTCGCGTGAACCTGCTCCCGCGGGCTTGACGAATTTCCCAAATCTCATCAGGGAGCTTCCTATGGTCTATGAAGCCTTGCTCTACGAAAAGCGGGAGGGCCTCGGAACCGTTACCCTGAACCGGCCCGCTAAACTGAACACGCTCAACGGTCAGATGGTGGAAGACCTGCTCGCGTGTTTCCGGTCGATCCAGGGCGACCAAGAGGTGAGAGTGGTCATCCTCACCGGCGCCGGTGAAAAGGCCTTTACGGCGGGGGTGGACATCGCTGAGCTCGCTGGGTTGTCGGCCCTCAGTGGTAAAGACTTCGCGCGCCGGGGACACGAGGCGCTGTGCTCGATCGAGAGCCTCGGCAAGCCCGTGCTGGCCGCGGTGAACGGCTACGCGCTGGGCGGCGGTTGCGAGATGGCGATGGCCTGCACGCTGCGCCTGGCCTCGGAGAACGCGCGCTTCGCGTTGCCGGAAGTGAAGCTCGGCTTGATCCCCGGCTATGGCGGCACCCAACGGTTGCCGCGCTTCATCGGCCGGGGCCGCGCGCTGGAACTGATCCTGAGCGGCGAGCAGATTACCGCGCAGCAAGCTTGCGAAATCGGTCTGGTGAATCACGTAGTGCCGCCCGCGGAGCTGATTCCCGCCGCCGAGAATCTGGCGCGCAAGATCATGGCCAACGCGCCCCTGGCGCTCAAGTACGCCCTCGAAGCGGTGCAGCATGGCTTGGAAATGACGCTGCCGGAAGGCCTGTTCCTCGAGTCCAACCTCTTCGGACTCTGCTGCTCGACGGCGGACATGAAAGAAGGCACGCGCGCCTTCCTCGAGAAGCGCCCGCCGAAGTTTGTGGGAGAATAGCAGTCAGCAGTCAGTGGTCAGCCGTCAGCGGTCAGGTAGGCACTACCGAGGCACGCGAGTTTTGGGTCATCGGTCTGGCAACTGGATGCTGATTGCTGAACGCTGACTGCTGATTGCTTCTTTATCTATGCCCTCTCGTCGCAAGGCGCGTGAACTCGCGTTCCAGATGCTCTATCAGTGGGATGTCGGCCAGCACCCGCCCGCCCACATCCTTGCCACTTTTCTTGCGGGACAGAAAGCCGAGCCGGAAGAGGAAAGTTTCGCGCGCACCCTGTTCGAGGGCGCGGTCGAAAAGAAAGAGGAACTGGATCGCCAGCTTCGCCAACACACGCAACACTGGCGCCTGGAACGCATGGCGGCCGTGGACCGGAATATCCTGCGCCTGGCGCTATATGAGATGTTCAGCTACCCGGAAACCCCTCCGGCAGTTGTGATCAACGAGGCTCTCGAAATTGCCCGCCGCTTCTCCGCGCGCGATTCCGTCGAGTTCGTGAACGGCATCCTCGACGCTATTCGCAAGTCGCGCTGCGCCCCCGCGCCCGACCCCGGCGCGTAACCGGCACGCCAACCCACCTGCCATCTCAGCCTGTAGGGGCAGACCTGCGTGTCTGCCCAAGGGCGGCCACCCAGGGCCGCCCCTACAGAACAATCTGGTTATCGAACAACTTGACAGCCCGGATTTGCGGGCGTATAAGCGATGGTAATCTCCGATCCAAAAGGAGGAGCCTATGATCGGCTCACGATTGCTAACGGTATTGTTAGCCTTTGGCATTGGTGTCCCGCTTTGGGGTGCCGTACGCGGCACCGAAGTCAAGTACGTCGGTGGTACAGTAACGTCCATTAAGGACGGCACCGTCGGCAACTGCTCTACCAGAGACGAAAAGGAATTCACGTTTGAATACCCGGGTGGAAAACTGACCATCCCCTACGACAGGATGAACAGTCTGGAGTACGGCCAGAAAGCCGGGCGGCGGGTTGGGCTGGCCATAGTTGTATCACCCGTGGCTCTGCTGTCGAAGAAGAGAAAACATTTCCTTACTATCAACTACCTCGATGAGAACGAAAAGCAGCAGGCGGCGGTTTTCGAACTTAGTAAGGGTGTTGTCCGTGTTACGTTGGCCAGCATGGAAGCAAGGTCGGGCCGCAAGATCGAATTCCAGGACGAGGAAGCCCGTAAGAACGCGAAAGGCAACTAGGAGAGCAATCATGATCGGAAGCTTATGCTTGCTCCTCGCTAATATTGTTCTAGCCCAGGCCGCTGCAACACCCATCCCCTCTCCCCCACAGCAGGCTGCGAAACAAGATGAGTCGAAGGCAGCCGATCAAATAAACACTGAGATGGCGGAGAAACTCCTGAAAGTGAAAAGGATTTACGTGGACAGCTTCGGCGATGACCAAGCCGCAAAGAGTCTTCAGGCAATGATCATCAATGCGCTGGAGAGTAGTAAACGATTCATCATCACCGAGAACAAAGACAAAGCGGACGCAACCCTTAAAGGCCATGCGCTGGAGAAAACGTCTCAGGAGTTCCACGCATCGGGAGAAGGAACTGCGGTAGGAGTCGCGGCAGGTTCCCAGAGCGGCTCAATCAGCGGTACGGTCCACGGTGGCACAGGCCATATTTCTGGCAGCCACAGCGGTGGTTTCGCTGCAACGTCCCTAGCAACGGAGGATTCAGTTGCATCCACCGAAACCATAAACGATGCGCGTCTTGCTGTTCGTCTGGTATCCGCCGACGGTGATGTGATCTGGTCCACAACCCAGGAGAGCAAAGGGGCGAAATACAAAGGCGCGAGCGCAGACGTCGCGGACAAAATCACGAAGCAACTCCTGCGTGATATTGAGAAACTCGAAAAGCCCTCTGTGGCTCAACCACCGAAATAGCCTGGAGGGGCAGACCTGCGTCTCTGCCCAAGAGCGGCTACACAGGGCCGCTGCTACAAAGCCGCGCGTATTGGTGGCCTCCCGGTTACTTCAGGACAGGTTGCATCGCCATGCAGGAGCGGGCTTCAAAACCCGCCCCTACAACACCTACGGCGCGACCTCGCGGATGGTGAGAATCAATTTCTCGTAAGCGCCGGCTGGGCGCAGTTGCCGCTCGGCATCAGGAGTGAGTCGAAACTTGACCCCACGTTCCTTCACCAAGTTGATGAGGCGATTATTGGGCAAGCCGCAGCACCAATGCCCCCGGCCAAATCCTTTTTCCTGTACCGCTGCCGGCCGTTTGATTCTAAGATGAACTCCCACGGCAACTCGCGGCGCAAAGCGTCCCGCGCGGGGCCGGGGTCCTAAATGAACCGCCTTATGCCATCATTTGGCCAATTGGGAAGATCACCCACGTCCACCCGGAGAATTCTCCAAGTCAGCTTTCTCGTCCTGGCTTTTTTACTGCCTTTCCTCTCCTGGCGGCAGGCGGCGGGTTGCCTAGTGCTGGCACTGCTTTTTGTGTTGCTGATTGCTCCCTATGCGGATGAAGACTCCGGCCGGGAAACCGGGGGCGTGTCCGAGTCCACGCCGGGTACTGGTCATCTCGATTCTGGAATCGTTTTGCACCTGTCCTCACTCCTGGCGCTCGTGCTCGTTTTCCGCCACAGCCTGCACCTGGTGGCCGCCGTGTGGGCCATCGCGGCGCTGGGCGACGCAGCCGCGGGCGCAGTAGGGGAGACCTTCGGCGGCCCGGCGCTTCCATACAATCGGCAGAAAAGTTGGTCGGGATTCTTCGCTTTTGCGCTAGCCGGAACGGCGGGGGCATACGTTCTCGGCTCCTGGGTAAGTCCCGCTCTGCCCGTGGACAAGGTGCTCTGGGTATCGGCCAGCGCGGCGCTTGTGGGCGCCTTCGTCGAGACCCTGCCCATTCGCCTGGACGATAACGTCACGGTGCCGCTCGTCTGCGGCGGGTTCATGTATTGCGCCTTCCTCGTCGAACGTTCGGCGCTGGACAGCAACCTCCCCTATCTGGGAATAAGAATCCTGCTGGCGGTGGGGATCACTTTGGCGCTGGCACTGCTAGGGTTGGCCCTGAAGATGGTCACCCGCTCCGGCGCCGCCGTGGGGTTTCTGCTGGGCGTCGCCGTCTATCTTGGGTACGGTTACAAGAGTTTTCTGCTTCTGCTCCTTTTCTTCGTGCTCGGTTCGGTGGCCACGCGGCTGGGATATGCGACGAAGGTCGCGCGCGGGGTGGCGGAACGTCGCGGCGGCGCACGCACCTGGCGCGAGGCACTGGCCAACGGCCTGGCGGGGGCCTTCTTTGCAGTCCTGGTGATCACCACCCACCACGAGGCCGCCTTCCTGGTGGCGCTACTCGCAGCGTTTGCGGAAGCGGCCGGCGACACGGTCTCGAGCGAAGTCGGCCAATGGCTGTCCGACCGGGCTTACCTGATTACGACATGGCGCGCCGTGCCGGCGGGAACGAACGGCGGGGTCACGATGAGCGGAACCGTAGCGGGTCTGGCGGCGTCGTGTCTCGTGGCAGGCGGTGGCTTGGCCCTGGGGCTGTGTAGCGCAGGGGGCGCGGCCATCGCCGCCGGGGCGGCGCTCGCCGGCAATCTCCTTGACAGTTTGCTCGGCGCCACCTTGGAGCAGCGCGGTCTGGTCACCAACGGCATCGTCAACTTCACCGGCACCAGCTTCGCGGGTGCGTTGGCGCTGGCCATCTTTTTCCGTTAGTATGTAACGCACCCGGATAACGAGGAACTCATGATTAAATTGCCATATGGAGGGCAGGTTCACGAAAAAGCTCTGGTAGCACACATCAAAGCATCAGGTCGGGATTACGTTATTCAGGGACAGCAAACTGCATCGTATGCAAATCATACAAAGCCTCAATCACTTGATTATTGGCTTCGTCAATTTGCATCGAACCGTGACACCAAGCAAGCTGAGAACAGCGTAGTTCGTGCGTTGGTGGCTACCGGATTGTTTCGGGTTGAAAACCGACTTGATTGTCCTGACTCGGGTAGGCAGTGTAAAGGTCTGCGCCTTGTCTAGGGAGGATGCCCAACCGGTGACCGCAGCGGACGCGGCTTACAGCCGCGCCGCTGAGTTTTGTCGTCAGAGCAAGTCGGCGGCCAAGAAGTCCGGGGAGTCTGAGAGGAGGCCTCTGTGGGAAGACTACGCGAGAAACAGGTTCGAATAGGCGCAAGGGAGAAGAAGGTTGTCGCAACCTTTGTAAGGAAAATCAAGGAATACCGCCTCTCTCGGGAAATGCGAAATCAGCGTGAAACTGATTTCAACGACCGCCTTATGGACCATCTGCGTCAAAACCCAAACCCGCTTGATGTCAGCAACAAGAACATCCGTGCCGCTCAGTTCGTTGGGGAGCAGTTCCGCCCGGAATTCTACGTCAAACACGGCCAGCACTATCTGTGTTGCGTCGAATGCAAGAGACTCACGGAGAAGGCAGCCAAAGGCCGGTGGAAAGAGGGCTTGAGCCAAGCACTCTTGTATTCAGCAGTATACAAAGTAGTTGTCCTCGTACTACTTGACTTCACAAAAAACTCCCGTTATTTCCGGAAGTTCGGCCCTGGCAACACGGTTGAAAGCCGTTTCGCAGCGAAATTGAGGGTAGACCACAATATCTACATTGCTGCGGTAAAGCCTTATGACTAGAAATCTCGGCACAGCGAGGTAGCGCAGAGTTTGTGCTTTTCAAACTCGGCTCTTTTTGGGAAAAGAACAAGCTGCAAAGTCTTTGAATAGGGAAACTCAGCGCTACCCGCTCCGCCCAGCCACCAGCCCTTGAGTGTTCGAGGCTAGTTTGCTAGCATGGCTGGCGTCTCTGCCGAAAGCGGGCCCAGCGAAGCTTGAAGTGCATTCAGACTTCCCGAGCCGTTCGGGTGATTGGAGTGACACCCACCGTGCAGGCTGTGATCGCAATTTTACTGGCACTCCTGGCTACGGATGCGATTCAAGTGCCCTCGGACCCAGGTCTTTACGTTCTCAGGCCACAAGGTCTGACGCGCATCGAGGCGCGCACCGTCTCCCTCGCTTCAGAAGGAAACAAGCTGACCTCGACGGCCACCCTGGGAGTCATGAAACGAGGGCGAGTGACGGCTGAAATTGTCGGCCCCACCGCCGAACACAAAGTGACGTCGGCTCCGGTTTTCTACTATCGAACGGCGGCAGGCAGTGACGCGGCGCGGGCGGGACCGGCGGATTTGGTGCTGGTCAAGCTGAAGCGGAAACACGACCGCCGTCGTTTCGAGATCAGCACCCAAAGCGAATGGAAGGCGAGTGCCGGCATTTCGCTCCGGTCGCAGGTGGATTTTTACAAGAAGCAGGTGGAATCGGGCCTGTACAAGTTGATTCCCACGCAAGACCTCGAGCCGGGCGAGTACGGTTTCTACCTGTTTCGCGGCAGCGACCTGCCGGGCATCATTTACGACTTCGCTGTAGATTAGAAATATCTTCCGCCGGCCCCCATTCTGAGGCAAACTCTATTGTTGGTCCTGAGTCAGCGCTAGCACGAGCTGCAGTGTAAGCCCATGAAGTCATTCAAAGAGAAATTGGTCGAGATCGGCCGGTGGCCTTTGCGTGCCAGCGCGGTAGAAACCCTGCAAGTCAACGTGGGCAAGCAGTGTAATCAGACTTGCCGCCATTGCCACGTGGGCGCCGGCCCCACGCGGACCGAGGTCATGAGTGTAGAAACGGCGGGGCTTGTCATCGACATGCTCCGCCACCACGACATTCCGCACCTCGAGCTCACCGGTGGCGCTCCCGAACTGAACCCGAGCTTTGACGACTTGGTGCGCGGGGCGCGCGGCTTGGGCCGCCGGGTAACGGTGCGTTCGAATCTCACGGTTTTCGAGGTCGAGGGCAAGGATTACCTCCCTGAATTCCTGCGCGACCATGAAGTGGAAATCACTGCTTCCCTGCCTTGCTACCTCGAGGAGAACGTGGACGCGCAACGGGGCAAAGGTGTCTACACCCGCTGCATTAGCGCCCTACAGCGACTGAACCGGCTGGGATACGGAAAGCCAGACACGGGATTGAATTTGAATCTGGTGTATAACCCGCTGGGGCCCAGCCTGCCCCCGCCGCAGGCGCAACTCGAGGAAGCCTATCGCACCAATCTGGGAAAACGCTTTGGGATTGTTTTCAATCAGCTCTATACCATCACCAACATGCCGATTAACCGCTTCCTCGAGGCCCTCACCCGGGACCAGGGATACCCGCGGTATATGGAGCTGCTCATCCAGCATTTCAACCCGGCCGCCGTGGACAACTTGATGTGCCGAAGCCTGGTCAGCGTGGGCTGGGACGGGGTGCTCTATGATTGCGATTTCAATCAGATGTTGAATATGGCCATCGGGCCGGACGCTCTGGGCCACCTCCGCGATTTCGATGTGCCCGCCCTTTCTCGCCGGGAGATTCGGACCGCCCGCCATTGCTTCGGCTGCACGGCCGGCAGCGGCTCGAGCTGTACTGGAGCTGTAACTGAAGTGGCCAGTAACGTTTTACAACCCGCGTAGCTCGCCTCGCCGCCGATGTTCAACTTGCATCCACTCTTTGCCACTGGCATGCGCTGCTCCGCCCAGCCGCACGAAAAACACGTTTACAAGTTTCTAATTAGAACGCTAGAATGAGTTTTGGGCGGAGCTTGAGGAAGCAATCCCGCAGGCTGAATGATTCATGGCTGAAACACTTGCCATCTATCCCGGATCGTTCGATCCCATCACCAATGGGCATCTGGACCTGATTGAGCGCGGCAGCCGGGTCTTTGATCATCTGATTGTGGCGGTGCTGACGAATCCTGACAAGGAACCTTTGTTCACGGTGGAGGAACGGGTAGCCATGCTGCGCGCGGTCACGGCGCACATCCGCAACGTCTCGGTCGATACCTTCAGCGGGCTGCTGGTCGATTACGCCATGCGCAAGGGCGCCCAGATCATTCTGCGCGGGATCCGGGCTTTCACCGATTACGAGTACGAACTCCAGATGGCATTGATGAACCGCAAGCTGGAGCCTCATCTGGAGACGGTGTTCTTGATGCCGGCGGAGTCATACACGTACGTCAGCTCGCGGCTCGTCAAAGAGATCTTCCTGCACCGGGGATCAGTGAAAGAACTGGTGCCGCCCGTGGTGGACGAGCAACTCCAGCACAAAGTCTTTTCCAGGAAATCTTAAGGCTACCGTGCATGCAGTTTTCCGAGCGCACCTCCCGCATTGCGATTTCCCCCCTGACGGCAGTATTCCAGAAGGCGCAAGCGCTCAAAGCGCGCGGCGCGGAGTTGCTGGATTTTGGGGCGGGCGAGCCGGATTTTCCCACCCCGGAGCACATCAAGCAGGCTGCCGTGGAAGCCCTGCGGCAGAACTTCACGAAGTACACGCCCACCGGGGGAATCCCCGAACTGAAAGAGGCCATCGTCGCGCGCCATGCCCGAGATTTCGACTCCCACTACAAGGCGGAGGAATGCCTCGTCACGGTGGGAGGCAAGCAGGCGATCTTCGAGGTTATCTCGGTAGCCGTGAGCCATGGCGACGAGGTGATCTTGCCCGCCCCCTATTACCCTTCCTTTTTCGACACGATCCAGTATGTGGGGGGCAAGGTAGTCCTCGTCTATCCTCCCGAAAGTGAAGATTTCATCCTTCGCGCTTCGGCCATCGAAGAGGCGCTGACGCCGAAGACGAAAATGATCATTGTCAACTCGCCCTGCAACCCCACCGGTGCCGTCATACCGCCGGAAGAGATGGAGAGAATCCTGACGCTCGCGGAGCGCCACAGCCTACTGCTGCTCTCGGACGAATGTTATTGCCACTTCGTCTACGACGGGCTGAAGTCGTTCTCGCTCGGAAGTTCCGGCAACCGGGAGAACCTGCTCCTGGTCGGCTCGATGTCCAAGACCTATGCGATGACGGGCTGGCGCCTCGGATTCGCACTGGGGTCCGCCGAGCTGCTCGCGAACATGCTGAAGGTGCAGAGCCACTGCACTTCCAATCCGGTATCCTTCGTGCAGAAGGCAGCCATCGCGGGCCTCGCGGGGCCTCAGGACTCGGTGGAAGCAATGCGTGCCGCCTTCCAGGCGCGCCGCGACCAGGTACTGGCTGGTCTGCGCGCCCTCCCGGGCATTAGCTGCGCCCTCCCCCAGGGAGCGTTCTATGTTTATCCTAACGTGGGTGTTTACCTGCGGCGCGGAGGGATCGCCGATACCGTGGCGCTGGCCAGCCGCCTTCTGGATGAAGCCGGGGTGGTGGTGGTTCCCGGCCCTGCCTTTGGGACCGACCAGCACGTCCGGCTCGCGTACACCACGGCGCCGGAGAAAATCAGCATGGGTCTGAAAAAGTTAAGCGATTTCTTCGCCCGGCTGTAACCCTGCCATGCTCAGACTAGATCGTCCGCTGCAACTCGCGCCCGTCTTCAAAGCCAAGATCTGGGGCCGGCAAGACCTGACCCCGCTGTATGATCGCGCCCGGATCGTGGCCGTGCCGGATGCCTCGACCAGCGCGCTCGCAAGCACCGATGCGCCGGTGGGAGAAGCCTGGCTCACCGATGATGCGGCGAAGTTCGTGAACCGTCCGCTGGAAGGAATGACGCTGGCGGAGGCCGTGGCGCAATACGGCTCCGAACTCGTGGGTAAGAACTGGCAGGGTTCCCGCTTCCCCCTTCTGGCAAAGTTCATCTTTACGAGCGATTGGCTCTCCGTCCAGGTCCACCCGGACGACGACTACGCGCGGGTCCACAATCCCGGCAGTCTTGGCAAATGTGAAATGTGGTACGTCGTCTGCGCCGACTCGCAGGCGGGTGTCCTGCTCGGGACGAGGCCCGGCGTCAGCAAAGAGCGCCTGCGCCGGGCCTTCGAGAAGGGGACCTCAAGAGAACTGCTCAACCTCTTGCATCCGCATGCCGGGGATGCGATCTTCCTTCCTCCGGGGACTCTCCATACCCTGGGTCCGGGGTTGACTATCTTTGAAGTGGAACAGAACTCCGACCTGACCTATCGGTTGGACGATTTCGGCCGAATTGGGCTGGACGGTAAGCCCCGCCCGCTACACCTGGACAAAGGACTGGATGTGATCCGAGTGAACCTGCCTTTGTATTACGATTTGCCGCGCTTCGAGTTTCGCGAACCTTACGGCCCCCGGCGGTTCGTGCTTGGCAGCCGCTACTTCGCTCTGGAAGAATTAACGATCGAGGCGCCGGCTTCGCTCTCCGGATCTCCCGGGCGCGTCGAAGTCCTGACGATGCTGGCTGGAGAAGCGACCCTGGAGGCCGCCGGAGACCGGCTGCCCGCCCAGGCGGGCAGTACGTGGATCATCCCGCCCGCAACCGGAGCATGTGGTTGCGTTCCTCAGGGAAGGACCCGTTGGCTCAGGTACTACGTTCCGGACCTCGAAAGGGACTTTCAGCAACCGCTGGCGCAACGAGGGTTGTCGCCTGCGGACATCAGCAAGATCGTATTCGCGTGAGGCGCCCATGCCGAAAGAATCTCCTTTTGCGCACGCCTATGCCGTGGTGATGGCGGGTGGCAGCGGGACGCGCTTTTGGCCGCTCAGCCGGCGCAAGCGCCCCAAGCAACTGCTCGATCTCTTCGGCCGCCAGACGCTGGTGGAACAGGCCGTGGCGCGCATCCGCAAAGCTCTCCCGCCCGGCCGCATCTACGTTTACACGAACGAGTTGGTGCGCAACGAAATCTGCCGCCGGCTCCCGGAGATACCTCCCACGCAGATTGTGGCCGAACCCGCCTTGCGCAATACCGCACCGACGCTGGGCCTGGCTGCCCACGAAATTCTGCGCCGTGACGCAGACGGGCTGATGGTGGTGCTGGCAGCCGACCACGTCATTAAGAAAACCGGCGCGTTCCTGCGCGTCCTGCGTGTCGCCTGCCAATGGGCGACGCCGGGCCGGTCGATGGTCCTCGGCATAAAGCCCAGCGGGCCGGTGACAGGTTACGGCTACGTGCGCCTGGGGCCGCAGGAGGGGCGCCTCGTGGGCCAGCCCGTCCATCGCGTCAAGAAGTTCACGGAGAAACCTTCGCTGAAAATGGCGCGAGCTTATCTCGCCTCCGGCGAGTACCTCTGGAACAGCGGCATGTTTGTGTGGCGCGCCGACACGCTTCTGCGGAATCTCGAACGATTTCAACCGCGCATGGCAGGGCTGCTGGCGCGCATCGCGGCCGCCGGCGGAATCCGGGCGCGCCGCGCGTTGCGCGAGTTGTTCCCGCAGTGCGAGAAGATTTCCATCGATTATGCCCTGATGGAAAAGATCTCCAATGTTTATGCGGTTCCAGCGGACATCGGCTGGAGCGACGTCGGGAGCTGGGCCGTCGCCTACGAGCTCCGTCCCAAAGACAAGGAGGCCAACGTCCGGCCGAGCGATGGGCTGGCACTCGACTCGCGGGGCAATATGATCGTCACGACCGGGAGGAAGATGGTCGTCACCGTCGGGGTGCACGACCTCATCATTGCGGACACGGGCGATGCCTTGCTGGTCTGCGCGCGCGAGCGTTCAGAGGATGTGGGCAAGGCGGTCCAGGAACTCGAACGGCGCGGGCTCCACAAGCTTCTTTGAAGTGGCACAGTCTCCTCATGCGGAGGGTCTTGCCCATGGAGAAAATCAAATTTGGCACCGACGGTTGGCGGGGCGTGATCGGGGACGATTTCACCTTCGCCAACGTGCGCCGCGTGGCGGCCGCCACGGCGGAATACGTGCGCGCTGAGGGCGAACCGGCGCGCGGCCTGGTCGTCGGTTACGACACACGGTTTCTTTCCGCCGAGAGCGCGCGCCTGGCCGCCGAGGTGGTGGCGGCGACAGGCATTCCCGTCGTACTCGCGGACCGGGACACGCCTACGCCCGCCATCAGCTACGCGGTAGTGTCCCGCAAAGCGGCCGGGGCCATCGTCGTCACCGCCAGCCACAACCCCTACACCTGGAATGGCGTCAAGTTCAAAGCACCTTACGGAGGTTCCGCGGCTCCCAGCATAATTCGCCGCATTGAAGCCCATCTTCATAAGCTGGATCTTGGTCCCAGGCGTGCCCACAAGCGGAAAGCCGCCATCATTGAAACTGCAGACTTAATCACACCTTATCTGGAACGGTTGAAGGAACTGGTTCACCCGGACCGGATTCGGGCGAGTGGCCGGAAATTCGTCATCGATCCGATGTACGGCGCGGCGCGCGGCTGCATCGCCCGGCTCTTCGCGGAGGCGGGAATCCCCCACACGGAAATCCACGGCGAGCACAATCCTATCTTCCCTGGGCTTAACCCGGAACCCATCGAGCCACACGTCGAGGACCTGCGCCGGGCTGTACGCGCGGGAAATTACGACGCCGGCTTCGCCACCGACGGGGATGCCGACCGGATCGGCGCGATCGATCGCAACGGTGAATTCATCGACTCGCACAAAATTTTTTGCATTCTGCTCAAACACCTGGTCGAGAATCTGGGCCAGCGCGGTGAAGTGGTCAAGACTTTCTCGACCACGACCATGGTGGACAAGCTCTGCCGCCATTTCGACCTTCCTTTCCACGTCACCCCGATTGGGTTCAAATACATTACTGAACTCATGCTGACCCGCGACGTCTTGATCGGCGGCGAAGAGAGCGGTGGCATCGCCATCAAGGGACCCGTGCCCGAGCGCGACGGGATCTTGAACTCGCTGTTGCTGGCGCAGGTGATGGCGGACGCTGGCAAGACCCTGGGCGAGTTGGTTGATGAACTCAGCCGGCAATTCGGGCCGCATCATTACGCGCGCCTGGACCTGGAAATCGAAAGGGCCGCTATCGAGCGCGTAATGCGGCAATTGCAGCAGCACAAGGTGAAGACAATTGCGGGCCTCAAGGTCACCGCCACCGAGGACCTCGACGGCATCAAGCTGCTCTTCGGCAACACGGCCTGGCTGCTGGTCCGGCCCTCGGGAACCGAGAACCTGCTGCGCCTGTACGCCGAGACACCTTCGCTCGAACAAACGAAAGCCTTACTCGAGAAGATGGCCGCTATCGCCAAAGGGCAAACGTGAAGACTCGGTGGCCGCGGCCCGTCAGGACCATGGCGATAACGGTCTGTTGGGCCGGTGAACTCAATTGGTACTAATCCGTCGAAGCACCCATGCAGGACACATCGGAGGTTAAGGATTATCACCGCCTGCGCCGGACTCTGGGCGTCCTCGGTTTCGTGGCCGATGCGGGCACGCTCCTTGTGTTGCTTCTTACCGGCTGGACGCTCGCGCTGCGCGATTTTGCCGAGCGCTGGACAGGCCAAGCATCGCTGGCGCTGCTGATTTACCTAATCGCGATGGGACTCATCAGCCTCATGGTGAGTCTGCCTTTCGACTTCCTCAAAGGCTTCTGGCTCGAGCACCGCTTCAAACTCTCAAATCTGACCTTCCGCGGGTGGGCGTGGGATCAGTTCAAGGGCCTGGCGGTCGGTGGTGGGCTGGCACTGCTGGCGGCGCAATTCGTCTATGCCACCTTGCGTCACTGGCCGGAATACTGGTGGCTGATTGCCGGGGCCCTCTTCCTGTTCTTCTTCATAGTGCTAGCGAACCTGGCACCGATCCTCATCCTCCCTATATTCTTCAAATTCAAGCCTTTGGAAAACCAAGCGCTGGTTGAACGTTTACTCGAACTTTCGCAGCGGGCGGGCACCCGGGTCCGTGGCGTCTTCGAATGGAAGCTGAGTGAAAAGAGCAAAAAAGCCAACGCCGCCCTGCTGGGTCTGGGTAACACACGCCGGATCATTCTCGCCGACACGCTGCTCACCAGTCTCAACAAGGAGGAAATCGAGGCCGTCCTGGCCCATGAGTTTGGCCACCACGTCCGGCGCCACCTGTTGCAGAAGCTGGCTCTACAGGCAGCCACCACGTTCGTAGGCTTCTATCTTGCCGATCAGGCGCTGCGGCGTTGGGGCAAGTTTTTCGGTTTTCGCGGGCTGGGGGATTTCGGTAATCTGCCCTTATTGATCCTCACCGGCACGGCGCTTGCTCTGGTTCTGATGCCATTAGTCAACATACATTCGCGCTGGTGCGAGCGCCAAGCCGACGCTTATGCGCTCGCGAGCGTCCGGGACCGCGACGCCTTCGTCGCTGCCTTGGAGAGGCTGGCGGAACTCAATCTGGCTGAACGGCAACCACCGGCCTGGATTGAATTCGTCTTTCACAGCCATCCGTCGCTGCAAAAGCGAATCCTTTTCGCCCAGAGAAGATAAGACCAGGACGGACACTCGA
>Ga0315280_10001911_pt1 | contig 34733 bp, 28 predicted proteins | sample YL17G06_40_MG_FD_203697 | JGI IMG/M metagenome (GOLD analysis project Ga0315280, IMG submission 203697) | Sediment microbial communities from Yellowstone Lake, YNP, Wyoming, USA - YL17G06_40 | ecosystem: Environmental > Aquatic > Freshwater > Lake > Sediment | place: USA: Wyoming | collected...
AACGTTAAATCCGCTTTGAAAGCCTTCCATGAACTAGGCGGAGATGTTGTTGTCAAACCGATCTTTGGCTCAAGAGGGATCGGAGCCACTAGAATAAACGATTCTGAAACTGCCCTCACCATTTTCAACGCCATAGCATTCTACCACGGAGTAATCTACCTTCAAGAGTTTATAGATCATGGCTTTTCCGACATACGTGCATTCGTCGTAGGCAACCATGTCGTGGCCGCAATGCGAAGAGTCGCAGACACGTGGAAAACCAACTACAGCCAAGGAGCCCGCCCGCTTTCAGTAAACTTGGACAATGCGCTTGAGGACTTGGCTGTCAAATCGGCAGAATCCGTGGGGTGCAAGATTGCTGGTGTGGACATTCTCGAAAGCCCAAAGGGTCCTCTGGTTGTCGAGGTCAATAGTCAGCCAGGATGGAAGGGACTGCAATCGATCACGCGATCTAACATTGCAGATGAGATTGTCGAGTTTGTGGTTTCGGAACTCAAACGATAAAGATGGGACAGTTGAAATGCATAGAATCGAAATCACGAGGATTGATGTCTCGGCTGAAAAGACTCGGAAAGTGACCGACTATGTGGCAGAAGAGAAACCGTTTCACGTTTTTCTGAACAAGGCTCATTATGCGACGATTTTTTGTTCCCCAACAAATCTGAAAGAATTGGCGATCGGGCATCTGCTTTCTGAAGGTATCATTAGAACGATCGAGGAGATAGAAGAGACGAACTTGATGGAAAAAGAGGTATGCCGAGTCAAGCTAAATCCCGATGTCGACTTGGAAAAAAGGCTTGAACGCTCGAAGCTTCATTCACGGGTGATTCTTTCAGCCTGCGGCAGCAGCCAACCTTATGAGTATTCTGAGAAGCTTCCCAAGGTCGAATCAGACCTGAAAGTTAAAGCTGAGATAGTCTTGGATTGCGTGAATCGCCTCAACTTCATTGCAGAGACTTTTAGGAAAACAGGCGGCGTGCACGCTGCCGCAATCTACAGGGCTGACGGAACGCTCGTTGCTTTTGCTGAGGATGTTGGAAGGCACAACGCCGTTGACAAAGCCATCGGCATTGCAGCTTTGGGCAAAACTGAGTTTGGCCAGTGTTTTCTTGCACTGTCTGGGCGGTTAACAGGTGACATGGTCTACAAAGCTGCAAGGGTTGGCTTGCCGATGATGGCATCTTTGGCTGCAGCCTTGGATTCTGGGATTGTGATTGCAGAACGTGCTGGCTTGACTTTAGTCGGATTTGTTAGAGGAAAGAGGATGAATGTTTACAGTTCTCCTGAGAGAATTCTGGTAGACTAACCAATTCTGACAACTAGATCCATGAGAGCAGCTAATTCGTCAGTGAGCTGTTTCTCTCTTGAGCTTATGCCTGTGCCCAAATCCTTTTCAAGTCTTGAACCATAATATGCTGTGGCAAGGAAAGTGTTAGCCAATCTCGCGCACTTCGAAATTGTTTCCAAATTACCTGCATGAAGATATAATGTGACGTCGTTCACAACAAGCGCTTCAGTGGCATTCTGAATATACTTGTTGAACAATGGTTCCATGGCTGTTTTATTCAATGTCGCATAGTGCAGTATCTCTTCGGGCGAAGTTCCAGTCAGTCTAGGCGCATAGACATTCGTTGGCGAAAGATACCTGACTTCGGGAGGCATGCTTACGTGATCTGCTATTTTTCCACCGATTCCACTGACCTTTTTTGGAGCCAGATCAATGATCGTTATTTTTTCGGGGTTTATCAGAACTATCAATTCCTGGAGTAGTTTGGCCACCAACCTGGTTTTTCCAGTTCCTGCCTCGCCTAGTATTAGTGTTTTCTTGCCAAGAATGTCTCGGCTGTTCAGTCTTTCTTTTTGTTTATTTTTCGCCAAACAAGGTTTCCCTACTTATTCCCGCCTTCTTCAAAATTAGGAGGATGATAAATCCGATGATGCTTCCTGAAACGCAACTCAAGGCCCATCCAGCTCCAAAGATTAAGAAAGCAAGCCAGAACCCTTGTTTGCCTACTAGGTCAAGAAGGTTCATAGAGCCTATCCATGGAGCAACAAAGATGAGCGCGAGCGGAACGCCTATCAGCAACGTGCCTATGGGCTCCGTGAGAGCAGATATCAGACGTGTTTTTTCACTTTTTCTGAGGCGCTTAAGAAGCCAGTACGTTACTCCAACCACTATGCCGCCGGGTATCCCGCCTGGGAAAGCGTATAGAGTGCCGAGTCCAAGAATGTTTCTGACCGTGCCTATGAGAATGGCCGCAGTCGCAGCCCAAAATGGACCCACTAGTACGCCTAGAATCGCATTGATCATGTGTTGTGTTGGGTTTGCTTTTGTGCCCAGAAATTCAAACCATGAGAATGGTGATATGGCCACTCCTAGAGCCCCGAACACTATGGTTAGAGCTAACTTCTTGACAAGCGGCACGCCTGTTTTCACTTCTTAGCTATTCTCCTCGCAAGCTGAACGGTGAATCTCGCTAAGTCGTAGGCTTGTTCCCCAAAAACTACTATCATGGGTTCCTTGCCAACATCTCCTCTGTGATAAATGGCGTCGGGAGATTTCTTCACTTTCTTCATGGCTTCCTTTACACCCCAAGGTATGGTCATTCCTTCAATCTTCTTGATCTTCTCTGGTTCCTTTTTTCTGTCATAAGAGGAGACAACCATGTTCCGCCTTTTCAAGATTTCAAGGGCGGTATCCGAAAATTTCAGGTTGATTGCAGCCCTCTTCTTTTCGTCATGCTTAATGATCTCGAGAATATACTTGGCAAGATGCGAAGAGCACCCGAACCTTGCATTGCCAACAGCCTTGGCGCCATCCGTTGTCCTTACAATTCTGCCCTCTATTGCGGCTATGTCGTTGACGTTTTCTGCATAGGGGATCGCCATAGCCACATTCATGCCAACTTCGGGCACGAGGGCGGCAATTTCTGGTGCTGTCTCAATCAGATCCTTAGCTTTTTCCAGGTTCATCAAAACTGCATATCTTGCGGATTCACGGTAAAGGTAAGCCATTGGATTGACTGGGCCATAGCCTTTTCCAACATTTAGTCCGAACCGTATGCCGTAAGTTACGATTTCCTTTGCCTTTTGCACAGCTGCTGGGATATCCATCTTCCTCGCTAGGCCAGCTGTTATTGCGGCTGAAAAACTGCAGCCAGTACCATGCGTGGTATTAACGTCTAATCTTGGACCTTTAAACGTTCTAAAAGTGCCTTCGTAATAAAGGAGGTCAACCGATTCCTTTCCTTCTAAATGTCCGCCTTTGATTACCACCGCTCTAGATCCCATGCTGGATATTCTTTTAGCTGCGTTTTCTATGTCTTTTGAGCTTTTGATTTTCATGTCAGTGAGTTCTTCGGCTTCAGGCTTGTTGGGCGTTATGACTGTGGCTTTGGGCAATAGGTAGGTTTTCAAGGCGCTGATTGCTTCCGGTTTCAAGAGTTGGGCTCCTGACTTGGCAATCATGACTGGGTCAACAACTAGTGGAAATTGATGCTTCGAAACTTCTGAAGAAACAGTCTTGATTATTTCTTCGGTATGGAGCATTCCAGTCTTTCCTGCATCAATCGCGAAGTCTTCAGCCACCGCCCTTATCTGTTTGCGAATAATCTCAGGTTTCAAATCCTCAATAGCCATAACCGAACAAGTGTTCTGGGCTGTGATAGATGTTATTGCTGTCGTGCCGTGGACACCTAGGGCGGCAAAGGTCTTGAGGTCTGCTTGGATGCCAGCTCCTCCGCTGGAATCGCTTCCAGCTATTGTGATTGCTACGGGAATTTTGCGTTCCTTTCCAAGCATATTCTATGGCACCTTCTCAAGCGCGTAAAGAGTTATGGCTGAAGCGGCAAATGAAGGTATACTCGACCCCAGAGTTGTGTAACTGTAAAGTACGAAATACACAACAATGCCTGCAACCCACGAAATCAGCGGTTTAAGCCTATAACTCTTTATTGACGAGTAAAACTCCTCAAGGCTACATTGCTTTTTCTTGATAACGTAGAAATCCATGGCGAGCACGCCAAGCAACGGGACAAAAATGGCTCCTACGTAAATGAGGAAACTTTGGTAGGTCGCCTGCCAGTCTTGAGGCAGCAAGGATGCTAGGAAAGCGCTTATTGCAGTGATCATGACTACTAGTTTCCACTGCTTGAGTTTGGGTCGTATGTTCTGCATGGATACTGCACTGGAGTATATGTCGGCAAAGCCGTTGTCGGTTTCGTCTACCAGCAATATAGTTAAGGCTAGAGCCCCGAATGTGATTGAGGCTATCGCAGATATTATGGTCTGACCTGCGAATGCTAGCACGAGCAAAGCTCCTAGGGCGTAGAACCAAGAGTTTGCGAAAGCATAGCCTGTCATTGTTCCTAAGAAGGCTCCCTTCTCGCTTCTAGAAAACCTGTTGTAATCAGATATCAGGGGCCACCATGATATCGGCATCGCGATGACAAGGTCTAAGGCTAATGTTATTGGTAGGGAGCCGTCTCCCGGAGCTGTAAGGATTTGTGAAAAGTTGGAGAGGACAACGTAGGTGACGAAAACGGTGGTTGCGATCGTAAGCCATATCGCGAACTTTTCTAGCCACTGTCTTATTACTATGACAGGTCCGCCGATGCTCAGAAGCAGGCAACAAGATGCAAAGATGGAAATCCAAAAATACAACGTGTATGGGCCAAGAAATGAACCTGTAATGAGCAGGGCAGAATTGGCCATTATCAGTATTTCGAAGGAAGCCCAGCCAATGAGTTGAAGCACGTTAAATGCTGTGGGCACGTAAGAGCCTTTCAACCCCAGAACCGCTCTTAGACTGACCATTGTGGGTACGCCGTACTTGCTTCCGATGCCGCCGGCCAAAGCTAACATGAGAGCACCTATGACTGATCCCAAGATAGCAACAATCATTGCTCCCATGGCAGACAAGCCCGGGATGAGCAGGCCGCCTGCTTGAAGCACGAGCAAGCCCACAGCTAAGCTGAACCATAGCACAAAGTAGTCGATCGACTCTAGAATTTTCTTCTCGGGGGGTACTGGGTCTGTACCCCATTCAGGCGGAAGCTTAACCATCTGGATCCGTCTCCAAAACGTTTCGAGAGCAGGGGTCATGAATTCTAGAACTAATCTGTTTCAGATTCGCTGTTTTTCCCTCCGCCAGTATTATCTGGTTCAGGTTCCAAGGGTCGACGATGTTCAACCGTCCTCTCAGCCAGGTCATTCCCAGCTCCCCTAAACCTTGCAGGGGTAGTTGTCATCCATCTGTATATCTGCTTTTCCTTTCATTCCTGTGTTTATGCTGATAGTTTTTTGAACTTCCAGAGGATGTTCAAGCGTCTCGTCGGTTTCAATGGGAAAAGGCGATGAAATTCTTTTGAGTTGAATGTTGAAAAACCATCTTTTTTGAAGGCATCAGTGATTTTTGATTCGAAGGCACCTGATCTGCGACTTCGTGTTAAGAGCATGATGTTGCATTGGCAGCTGACGAGATTGAGCATTGTCTTGAGTTCATATTCTTTCTGTCTGCTCAGATTGGAGGCTGATCCCCTCGGTTTTTCATGTCTGAGACGGAGACAATGCACTTCCTGACTTGGCTCAAGAATTTTGGGCGAGTTTGAAGCAGCTGTTGTTATTCGGAGGTCCGCGGAAGACCGATCAACAACAAGTTGCGTGGGTCAGAATTGATTCTGGGCATCCAAGCATGGATCAGAGTTAAAGGCATGGGCACGATTGCAAAGATGCTTCACAAAAGCAAAGGCTCCACTGCTTGAAGATCAAGCGTGCTGGGATTGAAGAAGAAGAGAGAAAGAATCTTGCGCCTTCTTCTACTTGTGTGCGGAGCTGGCAGCAGAACTCCGGAAACAAGGCAGGAGGCTCCCGTGCTAAAACATAGGCCATGGACTCGCAACGAAGAAAGGAAGCTTATCGAACTTGAAAAGGCTGGAAAAGACACTGGCATAATCGCAAGACGCCTCGCAAAAGTGAAGATGCAGTGTGGATTAAACTGGCTAGCCTTGGGATTGAAGTTGTTGTTGAGTCGAAAATTCATCCAACAACAACTTCTTCTGCGCAAAATTCAGATGATCCCATGACTATCGAGGGTGCGCTGAAGAAGCTTGGTTCAGCCTTTCAGCTCTGAGTAGTAGTAGATGAGAATTTTCTGACTACTACTAAGGGTGGGTGAGTTTGACTCCTTGCAGAATGGTATTAGTCGACTGATAGAAGAAGAGACTTTCAGGGTTTTCTCTTCTGCATGACAACTTCTGCAATGCGCCCATGTTCTGGCGGCTTGGCTTCGGAAGTAGTAGTCCGTAGCGTGTGGAGATCGGTGGACGACTACTTCTAAGCTGGCCAGACTCTGCCATTTGGCATAATGAAGACCTAACGCGGTACAACGCCTCGAAGTCATCAGGCCTAATGCGTATGCTCTGCTCGGCCATTCTCCTCACCCCAGATTTCAAGCGCAAAACTCGTAACTGCCCAATGCCAACCGCGCTGCTCAACCAACTTCTCACCGATTTCCTTCTGTAACCGCTTGTTCATGCGGACAATGCGGCGGCTCACCTGATTCCTCTGGACTCTGTAACCTGCAAGCCTTGCAGCAAGCTCCTTCGGCAACAAGCCACCATCGCCGGCCTCAAGAAGCAACTGAAGGATCTCCCTCTCTACCTCATCCGAGCAGCAGATCTTCTCAATCAAAGGCTTCTCAAAATGAAACAGACCTTTCAAACCAGCAAAAACAGTCCTCGCCATAAGTTCAAGATCTCGAACGTCCCCCTGCACTTCCCTTATCAGCTGCAAAGTGTACTTAACACGGCCGGCCCTAGCCTCTCTAGACCGCTTTTTCCGCGATTCCGCAACATCACCAGTTTCAGTTTCCATGACAAAACGCACACTCCAAGTTTTTCCCAATGTTGACAAGGGCAGAAGCCGAGCCCTGCCAACCTACACTGGTTGGTCTTAAAACCGGGCGCGTTCCCAAATTTCGGAGGAAAAAAAGAGGAGGTGCGGAAGACATCGCCAAGTTTATATGCATATGTATTTTTTTAGGCATGATCTAGAAGCCGTGATAGGATGTGAATGATTAGAGATGAAGCCACTGCCGCGAGAATTCAATATTCTTGAGATTGAGCGCAAATGGCAGACCAAATGGGAAGAGACGGGCACGTATCATTTCGACTCCAGAGACAAGAAACGCCCATCCTTCAGCATTGACACTCCGCCACCTTACCCATCTGGAGACTTTCACATGGGCAACGTCCTGAACTGGACCTACTTTGACATCGCCGCCAGATACAAGCGAATGAGAGGCTTCAACGTCTTTTTCCCTCAAGGCTGGGACTGCCACGGGCTCGGCATAGAAGTCCAAGCTGAGAAGGAGAACAATATCAGAAAGCGCGAGATTCCGCCTGACAAGTTCAGAAAACTGTGCGAGGTTCTGGTCAACAAGTACATCGCCATCATGAAAGAAGCCGTCGTGAGACTTGGAATCAGCATTGACTGGAGCACGGAATACCGCACCATGAATCCAGACTACTGGAGGCGCACCCAACTGAGCTTCATACTGCTCCACAAAAAAGGCCTCATGTACCAGGGCACTCATCCCATCAACTGGTGCCCACGATGCGAAACCGCAATTGCAGACGCTGAAGTAAACTACGATCAGCGGGAAGGCACGCTGCACTACATAAAGTTCCCATTAGAAGACAGCAAAGATCACCTCATGATAGCCACCACGCGACCAGAACTCATTCCAGCCTGCGTAGCTGTCGCCATAAACCCAACGGACGACCGATTCAACAAGCACATAGGCAAAAAGATCATCGTTCCAATAGTCAACCGTGCCGTTCAGATAATCCCCGACGAAACGGTTGATCCCGGATTCGGCACTGGCGTAGTGATGATCTGCACCTACGGCGACAAAGCCGACGTCAAGACCGTCCTTCACCACAAGCTCAAACCTACAATCATTCTGGCTGGCGATGGCAGAATAAACCAGAACGGTGGAAAGTACGCCGGCTTGACAACTAGCGAGGCGAAGAAGGCAATAGTTGGCGATTTGGACAAAGAAGGATTGCTTGTGAAGACTGAGAAGATCCTGCAGGAAATCGGCACTTGCGACAGATGCGAGTCACCAGTGGAGATCCTTGAACTCAAGCAATGGTTTATGAGAACGCGGGCCTTGACTGATGACGTTGAAAAGACCGCCAACAAAGTTGTCTGGTATCCCGATTACATGAAGACTCGCCTGATTGATTGGGCTCGTTCACTGGATTGGGATTGGGTAATAAGCAGGCAACGGGTTTTCGGGACGCCCATACCTGTTTGGTACTGCAAGAACTGCAAAGAAGTGATTCTAGCTGACGAAAGCTGGGTTCCGATAGATCCCAAGCTTGAAAACCCAAGAATCAAACAGTGTCCAAAGTGCGACCGATCTGAGTTCGTTCCTGAAAGAGACGTGTTTGACACGTGGATGGACTCTTCAATATCTTGCGCTGTACACGCTGGTTGGCCAGACAGCAAGGATTGGAGAAGACTGTTTCCCGCTGACATGCATCCATCAGGCATTGACATCATTCGAACGTGGGCTTACTATTTGATGGTTAGGCATCTGGCGCTTTTCAACGAAACTCCATACAAGAGCTGCCTAATCAACGGCATGGTTCTAGGCCTTGATGGCAGAAAAATGAGCAAGTCTCTCAAAAACTACGTTGCTGCGCCCGATGTCGTGGACAAGTACGGAGCTGACGCATCCAGGCAATGGGCTGCTGCCGGGGGCGCAACCGGTTCGGACATTCCGTTCCGTTGGCCAGATGTGGAGTATGCCAAGCGTTTCATAACCAAGTTGTGGAATGCTTCAGGCTTCGTGAGCGGTCTGCTGAAAGGCTACAAGCCGAATGAGAAAGCAAAGCACGTTCTTCAGCCTTTGGACAAGTGGATACTGAGCAAGACTGAGAAACTAACTAAGACAGTGACTGAAGCTCTGGATAAGTGTCAATTCAACATTGCAGTGGAGGAGATTAGGAACTTCACTTGGCACGTGTTCTGCGACTGCTACATCGAAGCTGTGAAGGACAGACTGTACAAGCCCGTAGTCCACGGTGAAGAGAAGCAAAGAGCAGCGCAGTGGACGCTTTACACGGTCTTGCACAGGCTTTTGCAGTTGCTGGCGCCGATCATGCCGCATCTAACAGAGGAAATCTATCAGGCGATGTACGCTGAAGGAAAAGGGTTCAAAAGCGTACACCTTTCTCCCTGGCCTATTCCAAACGAGAAATCGGTTGATGAAGAGGCTGAGAAGCAGGGCGAGGCGATTATGGCTGTAATAACAGAGATCAGGAGAGAAAAATCTGGAAAACACATGCCGTTGAACTCGCCGATCAAGAAATTGACAGTTTATGCTGGGAACAAGGAATCTGCAAATATGCTTTTGGAAGGCAAAGAAGACATTGCTGGAACCTGCAAGGTAGAAAGCTTGGAAATACTGTCTAAAGAGGGCGAAGGCAAAGAGATCGCTCCTTACGGCATTCGGTTCGTTGCCAAGTATTGACCCGTGGTTTCGGAAGCGAGTGAAGTGCGAAAGGTTGGCATAATCGGCTGCGGTGCTATTGGCACCTTGATTGCAAAGGCTGTGGACAGATCTATCGTCAAGTGCGACGAACTGATTTTGTATGATTCATTGTCTGAGAGGGCCGGAAAACTCGGCAGAGTCCTACATACGTCAGTCACAATCGCTAGCAGTCTTGATGAAATGATCAGGCTCAAGCCCGCTGTGATTGTGGAAGCTGCATCGCAGCAAGCCGCAAGAGATTACATAGGCAAGATTGTCACTGCAAACATCGACCTGATCGTTATGAGTGTAGGCGCTCTTCTCGAGTTGGACGTGAAGCGTGATAGGATTCATGTACCCTCGGGAGCCATCGGCGGACTAGACGCACTTTCCAGCGCCAAGTTGGCGGGGATCGAAGAGATTATTCTGACCACGAGGAAGAGTCCAAAGATTCTGGAACTGGACAATCGCGAGGAGAAGCTCGTCTATGAGGGGAACGCTGAGGAGGCCGTTAGGCGTTTTCCGAGGGAAATGAATGTAGCTGCCACGTTGGCTTTGACCGTGCCCAGCGAGAAAGTGAAGGTGCGAGTGATTTCTGACCCAAATGTGAGAAGAAACGTGCATGAGGTCAAAGTAAAGTGGACAGGCGGGAACATGTTTATGCGATTCGAGAATGAACCGCATCCGGACAACCCTAAAACGAGTGCGCTTGCAGCTTGGTCAGCGATAAAACTGCTTAAAGACCTGCTTGAAAGGCATGCTTAACCTCAGGGCCTGAGTCCTGTTCCGACGTCTACCCAGAGTTTCTCGCCTATCTTCCTGAAGCCGATTTTTTCGTAGGTTCTTATGGCCGCGTAATTGTCTGATCTGACAAACAGGGCTGCTGCTTCAGCGTTTCTTAAGGCTTCTTCAGTTACGGCTGAAGTAGTCTGTGTGGCATAGCCCCTGTTTCTGTGGTCTGGGTTCGTGTAGACTCCGCCTATCATCCACACTTGCGGTAGCTGTAGGAAAGATCCAGCGTAGGAAACCAGTTCGTCGTCTATGAAGAGGCCGTAAAGCGGCATTCTGCGCATCCAGTCGAAATATCGCTTTGTCGAAGATGGAGTGCGCTCCGTTCTAGTCTCCAATAGCTTGTGCAACTTCTCAGCGTCTTCCTCTGTACGCAGTCTGCATGCGAGTTCTGACATGGATATTCTTGTTTTGCCCTTTTCGACGAGCATCCAGTTTTCAATATAATGCTTCGCATATGGGAATCTCTTCTCTATGGTTGGCAACAGATCTGGTGGTGCGTGCATGACAAACTCGTCGGCTGGGGCGTGCTCGATTAGTTTTTTGGCTGTTTCGTTTTCGCATTCCATTATGACGCTGAGCGTTTCCAGTGCGGTGTAGGTGAGTATGTAGCCTTTGAGTTTTCCGCTTTCGAATGCTGCGTGCATCAATGTGTGTTCTGGGTCATGCTGGATGTCGTAGAAGGCGAAAACATGTTTGATCATATCCGACTTGAGTAAGTTGACCACTTGCTTCTTGTTACGTTCATCAACCGTTTCGATCGTGAATCTTGCCATTCTTTATCCTTTGAGGCTCTTTATCTCTTTCACTAACCTGTCGATTTCCTTTTCCGTGTTGTAGAAATGTGGTGAGACCCTTATTCCGTTGGCTCTAGCTGAAACGACTATTCCCTTCTTTCTCAGCTTTTGAACCACTTTTTCAGGTTCATGGATCTTGAAGTTCACTATTCCTGAACGGTGATGTTTTTCTTCTGGCGTTTGAACTTCCAAGCGAAGTTTCTTCACGTTCTCAATCAAACAGTCTGTTAAGTGGATTATCCTCTTGTGAACATTCTCGATGCCGAAGTCAAGAAGCATCTTCATTGCTGCGTCTGCCGCTGTCAGGCTTAGGTAGCTTGGAGTACCGGCTTGGAAGCGGCTTGCAGTTTTTGCCAGCGGCATTTCGTATATGTCATACATATCTGTCGTTTCGAAGATTTCTTGGTTTACGCTTGCCCATCCGACGAGCGGTGGTTCGAACTTATCGATGAGCTCGTCTTTGACGTACAGGTAGCCTACTCCTGGCGGGCTCAGAAGCCACTTGTAGCAGGAGAGTGCTAAGAAGTCTACGTCGTCTCTTTTCGTGTCCACTGGCATCGTGCCCACTGACTGGATGGCATCCACAATCAGATACGCATCATGTTGATGTGCTATTTCGCTCAGGACTTTCAGGTTGTGGCGAAAACCGTTAGCATACTCAACATGGCTTACGACCACTGCCACAGTCTTATCGTCAACGGCTTTCTCCACGTCGTCAAGCAGGATTTCTCCTTTCACGTTCTTGACGTAGTAGACATTTACGCCAAGTCTTTTGCGAAGCCAAGGGTAGACCGCTGAAGGATACTCAAGGTCTGTCGTGACGATCTTGGAGCCTCGGGGATAATTGAGCATGTTCGCGACTACGTTTAGACCTACAGAAGTATTCTCAACAAATGCTATCTCTGCAGGGTGGGCACCGATGAGCTTGGCGAAGTTTGCCTTTCCGCCGTCGTTCCATTCGGCTGAAGTCGTTCCGAAATTCGAGTCTTCGTCAATGTATTTGTGCATGACGTCTGCAACAGGCTTGGGTAAAGGCGACTGGGCAGCATGATTCAGGAACACTTTGTTCTTGGTTATCGGAAACTGTTCACGAAGCTTGTTAATGTCTTCCATGTGAAATCCATCCGTCATTTGCGCCAATATGCCTAGATAAATGCAGATCAGGTATTAAAATCTCGAGAAGCGAAGCAATCATGGAATCGAAATGAGTATCGTAGAAGAGACGTGCAAATGTTGGTTCCGCGGATCAATAAGGTATGCGAGGTCTTGACCAGGGACTTACGATGAGCGGGTGAGAGAGATGTGAAAGTGAGGGTGAACGGAAAGTTACATAAAGCTTATATTCTGGCTATCCTTCGAGATTGAAACATTCTTATACTCTTGGGAGGAAGTGAGGGTGAGTCTGAATAAAGCCAAAGGTCTAACGCTACTCGGTTGTTTCATGTTCTCGCTTTTCCTGTCCGCCTACTCTGTGCCCCGCGTTGGCATTCTTGAAGGCGGCAGAGACATCCAGATCTACGTCGTAGACGCAGCTGATTCGCCCAACAGCTTCGTTGGAAGCACGAGCGCTGTAAGAACAGGCGTGCAAGCAGCCATCAACGACGCTTCAAACAGAACGAAGGTGAAGCTGGCCGGAGAAAACATCAACCCGCCCATATGGGTGAGCAGTGCTTCGGACCTTGAGTATTACTTGAACAATCCTCCTGAGCGGGCTGTGTTCGTCAATGCGCACGGCGAACCTGTGCCCATGCCTAATGACCGTTTTTCCCCGTACGTGAGTATCGATTCCCCTGTGGACGGGGCGTTTCTTGAGGGTGCGGTGACGGTTGAGGCTACTGTGAAGACTTTGGCGGGCGTAGGGCTTGAAGGGCTTCCTTACCTGCTGTGGGGTTACGCGGGCGATGCCGGAAACCCCATTAGCATGTCTCTTGTTGACCCTGTTAACTGCAGGTATCGTGCTACGATTCAGCCTTACTGGTCAGACAAGTATGAGGTCAGAGTAGTCGCCAAGGCCGCGTGTGGGCTCAGCGTCTGCGCGTACGAGTACTTCAGCTATCGAGGCGTGCCTCATGAGGCTGGAACTGGTAGTGGCGGTGGCGGTATTCACAGGATGCGCTTGTGTCCGTACTTGTACGCGTGGGACGGCGAGGCTTTCGCGGAGGACAACAACATTCTTCTGGGGCTTAACGAATCTCGCTTAGACTATCACAAGGTCGAGAGGGCGCCAGTCCAAGATGCTGACGGCAACTACCTGCTGGGCTTACGCGAAAGCGCTGACAAACGCGACTTTTTCGACCGTGTGCAGCTGTCTGCGGTTGATCATGAACAGGATGTTGGAATAGCGGTTGACTCTAACGGGTCAGTTTCGACGTATAGGAGTCCGCGTTCGCCGTGGTCTGCGATGGCGCACTGTGAACGTTGTGGGCAGGTTGTGTATGAGCTGGGGGTTGTGGATGATTGTGGATTTTATTTTGCTGGTGGTGATTGGGTGGATTTGGATTTTGGCTGTGTGAATGCTTCTTCTGGTGCCAAGTTGGTGTTGCACATGCGTTGTGGAGATGGGGGCGTGGTGGGCGTGCAGAGGTTCGATTCGTCTAGCGGCGTTTGGGAAACTGTGGCTTCTGTGCAGCCTAGGCGGTGTTTGGGCCTGAGCGTGGTTGACGTGAGTGAATGGTTCTCTGGGATCGTGAATGATTGTAGGGTGCGGCTTCTGTTCAACTGCAGTTGCTACGTGGATTACACGGGGTTTGACACTTCTGCAGAAGCTAGCGTGACGTTGCAGCAGGGTGAGCTTGTCTCTGCCTACGATTCCAGTGGCATAAACGCGACTTATGGTGACTTGTTGTTTGAGGATGGGGTGTGTGCTGAGTTGGATCATGGTTATGACATTGATTTGAGATTTCGGTTGCCGGAGCTGAATGGTTCGGGCTTGGAGAGAGACTTTATCTTTGTGGCTGAGGGTTATTACGTGGAGAATGCTGGTCAGGGGCTTGGCGGCATGGGTGCGGGAGGTGGAGCTGGCGGTGTGGGCTGTCCTGTGGACATGAAGGCTAACTGGAGGGGCTGGTTTGACTTGATTGAAAACCGGTGCCGCACGATGGGCTGGATTTGGGCTAACGTTGCGGGGTACAGCTTTCACTATTTCGGCAACAATGGTTACTGGAGCCTGATGGGACAGGGCTATGACCAGCGGAAACAAAATGATACGCGGCAACCACGCAGAGACGGACTCAAAGAATACCTTGACAAGAACGTGGAATGCAACAATTCCGGAGGACCCATTGCCAAGCTGGGATTCGATTATACGGAAAGGAGTGGATTCTGGGACACATATCCTGGGTTGGACTATCACAGAAACGTTGGTGCGTCGCGACCGTTTCTAAAAGGTACTGAGCTTCCTTGGAACATGTTCTTCTATAAGGACCAGGAAGTAGACGCATGGTCCTCAGCTACTATAGCCATGAACAAGACCGTGCTTGGCGACACATGCGATCCCGGAGTCTTTGTTCATAACGGCTTTAGCGAAGACGTGGATATGGATGGTATGCCAAATACGTATGCTGATGACTGGTTCAAAGGCTACGTGGCGACAGCTCTAGCCGTAGAAGAAGCCAGAGCCTTCATAACAGTGCCTACACTTCAGCAAATAGTGTGGACTCAAGGCTTTCCAAAACACACAGCGTGTTTTGGAGCGGCGTTGAGGGCGGCAGACCGAGGCGAGCAGTATGATCCGGTGGCTGGGGATTTCTATAGATATGTCCGTTTGCTGTTAACCACTGGAGCCCACTTCAAAAGGACAGGAGGGTACTATCTTGAAATGTATGGAGCCTACTACCTTTCCGTCGCAGATATAAGCCTTCGTCGCGCTAGCAACGTAAGTTATGTAATTGATGAATACAAGTCTGGTTGTGAGCTTGGCGCAAAACCCTCGATTATGAACGACGTGTTTTGGTATGGCATCTCCGTCACGGCAGGCTTCATTCCGCAAGTCGGGGTATTTCTCGGTCCAGCATTAGACTTGTTGCCTATTCTAGTGGCGTCTTTCCAACCAGCCTCGAAAGTTCTGTCTGGAGAGGAGGCATATGCTAATGGGACGAGGATAAACCCTTGTGAGCAGGGGCTTGACAGGGGCAAGGGAACGATCGGCTTCTTCGTAGAGACGAGATTCTACAAGCATACTGGTGGGGTGAGGACATACACGTTCACTTATGGTATGGCTTCATGGATAGGCTGGATAGGTCTTTGTGATGTTCCATATGTACTATTCATACCGTACACGACGCAATTAAGCTTTGAAGCGAACTGGACCATTTAGGCCAGATGAATAATATGGGAACCAGAAACTTCATCTTAACAACAATAGTAGCATCCTTCTTTGTCTCGCTACTTCTTTTTTCAGCTATCTTCAATGGAACTGGCGCTTTGACAGAAACCAGAAGATCAGCCTTAATTAAGACGTTAAGTCAAGCGCAGATCAAGGATTTGGGAGCTTTCCACAACTTCTTTGGTCCATATTTGGCCGGCTTCTGGACAGAACAGCATTACGTAAATGAAGTAGTCACAGTAGATGCTTTGCTCATTCTTGAAACCCTGAACGCTTCAAGCAGTGTGAATGTGGATCGAGCAACGGATTACATTGCCTGCAAACAATACAGTAGGGATACTGGGGCTGGGGGGTTCGGCGCATACTTTGAAGTTGATGGTTCCTTCCAAGGATGCAACCTTTACAGCACATATGAAGTGGTCAAATGTCTGAAAGTATTTCATTCTTTGGACAAGATCAATCAAACCTTGCTGTTGGATTTCATCACAAAACGATACGATGACACGATTGGAGCTTTTCACGAACTCATAACGGTGGTTGATGGCAAAGAATATGCTCATGGAGGATTCCCGTTGACTTTCCGTAGCTTCATGAGCCGGATTGCTTATGCCCTTCCAAATATCATCACCACTTACGCTGGCGTCTGTGCGCTTAAAGAGCTTGGCAGGCTGGACTTGATTAACATCACTAAGACCTTTGAGTGGGTAATGCATTGTCAAGCTGAGAACGGCATGTTCAAGCCCTATCCAGACGCCAGTTACATGCCGCTGCCCGACTGGTCTCCGCTCAAGACCAATCCTTTTGAAGTTGACCGCTACGGCACAGGCATACCGTACACGTTTGCAGCCGTGACCGCCCTTGAGGCGCTAGGAAGATTAGATGCCGTTTCCGCCGAAGATAAGGAAAGAATGGAAAAATACATAGCGCGCTGCCAAACCGGCAACGGGCCGATCTACGTTCATGAGGACTACGATCGTTGGGGAACCTCGTATACCTACGAGGCTGTGATGATATTGCATGAGCTTGACATGCTGAACGAGAACCAAACAGTCGTCAACAATATTGAAGGATACTTCCAAGAAATCCAAATACTGGTCCTTGATTACTCTGGGCCGATTCCCACTTCTGGATCTACAGAGTATGGACTTCACCACGGTGATGAGACACCGCCTGCTGACTCGTACTATGCCGTAGCTGTATTCAATGCTACCGGCCATCTTAACCTGCTTAACCAGCCAACGCCTCGCACTAATTCGACATGGCTCAACCTCCTCGTCCTCTCCGCCATAGCAACGGTCACAGCAACAGCCATCTTCATAGGAGTTCTGCAAATTCGAAAGTGGCAGCCGGAAAAAGCTGTGGGAACCACTTCTTCTATAGACGACAGGTGAATGGCAGATGATGGAACTTCTCTTGCTCAGCAATGATCTCAGAGTCCTCATAGTGAGCATTGCCACTGTCGTCATTTTGCTCATGATGAGAATGGGGCCTTTTAACAGACAAAAGAGGAGCATTGACCTATTCATTATTGCTTTTCTATTTCCTACAGTGACGGGATTGGTTGGTCTTGTTCGCTCTCTCACTGGCTCATTTTTTAGCGATTTTGGAATATGGACGAGCATTGTTCTGCCTGCGTGGTATGCCATTGAATCAGTTCTTTTCGACGCGTTTCTGATAGCTGGTATGTTGAGAATTGGTTATGGAAAATTGAGAGTCAGCTTGGCTAACTTGCTGGCAGTAGCAGTCTTGGTCGTTTCTGGATTTGCACCTTGGGCATCAGATGCCAATGCGCCGAGGTTTGAAATTCGTCCTCTGTCGTTGAGTTGGTACTCAGACGTGAGAAATTATCCGCTATGGCTTTTCATAGCTTCTGTAACTCTGTACGCCGCCATCTATTTGACGCTCATTCTTTCGATGAGTGCTGAGATACCGCACCCGAAACTCAGGCGTGCTTTGGGCGGATCATGCATGGTGCTCTCCGCAATTCCCACATTCACTTTTGCTGCGGCACTATTATCACGGCAATCTGGAACCGTCGGAGCGACAAGCTGGTGTGGTCTGCCGCTTATATCAACCATAATCATCTTCTACATGACTTTTCTACACCAGCAAAATTCTATAAAGGCTTCACCGGACCCACTGACTGCTCTCCTAGCCCAGAAACCCTGAGAGAAGCGTGTTCAATTGATCGAAAGCTGCTACCGTTCGAAAGGCTGGGTTTAGGCTACTGTTGCCGGGTAAAGCTTTCGGTAGAGCATAATGGTGCAACTGCATGAGAAATCTCAGAAAAGTGGCAGTAGCTTGGATCATCTTGGTAATCATTATGACTGCAGCGCTGGCAGCTGCTTCGTTCGGAGTGTTGAGAGAAACAAGAAGAGATGCCTTAATCGCGGGAATAAAAAGGCTACAGAGTAACGACGGCTCATTTGCCTACGGCTCAGCCGAGGTTTTGCTGACTCTTGATTCATTGCACTCACTGGAAGTCATGGACCTCAACAGTTCCATCCAATACCTTATCAGCTACACAGATTATGAGGAAATGTACCACCCTTCCCTGGTTGTGCAGGCACTGAATGCCACAGATGCATTGGATAGGGCTAACAGAACGATGTTCATCGACCTCGCTTTGAAGGGCTACAATTCCACCAGTGGCGCATTCTTTGAACCCATTCGAATCAATGATGGAGGAACAGAAGAAGCTTACACACATTTCCCTATAGGATTTCGACTTGTTTCGCCACAGTTTGCTTATCGAAATGACAATGTAATCAACACATACCTTGGAATAAACATGCTAGAAAAACTGGGCGTTCTCGATAGAATAAACGCAACCAAGACCGTCGAGTGGGTGTTAAGCTGCGGAACAGCAAGCGGAGGATTTAAACCATTTCCAAATTGCACGTATAGAGGGACAGATTTTGACGTAGACTTGAACTGCAGCGGAATAGCCTTCACTTACTGTGCAGTCGAAACTCTGAGAATGCTCGGTCAAATTGATCGGATCAACAAAACTGAAACAAGAGATTACGTACTTTCATGCTATGATGGAGATTTTTTCTACAATAGACAGCATCCTGCAGGGAGTTTCTATGTCGAAACTGGATGGACTTACAATTGGTGGGCAATGAAGACGTCGGCTGACATAGAAGCTTTGAACCCTAACGGGACTGAAATCCCTAACGTGATCCAAGGGATTCTGGATGATCAATACCTGCATACAAGCGGCTGGCCTATTCCTTATCCCACTCCAGAAACGCCTTATGGACTTCTAGGACGCTTTTATGGTGACACTGCCATAAGTGGAACATACTATTCTGTCATGATATTGTCCGAGGTTGACTTGTCGTTGCTTGATCAACTGACTCCTAGAGCCCTCGCATGCAGGAACAACATTTTCATGATCGCAACCATCGCCCTATTACTACTAGCTGCCGCTCTCTTTATTGTGAGAACCTACGATGAATTCGAAGAACGTGCCAGGAAACTAGCATCAGAGCAGATTGCCGTAGCTGAGGCACAGTCGAACGGAAAAGGAAACGAAGACAACGGACTACCCGAAAGTCAAGGCGCAGATCAGGCGAGTCAGGCTGGACTTATGTGGCCGCTAACAGTGTTTCCACGCAGAACATCGAAGGCCTTTCGAAACGCAATTCCGCAGTCACAGCGTTCAAAGACTAATTCAACCTATATGCAGAGGTTTGAGTTTCTCCGAAGGCAAAGGCTTATACAGTATTTCGGAAATGAAGCGTTATGGCATGACGTTTAGGCCGAAACCGCCAAAACATGCCCAATGCTTCCTCAACAGTCTCTTCAACTCGTCAATCGTCATCTCAACCGTCCTGCGACACTGCTGCGGTTCCTTTGGTGGATCATAAGGATCTTTCACATCTATCTCACTTAGACCAGCAACGCCAGCGGCAAGAGCATACCAGCACGCAGGCAAAACCTTCGGGTTATACCCGCTTCCAATCAACGAAACAATCCTACCACCGCAAATCCTATCCGCGGTTCCCTTGAGAAGCTGAGACAGTCGGAAAAAGCCTCTGACCGTCAAATTCAAGTCGCCTAACGAGTCTGCAAAGTGCGGATCGCTTCCACCGTTTGTTATGATTACTTCAGGCCTGAACTCCTCAGCTAAGGGAACAAAAACCTCGTTCAAAACGTAAAGATAGGTCTCATCACCCGTCCCGGCAGGCAACGGCACGTTCACATTGTAGCCTTCTCCCTCTCCTTCGCCGATCTGCCAAACAAAACCCGTTCCAGGGTAAAGCGTACGTGGATCCTGATGCAAAGAAATGAAAAGCACAGAAGGATCACGATAATAAATGTCACTTGTCCCATTGCCAGCGTGCAGGTCGTGATCCAAGACCAGAAAACGTTTAACACAATGCTTGGCTCTCAGATACTCAATCAAAACGGCAATGTCATTGAAAAGACAGAATCCGCCACCGTAGTCTCTTCCTGCATGATGATAACCTCCGCCCAAGGAAACCGCACGTGCTGCCTTTCCGCTTAGAACAGCGTTTCCGCATTCAATTGCACCTCCAGCTATAAGCAAGGCAGCTTCAAGGATTCTCTCAGACACTGGCGTCTCAATATCGTAAGGCCGTTTTTCCTCAGCCAAACGAAATATCAGGTCAACATAACTTGCATCATGAACTCTTAGCAAGTCTTCCTTAGAGGCTGGATGCGGAGAAACAAGTGTGACATCGGCACGACTGAATAGGGATTGGCTTTCAAAGAATCTCATCGCGTTTTCAAACCTGTCTCCTCTGAACGGGTGACCTTCGCCCAAGTCGTATTGCTTATACTTCTCATGGAAAGTAATGAACGTCTTCTCTGGCAACTGGAAACGCTCTCTAATTAGAATCATGAAAGCAAGTATCAGTATAAACCCTGCGTCGTGTCCTCTGGGAATGGTAGAAGAAAAAGGGAAGGAGATATTCTGCTATGCTTCTTGTTTTTCCTCGGCTTGCTTAGGTTCAGAAGACTCTGACTTGTCGGTAGCCTGCAATGTTTCTTGCGGCTTTTCTTTTTGAGATGATGAATCCTCAGTTTTTTCGACTTGCACGAATTCCACGACGGGCTTAGGGCTTTTTTCCTGTACGGATACCACAACCGGCTCTGATGACGGCTGTTCCAGCAGCGTGATGTTTCCTTTCAAAACTTGATCTGAGGCTTCTTTGATTGTTTCCAGTTCCTGCCTCGCGGTTTCAAGCCCCATCGACAGCACATCGATCTCGCGTTGATAAGTCTGCTCATCCACTTCACCGGTCACGTGCTGAAGTTCGAAGTTCGCAAGCAGAATCTCCAACGTTTTCACTTGGTCTGCAAGTTCTCCCATTCTCGAATCCATCTTTTCCTGAAGCATCCGTTGCTGTTTTTCAATCTCCGCCGTAGCCTCGTCTATTTCTGTGTCGAACAAGTCATGTGTGGGCTGAGAAATTCTGCCATCCGCCAGCAAATTGTCTAAAGCTTTCTTCTTCTTTGACACCGTCTCGTGTTCTTCACTTAACCTTCTGAAAGACTGTCTCCACGAAATCAAATCCTGCACCATTCACCTGTCTTCAATGAAAGAAGAAAATAACATTTGTTAACATGCAGATATATCCCACCATATTAGACCCTTCAAACATGCTCATTCGACTGGAAGAACAAGCTTTAAAAATGGTGCAGCCTGAGGGCTATCTATAGCACTAAATGAAGCAACTTATTCGGACGTTCTCGCCGAACTTTCAGCAATTACAATGCCTCCCTTCAATGCATTCCGCCTCTGCATGTTTAAACTTTTGGCCTCCGCTCTCTACATCCAAATCGGAGTTAGAACGAAGTCCAAATACATATATATGACCAGAAATATAAAAATGCGAATAAATATGACTACACTAGCTGTAACCCTTGGCGGTGGAAAAGTTGGAAGGAAAAGTTTTGAAAAAGATGCATGAGAGACTGATCAAGAACTTCATGGACATAATAGTTCTTGCCGAACTGAGAAGCGGACCGGTAAGCGGCTATGACGTGATCTCTCTAATCCACATCAGGTTCCACATTCTGGTAAGTTCAGGCACTGTTTATTCACTACTTTACTCTCTTGAAAGAAACGGTCTCGTTGAAGGAACGTGGAACGAACGAAAAAGAGTCTACAAGCTCACAGACAAAGGCGCAAAAACCATAGAAGCAATAATGGGCGCAAACGACCAACTCAAGAACTTCTTGGCCAACCTTCTAAAAGTCCAAGCCCCTTCATAATTCTTTCACGCAGCCCCGCGTCATAGAAATGCTAAAATGCTCCCTCAGAACTTCTAAGAGCGAATGACAAGATCCCAAAGGGCCCGTAGCTCAGTCAGGATCAGAGCACCGGACTTTTAGGCGTCGAGCATCGAGCGTCGCATGGACATCCGGTGGTCCCGGGTTCAATTCCCGGCGGGCCCGCCAAAAGGCTCGTGCATAATCCAGCTGCCTCAGCTTGATGTTTCGGCAGAATCTTGTCGGGTTGTTGGAAAAAAAGATGATGGAAGCCTTCTCCTTCTCCGCTTCGGCTAAACTGAATATACGTTGAATCTTCATAAAACGTTTGCTACCTTTCGTGGCATATATCACCTTTCAAAATATGCTTGATTCCAATCTCATTTTGTCGGCGGAAATCTTGCTTTTAATCTCGCAAGAGAAGATTATTCTGACGAGAAATGTTTGAAAACATGGCTTCAGAAGCAGTTCAGGTGCTTACGATACTATTCTGGTTCACACTGGCCGTAATAGTGATCAGTGGGGCTCTCTGGGTCAAATCCGTAAAGAAATCGAAATAACAAAATCCAGCTTTTCAGACTGCTAGGCCTGCTATTCGGTCCTGTGGCACGCCACGAAGTGGTCGGGTTTAATCTCGACTAAGTCTGGTTCCACGTTCTTACATCCGTCTTCTCCGTAGGGGCATCTTGAGCGGAAGCGGCATCCTGGGGGTATGTTGATTGCTGAGGGCACTTCGCCTTTGAGTTCTGTTGCTTTTCGTCTTCGCTCTGGGTTCGGCACGGGTATAGCTGATAACAGGGCTTGAGTGTATGGGTGTATCGGGTTTGAGAAGATTTCGTCCTTTTCTCCCATTTCAGCGATTCGTCCAAGGTACATTATGGCGATTCTGTCAGAAATGTATTTGGCGATCGCCAAGTCATGCGTTATGAAGAGGTACGTAAGTCCCAAGACTTTTTGCAGATGCAGCATCAAGTCGATTATTGTCATTCTGAGCGAAACGTCGATCATAGACACTGGTTCGTCTGCGACGATGAATTCTGGCTCGAGAATGATCGACCTCGCCATAGCGATGCGCTGTCTCTGCCCTCCGCTAATCTGATGTGGGTACAGATCAATGAACTGCTCAGGCGGTGTAAGCCCGACTCTTTCAAGTATGTCCAAGACTTTTTTTCTTTCTTCTTCGCCCTTGGCCAAGCCGTGGATCTCAAGCGGGTGTCCTACGGCACGGCCGATCTTCATTCTCGGATTGAGTGAAGCATAGGGATCCTGAAAGATCATTTGAATCTTCCTTCTAAGAACTCTGAGATCTTCTGTGCCTAGTGACGTAGTCTCAACATTGTTGAAGAACACTTTTCCCGACGTAGGGGGGATCAGTCTGACGATAAGTCTGCCCGTTGTTGATTTTCCGCAGCCGCTTTCGCCTGCCAAAGTAAAGACTTCCCCCCTGCGAACAGAGAAACTCACGTTGTCGACGGCCTTGACGAAGCTTCTGGAGCGGGTCAGCAGTTTTTCTAGGAAGCTCTTCTCGACTGGAAAATACTTCACCAATTGCTCAACCCGAAGAATTTCGCCTTGGCTCACTTTGTTTTCCCTCCTTCGTACAGGTAACATCGCACGTAATGGTTTGCGCCAGTCTCGAATAATGGTGGTTCCTTTATACGGCATTTCTCCATGACGTAGGGGCAACGTGGCCAAAATCTGCAGCCGTTCGGAGGATTGAGCAGATCCGGTGGAGACCCTTCTATGGCTTCAAGTTTCTGGTCGGTCAATTCAATGTTGGGAATTGACTTCAGAAGTCCTTGAGTGTAAGGGTGTTGTGGATTTGTGTACAGGTCTGTGCTTCGTGCATATTCCGCGACTCTCCCAGCATACATCACGATGAGTTTGTCGCTTCTTTCCATTACGATGCTCAGGTCGTGCGTTATCAATATGAGAGCCATTCCATAGGCGTCCCGTAACGCATTCAGAAGGTCTAGAATCTTTGCTTGTACAATTACGTCCAAAGCTGTTGTCGGTTCGTCTGCGATCACTATGCTTGGATTCAGAGCTAGGGCCAAAGCGATCATTACGCGTTGTCTCATTCCGCCGCTGAGTTGGTGGGGATAGTCGTTTATGCGTTCAGGTTGGATTCCCACGTCGTTAAGCAGCTTCTTGGCACGCTCAAAAGCTTCTTTTTGGCTGATTTTCGGTTCATGCACTCTTATCAGTTCCACGAAGTGTGTCCCGATTTTCTTGACGGGGTTTAAAGAAGTCATCGGATCCTGAAACACAAAAGAGATTCTTCTTCCTCTGAGGTCTCTTATCTCCTCATTCTTGAATTTCAAGATGTTTTGGCCTTCGAGGAATATGTTTCCCTTGACTATTTTGCCGGGATAAGGGACAAGACGAATCAGAGACAAGCCTAGCGTGGACTTTCCAGAGCCTGATTCGCCGACTACTCCTAGGGTCTCAGATTTTTCCAGTGAGAAAGAGAGGTCTTCGACCGCTCGTATCTTTCCTCTTCTTGCCCAATACTCAACAGTGAGCCCATCTACCGTCAGCAGATGCGTCGGCGCCTTGTCTTTCTTGCTCATTGTTCAAGCCTCGGGTTCAAGAGTTCGCTAAGTCCTTCTCCTATCAAAGTGAATCCTAAAGCCAAAAGAATAATCATAATCCCAGGGAACGTTATTACCCACCACGATCCACTTGCCAGAAGCCTGCGTCCATTTGTCAGATCATACCCCCAATCTGGGATGTCCACTGGGACTCCTAAGCCTATGAACGTTAGACCTGCTGCTGTCAATATGGCATCTGCGAAGTTCACCGTTGCGACTACAACAATTGACGGGACAACATTTGGCAAAATGTATCGAGACAAGATCGTGCGGTTTCTTGCTCCTGCCGCGCTTGCCGCTTCCACGTACGACATTTCTTTTATGCTTAGCACTTGGCTTCGGATTACTCTGAAGTATGAGGGAACGTAGACTACGGCGATGGAAAGAGCCATGTTTACTACGCCTGTTCCGAGCATTGCGGCAATCGCTATGGCTAGCACTAATCCTGGGAACGCGTAGACGCTGTCCATTATCAAGCAGAAGCCCTTGTCAATTAATCCTCCTGCGTAGGACGAAAACAAGCCAAGAGGCACGCCTATTATCAGGCAGACAATGACTGACAGAAAGGACACTTGGAGCATTATGCTTCCTCCTGAGATGATTCTGCTGAGCATGTCTTGGCCTAGATCATTTGTTCCAAGGGGAAATTGAGCATTTGGAGGTTGAAGTGGTATGCCCACGTTTATCGTAGATGGGTTGTGTGGTGAGATCCATGGAGACAGCGCCGTCATCACTACGACACCTGTAACTAGGACGGCGCCTAGTATTATGAGCCATCCTGCTAGTCCCCTTGTGGCTAGAGAGCGTATGCTTGGAAAAACTGTCGAAAGCATGCCTTTTTTGACGTCGGGCTTCTGCATTTTCGGGTATCCTCCTAGAGCCTTATTCTTGGATCGAGATATGCATAAAGCAGGTCGACTACTAGGCTTACAATAGATACGAAAACACCGAAAACGACGATTGCTCCTTGAATGGCCGTGTAGTCTCGAAAGTTTATACGGTCGACTAAATATCTTCCTAGACCTGGCCACGAGAATGTGGTTTCAGTTAGGACAGCTCCGCCTAAGAGCGCGGCGAACTGAAGTCCCATCATCGTGAGTATGGGGAGGAAAGCATTTCTCAAGGCATAGCCGTATGTCACTGTGCTCTCTTGTAGTCCTCTTGCTCTGGCCGCAGTCACGAAGTCAAGCCGCAAAGTTTCAAACATGTTACTCCTAGTTAATCTAAGGAAAACGCCGGAGAGAACTAGCCCAAGCGTTAAGGAGGGAAGAAGCATGTATCTCGAGGCTTGAACGAATTTGACTAGGTTCGCTTCGAGAATGCTGTCTGCCGTGTACATGCCAGTTGCGATGCGCAGTTCCCCAATAGACATGTAATGCCATCCTGCAAAGGCCCAGAGAATCCACACGAAGAGAAAAGCTACCACAAAAGCAAAGACGATTTTTCGCGTAAACTTCCTGTGTCTTGCTTTTGTTATGCCAAGGCATGTGGCAAGGGTTAACAGACCTGGAATGGAAGACAACAGGAAGTGGACAGCGAATCCCCAAGGCGGCTGTGAGAGACGGATGACTAGTCCAACTGGTTCCATGGTTGGGTAGGTTCTCCCTCCGACTGGAAGCCAGTGCAACTGCACAGCAAAAACCATCTGGAGAATCATGCCCAGAAAGAAAACGGGAATTGCATAGGTGACTATTCCGAAGACTCTTATTATGTGATCTTGGGGCTTGTTGTATGCTTTTGAAGCTTCCACTCCTGAGATGATGCCGATGAAAACGGCTATTATCATCGCGAAGATTGCCAGCTCCAAAGTTGCAGGGAAAGCTGAGAAGATCTGTTCAGCCACAGGTGAATAGTCCTGCATTGACTTGCCGAGGTCTCCTTTGAACAGCCCAACTACGTAATCAAAATACTGAGCCCATATTGGCTTGTCAAGTCCTAGCCTGCGTCGCATTTCTTCCATTGCTTGGGGGTTTTCCACTTTTTCGAAATGGAGAAGCACGGGGTCGCCTGGCAGGACTCGTATGATGGCGAAAACCATCGTCAAAAGTATGAATATCATGGGAATAGTGAGCAATATTCTGGAAATCACGTAGGAACGTAAAGTCATTTAGTTCACGTACCTTTGCCTAAGTGTTTTGAATGACAAAAAGAAAAGGGATTAGGGTTTTATAGGTTACTCTGTGGCATAAAGTAGCCAGTGTCGCCAAGACTGTGTTATGTCAAGATAGATTCCTTGGACGTTCGTGTTTGAAACTGCGTAGGCTGCGCCTTGATATAACGGAACCATCGGGCAATCTGTAACCATGAGGTCCTGTATCTGCCCGTAAAGGTCGTTGCGGGTAGTTGACGTTGTGTTTCCTCGAGCCCATGCAATGAGTTGGTCCATGTCAGTGTTGTTGTAGTTGTGATGTAACCATGATCCGCCTGAAGAATCCAAGAATGGCTGAATGTAGTCGTCAGGGTCAATGTAATCAGGATACCATCCATAGATGTATGCTTCCATGATCTCTTGGTCTCTCGCCTGTTTGTAGCTTGCCCAATCGCGGCTTTCAAGCGAAACACTGATCACTCCGCTGGCTTCAAGAGAGGATTTGAGCACTTGCGCCTGTTGCGGGCTTTGCGGATAGTGTCCTGAGGTTTCATACCACAACTTGAAACTGAGCTTGTTCGTTTCGTTGTAACCCGATAAGTTGAGCAGTTGTCTGGTCAGCGTGTAGTTTGGATCGCCGAGAACTACAAAAGCGTCATCGTACCCAAACATTCCTATGGGTATCATGCTGTAAAGTTTCTGAGCTTGACCTTGAAACACGGTCTGTACAATTGTCGTTCGGTTTATTGCTGCGCCAACGGCTCTTCTGATGCTGGTCACGTCGAATGGAGCATATTTTTCCTGAAAAACTAGATATTGAATAAATGCCCCTGTGCCCTCCCAAACGTGCAGATTAGCATTTGTCTTCATCGTGTTGACGTCCGTTGTGGCAAGTTGCCTAAAGGCGATGTCAACATCTCCAGTGGTCATGGCCAACGCTAATCCTGTGGAGTCTGCATAGAATGTTATTATGATGTTCTTAGTCTTCGGGTATCCTCCTGGCGCGTTCCAGTAGTTGGGGTTAGCTTCAAGTCTGATAGCGGAGTCTTTTCCAGCCGTTCTCGTCCAGTTTGCAAGTTTGTATGGGCCTAGGCCCATCGGATGGTTTTGTCTGACAGTTCTGCTAGAGTTGTATTCGACGATGGCGGTCTCTGGTGCATATGTTGGGTCAACGATGTAGGATGCTTGACAAGCCATGAGCGATAGAAAAGCAGCGAAAGGAATCTTCAGATAGAATTTCACAACGTACTTGTCCGCAACTGTCACGTTTTCGATGATGCCGTTGTATCCGATACCTACGAAGGCACCGTCTTCGTCGGCTATGCCTATTCCTCTGTCAAACGTGTACTTAACGTGGGTTGCGTTGAACTCGGTTCCGTCGTCATACTTGACGCCTTGTCTCAGGTTGAATGTCCATATTTTTCCATCGGTTGACGTTTCCCAAGAAGTCGCTAATGAGCTAACTATGTCGCTAGATGCGCCAGTTGCTCCTGCCTTGTATTCTACGAGTCCACAGCCCAGGGATTGGATTATTTCCCATCCGAAGAAGTCGTAGGCTGCTGCTGGGTCGAGGCATCTTTCTACTGAGTCTGTTGTTCCCATAATCAGCGTTTCCTTAAGCTTGGGTCCTGCTGGCATCATCAGAACGTAAGCGGCTACTCCTGCAATGATGATTATGATGATGACGATGCCTATGATGAGCATTTTTCCTATTGCCTTAATGTCTTTCAACTTTTTCACCGTGGTTATAGGGATTGTCATACTCTGGATATAAAATTTTAGCTTAGGGGGCATCTGCGGGTCAGATGTGAGAGGATTTTAGCATGCGTGGCATTCAAGAGCGAGAAACTTACTAAGAGGGCAAATAGCAAGGCGGTTGGAAATGCTGAAGCTGAATCAGAAACACATAAATCCGTAGGTTTGTCTTAGGATTTTCGGTCGGGCGGTAGCTCAGCCTGGTAGAGCTTCCGAGTCAGCGTAGGCTAAAAGGCTAGTAGCTGACGGAGACGCTGTAGACGTCCGCCCACGGTGGGTGTCACTTCAGCCTATCAGGCGTACAAGCAGAAACCGGAGTGTCGCAGGCCCAAATCCTGCCCGCCCGACCAAGCCTCTTTCGACAACAAAAGGCAGAAATAAGGCTATTTTTAGCAAACAACAAGATTTTCGCCTTTCCTTGTTTTCGAATTTTGTAACGAAGATTGGGCTTCACTTCGAGGTTTAAGACTTTCACGTGCCGCTTAAGGAATAATGCCTGTGCATACGTTAGGATAGATTCAGACTCTCGGCTCAAATACCTTCATTTACTATCATTTTACGAGCAAACGCTCGTAAAATCGCAATAGAAATAACTAGATTTCACTCACATCTTCGCTAATGGACGAGTGCTCAGGCTTTTGATCAATCAGTGTTTTCCAAATGTCAGATACTCAGTCTCCTGTGTATTCTGGAATTATGCCTTTTATGGTTCGTTCTTCTTCTCTGAGTTCACGTTCTAACTCCTTCCAGAACCCTCGTGCCTTTTTCAGTCCTTTGCTTCCCATAGCCCTTCCTGTCTTCGTGTAGAAATCTCGTCTTGGTCCTTTTTTCCCACTTGGAATTTCCATCATAGCCTTCACGCCCATGTTTTCCTCTCTCATGAAGTAGTCGAATACTCTTGCCACCCCAAGATAGCCTACAGAACAGGAAAGGACGTCCACATCGTAAACCGCTTTCGCCTCAAGAGTTTTCGGCTCATCTGTACCCCGAGGACCATGGGCATGTATGCAATGAGCTATCTTGTCGATCTCTTTGCTCTTAAATCCAGCTTTCTTCAGATACTCCTGAGCCTTCAATGCACCAACTTCATGATGGTCGCCTAAGTTTGGATACAATCTGCCTATGTCGTGAAGTAGTACGCTCGCTAGAACAACCTTCATATTACCTTTCTCAGCCTCGCCTATCATGACTGCTCTTGCGAGATCCCGAAGTATGTGATGCCAATTATGGTGAATTGGTCCTTTTGTCGTGAAATCTTGCTTGACCAACTCACACAGAGCTTTCAGCTCGTCGTAATGCAACAAGTAATCGTCGAGTCTCATTTTCTCACGGTTCTTATCTATTACCTAGGATGCACTAAAGAGTTTTGTCAAGGTTTATATGGTGGCTTGGAATAGCTTCGAGCTCCCGTCCAGCATGTCCATGAAGATGCGAAGAATTTAAACGCACGTGTAAAGCTATCCCGTCCGACCAAGCTCCTTTCACCAAAATAAGGCAGTCTATGGGTTATTTCAAGCAAATGGCTACACTATGGCCTTTTTTGGTTTTCGAGATTGCCGAGAGGGAGATGCCAAACCGTGATCGTAATACGACATGGATGCAAACATCATCCTCCCTGGCCATATCCACAGTCTCGCATACTGCGTGCGCGCGCTAGAGCAAGCTTTGAATAAGCAGGTTCAGTATTACTTGGTAGGTGCTGATGTAGAGGGACAAGGGACGCCGACGAGAACTACTTTGCCCTGCGGATGCATATACGAAGACGCTGGTTTCATGCTAATCCGCGCTAATGAATGTGAATATCATAAGCGAATGCGAACGAGGAAGCGGCCCTATCGTCCGAAAGCCGAATGCGTAAGGCCGTAGTCGATTTTCACGATTTCCCCAAGTCTCTCATGTTCGTCTCGTCTCATCAAACAAAAAGATGTGAGTGTGCGTTAAGTCTTATATGATTTCACGCGTGACTGTGCTTGCAAAGGTGGGCTTCGCAGAATGGCGGTGAAGACTATTGTTTGAAGGTTCTGATAGGGTCCGTTTGATTAAGCCTTCGTCTATTCGAAAGATGCTTGATCTTTCGGCGGGAATGAAGAATGTTATTCACATGGAGCAGGGTGAGCCTGATTTCACGACGCCTGAGCATATTCTGAAGGCAGCTATAGAAGCGATTCAGAAAGGCTTCACCCATTACACTGCGATGGACGGTACTCTTGAACTGCGCGAAGCCATAGCTGAAAAACTTGAGAAGGACAATGGCATAGCTGCTGATCCGAAGACTGAGATTACAGTTACCTCTGGTTCTCAGGAAGCCATGCTGATCGCTGCTTTAGGGTTTCTGAATCGCGGTGACGAAGCCTTGATTCTTGATCCGTACTATCCTGCATGTTTTGAAGATACCCTAATAGCGGAAGCGAAGCCTGTTGCAGTTCCGCTTGATGAGAGAAGAAACTACGGAATAGACATGGAGGAGCTGGAGAAGAAGATAACAAAAAGAACTAAACTGATTTGGATGTGCAACCCTTCCAATCCGACGGGACACGTTTTCTCGAAGCAAGACCTCGAAGTCATAGCTGAGGTAGCACGGAAGCACGATCTGATAGTTTTCTCAGATGAGATTTATGAGAAAATAGTGTATGATGACGCAAGGCACATCAGCATAGGCTCTATGCCTGGAATGGAAGAAAGAACCATCACAGGAAATGGCTTCTCAAAAGCCTACGCAATGACTGGATGGAGAATTGGCTACATATCCGCTGGAAAGAAGCTCTCCACGATCCTGCGGAAGCTTCATTACTATGCAGTTCTATGCCCAAACGCAATATCACAGAAGGCAGCTTTTGCAGCGTTGACAGGTCCACAAGACTGCGTCAAACAAATGATAGCAGAATTTAGCAGAAGAAGAGAACTTATGCTTCATGAACTTCAAAGGATCAAGTCCTTATATTTTACCGTGCCGAAAGGCGCGTTCTATGTTTTCCCAGACTTCTCAAGTTCCGAAAAATCCGATGACGCACTTGCAGAGTATTTGCTACGAAAAGCTGGAGTCGTGACCGCCCCAGGCTCAGGCTTCGGAAAAACTGGTGAGGGGCACCTTAGAATATCATACTCTATCTCATATGAACTCGTCAAAGAGGGAATGGAGCGGCTCAAGAGGTGTCTAGACGAAAAGATCTAGACAACGTCGCGGTTATGTTAGGATTGTCGCTTTGTCACTGTTAGCGTGCCATTTTCGGCATCTACCTTGACGAAGTCGCCAGTGTGAATAGCTTCAAGTGGGTCCTTTTCCAATCTGTCTACTAGAGGAACTTTCGCGATAAACGCGCTGACCACAAGAACTGTTTCCACATCTTTGACTATCAACGCCTTGGGAGCGAGATTGTGTTGGGCGAGCTTGAACAATCCGTCTATCTGAACCACCGAGCTGGCTTTTCCAGACGGAAACACAAGAACCTTGCCCGCAACATTCCTTCCAGCCAACTCATGATCTTTCTCTCTTACAATGCCCGTCTTGGGATCTGTGAGATAGAAGCAAATAGGCTCATGAGAAACCAAGGCTTCACCTTCACCATAACCGCCTATAATCTTGTGACATTTCATCACGATTTCAGAACTCTTCATTCTCATTTCCCCGTGATGGCTGCTTCAACACAGTCTCTCAGCCTTTCTACTCTAGCTTCTTTGAACCTTCGATAGTAAGCGCATTTAGGCGAATCCGTCATGCCCACCTTGTCTTTGTACGCAATCCAGCAGGGCTCGTCAATACACGTGTCCACCACCACATGTCCACCCGCTTTCTCTATGATATCAACATAACCGTCTCGCTCAGCCAATAGTTTGCCCGTTGCAGATGTGCAGATCCAGAACGACAAATCCTTATACAGTTTTTTACCCTTCAAGAGCCCAGCGACCTCTTCCAACTGCTTCAGCGTATAATGCGGACACCCAAGCATAACAAAGTCTATCTTGCCGCTTGTTGTCTGAAGCTCATCATACGCTCGTTTCAGGTCTCTGTCCGTCACGGTGATTTTGTCTTCTGGAACGTCGCCCTGAAAGGCCTCTTCAACGGTCGAAGCCTCAACCGTCCACCCAGGCACGTAAAACATGGAAATCGCGCCAGACACGTTTGACATAGCGCAGAAGTTAATGAACTCCTCTGTACTCGGCTGCCTCTTGATGCCAGTAAAGACAGGGATTCCATAGCCAATCTGCTTGCCAACATAATAACCTAGAAGCGTATAATCGAACTCATCCCTGAGCGTAGCGTCAACCTTGACAAGGTGCGTACCTTTCCGATTCTCCTTGATATGCAGCCCATACAGAGGCGTTTTTCCGATGACTCCAGCAGCCAGCGCACTCTGAGCCGCTTCACGGTTGGTGTTTGCACCAATAACCGAATTCACGTAAGGCGTGGCGCTTGACTCGGAAAAAGCCACAGTCTCACCAAACAGCGGAATATTCTCAGCCAGATATGGCACACAACTCCAACTCAGAATGGCGCCCACACGCTTGTAAGCTTTCATGACTCTTCGAGCCACATCAGCCTGATCCTCTGGGATTCCCTCAAACGTCTTGTGAAAGTATGGAATGTCATATACCGGATTCGTGCTCGTAGGCACCGTACAACGGGCACCGCCGTTAGCTAGAAGCTCAACAAAGTACAAATCTCCTTCTTGACCGCTGGCAGCAGCATGAGCGCGGCTAATGGGAATCATCTTTTCAGCATCGTACGCGTCTCCGATGGCAACGAGCAGTTCAAGAGCTTTCTGTGGTCCTTCTCCAAGCTCGCCAGCAAGCATTCGTTCTTCATCCCTGGTCAAGTGCATCTCAATTCACTCTCTAGCAAGCATTTTGCTTATGCCCATCTAAGAACTTTACAACATTATCGATGCAGATGTCGGTGCATCTCTTTGCAGCTTCAACCGTATGGAAACCAATGTGAGGAGAAAGCACCGTATTGTCAAGCTTGAATAATGGATTGTCTTTGGCCGGAGGCTCCTGACAAAACACGTCCAAACCAGCAAAGAAGATCTTGCCTGATTTCAACGCAGCGACCAAAGCCTTCTCGTCTACCACTTTCCCTTGAGACGTGTTGATTATAGCCGCACCGTTTTTCATGGCTTCGATTTCCTTCTTTCCCAAAAGCCCCTCCGTTTCAGAAGTCAATGTAACGTGCAGGGTTATGAAGTCGCTTTGTTTCAACAATGTGTAGAGATCAACGTATTTTATTCCGATTTCTTCTGCTCTTTTCAGGTTTGGGTACTTGTCGTAGCCCAGAATCTGCATTTTGAAAGCTTTGGCTATTTCTGCGACTCGGCAGCCGATTGCGCCGGTGCCGATTATGCCCAACGTTTTTCCAGCCAGTTCTCGTCCTCCAAATGGTCTCCAGTCAAAATTACCTCTTCTGACATGCTTGTCAGCCAGTGGCAGTTTTCTGACCGCTGCCAGCAACAATGTGAAGGCGTGCTCAGCAACAGATTCCGTGGAATAGGCTGGTACATGGGTGACTACAATACCTCTCTTCTTCGTTGCCTCAAGATCGGCGTAGTGACAAGTGGTAGCCCATATTGAAACCATCCTGAGCTTTTCGGCCGAATAAATAACGTTCTCGGTTAGGTCGCTCCAGCCAACTATAACGATGTCGGCTTCCTTTATTCTTTCTTTCAATTCCTCTGGTGTCTTCGCTGGTGCTTCAAAAACCTGTAAATCACCGAGTGATCGTAGTTTCCTGATATGCTCTTCTTCTAAGTAGACGTGATCGACTACGACAATCTTCATTTTTCATCATTTTCATGGAATGTTGGTAGTTACTTAAGTCTTGTGAAGGGAATTCAATCTTCTAAATAGGTAAGAAATTGGGGAGGGTTAGCGGGCTCTTGATCTCACTCTTGGCTCGATGAGCGTCCAGAGCCACTCTACGAATTCCTGCAGGTTCTTTGTTTGTATGTAGATGTCTCCTGGACCAGTAATCTGGGTGACTAGGCCTTCTCCGCCGAGTATGGTTTCTTTCAATCCGCCGAACTTTGTGACTTTGTAGTTGCAGGTGTCGCTGAATCCTACGAGGTGGAAGTTGTCAACAATCATCGTCTGTCCCGGTTTCAAGGTGTGTTTGTCTATGGCTCCGAAAGTGTTGATGAACAGGGTTCCGTTTCCAGTCACTTTTATCATGAACAGTCCTTGTCCGAATAGCCCTTTTGTGAAGCCTTCCCACTTGATGTCTAGGTCGACGTTTTGGGTTGAGGCTATGTAGGCGGATTTCTGTATTATGTAACCTTGGCCAGGCTTGACTTCGAGCATTTCTATGTCTCCTACTGGGGCGGCGACGAGTGCCACTTCTCCAGGTCCGTTCAAGGCAGTGTAGTCATTCACCCAGAAGGATTGACCGCCGATGATGGCAAGTCCCAAGCTGCCCAGGATGCCTTTTTCTCTTTTTCTGGTGCGAGGCTCTATCGCTGGATCCATGTAAGTCATTGCGCCGGCTTCGCCCGTGATCGTCTCGCCTTTGTCCAAGCTGACTACAAGCATTGAATAGGAGGGCTTGTATTTTATCTCATACTTCATTCTCAGTTTCCTCTTTGTCTACTTGTATAGTGAAAAACCGTTA
>Ga0315280_10001912_pt1 | contig 34731 bp, 23 predicted proteins | sample YL17G06_40_MG_FD_203697 | JGI IMG/M metagenome (GOLD analysis project Ga0315280, IMG submission 203697) | Sediment microbial communities from Yellowstone Lake, YNP, Wyoming, USA - YL17G06_40 | ecosystem: Environmental > Aquatic > Freshwater > Lake > Sediment | place: USA: Wyoming | collected...
TAACTCATGGAAGACCTGTGATTGATTTGGCTTATAAACCCAACGCCGGCGAGGTGATCGATCGGCTGCGCCTCTGGCACGCCCGCCAGGCGATGGATCGAATCCTGGCCACGTTCAGCATCCCCTCGGCCGCGTTGGACGAGTTCGGGGGCAAATACGCGCATGGGTTCTGCGAGTATCCCGACCCGAGCGAGAGGATCGCATTCTGGGACAAGCTCCTCCGCGAGCGGGCCTCGCTGGAGGACGACTCGATCCCCTCCGCCTACTTGAGCGAAATGGACCAGGGGCTCTATGGCGGGCTCTTAGGGGGCAAGGTCCAGTTCATGGCCCATCCGGAAAACGGCTGGATCTCCTCGATGGTTGCCCCGCTGCTTGGGGACTGGTCGCAGTTCGACGCCCTCCGCTTCGACCGCTCCCGTCCCTGGTTCGAGCAGTACCTGCGGCAGCTCAAGGTCTTCGCCGCGGGGGCCGCCGGCAATTTCGGCATCAGCCATTTCATCTTGATCGACGGGCTCAACTTCGTCTTCGAGCTGCTCGGGGCCACGCAAACCTACCTGAGCCTCAGCGAGCGGCCGGAGATGGTCCGCCGGGCGATTGACTTCGCCTTCGAGCTGAACGCGGCGGTCCACGAGGCGTTCTTCGAGCACGTCGGGCCCCTGCGCGGCGGCACCGCCAGCAACATGGTCCAGTGGGTCCCCGGGCGGATCATCTCGGAGAGCGTCGATCCGTTCCACATGACCTCGGTCGCGTATTTTGAGACCTGGGGGCGGGAGCCGGTCGAGCGGATCTTCGCCCGCTTCGACGGCGGCGTCTTGCACATCCACGGCAATGGGCGCCACCTGCTGGAGGCCGTCTCAAGCCTCAAAGGCCTCAAAGCGATCTTCCTCGGCGACGACAGGGGGTTTCCAATGGCGTTCGAGGTCCTTCCGCAACTGCGGGCCCGCACCCGCGATGTGCCGCTGGTCGTCCAGGTGGATTTCGGTCCGTTCGCCGACGCCCTCAAGGCGCATGGGCTTTGCGGCGGCGTCTTGTACAAGGTCTCCGGCGCCCCGGATGCGGACATGGCCAACCGGCTCATGGGCGAAGTCCGGCGGTATCGCGTTTAAGGAGGTTCGATGATGTGCCGACAACGGATCCGGCGGAGGAGTGTCCTTGGGATGATCCTGACGGTTCTCGCCGTCGCAGCTTGGCTGACGATCTGCGACCGTTGTGCCGCGGAGCCCGGCGTCTTGCGGTCTCCGCTCCCCAAGGTGCGGATCGGCTTGGGCGGCCGCACCTTCGCTACCGAAGACGGGAAGCCTTTCGCGCCCATGGGCGTCAACTATTACCGTCCCGGAACGGGATGGGCCCCAAAGCTCTGGAAGCAGTTCGATGCCGAGGCGACCCGCAAGGACTTCGCCCGGATGAAGCAACTGGGCGTCAACTGCGTGCGGGTCTTCCTCACCTATGGCTCCTTCTTCATGGAGAGCGACTCGCTCCAGCCGGAGGGTCTCGCCAAGTTCGACCAACTGCTCGGAATCGCGGAGGACGCTGGAATCTACATCCACCCGACCGGCCCCGATCACTGGGAAGGGCTCCCGCCGTGGGCCGGGCGCGACCGGATCGCCGACCAACGGGTCCTCGAGGCCCTGGACAACTTCTGGAAGCTCTTCGCCCAGCGGTATCGGGGCAGAAACGTCCTCTTCGCCTACGACCTCTTGAACGAGCCCCAGGTCGCGTGGGACACGCCGGCCATGAGAGCGAAGTGGAATCGGTGGCTGGAGACCAGATATGGCTCGGCGGAGAAGACGGCGCAGGCGTGGCGGGTGAAGCCCGATGCCATCCGCTGGGGCAACCAACCTCCGCCTGCGGCCAAGGATTCGCCCAATGACCCGCAACTCCTCGATTACCAGCACTTCCGCGAGGCGATCGCCGACGAGTGGACGCGCCGGCAAGCGGCGGCCATCAAAGCGGCCGACCCGCAGGCGCTGGTCACGGTGGGCATGATCCAGTGGAGCGTGCCGGCCCTGCTCCCCAACGTGCGGCAGTACGCCGCCTTCCGGCCCGAGCGCCAGGCCCAATGGCTCGACTTCATGGAGGTTCACTTCTACCCCCTTGCGGCCGGATTCTATGACTACACGCGGCCGGAGGACGAAGACCGCAACCTGGCCTACTTGGAAAGCGTGGTGCGCGAAGTGGCGGCGACCGGCAAGCCGGTGGTCGTTGCCGAGTTCGGTTGGTATGGCGGCGGAAAGCTCACGATCAATCGCGGAGTCCATCCCGCTGCCAGCGAAGACCAGCAGGCCCGTTGGTGCCGCCGGGCCGTGGAAACCACCGAAGGGCTGGCTACCGGCTGGCTCAACTGGGGCTTCTACGACCATCCCGAAGCCCGCGACGTCAGCCAACTGACCGGCCTATTGACCGTGGATGGCAAACCCAAGGCATGGGCCCGCGAGTTCCACTCTCTCGCGCGATCGCTCGCCGGCAAGCGGATCGCGCCGGCCAAGCTCGGCCCGCGCCCGACGCTCGATTGGGACCGGGCGATCACCAGCCCCAAGGCCAGTCAGCAGTTCCGCGAGGAGTACTTGAGGGCATTCAAGGCGCAAAGATGAGCGGCGCGTCTTTGGAGTGCGGCGCGGGCACCATGCGCAGCATGGTCGCGCCGCTTTTTGGACTGCGGCGAGTCATTGCCGCTTTTCGTTGTCCCGGATGCGCGACAATGGGCGCCGTGATGAGAAACCGTAGCGTGAAGGAGGTAACCGTGACGCACTCTCGAATCAACTGGTGGATACTCGTTGCGCTCGCGACGGCTTGGCTTGGCCTGCCCCTGCAAGCTGCGTTGGCCGCAGAGACGCCGCGGTCATTTCCCGCCCGCGATCCGGCGACCAGCCGCATTCAACTCCCGAAGCGCCCGGCGCCGGCGAGGGTCGTTTACGTGGCCCCGAGCGGCGCGGATGCCAATCCGGGGACGCAGGAGCGTCCCTTCGCCACGCTAAAGCGGGCCCGGGATGAAATCCGCAGCCTGAAGACTCGCGGCGGTCTTCCCAAGGGCGGCGTGACCGTGTACGTCCGCGGCGGCGAGTACAAGGTCACCGAGACCTTCCAGCTCGGCCCCGAAGATTCCGGCGCGGAAACCTCGCCCGTCGTCTACCGGGCCTTTGAGGGAGAGACGCCGAAGTCTACCGGTGGCATCCGGCTGAGCGGGTTTCAGCCGGTTCGCGACCCGGCCTTGCTGGCAAGGCTTCCTGAGGAGGCCCGCGGCAAGGTGGTGCAGGTGGATCTTAAGGCCCACGGACTGACCAGCCTGAAACCGCTGCGGTTGGGCGGCTTCGCCAGCGGTCTGGGCTTCAAGACCCATCCGACCATGGAGTTGTTCTTCAACGGCCAGGCCCTACAGCTCGCGCGGTGGCCGAACGACGGCTACGTCCGCGTCGCCGAGGTCGCCGCGGGCGACGGGCGACAAACCGCGGGCGCCGGCGGCACCAAGACCGGCCGATTCACCTACGAAGGCGATCGGCCGCGGCGATGGAAAGAAGACAAGGACGTGCTGCTCTACGGCTACTGGTTCTTCGACTGGGCCGACTCCTACGAGCGGGTCGCTTCGATCGACACCGGCAAACGCGAAATCACGCTTGAGCCGCCGTTCCACACCTACGGCTACCGCAAGGGGCAGCGCTATTATGCGATCAATCTTCTCTCCGAGATCGACGTGCCCGGCGAATGGTATATCGATCGTGCCACCGGGCTCCTCTATCTCTATCCGCCCTCCGATCCGCAAAAGGCGGTCGTCGAGCTTTCGACGGTCGAAGTCCCCTTCGTCACGATGCAGGGCGTTTCTCACGTGACCCTTCAAGGATTCCTGTGGGAACTCGGCTGCGGCGACGCCGTGATCATCGGCGACGGGAACCACTGCCTTTTGGCCGGCTGCACGATCCGCCGCTGCGGCGGCAACGGCGTGGAACTCCAGGGCGGCACCGGACATGGAGTCCTTTCGTGCGACATCTATTCGATGGGACGCGGCGGCACGGGGGTCTCGGCCGGCGACCGCAAGACGCTCACGCGCGCCCGGCACTTCATCGAGAACTGCCACATCTACGGCCTCTCGCGGATCGACCACACCTACACGCCCGCAGTCCGCATGACCGGCGTCGGCAACCGCATCGCCCACAATCTCATGCACGACGTCCGCTCCAGCGCGATCAACCTGACAGGCAACGACCATCTCGTGGAGTTCAACGAGGTCTTCCACGTGGTTTCGGAGTCCGACGACCAGGGCGGGGCCGACATGTTCGGCAATCCCACGTTCCGCGGCAACGTCTATCGCTACAACTACTGGCACCACGTCGGCAATTGGCAGGACCCCGCCGCCGGGCCTGACTGCGGGCAGGCGGGCATCCGCCTGGACGACGCGATCTGCGGCACGCTCATCTACGGCAACGTGTTCTACCGCTCCTCCGCCGGTCGGCTGGGGTTCGGCGGCGTGCAGATCCACGGCGGCAAGGACAACATCGTGGACAACAACGTCTTCGTGGACTGCATGGCGGCCGTCAGCTTCTCGGCCTGGGGCGACGCGAGGTGGCGCCAGTTCACGGCCAAGTCGCTCCAGTCGCCGGAGATCGACAAGTCGCTCTACCTGACCCGCTATCCCGAGCTGGCCCGGCTTTCCGACGACCACGACGTGAACGCCGTCTCGCACAACCTGGTGGTCCGCTGCGGCAAGTTTCTGCACCGCGACAGCGGCCGCACGCGGCTGTCCGACAACCTCGTCACGAGCGAAGACCCGGGCTTCGCCGACGCCGCGCGCGGCGTCTTCCGGCTCAAGGAGAACTCGCCCGCAATCGAGAAGATCGGACTGCGGCCGATTCCCTTCGACAAGATCGGCCTCTATCGCGACGAATTCCGCAAGGAGCTGCCCGAGCAGACCGTCAGCGAGGGCCGGGCGACCGGGAGCGCGGGCAAGTAGGTTTTGAAGTGCGGCGATTCATCGCCGCTTTTCGGTGTGAACTCGAGCCGTATTCCAGCACCTCGAATCCGAAAGAGTCGCCGCGGAAGTCTCCGCAGGAAGAAAAAAAGCGGCGATAAATCGCCGCACTCCAAAAGCTTGCTTCGCGGTCACACGGGCTCGAAGTCGTCCTGGACCCGAACCCTGTCGGTCTTGAACCTGTAGACGGTCTTCACCTGGGCCGGCGTGGCCGTCCGCTCGAACCAAGCCGCCGAGCACCAGCGGTACTGGTTAGCGACAGGCACAAGACCGTGCTTCACCGCATTCTGGTGAACGTAGTTGAGCCGTGCGAGATACGACTTCTCGAAGGTCAGCCGTGTGTCCCAGTAGTTGTGCCACACAGCCCGTCCCGATCGCCCATCGAGGCGGTTCACCCACCGCGATATAGTACCGTGCAACTGCTTCAACATCCCATCCAATGGCGCGGAGTCCCTCTGCGAGTGTGCCACGAAATGATAGTGGTTGGAGAAGACCGCCCAAGCCTCCAACTGCCAACCGAACTGCTTGGCCACCTCCAGCAACCGGGACTGCAGCAGATCGAGCCGCTCCGGGCCGCGGAACCAGTGCTCCTTGTGCAGCGTTCCTGCCGTGACGATGTACGTGCCCGACTCACTGATGCGGTGCAGCGGCGCGTGCGGCCAGTCTTTGGAGTGCGGCGATTCATCGCCGCTTTGCACCCAGGCGGAGACCTTCGCGGCAAGCCGCTGAGCTTCCGACGTGCTCGGCGCGGGGACGCATCCCGGGGCAAAAAGCGGCGATAAATCGCCGCACTCCAAAAGGTCCCTTGCACGTCGCCGCCGGGTGGGTGAGAATACAACTCAGTCTCTTGCCAGGAGGTTCTGACATGCGAACACTTGCGGCGTTCCTTTTGGGCTTGCTCCCGGCGGTTTCCTTGGCGGCCCCATTGGCTCTGGACGAGCGGCCTGCGGGCGATGAGGAGTGGGGATATCGCCCGGCCTCCGGCGCCGTGTTGGCGACTACTCCACCCAGCTTCTGTTGGCGCCCGCAGAAAGGGATCGTCACGTGGGAGCTGGAGTGCGGCCGGGGGGATGGGTTTCAGGCGATCGAGTATCGCGTGGACAAAGTGACCTTCAACGTGCATTGCCCACCGAAGGTTTTCGCCCCTGGCACGCACACTTGGCGCTACCGCGGCGTCGATCGGCAGGGGAACCAGACGAACTGGAGCCAATCGCGGACCTTCACGATTCCCACAAGCGCCGTGGCCATGCCCATGCCGCCGCGTAAGGAACTCTTGGCCCGGATCCCAAAGTCGCACCCGCGGATGTTCGTCCGGCCGGAAGACCTGCCACGGCTCCGCGAGCTGGCCAAGGGGCCGCTGCGCAAGCAGTTCGAGGGCCTGGTGGCGGAGTGCGAGAAGCTGCTGGCCTCGCCCCCGCCCACGGCCGAGCCGGAGAAGTATCCGCCCGGCATTTCCGTGGGAGGCGAGCCGTGGCGCAAGATCTGGTGGGGCAACCGCGTGTACACGATCCGGGCCCTCGACGGTGCGGCCACGCTCGGCTTCACGCGCCTGTTGGGCGGCAAGGAGGAATATGGGCAACTGGCCAAACGGATCCTTTTGGATTGCGTGCGCTGGGACGCCAAGGGGGCGACCGGCTACCGCTACAACGACGAGGCCGGCATGCCTTACAACAGCCGCTTCGCCCGCGCGTACTCGTTCGTCCACGATCTGCTGAGCGAGGCGGAGCGCGCGGAGTGCCGCCGCGTGATGAAGATCCGCGGCGAAGAGATGTACCAGCACCTTTACCCCAGACACTTCTGGCAGCCGTACAGCAGCCACAGCAACCGGGCGTGGCATTTCTTGGGCGAGGTCGGCGTCTCCTTCCTCGACGAGATCGAGGGGGCCGACGACTGGGTCTGGTTCGCCATGAACGTCTTCTACAACACCTACCCGGTCTGGAGCGACGACGACGGCGGCTGGCACGAGGGCGTAAGCTACTGGTCGAGCTACATCGACCGCTTCACCTGGTGGGCCGACATCATGCGATCGGCGATGCGGGTCAACGCCTTCGAGAAGCCTTATTTCTCCCGGGCCGGGTATTACCCCATGTACCTGATGCCGCCCGGCAAACGCGGCGGCGGTTTTGGCGACGGGGCCAGCCGCATGGCGGGCCGGCAGGTGGTGCCGCTGGTGAGCGAGCTGGCCGCCCAAAGCGGCAATCGCCATTGGCAGTGGTACGTGGAGCAGATGGGCGGGCCGACACCCACGGGCGGCTACGTGGGATTCATTCGTGGAATGCTGCCGAAGGTCGATGCCAAGCCGCCCGACGATTTGCCCGCCTCGCGCCTCTTCCGCGGCATCGGCCAGGCCGCGCTCAACACGACGCTCCTGCGGGCCGACCAAGACGTGCAGGTAATCTTCAAGTCGAGCCCGATGGGCACGACTTCGCACGGCAACGAGGCCAACAACTCCTTTGTGCTCTGGGCCTACGGCGAGCAACTGCTACTCCGCACGGGCCACTATTACAGCTATGGCGACCCGCACCACCGCGGCTGGGTCTGGAGCACGCGGTCGCTCAACAACATCACCGTGGACGGCCACGACCAGGCCCCGGCCCGCTCGACGGAGGCCAAGGGGAAGATCGTCGATTTCCAGACGACCGCGTCGATCGACGCGGTCGTGGGCGAGGCGGGCGAGGCGTATCGCCTAATCGAGAAGGGCGCCCGGCCGCGTCAATTGCTGGACCGTTACACGCGGACGATCTTACTGGTGAAACCGGACCTGGTGATCGTCTATGACCGGCTGGTGGCCCGCGACCCGGCCACGTTCCGCTACTGGCTGCACGCGGCGAACGAGTTCAAGGTAAACGGCCAGCGCAAGATCGAGGCACGCGCAGGCGACGTAGCCTGCTCGATCGACTTCCTCGCCCCGCAGGGCCTTTCGTTCGCGCAGACCAACCAGTACGACCCCAATCCCGAGCCGCAGATCAAGACCCGCGAGTGGCACCTGACGGCCTCGACGCCCACGAAGGCCAAGACGGTCGAATTCGTGACGCTGTATCGCCCCTACCGCTCGGGCCAGACGGTTCCACGGCAAGCGGAGCTCAAGCCGCTCCCCGGAGGCTACCTCCTGACCGCCGCGATTGCCGACGGCCGGGTCGTGGCGATCCTCCCCACCGACGACTCCGCCCGGCTTGCAGCCGAGGGCCTTTCCACCCAGGACACGATCCTCGTCCAGCGCTATCACGCGGACGGCTCGATCGTCCAGACGCTCAAGGTACGCCAGTCGACCGACGAGCGTTGATGGCGTCGGAGGAGGACAGACATTCTTGTCTGTCCGTCTGTGGCAGGCGAGACGCCTGCCCTACTGGGCGCGGTTTGAGACGCCTGCCCTATGCGGCACGCTTTGCTCGTCGGGGGCGATCTTGCGGATCGCCTCTTGGGCCGGTTGCCGCACGGTCTCGTACCCGTCGCGGCACGCTTCCTTGAGGGCCGGGATCGCACTGGCGGCGGTTGGACCGAGCTTCCCCAACGCCGCAGCGGCGGCCGCCCGGACCCGCACGCGTGGATGGAGCAAGGCTTCTGTGAGCGCTGGGATCGCCGGTGCGGCTTCCTTGCCCATCTCCGCCAAGACCTCGGTCGCCCCGACGGCGACCCAAGTTCGCTCGTCTTTGAGGGCCGGGACGACGTGCCGCAGGCCCGCGGGGCCGATGCGGGCTAGCGCGGTGACGAGCGGCCGGCGATTCTCGTCCCGGCGCTCGTCGAGATGCTCGACAATCGCCGGGGCCGCCGGCGCGGACAAGGGCCCGATGCGCCCCAGTGCTTCGGCTGCGCCGTGCGCCACATCTCCGCCCTTCTGAAGAGCGGCGGCGAAAGCCTCCGCCACGCGAGGAATGCGAGGCCCTAGGCGCGCCAAAGCAAGCTGCCATTCATCATCCGGCAGACCGGGGAGAACCCAGCCCCAGACCTCCGCCTTGAGTGCCTCCAAGAACGTCTCGAACTCCGAGGAATCCCGTGGGTCGATTTGGATCAGCGCCCAGCCGACGAGTTTCCGGTCCCTCACATCTCCGTTCTCAAATCGCTTCACCAGCAGCGGAAGCGACGGCTTGCCCCGGCGCCCAAGAATGGCCAGCGCCCGGACCACCTCGTCGGAGACAGAGCGCCCTTCTGACCGCTCCAACGCCGCGATGAGATGCGGCAAGACCTTGTCGTTCTGCGGGTCAATGTACAAGACGGCAAGGGCCGCCTCGGGAATGTCCCGGCAGACGCGGAGCAGATCGGGCAGGACGCCCTTGGCCGCGGGCCCGATCCGCACCAGCGCCTCGACAACCGTTCCGCGCGTAGGCCGATCGCGGTCCTCTTGAAGGACCTCGACGAGCGCAGGGGCCGCCTCCCGGGCCTCTGGACCGAGCTTGGCCAGGGCGTCCGCGGCCGTCTGTGCGAGTGCATGGAAACTGCCGTAGGCGGTGGCGTGCTGCTCACGACTACCCAGAAGCCGGGCTGCGTGCGGAACGAACGGCTTTGCATCGGCTCCCAGGACGCCAATCGCCTCGACGGCGCTCGCCTGGACATTAGCATCCGCGTCGCTCAGTGCCTTTCGGATCGCAGCAACCGCTTGGGGCGACTTCGCGTCGATTCGCACCAGCGCCGGGGCGGCCTCCATGCGCACGACCCACTCGCGATCATCGATCGCTTCGATGACGACCGGGATCGCCGCCTGGGCTTCGGGACCGATCGCCCCCAAGGCGCGAGCGGCGTATCGGCGGACCTCTTCGTCCGGGTCCTTCAGTGCGGCGATGAGTGCGCCGACGGCGGGCTTGGCCTGCGGCCCGAGGTCGTGGAGAGCCAACGCCGCGCGCATGCGGACGTTCTTGTCCTTGTGCGTCAAGGCTCCAGTCAAGGGGTTGACCGCGTCCGGGTTCATCTTGCCCAAGGCGATCCAGGCTGTTTCGCCGACATAATGGATGCCGTGGGGCATCGCAAAGACGGTTGCGGCGCGCTGGTCCCCCAGGTGCTCGACCATGGTCGGTACGGCCTTCTTTGCTTCCAGGCCCATTTCCGCGAGGGCGTCGATCGCCGAGCCGGATAAGATGCTGTCTCCGCCCTCGATCGCCTTGATGAGGGCAGGGACGGCCTGACGGGCCTCGGGCCCGATCTTGCCAAGGACTGCGGCCGCGCGGCATCGGATGTAGGACAGGTCCCACCAGAGGGCGCCCTCGGGCGCATACTCCTCCGTGGCCTCAATCAGGGCGATCAGCGTGGGGATCAGCCGCTCGGGCCGGGCCTCGATCTCCCAGAGCGCCTCGGCCGCCCTGCACCGGAGCTCGAGGTCGGGATCGCTGAGGGCTTGCGCCAGGGCGGGCACGGCCTTTCGGGCCTGCGGTCCGATCTCCCCCACCAAGTACACGGCCCATCGTGGATCGGCGTTTTTTTGTCGGGATTGGACGGCGGCGATCAGTATCGGCAGCACGCGCTCGGGCCGCTTTTCGATCCTCCAGAGAGCCTCGGCCGCCGCGAGACGCACCGCGGGGTCGGGGTCGCTTATCGCCTCCGCCAGGACGGGTATCGCGTCGTGGGCCTTCGATCCCATCCACCCCAACAGGTACATTGCGTGTCCGCGCGCCGCCAGGCGCCACGCAGCCTCTCCACGATCAACAGCCTTCTTGTCGCCAGGCCGCACGAGCGCCACCAAGGCGGCGACGTCGTCCTCGGGCATGTCCTTGATGTTCCACAGTGCTTCGATCGCGGCGTCACGCACGTCCGCGTCATCGAGCGCCTCGATGAGCGTCGGGATTGCCGCCTCGGCCGCGGGCCCGATCGCCCACAACGCCCTAGCGATGGCTTCGCGGTCCTCGGGAGATCCCTTCCTGAAGGCCGTCAGGAGGGCAGGCACGGCCTCCTTGGCCTCGGCGCCCAATTCTCCGAGTGCCTGGATGGCATTGGAACGCTGCTCCGGGTTCCGGCTTTGCAGGGCCTTCGCTAGCGCCGCAACGTCGTCAGGCTCGCCGGCGTGTGAAGCAGACGCACGCAACAGGAGAGCACACAGAATCGTTGCGGCCAGAGCGAAGACTCGCATGCCTGGCATCCTCCGACCGGCACAACACCTTGACTCACTCTGTTTCCAAACCCAGCGCCGCCCGGGCGGCAAGGCGGAACTTCCGGCACCGCGTCCGGGCATCGGCGGCAGCCGCCCTGTCGGCCGACTCGCCAGGATAGCGGTATGCGACCGCGAAGTCCGAGAGATAGGCTAGGTCCTCGCGGAGGCGTTCCCAATGAGGCTCGATTTCGACCACCTGATTGAGCAAGGCCGTCAGGTCGTGAACCTTGGCGAACTCAATCCCCGCTTCGCAAAGCCGTGCCTTGAGGTACTTCTCGGCGCACTGTTGGGCGTGGAAGCAGATGCCGTCGAAACTGGGATTCTTGCGGGCCCGCGATTCGCGGAGCACGATGGCGAAGTCCCCTTCCGCCTTCCCGACCCATTCAGCGGTCATCGGCTTCATAAAGCACCTTGCCGCCTCGGAGAATGTCGCGGAGGAAGTGGTCGCCCATCGCAATCCGCTCGCGCAGGGCTTCCGGCGTGCGTACCAGCAAGTCCAGTGGAAAGGGCGGATTGGTCGAGAGCCGTATCTCGACCGACTTGTCCACCGGCCTGCCCTCAAAAGGCATGACGACCAGCACGTCCACGTCGGAATCCGCGGTCGCCGTGCCCCGGGCGTAAGAGCCGAAAAGCACGACCTGACGAGGCTGGAACTGCCGGCCAATGCGGCGGCCGAACTCTTCAATCTCGTGCATCGTGGGCATGGCTGGCTTTGAGCTCATCGCCTTGAGTCTACCAGGAACGCGTGCGGTTGTGCAATCCGGCTACGCCGAAGTATTGACACGGATCGTCCCGGGCAAGAACAATAGCGGCATTCCGGCCTCGAGCCGTGCCTGGCAGACCGGGATGCCAAGAGCCACATTCGCAAACAAGGGAGAACGCAGCCATGAAACGACAGTCCGATTCTTCGCGTCGGGACTTCTTGAAGTGGAGCGGCGGCGTTGCCGCGGCTTCCGCGCTGGCCGGCGTGGCGATCCCGGCCGTCCACGCCGCCGAGGACAACACGATCCGCCTGGCCCTGATCGGGTGCGGCGGACGCGGCAGCGGCGCGGTACGCGACGCCATGGAATCGCCCAATGGGCCGGTCAAGCTGGTGGCCATGGGCGACCTCTTCAAGGAGCGGCTGGACGCCTCGTATAAGAACCTGAAGCAGATGTTCCCCGATCGCGTCGATGTCCCGGCGGAGCGGCGGTTTGTGGGCTTCGACGCCTACCGCAAGGCGATCGACTGCCTGCGCCCGGGCGACGTGGCGATGCTGACCACCTATCCGGCCTTCCGCGTGGTTCACCTCGACTACGCCGTCGAGAAGGGCGCACACGTCTTCATGGAGAAGTCGTTCGCGGTCGATCCGCCGGCCGTGCGACGGATCATCAAGGCCGGCGAGGCGGCCGAGAAGAAGAACCTCAAGATCGCCGCCGGACTCATGTGCCGCCACTCGGTGAACCGCCAGGAGCTGATCAAGCGGATCCGCGACGGGCAAATGGGGCAGATCCAGGCCATCCGGGCCTACCGCATGGAGCCGGTCGGGCCCATGGGCCCGCGCCCCGCAAGCCAGAATGAGCTTCTCTGGCAGATCCGCAACTCGATCCGCTTCCTCTGGGTCTCCGGCAGCCTGTTTGCGGAGATGGACATCCACCAGATCGACGAGATCTGCTGGATCAAGGACGCCTGGCCGGTCTCTGCCCACGGCATCGGCGGGCGCGCGGCCAACAGCACGGATTGCAGCCAGAACCTCGACAGCTTCTCCATCGAGTGGACCTTTGCCGACGGGACCAAGGCCTACGACGTGGTCCGCTACCTCTCGAATTGCCACAACGAGTTCGCCACCTACATCCACGGGACCAAGTGCGCGGCCCAGTTCTCCGGCAACATCCACGCCGGCACGGTCCACACGTACAAGGACCAGCGGATCGCCGCAGACAACGTCGACTGGACGGCGCCCAAGGAGCAGCACACTCCGTGGCAGGCCGAGTGGAACGTCCTGTTGGACGCGATCCGCAAGGACAAACCGCACAACGAGGCCGCCCGGGCCGCCCGGGCGAACCTGGCCGACATCATGGGCCGGGCGGCGGTCCACTCCGGGCAGGTCATCACCTGGGACCAGGCGATGCGGTCGAACTTCCAGTTCTGCCCCACAATCGACGCCATGAGCGAGAGCACGCCTCCGCCGGTCAAGGCCGACGCCCAGGGCCGCTACCCGGTGCCGGTCCCGGGCCAATGGTCGGAGATATGACGATGACTTCCGGGCCCGGGGTGGATCCCCGGGAGGGCGAGGCTCCTGCCGAGCCGCAATCGCGGCCACGACGCATGTCGTTTCGGACGGCTCGGCAGGAGCCTCGCCCTCCCGGAATCGTGAAACCCCGTTTAGCATTTGGGTCGCAAAGAGCACGCTTCGCTTTGCGCCAGCCAACTGAACCGTGGCTTACTTCTTGGCCGTGGTGCCGACCTCCAGCGCGAGCGGCTTGCCCTCCCGGTCGAGTGTCTTGGAGACGAGCCGGAATCCGCCGGCCGTCTTCTCGTAGGAAAACGGCCCGCCAGCGAAGGGGTCCTTGAGCGACTCCGCCCTGAGCTCGCCGGGACCGCTCCGAACCACGGCAATCGCGGCCTTGAACATGGCAAGCCGGGTCTGGTGGTCGACTTCCCTCTGCCGGCATTTCATGGCCGCGGGCAGCAAGCCCATGCCCAGCGCTCGCGCCGCCGGACTCAGCCCGGCCAGCAGCGATTCGGGGTCCTTCATCTCGGCCAGCGGCAGGTCCATCATGGCGGCGATCTTGTCGTAGACCGGCCGCAAGGCAATCGCCCCGTCGCGGACCTGCTCCGCGGGGACATCGCCCAGGGCCTTGAGGTTGGGACCGTCGGACTCCGCCAAGACCTTGAGGATCCTAAGGGCAGTCTCCTTCTTGGCAGGGCCGGACAGACCGCGAATCAGCCACTCCAAGAAACACTCTTTCTCGGTCTGCATCGCCCGGCGCATGGTGGTCGCGGGCGGGAGCCGGTCGAGCCGGGCGGCGAAGTCGGCAAGCTGCGCCGGCTCCAACTCGCCCAGGTGCCTGGCTGCCACGCGGATCGCCTGCTGCTCCAAGGCGTAGCCCACCAGGACGCTCACCATAATCCCCTCGTTGCCCGCGTGCCGGCCGAGGGTCATGGTGGCCACGAGGTCGTCGATCGCCGCTGCGGGCCGGCCCTGCTGGAAACTCAGATGGGCTCGGGCACACGCCAGCCGGGCAAGCTCCCGGGCCTTGCCGCATTGGGGCAGGAGAGTCTCCATCCCATCCTCCAGCGGCGTTGCCCAAACGCAGCGGGGGTATGCCGCCCCGCGGTGCAGTTCCTTCAGGGAAGCGTCGCCAGACCCAATCACCCTCGCAGTCTCCTCGTCCACCGGACCGAGTCTGTCCAGCACGTCCCGGACGCTGGCCTCCTGCTTGTCGTTCAGTGGGAACACGCTGAACGCCCGCCAGTAGTGCAAGGCCGCGTTGGCGGCCAGCGGGTCCGGCGGCGCCGCTGCCGCCGAGTTGCCCGCAACCACGAGCATCGAAACTACCACGATCCCACGGGCGCATAGACGTACCATCGCTCTCTCCTTGAAAAAAGGGGTTCTGGAATTGAACGATCAAAGCGTCTGCCGGATGGACCTCAGCGACGCTCCCGCTTGGAAGGGCTGTTGTTCGGGACGGAGCACCCAACGGGCATCCTGGTCGAGCATCGCGTCCAAGGCCTCCGGGGACCGCTCCGCTGCCCGGCGATAAGCCCACAGGGTCGGCAGCCGATCGCCCCGCGGCGCCTCGGGCCCTTGCGGAATCGACGGGACATCGCCGGGCTCGACGGGCGACGGCGGCTTTGTGACCACTTGCCGGTCGGACGGTCCACACCAACGCCACCATACCAGCCCGGCCACGAAGCCAATCGAGGCGGCCACGGCCAGCACGCGCCACGCCGCACGAGGGCGCCACCGCAAAGTCGGGTTTTCGGCCTCCGGACGCGGCGCCCCGACCTGGCGAGCCGCGGCCAAGGCCCGGCTCGTCACAGCTTCCGGCGGCGGATCGCGGAGGGCCGCTTCCACCGCCCGGCGCAGGGCGGCGCTCAGGTCGTCCGGCGGGGTGGTCCGGGCACGATCCAGTCGGTTCTCGTCCATCAGTCTTTCTCCACCGCGGTCTCGGCGAAGACCGCTTCCAGCTTGGCGCGGGCCCGGCTCAGGGCCGTTGCCGTCGCCGGGTACTTGATCCCCAGCGTCGCCGCGATTTCCGGCAGTTCCAGGCCCTCAAAGTGCCGGAGGCTGAAGACGGCCCCTTCTCGCTCGGGAAGGGCGGCCACGGCGCGGCGCAGCCTCGCCTCCAGTTCGCGGGCGATCAGGTTTTCTTCCGGCGGGCTTTCGCAGGCCGGCTGGGCGACCACGTCCAGCGACGACTCGTGCCGCCGCCGGCGGAGCTTGGCCAGAGCCCCGATGGTCGCCAACCGCCGCAGCAACCCCCCCCAGTGTTGGACCGTCTCCCGCTTGTGGAAACGGAAGGCCTCGAAGAACACCTCCTGGACGTTGTCCTCGACATCGGCCCCGTGGCCCAGGATCCGCCAGGAAACACGGACGACCATCGGGCCGTATTCGTCGATCAAGGCGTTCCAGTCCACGTGGCCCTCTCTGGCGAGCTTCGCACGGCCTCAACCACTTAGTTGCGCCCGCAGCCCGGATTTTACATCCGGTCCGCTCGGGAACGCAAAGAAGGGCTTTTTCCGCGAAGGCAATCCCCGGCGCGTGTCGCCGCCGCGAGCAGATCGTCCTTCCGGACGGTCTTTCAGATCTCCGCCTCGTCCTCGTGCAGGAAGACCGAAACGTTCTCGAACCCCTCGGTCTTGGAGAGGAGAGATTGGAGCTCGTCGCACCGCGAGGAATCCCGCAGCAGGATTCGATAGGTGACGTCGGCGCCGGCATCGGTGGATCGACGCTCGCTGGCCAGCTCGGAGCGGGACGCGTACCGATAGAGGACTTGCTTGAGGCCGGCCATTCCGGCCGGCGGGTCGCCGGTCACGCGCAACGTGAGAACCGCGTCGTAGCGCCGCCGCGTGCCGAAGGAGGTCAGCCGCAGATAAAGCAGAACGGCCGCGACGCCCACCGATCCCACCATCGCGGTCGAGTAACGCATGGTGCCCACGGCCAGCCCTTCCATGACCGTCCAGAGCAGGAACGTGGTGTCGCGGGTGTCCTTGAGCACGTTGCGAAAGCGGATCACTCCGAACACGGCCAGAAGCCCGAAGGCCACCAACATGCTCCCCCCCAACACCGTCATCATCATGATCGCGATGATGAGCGGGAGCACGACGAGCGAGCCCACGAAAGTGCGGGAATAAGAAAGCCCCTGGTGGGTCCAGATGTAGACGAAGCCGACCAACTGGCCGATGACAAACGCCAGCAGCATGACGAAAACCGCGTTTTCGGGGTTCAGCGCGCGGATTCCGAAGTCGTTGCCCAACAACGTGTTGATCCAGTCGTTCACAGCGAGATCTCCTCTTGTGGCCTCCTGGACGTCCGGAGTCCTGGTTGAAGGCCCATCCCTTCAATGCAGGCGCAGTACTTGCTCACCGAGCGCCGATAAAGATCGAACTGCTGCACCATCTGCGACAGCCATGCCGGACAGCCGCTGGTGAATTTCAGCTCCACGACGACGCCTTGCGCTGGAAAGTCAGGCAGGTCGGGCCGGCTCCCTCGCGTCGGCATGGCCAGCCTCTCGGCGCCGTCGTAGACGCTGCCCCTGATCTGCCGGTCAAAGGTGACCCGCACCAGTCCGCCCGGCGATTCCCAGGCCTCCCGCAGGTACGACACGTAGATGATCCCCCGGGCGTACAAGGTGCTGCACAAGTGACAGAACGACTTCTGACCGTCCCTCTGGTCCTTACCGTTCAGGAGGTGAGCGCCGTCCGGCCAGTACCCCGGGCCCGGCGAACCGCCGGCGAGCATCTGACGGACGGCTTCCCGGCGGACCATCGCCCGCTGTTTGATGATCACGTCGTTGACCCGGCGTTTCACCTCGAAGAACGCGGGATGGTCCCAGTCGTCGTCGTAGTAGCGGATCCGCAGCTTGATGCGGTTCTTAAGCCCGGCAGCCCCCTGCCGGTAGAGGGCCAAATCCGCGGAATCCATATAGAGGCTGATCACAGGCTCGCCGGCCACCCGCCCCGCCCTGTTGTAGATGGACGGCTGGAGATATCCCCGAACGAACTCGCGGATTGCCGCAGCCTTCGGTTCCTCGACGACGTATTTCAATTCGTATCGGCCGCCTTGCCCCATGGATTCCTCGTCTCCTTTGCGGTGCCGGCGAAGGGCACTTCCAGGCTGCCGGTCGTCCGGCCGGCGGCGACCCGATCGTCTCCACGGCCTTCGAACCCCAGGCCGAGGATGCCCGGCGGACTCTCCGTCCGGTTCTCATGATTCTAACGCTTTTCGAACACTCCCCCAACAGGTCATGGTAATCCCGGGCGGGGGAACTTCAAGCGCCGGACCCGGATGAGCGATCCACGATCGCGGCTCGGCAGGGGCCTCGCCCCCCTGAGTCCCCAGGGACTCGTCCGCTTCCTTCACGCGTCGTGAGGCAGTGGACCTTCCCGCCACCCAATGGCTGGCCACCCTCCAGCCCTCTACCAGGGGGTTGACGTTTCCGTTCTCGCGGGTTATTGGTAGAGTTTTGGCAGACGGGGACCGCCTTGCCTGACACGGTTCAGTCAAGAGGTACAGCCTTGCTACTTGGACGCCCGCTGGCCGGCCGTGAGGAAGGGCCGGTTCTGTCTGGGATCCGTGCTAGAAGCCAATGTCCGATTCCTTGCGCGACGACTTGTCCGGAGGCTCTCGGTTTGCCCGCAGCCAGCGGATACCCATCCCCTGGTCCAATCGCTGGCGGCAGTTCCGCCAACGCCTTCTGCCGATCCTGACCTTCGCGGCCTGCCTGGCGGCGGTCCTTTGGCTTTGGGAGCGGCAGGGGCAACAACCCAACGGCGTGGGCGAGGTGGAGGCGATCCGTGTGGACGTGCCCGTGCGGATCGACGGCCTGCTGGCCCCCGTGTCTCGTTCGCCTTGGAAGCTCTTCGACACGGTTCGTGCCAACGAGATGATCGCGCGGCTCGACGACCGCCCGCTGGAGGCCAAATTGGCGTCCTTCCGCGCGGAACTGGCGCGGCTCGGCAAGAACCTGGAAGCGGAGCAAGTGCGGGTCGTTTTGGCGGAAGCGGACCGCGGCGCGACCCATCTCCGCGAGGCGGCCCGCCTGGCCTGGCAGGTTGAGCAAGATCGGCTCAGCGTGCTCGACCGCCGCGCGGGGATCGAAGCGGACCGGGTGGTGCTCCAACGGCGCGACGCCCGGGTCAACTTCCTCACCCCGCTCCACCAGCGCGGCGCGGTCAGCGACGTCGAGATCTCCGACGAGCGCCTGCTGCGCGACGAAATCCGCAAGCGGCTCACGGAGAACGAAAAGGCCCTCAAAGACGCGGAGCAGAAGTATCAGGCCGCGGCGGAGCGCCTCAAGCAGTTGCCGCCCCTCGTGCTGGCCGAGGTGAAGCAGCTTCTGGCCCCCGTCGAGGCCGCCGTCGCCGTCCAGGAGGCCAACATCCGCCAGATCGAGGTCGAGCGCGACTGGATCGAGGTTCGGGCTCCCATCGCCGGCACGATCGTGGCCATCCATCGGCATCCCGGGCAAAACGTTCGCGCGGGGGATCCGATTGTGACCGTCGCCGCGGAACAGGGGCGGTGTATTGTCGGCTACGTTCCGCAGGAGAATCGATTCCGGCCCGAGGTCGGGATGGCCGTCGAGGTCCGGCCGCGTCTGCCCGGGAGCCTGCCGCGCGAGGGCGTGGTCGATCGGGTCGGGCCGCAGGTCGAGCTGATTCCCGTGCACCAGCGGCGCAGCCCGCAGGTGATGGAATGGGGGCAGCCCGTGCGGATCATCCTGCCGGAAGGGCTCGATGCGCGACCCGGCGAGTTGGTGGACGTCAACTTCGAGCCGCCCCGCCGCCCCGACGCTGGGTAGCCCGCCACGCTGCAATTCCCCCTCGTTTCCTCGCGTTGCGAAGCTCTGTGGCACAGCCGCCCTCGGCTGTGCTCCCCTCGTTCCTTCTGGTTGCAGACCTCCCGGTTCGCAACGGACGTCTCCTCTCCTCCGAAGCTCCGGCTTCGTGCGGGAACAGGTGTCAGGAACCTTCAATCCTCTCTCGCGTCCATGATCCGCTCTGCCAGCTTGCGGCGGGCCTGGTCCCATTGCTCCGGATCGTGGGAGCGGCCGTCCCGCTCGTGCGGCTGCCAGTAGTCCTGGCCCGGCTTGAGGGCCTCGTGCATCGCCCGAAACAGGACGGTGTCGACGATCTGGTCCGCGGCCCGCGCGCCGCCGATCCGCTGGGAGAGAAGCCGGAGGTACTCGTAGTCCTGGCTTGCTCGGCGGAGCGTTTTGAGGCGGATGCAGGGGACAGGTCCGTCGAGGCCGAGGAAGTCGCCCGGATAGATCAGGAGGGCGTCGCCGTTGAGGACCTGCTTTCCGCCGAGGGCAGCCGCCAGGCTCGGGTCACGCCACCGCTTGCCATCCGCGTGATAAAAAGTCCCCCACTCGCACATCGTCGTGACGCTGTCGCGATACTTCCAGGGGATCCAGCCCCAGGTGCGCAGGGCCAGGGCTTCGGCGTCGATGTACGGGGCGCCGATGCAGGGCTCGCGGGCGCTGTTGCTGGAGTAGATCCATATCTGCCCGCCGTGGCGGACGATCTCGCGTTGTTCGTCCAGGTGGGTGTAGCGGACGTTGCCGTTGACGCACCAGACGCCCACGTTCTCCAGGCCCACGCCGCGGACCACGGCCGGCGGCCCGCCGTCCACGCGGTACAGAAAGCGGCGCGGCTCTCGGAGCCCGGCCTCGCGGAGCAGCCGCGCGAAATAGGAGATCTCCTTGACGCGCCCCGATTCGTCATAGCGGTTGTAGAACATCATCAGCTTCGCGCGGGTCCAGCCCTTCTCCAGGAAGTGTCGCTCGAACTCACGCAGGGCCTTTTTGACGGCCAACTGGTACGGCTCGGTCTCCATCTGATTGGCGGGGAGCGGCCACGCCCAGCCGCCGCTCGTCTCAAACGGCAGGTACAGCCGCTTGACGGGCACTCCCTCGCCCGGCCCGCGGTAGCCGTGCTGCCTGGTGAATACACTTCCGTCCAAGAGCGGGCCGAACGCCGCGTCGTATTCGCTCCAATCCAGTTTCAGCCCATCGCCCGTGCCGGACGCCTTGGGCCCATTGTAGAGGACGTCCAGCACGCACCGGTGGCGATGGCACATCTGGTAGAATGCCCAGAGCTTCTCCTTCGGCATGCGCCGCGGGCTGATCGAGCCGTAGTCGTTCAGGCTGATCCCCAAGTGGTCTTCGTCTGGAAGTGCGAAGGGGAAGACCTCCAGCCGCAGCGCAAGCGACTCCTCCACCGGCGTGCTTCCTTCGCGGGCCGTCACGCGGATCGTCCCTTCGTAGACTCCCGGCTTCTGATCCCGCGGGATCGCGAGGTCCACCCAGATCCCCTGGACCTTTTGGCCCGGCACGGCATTGGCTTTGTCCGGCAGATCGAACGGCATGCGGAACTCGGGTTTGACCGGTGCGTCCAAGGGGATCAAGGCGTCCGGATACCAACCGGGCCCAAGACAGTCGAATCCGAGCGGCGACGCGCCTTCGTAGGACGGCTGCTTCACCTCAACGTACCACTCCTTGAACAGCTCAACCGTCTCCGCCGCAGGAAACCGCGCCGGCCCACGCAGGTCGGAGACCGCCACGCTCACGTTGCCCAGCGGCCCGTCGGATTCGATCTGGAGCTGCAGCGCAAGAACTTCGTTCCTCGCCCCTGCCAGCGTGATGAGCTTCTTGTCACCGCGGAAGACCCAGTTGTTCTCGCGGTATCCGGGCTTGATCCGCAGGCCCGCGGGGTAGATCGCGCTATCCTCGAAGGCCCTTCCCGAGCGCGGATCGATCCTCACCCCATCGTCAACGGCCCAGACCCGCACGGCTGCGTGGATTGTCCCGCAAGAGAGCAGAAACGCCGCCGCCAGCAGGGCGCAGACAAGTCTTCGGCTGACCATTGCACGTTCCTTCCGGCGCCCGCCTCGCGACGCGGCTCGAGCGGCCCCAAGGCCGGCCCTCAGGAGACAGGGACGCACGTCGTTTTCAGAAACGCCGCGACACCGATCTGCACATCATAATCCGGCGGCCGGAGAGCCACCAGTGTGCCCGGCTCGGATCGAGAATCGGGCAGCCCCGTCTTGCCGTCTGCGGGCGCCAAGTGCTATCCTGCCTTTTCGTCACGTGCCCCTGCAGGCCGGGCAGGGCGATAGCGCTAAGTTTTTGTCGCGGAAAGGGGACTGGCTCCGTCGCCTCGATCATGCTCGCCCTTCAAACACGGGTCGCCGCGACGGTGCCTCTCCCCTTTCCGCGAAAAACGGGGACAGGCACCGTGGCGGCAACGTTAGTCGCGACGGAACAGCTATTTGCGCCACGGAGCCAGTCCCCGTTCTTCCGCCAACTCGGCGATGTAGTATCAGGTCGATAAGACTCTCAAGCAGGAGGGACCGCCAGCGATGACTCTCAGTTATAGGTTCGTCACGCTAACGCTCACTTCGTCCATTGCGATCGCGGCAATGTCCGGCATGGCCCGGGACGACGCCGCCCAGAAAGGCGCGGAGCAAAAGAACGCCTGGGACACGGTCTGGGCCAACGAGAAAGTGGATGCGGGCATCCGAGGCGTCATCCGCGCGGTGGATAGCACTCGGATGTCAAAGCACCTTTTCTATCTCGCCAAGGACCCGCTCCCCTATCGCAAGCTGAACTTCACCTTGCCCGGCCACGAGAAGAACACGCTCTACGAGGCCGACGACTACCTCGCCGGACGACTGGAGTCGTGGGGCTATCGCGTCCGGCGCGAAGGCGTTCGCGTGCAGGCGTTCCGGCGGGACGCGACCAAGCCGAAGCAAGCTCAATACTCCCGGCCCATGCCCGAGGACCCCTGGTACACGGCCTACAATCTGTACGCCGAGAAGCGCGGCCGCTCCCGGCCCGACGAGATCATCGTCATCGTCGCCCACAAGGACTCGCAGAGCTGGGTCGATTCCCCCGGGGCCAACGACAACGCGATTGGGACCGCGAGCGTCCTGGAGATGGCGTGCGTGCTGGCCAAGCACCCGTCGGAGCGGACCATCCGGTTTCTCTTCTGCAACGAGGAGCACACGCCCTGGACCAGCGTGACCGCCGCGCAGAACGCCAAGGCACGCGGCGACAACCTCGTGGCGGTTCTCAACATCGACGGCGTTGGCGCCAAGACGGCGGCCGAGACCGCCGCGGGAAAAAAGACCAACGTCACCGCCTACACCGCGCCCGAGGGAAAACGTCTCGCGGAACTCATGAGCGCGGCCAGGGCCCGATATGTCACCGGGCTGGAGCAGCGGATCGTCAAGCGGACCTCACCCGGCGACGACGACGGATCGTTTGTCAGGGCCGGCTACCCCGCCGCGGTCGTCAACATCGGGTCCTGGCCCTACGGCGACCCCAACTACCACGCCGAGGAAGACACTCCCGAGCGGTGCGACGTCGAGAACGCGGCCATGGCGGTGCGGGCAACCCTGGCGGCCGTTCTCACTTTGGACCAGGATCCCATCCGGGAGGAATCTGATCGAATCGAAGCGTCCGGCCGCTTGCGCGATCAGTCGCCCCGCGAGACGGCGGCCGCCGCGAAGCCTGCTTCAAGCGGCGGAGATTGGTTCCCCTTGCAGCCGGTCAAGGATGACTTCGGCCCGTCGGTGCTCGATTGCAGCCGCTTCGTGGAAGCGCCGACGGGCAAGCATGGGTTCGTCACCGTAAAGGGAGACGGTTTCCTCTTTGAGGACGGCACGCCGGCCCGCTTCTTTGGTGCCCAGATAAACATGTTCAGTAAGGAGCAGCTCGACTACACTCTCCGCCGCATGAGGCGACAGGGGATCAACATCACGCGCATGCACGGGATGGACTATTCCCGCCGCGGTGCGGAGACGTCGTTCGACTACAGCCCCGAGAGCTTCGACCGGCTGGACTACCTGCTCGCCAAGCTCGGCGAGCACGGGATCTACATGATCCTCGACATCCATTACCCGCTCACGTACCGCTTCAAGCCGGGCGACGGAATCCCGGGCCTGCCTAAGGGCGGGCCGGCGCCGTACACGCAGTTCTTCAACGAGAAGGCCGCGGCGGTGATGCAGCGGCGCATGGCGGATTTTTTCACCCACCTCAATCCGTATACGAAGAAGCGCTACGCCGATGATCCCACGCTGGCGATGGTCGAAATCCTCAACGAGGACTCGCTCTTCTGGGGCCAGGTGCCCGAGCCCTTCCGCGCCGAGCTGGAGGGGAGATTCGCCGCGTGGCTCAAGAAGAAGCACGGCGACCTGGTCGGCCTGAAAAAGGCTTGGACCGTCGGCGGCAAGTCGCCTCTGGCCGAAGGCGAGGGCCTCGGCCCGGCAGAGCGCATCCGCCTGATCGCCAACCCGATGTTCACCGAGAAGTATTTCCAGGACCGTCCCGAACAAAGGGTCCGCGGCCAGGACCAGATGCGGTTCTACCTGGAGCTGGAGGACAAGTACTGGGCCGACTGCCGGGCCACCCTGCGCAAGGCCGGCGTCCGGGTCCCGATCAGCGCCACGAACTGGCAGGGGCACGGCTTCCCCACGCGGGTCCACATGCTCGGCCAGTCGAGGCTCGATTACATCGACCGCCACGGCTACTGGGACCATCCCCAGGGCGAAGGCAACCAGAAATGGAACATCCGCACGGCCTTGTTCCACAACCAGCCCATGGTCAAGGCGGTTAGCGCCGACCAGGACCGGCTCGTCTACCTCGGCGTCGGCAACCTGGTCATCGAGAAGGCGTGGGAACAGGTGCTCGGACTGCCCATGACCGTCAGCGAGTGGAACACCTGCGTGCCCAACCAGTACTCCCTGGAAGGGCCGGGCCTGATGGCGGCCTACGGCCTGCTTCAGGGCTGGGACGGCCCGCTGGAGTTCGGCTATTTCAGCCCAGACTGGAGGAACGCAATGGGCCCGGGCTCGTTTGACCTTTTCGGCAACCCGCCGCAGATCCTCCAGTTTCCGGCCCTTGCCGCGATGTGGCACCGGCAGGACGTGCGGGAGGCCGACTTGGTGGCCGAGTCGCTCTATGATCCCCAGAGCGTCTTCGCCTTGACGGAAGACCGCAAGCCCCTGCCGATCGCGGCGGCCCTCGTCGGCAAGGTCGGGTATCGCTTCGTCCAGGAGCCCCGCAAGCCGGTGGTCAGGGAGATCGGCAAGAACTGGGACCCGAAGACGCTGACCGCCCGCTCGATCACGGGCGAGCTGACCTGGAATGGGTCCGATGGCGTCGTCACGATCGATACTCCGCGCACCCAGGCGGTGATCGGCTTTCTTGGCAAGGCCGAGCATTCGCTTGGGGCGGCCAGGATCAAGAGCCCGACGGAGTTCGGGGCCGTCTACGTCACGGCCATGGACGGGGCCGAGCCCGTCGGCTCCGCGCGGCGGATTCTCGTCACCGCGGTGGGCCGGGCGAAGAACACGGGCATGGAGTACGAGCTCGCTTCGAAGACTTCGCGGCGAGGCGGCCCGCAATGGCATCTGAAGAGCGTGGGCCAGGCCCCGGCGTTGCTGGAATCGGTCACCGGCCGGATCGAGATCCGGAGCAGCCGTGCTGGTCAACTGAAGGCATGGGTGCTGGACATCGTCGGCAAGCGGTTGCAGGAAGTGCCCCTGGCTCGGAAAGGCGACCGGGTGATCCTGGACATGCGACCGCAGCACAAGACCGTCTACTATGAGGTCGCGGCGGAGTAGGCGGAAGGCCCAGCGGACCGGTCAAAGACCGATGTCGCTCATGGGTGGGGCGGCTTTCCGGCGGCCGCGCGCGAAATCGGGAGAGTCCGTGGGGTAGCTTCTCACTCCCTCGCGCGCAGGTCGAAGGACCACTTCCCTTCGGCATCGTGCTGGCCGTCCATGCGGAAGGAGCAGCCGAAGACCGAGGATCGCTGGAAGCCTTCGGCGTCGGGCTCGACGGGCGCGAACGCGGACTGGCCGCGGTGATGGATGCGAAAGACGAGCGGCTCGCGGCGGGCGTCGGCCAGCCAGAACTCGCGGACTCCGGCCTTGAAGTACGCCTCCGGCAGCCGCCGGGTGTCCTTGGCCACGGAACTCTTGCTGACCACCTCGACGACCAGATCGGGGGCCCCTTCCAGCTCGATGTACCAAGGTGCTCCGCCAGCCGCACCGGGGATGAGGCGAACGCGGCCCTCGGCCAGAGCCTGATGGGAAACGAATACGACGTCTGGCTCGGCCGACAAGTCGGCCTCCGGACTGCTCACCCGTGCACGATCAATGAAGAGGTGGCCCATGTTACGTCGCTTCACCAAACCATGGAGCAGCGCGTAGATTTCGCCTTTGAGGGTCCCGTGACGGAAAAGGTCCTCAGGTGACATATCCACCTCGATTCGGCCGGCGACGTAGTCAATCCTACCGCGCTCGGGGAAGTCGTCCGACGTGGCCCAGCGGCGGAAATCGGCCAGCGAGCGAAGATCCATGGGGATTTCGACCTGTTCTTCAAAGATCACCGAAGTCGCCATGAAGGCACCTCACGACAAGCCACCGCGGCCGGCTGTCCCGGGTTCCACGGGTCGATAGCCCAGACTGCTCATCATTCTAGACTACTTCGCAAGCGCGGACAATTCTACGCCGGGGCCCATTGCCCCCGCAGAGGGGTCCTGGTTTCGTGGCACAGCCGCCCCGGCTGCGCCGGCCATCCCGTTTCGGTCGCCGCTCCCTGTGCCGAGTGAAGGACAGTCGAGGGTGGCTGTCCCACATGCCCGGGGATCGACCAGACGGATTCGATCGGTTACCATCGAGTCAAGTCTCCTGCGGCAGAGAAGGCGGCAGACAAGAATGTCTGCCCTCCTTAAGGAAGCTCGCGCGGATGATCGACTACGAAGTATCGGACGGCGTGTGTGTGCTGCGGCTCAATGCGCCGCCGCTCAATACGATCACGTTTCCGCTGCTGGAGGCCTTTTGCGCGGCATTGAGGCGAGCGACGGCCGATGCGTCCGTGCAGGGGATCATCATCACCGGCGGGCCGGAGCAGTTCAGCGCCGGGGCGGACGTGAATCTGTTCCAGGAAATCCAAACGCCGGACGGCGCGATCCGTATCTCGCGGGTCTTTCAAGAGGCCTTCCAAGAGGTCGAGGACTGCCCGAAGCCGGTCGTAGCGGCGATGGCCGGCACCGTGATCGGCGGGGCGGTCGAGCTGGCCGCAGCCTGCCATTATCGCGTCGCCACCGAGAGGACCCGGTTCCGTATGCCGGAGGTGACGCTGGGGATCAATCCCGGCTCCGGGGGCACGCAGCGCCTGCCGCGGCTGGTGGGCGTGGAGGCGGCGCTGAAGATGCTGCTAGCGGCGGAGACCGTAAGCGCCAAAAGGGCCCTGGATCTCGGGCTTCTTGACGCGGTTTGTCCGGGCGGAGAACTCATGGAGCAAGCCCTGTCGCTCCTGCGGGCCGCGCCGGCGCCGCGCAAGACCACTGAGCGGACGGAGAGGGTCCAAGATCCGGCGGCCAACCAGGCCGCCTTTCGCAAGGCCGAGGACCTGATCTCCACGATACGCCCGGAGTTGATCGCCCCGCGGAAGATCGTGGACGCGGTGCGGGTGGGCCTGGAAGAGTCCGTGGAAGCGGGTTTGCGCAAGGAGCAGACCGGCTTTGCCGAGTGCATGGCGACGCGGGCGACCCAGAACAAGATCGCCCTGTTTTTCGCCACGCGGCAGACGAGCAGACTGCCCGAGCTGGAAGGCATCCAGCCGCGGCGGATCGCCAAGGCCGCCGTGGTTGGCATGGGCACGATGGGAAGCGGCATCGCCCAGGGGATGATCGTCTCCGGCCTTCCCGTCGCCGCCTTGGATCAGAACGAGGCGGCGCTGGCCAGGGGCGTCGAGCGGATCCGCGGCTCGATCGAGCGGCGGGTCGCCCAGGGCCGATTGTCTCAGGAGGAAGCCGCGGCCACGCTCGCTCGGCTCTCCGGTACGACCCGCTGGGAAGACCTTGCCGGGGCCGACCTGGTCGTCGAAGCGGTCTTTGAAAAGCTGGAGGTGAAGCGGTCCGTGTTGCACCGCCTCGAGGAAATCGGCTCTGCGGAAACGATCCTGGCCACAAACACCTCCACGATCTCGCCGGACTTGTTGGCAAAAGGCATGAAGCATCCTGAGCGGCTCGTCGGGCTCCATTTCTTCAACCCCGCCCACACGATGCCCCTCTTGGAGATCATCCGCCGCGACGCCACGCCGCCGGAGGTCCTCGCCGCGGCGGCGAAGCTGGCCAAGACCCTGGGCAAGACGCCGGTCGTGGTCCGTAGCCGCGTGGGCTTCGTGGTCACCCGCCTCTTCGTGCCGTACCTGCAGGAGGCTTTTTCGCTTCTGGAAGAGGGGGCCGCAGCACGGGAAATCGACACGGCAATGGTCGAGTTCGGCTTTCCCATGGGCCCGCTGGAGTTGATCGACATGTCGGGGCTCGATATCCTGAAGGATACGCAGCGGGTGCTCGCCGGAGAGTTCCCGCCGCATGGACGGCTTTCGGAGATCGTGTCTCGGCTGGTCGAGCGAGGCCATTTGGGGCAGAAGGCCGGAGTTGGGGTTTACCGCTACGAGCCCGGCAGCCATTCGACACATGAGAGCCCGGCGACCGCCGAGATCGTTGCCGGCGTGCAGCGTGCATCCGGCTTGGTGCCTCGGCTGGTGGAAAGGGAGGAGATTGCCGAGCGGCTGGTCCTGCGCATGCTGGTCGAGGCGTATCGCGTGCTGGAGGAGGGCATTGTCCGGTCGGCGTCGGACCTCGACGTGGCGATGGTCCTCGGCATCGGCTTCCCCGATTTTCGCGGCGGCCCGCTGAAGTATGCCCGGGACCTCGGCATCGAGCACGTCCGTGCCCGGCTCGAGGAGTTGGCCGCACGGTGCGGCCCGCGGTTTGAGCCTAATCAACTACTGAGGAATGCACAAGGAGTCGATTGATGTCGTCTGCCCCGGAACGAAAAGACTTCGCGGCCAACAAGCAGATGCGCGCGGTGATGGGCAAATACTTCCAAGAGCTTGGCCAGGGGCGCGAGCAGGGCAAGAAGACCGCCTGGTGTACGAGCGTCGGGCCCGCCGAGCTGCTGCGGGCGTTGGGGTTCAACGTCTACTTTCCCGAGAACCACGCCGCCATGCTCGGCGCGGCCCGCATGGCCACCGACCTGATCCCGCCGGCCAACGCGCGGGGCTTCTCGCCCGACATCTGCTCCTACCTGACCAGCGACATCGGCTCGTATCTGAAGGGCGAGACGCCGCTCCAGAAGATGGGCCTCAAGGGAGTCCCGCGGCCGGACGTGCTCGTGTTCAACACCAACCAGTGCCGCGACGTGAAGGACTGGTTCCAGTGGTACGGCCGGGAGTTCGGCGTACCGTGCCTGGGCATCCACACGCCGCGGGCCATCAGCAAGGTGGACGACCTGTTGGTGAACTACGTGGCCAAGCAGATCGAGGAACTGGTGCCGCCCCTGGAAGCGGTGGCCGGGACGCGGCTCGACGTGGATCGCCTCGGCGAAGTGATCGACCTCTCGCGCCAGTGTACGCTCTTGTGGAAGGCCGTGCTGGAGACCGCCGCCCATCGGCCCTCGCCCATCACCTTCTTCGACGGCACGATCCAAATGGGCCCGGCCGTGGTCTTGCGAGGCCACCAGGACGCGATCGACTACTACAAGATCCTGCTCGCGGAGCTGAACGACCGCGTGGCCGCGGGCGTGGCGGCCGTGGCGGGCGAGTGCTTCCGCATCTACTGGGAGGGAATGCCCATCTGGGGCAAGCTGCGGGACCTTTCGACGCAGTTCCTCCAGTTGAAGACCTGCGTGGTCGCCTCGACCTACTGCAACAGTTGGATCTTCGAGGCCCTTGATCCTCTCGATCCCTTCCGGAGCATGGCCCGGGCGTATTCGAGCATCTTCATCTGCCGCAGCGACGAGCGCAAAGAGGTCTACATCGAGGAGATGGTCGCCAAGTTCAGGGTGGACGGCGTTCTTTACCACGACGCGAAGACTTGCGCGAACAATTCCAACAGCCGCTACGAGATGCCTCAGCGGCTCCAGAAAAAGCTTGGCAAGCCGTACCTGGTCGTCAACGGCGACCTGAACGACCTGCGGCTTTACTCGGAGGAGCAGAGCCGGACGAACATCGAGGCGTTTGTGGAGGAGTTGCAGGAGCGATGAATGACGAAGGCCCAATGACCAAGGCCCAATGACGAAGGCCCAATCACCAAGGACGGACGATCAAACATCCCATTGGTCATTGGGCCTTGGTCATTCTCCCTAGCCCCTGACCCCTATGTACTGCGGCATTGATATTGGCGCATCGGCGGCGAAGCTGGTGATCGTCGATGGCGATCGGCGAGTGATTGCCAGGTCGATCCGCCGATCGGGCGTGGATTATGCCGCCACCGCCGAGCAATGCCTGGCCGAAGCACTTGCCGCGGCCGGACTGACTGGTGACAACGTGACCGGTCACCCCCTCACCCCCTCACCCCCTCACCCCCTCACCCCCTCACCCACCACCCACCACCCGCCACCCGCCACTCTCCTCGCCGCTTCCGTGTCCACCGGCTACGGCCGGGACAATGTCCCCTGGGTTGACAGCCGCGCCACCGAGATCGCCTGCCACGGCAAAGGTGCCTTTCATTATTTCCGCCGGGCCATGACCGTGATCGACATCGGGGCCCAGGATAGCAAAGTGATCCACCTGGACGCTGCAGGCCGCCGCACGGGCTTCAAGATGAACCGCAAGTGCGCGGCCGGCACCGGCGCCTTCTTGGAGGAAATCGCCTACCGCCTCGATCTGCCGCTTTCAGATTTGAACGGTCTGGCCGAGCGATCCACCAAGGAAGTCACGCTGGGCAGCTTCTGCACGGTCTTCGCCGCCACCGAGGTCCTGGAGAAGATCCGCGCCGGCCAGCGGGTTGAGGACATCGTCAAGGGGGCGTACCATTCCGTGGTGAAACGAGTGATCGAGATGGACGCGATCCAGGGCGCGCTGGTGCTGACCGGCGGCGTGGTCGCCCACCATCCGCTTTTTGTCAGGCTCGCCGAGCAGGCGTTCAAGACGCCTGCCCTGGTGCCGCCGGAGCCGCAGTTTGTCGGCGCCCTGGGCGCCGCGCTGCTGGCGTTGGAAAGGACTGAAAAAGGTGGCGGGTGGTCGGTGGCGGGTGGCGGGTGACGAGCCGCCCCCACCACCCGCCACCGACCACCCGCCACCTGCCCAAGGAGAATCGCCGTGCTGGTCCGAAATCCGCCCGTCGCCGTCACCGACAACCTCTTCATGCTGGGCACCAGCGAGTACCCGGTGTTCTTGTTCAAGGGAGACCGCGAGGGGGCGATTTTTGAGGGCGGCGTCAGCGCCGTCGGCCCGCTGGTGCGCGAGCAGATGAGGCAGTTAAGCCTCCCCGCGGAGGCGGTCAAGCAGGTCATCGTGACCCACGCCCATCCGGACCACGTGATGGCCGTGCCGTTCTTCCGGGGGATGTTCCCGGGGATTCGCGTGGTGGCTTCGGAAAAGGCAGCGGCGACCATGGGCGCGGAAAAGGCGATCGCCTTCTTCTGCGGCGTGGACCAGATGCTCGGCCAGTCGCTCCAGAAGGCCGGTCTGCTGGGCCAGCAGGACTTGCCGGGGCCGCCCGCCGAGAAGCGAATCGCGGTCGATCACACCGTCAAAGAGGGCGACGAGATCCACGTCGACGGCGCCATCTTCAAGGTCCTGGAGACCCCCGGGCACAGCGAGTGCAGCTTGAGTTTCTTTGAGCCGGTCGAGCGGATCCTCATCATCTCAGACGCCACCGGCTACTACATGCCGCAGGAGGGCAGTTGGTGGCCGAACTACTTCAGCGGCTACCGGGACTACATGCGGTCGATCGAGCGCCTGGCCGGCCTGGGCGCGGAGGTGCTTTGTCTCAGTCACAACGCGGCGATCGAGGGCGCCGACGACGTGGCCGGCTACTTCCGCGACGCCCTCGCGGCGACCCACGAGTACCACCAGCGGATTATCGCCGAGGCCAAGGCCGGCAAGCCCGCCCGCCAGATCGCCGAGGTCCTCGGCGCGGAAATCCATGCGAAGGCCCCGCTCTTGCCGCTGGATTTCTTTCAGAAGAACTGCTGGCTGTTGGTCAAGCTGTCGTTGAAGCACGAAGGAATTGAAGCAAAATAGGTGACGAGTGGCGCGTGGCGGGTGAGAGTTGACGGCCTGTTCCCGCCACCCGCCAGCCGCCACCCACCACCTCTCTGGAGGAAAGAAACGATGTTGCGATCCACGATCCTCGGCACCGGGGTTTTCTTGCCGCCTCGCGTCGTCACGAATTTCGACGTGATGCAGATGATGGAGACTACCAACGAGTTCATCGTGGAGCGGACGGGCGTGCGCCGGCGCCGCCATGCGGACCCGGAGTTGTCGGCCTCGGACTTGGCCGCCGCGGCATGCCAAAGCGCGGTCGCCGACGCCGGCCTGACCATGGACCAGATCGACCTGGTGATTATGAACACGATCACCCCCGACCATGCCGACCCCGGCTGCGCGTTCTTCCTCCAGCCCAAGCTCGGCCTGAGCGGCATCCCGGTGATCGACATCAAGCAGCAATGCGCCGGGCTGATCTACGGGCTGGCGATCGCCGACCACTTTGTGCGGGCCGGCACGTACCGCCACGTGCTCGTGGTGTGCGCGGAGATGCTCTCGAAGCGGATCGACGGCTCCTACGACGGCCGCAACATCGCGATCCTGCTGGGCGACGGCGCGGGGGCCGCGGTGGTTGGCCCCTCAAAGAGCCGCAGCAAAGGGATTCTCTCCACGATCCTCCATGCCGACGGCAGCGGGGCCAAGGCTCTGGTCACGGCCGCGCCGGGAAGCGGGCTCGGCCGCAAGGAGCATATCACCAAGGACGACATCGACTCGGGGCGGGTCCACTTCCGCATGGACGGCAAGGCAGTCTTCGAGAACGGCGTAGCGCGCATGTCCGGGGCGGTCTTCGAGTCGCTCTCGGCCAACGGGCTAACAATGGACCAGATCGACGTCTTGATCCCCCACCAGGCCAACCTGCGGATGCTGGAGGCGATTGTCAAGCAGACCGGGTTCCCGCAAGAGAAGGTCTACGTGAACGTGGAGGAGTACGGCAACATCGCCTCGGCGTCGCTGCCGATCGCCCTGGACGAGGCCCGGCGAAAAGGGATGGTCAAGCCCGGCAGCCTGGTGCTCCTGGTGGCCTTCGGCTCAGGTTTTGTCTGGGCGTCGGCACTGTTGCGCTTGTAGATTGGTGGGGCAGGTTGCCAACCTGCCCCACGTGGCACAGCCGCCCTCGGCTGTGTGTGTTTGGGACAGCCGAGGGCGGCTGTCCCACAGGGCAATGCGGCCACACAAACCGCTCTCTGAGAGGAGCATATTCATGACGCGACCCAATACGATGCGACGACGCGACTTTCTCGCCACTGCGGCCGCGGCTTTGGCCACGCCGTACTTCATTCCCTCCAGTGTGCTGGCGGCGCCCGGAAAACCGGGGGCCGTCGAGCGGATGACCGTCGCCGTGATCGGCGTGGGCGGGATGGGTTCAGTCCACCTCGGCAACATGATCCAGTTCCGCAAGGAAGGGAAGGTCCATATCGCGGCGGTCTGCGACTGCGACGAAGGCCGTCTGGCCGCCGCGGTCAAGACCGCCGGGCCCGGCGTCGAGCCCTATCGCGATTACCGCTACATTCTGGATCGCAAGGACATCGACGCCGTGCTCATCGCCACGCCCGACCACTGGCACGCCGTGCAGACGGTCCACGCCTGCGAGTGCCGCAAGCACGTCTACGTCGAAAAGCCCGCCTCCTGCACCGTCGAGGAAGGCAAGGCCATGGTCGCCGCGGCTCGAAAGAACAACCATGCGGTCCAGGTCGGGGCCCAAGGCCGCACCGGCTTGGGGGCCTGGCAAACCTGCCGGGCGATCCGCAACGGGATCGTCGGCAAGGTCTCCAAGGTCACCTGCTGGCACTACGCCAATCCCGTGGACGAAAATCCCGTGGCCGACTCGGCCCCGCCCGCCGGGCTCGACTGGGACCTGTGGCTTGGCCCGCTGCGCTGGCGGCCGTACAACCCCCGATATCAGCCCGGCGTCTTCCGCTGGTTCCTGGAATCGGGCGGCGGGCAGATCCGCGACCGCGGGGCCCACCAGTTCAGCACCGTCCTCTGGTGTATGAACGCCGACAACCAGGTCTCCTTCACCGTCCAGTCCAAGGGCACTCCGCCCACCAAGGGCCTCTGGGACTGCCCGGTCGATATGGAGGTGGTTTACCAGTTCAAAGACCCCGACTGGACGCTCGTGTGGGGCCAGCCGGGCAACAAGGTGGGCAAGACCGAGTTCGGCAACGTCTTCTGGGGCGACAAGGAATATGAGGGCAAGGAGTATTTGGTGTTGGAATGGGAGGGGGCCTATCGCGGCGCGGAGCCGGAGGCCGTCAACTTCAAGCTCCCGCCCGGCGGCGTCGAGGTCGAGCGCACGGCCGAGTACGCCGACTTCAACATGAACCACAAGGCCGACTGGTTCAAAGCAATCCGCAACGGCACGCGGCCCGCGGTGGATATCGAGATCGCCCACCGCACGGCCACGCTCTGCAACCTGGGCAACATTTCCTACATCCTGGGCCGTAGGCTCATTTGGGACGGAGTCAAGCAGCAAGTGATCGGCGACGACGCGGCCAATCGGCTGCTCGGGCGGCCGCAGAGGCAGCCGTATCACCTGTAGGGTTCAGGGTTCAGGGTTCAGCTTTCAGCCGGGCCGTGTCGGCCCGGAAGGGTTCAGGGGCGAAGGACGAGTGAAGGAGGTAGGCTGGGGCGCAGCCCCAGCGTTTCGCTCGGCACCTATGAGACGGCCGGCCAAATCTTCATTGTACACGCACGGAATCAGACGCCAAGGTACACGGGCCGGCGAACACCGGCGGAGAGCTGAATATGAGTCGGATACCCGGGCTTTTCATCACCGGCACCGACACGGGCGTCGGGAAGACGTATGTGGCGGCGCTGATCGCCCGGGCGCTGCGGGCGGAGGGGCATCGGGTCGGGGTGTACAAGCCGGCGGCGAGCGGATGCAGGAGGGTTCAGGGTTCAGGGTTCAGGTCTCAGAAGCGGGCCGTGTCGGCCCGGAGGTGGGCAGGGGTCGGGGTTCAGAAGCTTAGCGGCGGGGCTTGCCCCGCGAGTTCTCGGCTTCGGAAGACAGAGTCGAGCGGATTGGTGTCGGAAGATGCCAACCAACTCTGGGAAGCGGCCGGGCGGCCGGGGGCGCTCCAGCGAGTCTGTCCGCAGCGGTTCGAGGCCCCGCTGGCGCCGCACCTGGCCGCTGCCAAAGAGGGACGGAAGCTTGACTCGAAACTGCTTCGCAGCGGCCTGGAATACTGGAAGAAGCGGTCGGACGTGATCCTGGTCGAAGGGGCCGGCGGGCTGATGTCGCCGCTGGGGGACGAGGAGTACGTCGCCGATTTGGCCTGCGATTTCGGCCTTCCGCTGGTCATCGTCGCGCGCAATGCCCTGGGCACCATCAACCAGACGCTCCAGACCTTGATCGCGGCGGCTACGTTCCGCGAGGGGCTCCCCATCGCCGGCATCGTCTTGAACAATCCCAGCCC
>Ga0315280_10001913_pt1 | contig 34717 bp, 45 predicted proteins | sample YL17G06_40_MG_FD_203697 | JGI IMG/M metagenome (GOLD analysis project Ga0315280, IMG submission 203697) | Sediment microbial communities from Yellowstone Lake, YNP, Wyoming, USA - YL17G06_40 | ecosystem: Environmental > Aquatic > Freshwater > Lake > Sediment | place: USA: Wyoming | collected...
GGCTATATCCAACTATTGGAGTCAGCTCTTTTTGTCAGATTTTATTTTGATAAGTCAACTCGCCATAAATTTCTTTTGCTTTTTTATTATATGCGATAGTGGCTTCTTATGAAAGATTCCCCCCCCCTTGTTCTGGGATATTTTCCCAATTAGTTTTTCTTATTTCGTCATTCCCGCAAAAAAAACAAAGATGAGTTTCTTCGTCTCCCTCAAAATACTTTCCGCAAGCATCGCACAAAAAAATGATTTTTGACATAAAAATTTAATTTAATTTATTCAATTTATTTTTTATCTTTTAATACTTATCAAAATTATCAAAGACTTCTTTGGGAACATTGGTCATTTTTGCTATCCATCTTCCAATTTCTCTAAAAGAATGAGCCGCCATACTACATCCAACTTGATAATCAATTTCTTTATTTTCTAAAACCATAAGTCCACCCATATACATTTTGCCTAATTCTGGGGATAAATCTACTAATTTTTCCCAAATCTTTTTTTGGATAGCATTAAATTTAATTGGTTCTCTCCTAAAAATCAAATCTGATAATACTCCATTTCTAAAAGAAAGACCATCTTTCCATTGACCTGTTTTTTTGTCCTTAACCATATCTTTTTGCCTTTTATTTTTATTTAATTTTTTTGTTTTTGCCCTTTTTATAGGTTTGGTTTAAGGTTTTTATAATACAATTTTTAAGAGAATCTGGCAAATCTTCTTCAAAATAATCTGCTAAAAATCTTTCTTTAGGAGAAGATTCTACTTTATACCAAGTATTATAAAAATGTGCTGTATAAGCAATCGCTCCTTCTGGTATTGCCATACAAGCAGGACAATCTATTCTAATTATTTTCTCTTTTTTTTTATTTTTCATCTTTTAATTGGCTTAATTAGAATAAAGAATTAGGAATTACTTTAATTCTGGCTTCAGCTATTTTAACATATTCAGGTTCTTTCTCTATTCCAATAAAATCCCTTCCTATTTTTTTAGCCGCCATACAGGTTGTGCCACTTCCAGCAAATGGGTCTAATACTATACCACCTTTTGGAGTTTTGGTTAGAAGACAAAGATATTCGCACAATTTCAAACTTTTTACTGTGGGATGTATGTTGCCTCTTTCAACATTATGTCTTTTGAAATCTTTATTATTTTTATTCTTTTCATTTTCTTCATTTAATTTTTGCCGAATTTCTTTGGTTGTAAGTTTTCCGTTTAGCCAATAAAATTCTTCACATCCCATATTCCTTTCACTTCTACTTGCCTTCGCTACATAAAAGAAACGAGAAGCACCACCTGTATCGTTAAAGCCACACTCATAATTCATTTCTATATTTTGTGGTATTTTTTGATAGATTGTTGTCCCATCGTTTCTTGCACCACCACGATTACTTCTTACACTTTTTCTTATTCCACTTTGCTTATCTAATATATAACACGGACATTCGGGGTTGGTGTGGATTATGGCTTTCCCCACACTTCTTTCCCGATAATTTTTGATTGAACCACGCCCTTCTTCTCCGCCAGCAAAAGTTCCTTTTGGGGCATCGTGAATGCTTACTATTTCTTCTTTTCCTTCTCTTACCTCATCACAAATACAAGAAATCAGTAAGTTTGCCGGAAAGCGACCTTGAGGATTATTTTTATATCCTATTGTTGGATAAGTTATTCCTGGTTTTCCAAATTGATTTTTATGTGCCTGTGACAAATCCTTAATAGTTGTTTTGGTTGTTTCTGTTCCAACCCTTCCTCCATCTATATTCAATCCCGCCACTCCATATTTCAAGGCATTCTCGGCATAAGAACCTTCATTGGGCCTGACGCACATTAAGATTGGTTCCCAACTTGGTTTTAATCCGTGAGATTTCCAGCCGTTCCAGAGTTTGGCTTCTTCACTTTGTCCTTTATATTTTCGCCATTCGCAATTACAAGGGTCTTGTCCATATAATAATTTCCCACATTCTTTACATTTTTTATATCTTTTAATGTGTTTTGTAGTGTCAGTTTGGGCCGAAAATTCTGTAAATTCCGATTTATTTTCAATTTCTTTCCCCGCTCTTTTATCTATTTGTTTGGCTATATCAGTCGCTTTTGGAAATCCTTGCCCATACAAAAACATAATCGTATCTTTAATAATCCACCCCGCATCCTCTATCGCACAAGCTAACCTATGCCAAGTTCTTGTGCCGCCAAAACATAATAAGGTTGCTCCTGGTTTGGCGACTCGGAGACATTCTTTTGCCCACAAATAATGAAAAAACTCTTGTTTATTTATTGGGATTGGATTTTCTTTATATTCTCTTATTTCTTTCATTTCTTGCCAATTTTTCTCCATTGCTGATACATTAGGTTTTCCGTGCCATCTATTACCTTTTTTTTGGCATTTCCAGTTAGTTAATGCTTCATACCATTTGAAAAATTCTCTTTGTTTTTTTGCTTGTAAAGGAAATCTAAAAAATAATTCTGCAAGTTTCAAACAATCCTCTCGTTTATTTACAATAAAAGAGATTTGTGGTTTAGACGTTTTCCACTCTTTTCTTTCTTGAGTTCTACCAAATCCTAAAGTATTTTTTATTTTTTCTAAAATTGCTTTATCGTCTTTCCGTAGGTTAATTATAAAATGAGTTTCGTAATAATCACCGTTTCTTACCCTATGTATTCTAAAACATCCTTCTCCGTCTACGAACCCTGAAAACCAATATCCAAAAGATGGCTCTATCAAATTTACTTTATCCCATTCTTTATTCATAAATTCCAAAAAATAGGGCGGATCAGTAATAATCGTATCAATAGAATTGTCTGGAATTTCTTTGAGAATTTCCATACAATCACCACAAAGTATTTGATTTTTGAAATCGTCAGGATATTTCATATCTTTTTTATTTTTCATCTTTTAATTTAAAATGTTATTATTTCATCTTCAATAAAATCATCGTGGTTGTTAAAAAATCTTTTATTCCAACATTTATAACGATAAACATATTGCCGTTTTCCAGTTTTTTGGTTGTATTTATGATAAGGATAGGACTTTCCGCATTCGGGATATTCCTCATAATAATTTTCAGCCCCCACTAAAGTTTCTATCAATGGGAGACCACATTCCCTGCAAAAAAATTCTCTATGGGGCTTTACCATTCGCCAAGTTATGTAAGTTTTTGTTTCTATATCTTCTTTCATATTCAAAATAAAGATTTTTGGAATTCCTCAATATCTTCTGTTGACGAAAACATATACCAAGCGATAACTCCCAATTTAGTTCCCCTTGCGTCAAAATAACTATTATACTTTTTAATAAATTCTAATGCTATCGCTTTTTCAATCTGCCAAACTTTTCCGCTATCTCCGACCCGAACAAACAATTTATCATTACCATTATTTGCACTTAATAATCTTAAGTTTACTCCTATCCCAATGGACTTTCCGTCCCAATGATATAATTTCCCTGCGGTGTAAAATGGTTCTCTAATATGAATTATATTTTCATTTTCCATATAATTTCAGAAGGAGGTATAACTATGTCAGCTCCGCCCTCAAAAACCCCGTGTAGCCCCAAAAAATCGTTAGTTTATAGGATAAAAATAGCCAATCCTCCCTTTTTACGCTTAAACCTCTTAAAACTGTTTATAAATAACAATTTTATTTTTCCCCAAAAACGAACAAATAAATTAGGTTTTGGTTCTTCTTTGGGCTTTATTTCCACTTTGGGATTTATCATTATTTTTCCTTTCACTCCAAGCTCTCTTTGTTTTCGCATTATTATTTCTTGAACTTCATAAGCGTCTCCACTTTTAAATAATTTACCCAAAATCCATTTCGGTTTATATTTTCTTTTCGCCCATTTATCCTTTTTAGGATTTTCCAGACCCCTTTTAAATCGTTGTTCTTCTGTCGTCATTTTACCCGATAAATTTTAATCCCTATTTTCTATAAAAATTTAATTTTTATTTCCTTATTGTCTAACATAATTTTTTAATTTTTTGTTTCATCATAAAAGCAAAAGTTTTTTTGCCAATTTTCCTCTCTTTTGCCCGAATCATTCGGTCAAAAACTTTATGGCATCTCCAACAATAAGAAATTAAATTATCTTCTCTGTCTCCCAGATACTTCGGTTTGAAAAATCTTCTCGGAATTATATGATGAACTTCTATCAAGGGCGAAGTTTCTCCAAAAATTTGTTCTTTATATTTACATATTGGAGATTGACATTTACATTTATCTCTTTTCAAAATCCTTTTCCTTATTTTTTTCCAACTATAATTTCCTTTCATTCTTTTCCACTTCCCAACATTGGAAGTTCGTTCTTCAAATCTTTAAAATAACTTTCAATCCCTCTTAATTCTTCCCCCTCATCCTTCTTGTATCGGTCAACAATATAATTAAGAGCAATCACATAAGCAACATTTATTACCTTATCCGACAAGACCACAAATTTTGCCTGACCCATCGCCAGAATTTTCGCCATCTTTTTATATTCTTCACGATTCAAACTAATCGTTTCCCCCCCACTAAGTTTTATATAATAATAGGGCGTATATTTATTCCTTTTTTAAACCTTATAATTTTACTACATTATTTTGTTTTTTCCGATAAGAATTAACAATTTGAACTACATTATAATAAAGCCACCTGAAAGAAGTCATCTTCCCAGAATAAAATTTATCTTTCGCCCCAATTCTGATTGCCATTTCCGTTCCCTTAACCCCGAACTTTTTAAGACACAACCACGCATATCTCCGATTTTGTTTCTCCGATTCATCAAGTTTCTTTATATCAATTTCCTTTTTCAATAATTCGGTCAAATAATTTATATCCTCATTCGGCACTTTTTTAACCACGACTTCCCCCGCCTTTATATGAGGATTATCCCTCATTGTCCTATGGCATCTTTTACAATGCCAGAACTTAACCTCCTCCAATTCTTCTGCGGGGTGAGGACAATTTATAATCTCCTCCATTGACATATCTTTCTGTAATAAGGTCTCTTTTAATTCCCGAACTGACATCACTCTCGCCTGTTCCTTCCAATCTTTAAAATTAATTTTCCCTTTAAGGATTAGGGGTGCTAAAATATCTAATTTCGTTTGCCCGATTTCCGCCAATTCTGTTTCCTCTTCTTTTAATTGTTCAATGAAAACTTTATAAATTCTTATTAGTTTTTCTGCCATATTAACTGCCGATTTTGGATTTGCCCCCAAATGAGGCAATGGAATTTCTGGTTTATTGCAAAATTCTTCAAAGGTAACCTCCCTTGAACTATCTTCAAACTTATACAATTTATCCTTTTTAATTTGCCATAAACAAAATCCCGCCTTCAGAAAACTAATCTGTCCCGTCAATAAAACCTTCTTTAGAGCTTCCACCAAATCAAAATACTTCTTCGCTTGTTTTTCTCCATCAACGATTTTTTGGGTAGTCATATTTTTAAAATGGAATATCTTTTATATTTATTGCTTCTTCTTCCTCAATAATAGGAAAACCATCTTTCGGGTCTATCCTCTTTTTTGGATTTCTGATAATTGGTCTTGAGGCATCTTCCATCCCTTCTTCTTCAACAACTTCCTCCTCTACTACGGGCTTATTGTCGGCATAAAACGCCTCAACCTTCTCAAGACCTTCAAAAACCTCTTTAATCTTTTCCTCCACGACCATTTCTTGTTCAACATTCAATTTTTTCCCCCTCTGAAAACTCATAGCAAAATAATTTTTACGCAATGCCTCATTTGTTTCCTCTCCTATTCCGACCACAGTTTCAAATTCGTAGATATGCTCATTCGGTTTAAATTCCTTCCAATAGTCAAAAAGATAACTCAATCCCTTCCCCTTAACCACAAGTTTCACCACTTCCACATCTTCCCCTTCCGCCAAGCCAAGCAAAAAATAAATAGATTGCCTCATTTTAAGATTTGGATATTTCTCCCTCAATTCTTGAATCGTTCCTTCCGTTATCAACTGACTTCTCCCTCCCTTTGTCCCCCTCTCAAAAAGAGAAACTTTATCTTTCCAACTATTATGTTCGTTGGTATAACGAGAATATGATTTTGTAAATTCCGAAAACGACCTTCGGACTTTTAACATTACTCCTGAAATTTGTTCTCCAAGTTCTATTCTTATTGTTCTTTTTTCCCCCTCCTTTGCGTCTTCATTTGTGATAAATTTGTAAAATTTACCTTCCTCCCCGTGTAATTTGACAATAGGGACAATGTATTGTGGGGCAGATTTTATTGTATCTTCCCCCGACATTTTTGATAAATCTGGATTCATATTTTTGTTTAATTTTCACCCATCTTCATTGTTGATTTCCCGAAACCACAATGAGGACAGTTGAACGCCAAACATTTAATTTTTATAAATTCATTTTTTGAATTGACCCGACCTCGCCAGATACTTTCCGCTTTCTTCCCGCATTTCCTACATTTCCCCTTAAAAAGTTTCAGGGCGGTTTTCTCTGTTTGAATCGGGGGATTGAAAAATTTAAATTTATTCCCTACTTTTTCCCTTGTCATAGATACATTTGAGTTAATTTACCATCCTTCATTGATGCCTTACGATTTATTTCATTTAGTTTCATTTTGCATTTCCTCTCCCACTCCTCCGCTTTTTGAAATCCCGTAATCTTCGTAAAATATGGAGACCTCGCTATTTTCCAATTTTTTTCCCAAAGACCTCCCATTTTCCCCTTTTTAGTATTAAAAATTAAATCGGGTTCTCTCGGAGGTTCTTTGTCCATAATAAAATACATTGACATTGTTTTAACATCTTCTTCAAATGCCTTTTGTAATCTTTCTGTAGCAAAAACCACAGGACATTCCTCTAAAGTCAAATCATCTTTTGAAATATAAAGAATAACCCCCTCATCAAGATTTTCCCCCTTAATATACATAAAAGTTTGTAATTGATGATGAAAATACCCCTCCCCAATATAATCTTTTTTATTCCAGAAGGCATTGCTATTTACCGATTTCACTTCCACAATTCTCGGTTTCTTCAATCCATCGGGAAATTTTTGAGCCAGACCATTCAAAATTTTTTCTCCTTTGTATTTGATAAAATTTGAAAAACGATAATAACTGAATGGCATTTGGATTTCCGCCTCCTGATAAATTTTCTTTGCTTCTTCAAGAACTCTCTGTTCAATCTCAAATGTTTTCTTAAAAGTTTTCTTTACCTTTCCCCAATCATAAACATTACCAATTTTTGCATCATATTTTCCACAAACTCTTAATGTTTCTGCTGTTTCTGGTATATTAACCCACTTTTGCGTATCAATTAAAACCCCCGCCTTCGCCAAAATCTCAATCACCAAGTCTTCAAATGTATCTCCTGCCGAGAAAATTCTCAATGTTCTGCTGTCATAAGGATTTGTCGGTTGAACTCCTTTCATTTTATAAAATCTATCCAGATAAGGACTTCCCAAATCTGAAGCATTAATATAATCCCTCGCCTTTGTTTCCCTTTGTTCCAACTGCTCAACAGCATTCCACAAGGAAGCAACGCCTAAAATTTCTTTCGGAGGTTCTTCTATTTTCTTTTCCTCTCCCACAATTTTTTCTTCTTTTTCTTCCATAAAAATAAAAACTACCCAAAAAACCTAAAATTCGGGTAGTAATTGATGTTTAATTTTAGTATTATTCTGACCCTCAAATAATTTATTAACTTTGTTAATCACAGCTTCTTCAATCGCCCTACCCACTCCAGAATTTATAGGGTGAAAAGTGTTAATGTTTTTTTCACCAATCTTTTTGCTGGGATAAACTAACCGATAACCAGAACCATCCAAACGAGTATAAATAGCAACAGAACTTACATAGTATTTTTCGTCTAAAATAAAAGAGGCGAAACCAATCAGTCCCTCTTTAGGTTTTACGGGTATAAATTCTATTTCACTTATTTTTACTTCCTGATTCATAATTAAAGTTGTTCTTTATTCTTTTATTTTACACAACCAAGAGAACTTGTCAAGAGCTATCAGTCATATTCAACTATGATTTTTAAGAAAACTGTCCTTGCCGATTCCTCTTCCTTTTTAAAGAAATAAAGTGTTGTTTCCTTTTGAACTTTTCCGATTTTTTAAAATGAGAAATTTTTTCCAGATGAAGCCGACCCTGTTCACAATTATATCTAAAATTTGTATGTCCCCTCTTGAACTGATATTTTTTGCCATCTAAATTTTTATATGTCTCGTTCTCAAAAACCTTCTGCCTCCGAACTTCCCGAATTCTTAAACATTCAAGGGGTTGAGTTTTATAAAAACCCCATTTCTCTTTGTATTCTGGAATAGTCAAAAAATGCGTCTGCAAATGTCTTACAGTTATTTTTTCCATCTTCCTTCCGCACTCCTCACAAATAATAAAATCATATTCAATTTGAGGAATCCCATAACCCATAAATTTATTACTCAAGAATTTTTGTTTTGATTGGAACTCCCATATAACCAATCCAAAATTCTTGCAGGATATTATCATCCATTGAAGAAACTTCCTTTGCCGATTCAAAATCTTTTAAGATTTTTTCTTTCCTATCAACGATTTCAAAAGTTTTAAAAAGCGTATCCCCCTCCGAATTCATACCGATAATTTGTAGCATTTCTTTCCGATTCGGGTCTTGGCTTGGTATGGGCTGTTCCGCTTCTCCCACATCTATCTTCCTCACTTCCTCTTTTGACAAAATTGAAGCCCACGCTTCGCTTACAAAAATGATAAATTCAACCTCAAACTCTTGTTTGTTCGCCCTCTGCCCGAATTGTTTAAAGGCATCTCTCCGATTTTCAAATGCCTTCCCGACCAGAGGCATTATCACTTGTCCATTTTTTCCGAAAACCATCGCAACAGGCATCACCTCATCAAATTGTTTGAAATTCAATTTAACTTTTTCCTCTATTTCTGCAAAAATATCTTTGAATTTTTTTATTTTTTCATTTTCCATATCAATTTAATTTATTTTATTTTCTTCCAACCTTTCTCCGAGAATTAACTTCTCGCCCTTGCCAACAAGGATAATGGCAAGGACAAAAGTCAATCATTTTTTACTCAATTTTTCTTCAGCTTCTTCCAAGCTATCAGCACCTTCTATTATTTCTTCAGCTTCTAATTCTTCCGCTCTTCTTTCTTCGGCTTCCAATTTCCCAGTCGCCCCAACTAAAGTTTCAAGCATTTTGCCCTGAAGTTCAATAATTTTACTTTGAGTTTCTTTTACAAATTCCCCCATAACCTCACTTGCTTTTTTAAATAAAGGTGCGGTCATTCCTCTCGCCTCAATCCAACCGATTTTGCCAGCATTATACTGGTTGATAATCGCCTCAATTTCACTTTTAATTTGTTCTAACTCATCTTTTTTTTCCATATTTAATGAAATAAATTGCGAATAATTTTTTACCGACCTTTAATGATTAACTTCCCGTTTCTATCCCGCAGGGTCTTGCGGAACAGAAACCAAAAGTCAATTCCCCAGAATCATATTCCCGATTATTCTTTTTTTAAAAAAATTTCATTGACAAGATTCTCCTCTTCTACTTTCATTATAGCATATCTGTAGAATTTGTCAAGGGGGGGGTCTTAAATTTAACAAAAAAACCTTGAATTTTGGTCAAAATAGGTAAAATACCTCAAATTTCCCCCATAAATCAAAGATTTTAACGATTATAATGCCCCGTAGAGCCCTTTTAATTCAAAAGTTGATATAAGTATTGGCTTAGGCCAAATAAACGGAATTTCCTGCTATAAATCACTTTTATTGTGTATATTTTATAAAACATCGCCAACTTCCCCACCAAGTTCCATTCGGATATTGTTCATTTGGCGGAACGCCCCAATGACTCGTTCCATCGTGCCTTAATAACCACTTCCCTGCCAAATCATTACATTCATAATCAAAAATCGCTTCATTTCTTTCTTTACTGACGGGCAAATAAACTTTCTGCCAACATCTTTCTGGCATATAAGCATCATCTTCTTTCATTCTGTCAAGAGTGGTATTCCACGTTTTCCAGAGAAATTGCCAATTTCCCATTCCCCCCGCACACCCGAACTGATGATTACATTCCTTACAATTCCCGCTCGGATTCTCACATTTAGGAATTAAAATTTCCAACTCCTTATACCAAAGCTCTTTTGAAGATTTCGGATATTCAAAATCAATAAAAGTTCCTCCAATTAAAAAGGGGTATGTTTTATCAAAAAACAAACCCCCAACCTCCTTTGGTTGACTTTTTGAAACTACCTTCCAGCAAAAAAGAAGTAAAAAAGCAATTATTATCGCCAAAACGATTTTGAATTTATTGGACATCAGCAGGTTTTTCCTCGTCTTTATATTCTGGCAACATTCTATATCCCTTTTCTATTCCAGCTAATCCTCCCGAAAGAAAGGCAACAGTAAGAGCTAAAATCCAAGCTCTTAAATCCGTATAAGAAAGATTTGTCATTGGAGGCACAACCGCAACGGAAGCCAGACCGCTTATTACGAATACGATAACGAACCTTCTTAAAGTCCGATACCAAAACCCTTTTAATTCCACTAAAATTTGTGTTTTCATATTTTTTTTACTACCTGCTTCCATTATACAGGAAGCAAGGATTATTGTCAACGACCTTTATTTTTTTCTTGGCATTGTTAGATATAAAACTGCCCAGAAAAGAAAACAACATAAAGCTAAATATCCCAGAAAATTTTTGATAATTTCAAAGTTTGTCATAGTTAGGAATTAAATAACAACAACCACACAATAACCCTGCTAAAAATAATGAAAATAAAATAATATCCTGCATATTTTTGCCCTGCCTCGCCACGAAAAATCGTGGCTACGCAGGGACTAAATCCTATAGGATTTTTAATTTAAAAGTTTCAACCTATGAACCCAAGTAATTCCTTTACGAGGGTGAACACTAAACATAACTTGAAGCGTGCTACACTCCCAGCCATATTCTCTCCTAACAAATTCATCGTCGGAAACCAATGTTCCATTGACAATAAGTTCCTGATTATTCTGTTGCAAATGTCCGTAGTTATGCCAATGTCCGCAAATCATAAAATTCCACTTTTCCATAAAAGAAGTCGCCCACCTCAACATCTTTTGAAGTAGAGCATAAAGAGGAATGTTATAAGAACCTCCCCGAACTTGGTCTCCGTGAACCAACAAAAATTTCCAGTTATAGATATTCACTATTTGATAAAATTCTCTGGCTATATTGAAATGAACTCTTGGATTATTTTTAAATGCTTTCGCTGTCAAATGATAAAGAATATCATCAAAGTTTGTTTTATCTGATGTTCCCTTCATTCCTTTCCCGTGATTTCCCCTGACACAATAAACATAAACTTCATCAAAATGTTTTGATATTTCGGTAATAAGATATTCTAACAAGGTATCAGCGACTAAAACTTGGTCTCCCCATACCATTTCCAGTTCCGACAAATCAACTTTGAATCCAATTAACTCCGATTGCGTGAAATCCCCCAAAGCAAAAATATGTATTTTTCTTATAGGGTATGCCAATCTATGAAGGGCAAGCGTTTTCAAAAATGATTTCAAAAGATAAACAACTCTTTCTTTGGCAACTTCCGCGTTGAAACTTCTTGTTTTATGTCCAATCTGCCAATCAGATATTACCAAGACGATTTCTTCTTCATCCCCCTTGCCTTGTTTTATTCTCTCTATTTTTATTTTAGGCAAACCTTCCAGCTTTGAACTTTTTATTTTGCTTATAAAAGTTTCAACGACCTCATTAAAAGCCATTCTTCTATTTTGAACTTCTCCAGACCTTTTTATCCCTTGATTACGTATCTGGTGTGCAATAGCCCATTTTGACTTCCCTCTCAAACCAGCCAAAAGTTCTTCCCAAGAAGCTATTGCTCCTCTTTCCTTAATAAAATTTAATTCTTCTTTTGTCCATTTCATATCTTTTTTTTACATTCCTCGCACAAATGTTCTTTAATTCTATCTTTTGTATCCCGAATAGTATCTTTAATTATTGCAATTATATCTTGATTTATTGGAATAAAACGCTTGCCGATTTCCCATATCTTACCTTGCTGAATTTCATAAAGTTGTTGTTCTAAAGTTTTTTTCATTAAAGTTGATTTACCAATTCAATTATCTTTTTTTTTATTTCTTCCTTCGTAAAAATAGAACTTATCTGATGTTCAAAAATCCTCAATCCGCAAATTGTCCTTGCGGGAATTGGTTTATACCTCGTAGTTAATAATAATTGGTCGCCATAGAAAGGGTCGGAAATAAAATAATCATTCCCCTGTTTTTCCCACGCAACAATAAAATGGTCTTGTTTACCGATTTTAACTTTTAAGATACAAGGCAAATTCTCATTTAATTTTTCAAGGGGAGCGGCAGTTTTGTCGCAATTCACAGTTTCTTTGTAAATTATATCGGGATAAATTCCGCTTATCATTTCCCACTTAACCATATCGTCCTGAAATCCCCCCACTTTTATTAACTCATCGTGAAGTTTGGCGGGGTTAGTTTCCTTGCCCCAGTAAAGACAAAGCATAGCCAAAGAACTAATAGCACACCCATAATCTTTAAAGGTTGAATTTGTATTGTTAATTTTTTTATCTGCCCATTTGGGGTCTTTTTGAGAAAAAATTGGGAAGTTCATTTTGTTTCTAATAAGCCATAATTTCTGATGACATTACGGACAAAATCTTGTTCGCAATGACAGAAAATAGCTGTTTTTCTTAATGCTTCTTTTTGATTTTCCTCTATCTTAATCAATCCTAAAAAGGTTTGAACTATTTTAGCCCTTAACTCAACATTTTCTTCCGATGGCGATAGTAAAAAATCTCCAAGTTTCATAATCAACTTAATTTACCTTTTATTTCGCTTAAAATTTCAATCATTTTAACCTGTCCTATATTCAACTCTTTAAGTTCTGATTTTATGTTATCAAGACTTTCCCTAATATGAGTCAAATCGTTTCGTCTAATCTCCAACATTGTTTCAGAAATATCCTTTTTTCCGTTCCTTCTCATAATTAATTTCATTATAATCTCATAACTTTGTATCACCGCCCACAACGCCAAGATAGCGACAATCGCTGTGCCGCCTAACTCTTTTAAATTGTTTAGTAAAATTTCCATTTTTAGAAACTTCCACCATCAATAAAGAAAGCCCAAGCCCTTCTTAAAATGATGGGCGGAGCATATTTTATTAAAAGTAAAAGTTCTGCGAAACTAAAACATTCCTGTGAATTCTCTATCGCCAAAGAGTTTTGTAAAATCTCAACGAATTTCCCGATAGACGTTGGCGTTTCGTCAAAAAATTCTCCTCTATCAATCCAACCGCCCAATCTTTGATATTGCCGAGAGATACAAACATTTTTCCAACCCGCCCAACTGCCTAATCTTTGTGCCTTGAATTTAACTAATTCCAAAGGGAAGGGAAGTAGTCCGCCTAATTTTCCAAGATTTTGGTATTTATATTCCAAAAGTTCCGAAGGGAAAGGCAATACGCCTGATGGACTTGGCAATTCTTGATATTTAAAACTCAATGAAGCCGAAGAAATATCATTATTCAATTTTCCCAAATTTTGTAAAAACACTCTTATTATGTGCTCTACCCTTATAATTGTCAGTTAAACTATGACAATTCTTACATAGAGCAACGCCATTATCTATATTGAATCTTAATTCAGGGTATTTAACCCACGATTTGATATGATGTGCTTCCAGATGAACACCCCTTTTCCCACAAAATTGACAGGTAAAATTATCTCTCAAAAATATAGCCATTCGCCATCTTTCTTGTTTCTTCTGAAATCATAAATTTTCTTTAATGAATAAACCTCTAAAGGCCACCCTTTGTAAATTTTGTTCATCAATTCCTGAGACTAAAACATACCTGAAAGTATCTCCTGTTATCGGATTTTTGACCTGTTGTCCAGTAGGATAAATGGGTTTCGGAACTCCAAAAATATCTGAAACTCTCGCCCAATAATTATAATGATAATAAAATGCCACGCTACCATAAAAAGCCGAGTATTTTGTAAAATACAAATTCCAATAAGTTTTTTTCCCGCCCAAAATAGCTACATATTCAATAAACTTTCTTCTTGCTGTATCATAACAACTTCCAACCCCCGTTCCAGCATAACAATTATAGCCATTTATTCTTGCACCACATTTCATTTGCGAGGGCGAAGCTCCAAGGTCTATCCACTTATCAGTTCCCCCAAAGACATAAAGAGTGCAGGCATTAACTCCATTATCAATCCCGACAAGGGTTGGGTCTTCCCCAAAAATATCCGAACTTTCAGGATAACCAACAAAAACAACTTCAAATCCATTACTCCCATACTGCGAAAATATAACCCCATTTGTTAAAATCCTAATCAAACAATTCAGACAGCTTTCACCATCATCATAATACTTATTCACGGGTTTATGGACATAAGAACCAGACAATCTTCCTGTCCCAATGTCATAACCACTACCAATCCCAACATACATATTTGAAAAAACTGGAGTTCCGAATGGATTGTCATAAGCTCCGTAAGCAAGACGCAAATAATATCTTGCCGAGTTGTGGTCAACGGGAGATTCCAAAATTCTAACTTCAGTATTAGTTTCTGGCGTTCCGCCCGAATAAATCAAAGTCCAACCCTGTGCCACAAGTTTGTCTTTGATATAGCCAATCCAGAATTTTTGTTTCATTGACGTATATTCGTAAAATAAAGCCATAATTTTAAACTGTTTTCTTCAACAAAATGAAGCTCCATCGGTCATCGCTCCCGACATAGCCACTCATTTGAAAACAAATATATTTATTGCCCGTATTTTCATCTGTGATTTCAAGCAGATGTTCCGATTGAGAAAATGGAAAAAAGAAAACATCTGTGAGCCGAGCATAGGTATTATAAAAAGTATATTTTGTAATATACATATCCCAAAAGGTTTTCTGCCCGCCCATACTATCCGACCAAACAACATAAGAATAACCACCATAAGCATCAACATAACAATTGCCACAATGAATTTTAATGTCCCGATATGACCCCCAAGCCCCAGAACTATCTTTGCCATACAATCTCTGTGTAGTCCCATTTGTTAAAGCCAAACTTAAAAGCCCATTTAACCCTTCTTCATTCCCGCCAGAACCATTATCAGCCCCAAAAATATCGGCATCATTCGGAAATCCCGTAAATATACCCGTTCTATTTCCAGCACTTTGTCCCATTGGGTCAACTAAAAGAATAAATCCATTGTCAATTACCCGAAAGAAGTATTGACAAATTTGAGTAGCTCCCGAATAGATGTTAATCGGTTGTAGAATATACGCTTCCGTTGGGTTTCCATTTGCGTCAGCATTTTTTGCCGAATAAATATCTATGCGATAATCCCCAAAATAATGAAAACAAATATACCAATAAGAACCATTATGAGTTATCGGACTTTTCAAAGCCATTGCCCAACCGACAGCATTCGGAGTTCCGCTCTCTCCAGCTTTAACATACCCATCTGCTATCAGATTATTCGTTAAGTTTTGCATTAAGTATTGACCCTGAACTTGTGCTTCGTGCCAATAGGTCATATCTTCACAATTTCAAGCAAGGGCATCAAATCGCATATTTTATATTCGGTTTGACACTCCGAGCATTGAAAACAAATTGAACCTTCCTTCGCCCCATATTTATCACGATAAAAAATCACCTTGATTATGTCATCAAAAGTTCCAAGAATTTTTTGACAGGTTTCGCATTTTGTTTCGGTTGTCATATTTAATCTGGCATTTGTTTGGTTCTAACCAGAACTGTCAAATTTGACCCTTTCGTTGTAGAACCAACCTGCGTAATATCAATATCAAATCTTTTGTTTTTTAAATCCGTCATATTTAATTCTGGTGAAATATAAATTTTAGAACCATCATTAATTTCAGCAGTATGAAGAACTCCATCATCTTTCAAAATATCAATTTTTATTGAATTCCCAACGGGTGCGACTTGAACAAATGCCACTATTTCAAAAATTCTTCCATTGGTTGCTGGCAAAAGAGTAGGAGCAACTTTTGTTCCCACAGCCAATTCCCCCATAACAGTAAAAACCATAGAACATTCAATATCTATCCGAGAATTTACTCTTTCAATCCTTCCATCTTCGTGAGTTAATAGTCCCATATCAATTCCATTTTTATTTAAAAGATTTGCCATTTGTAATTTTCCATCCTCTATTTTTGCCTCTATTTTCCCTAAATTTTCCAAATTTTTAGGGTCAAGGTCAATTGCCTCTACTGGAAAAACTCTTAACTGGTGCGAAGACATAAATCCTCCCTCATCTCCCGTTGATGCTAATGTTCTCATAGTCCAATTCAATCCGAGCGGAGGGTCAGTTGTCCATTCGCCAACTGGAGGAGGACTTATTCTTTTTTGTTCAATTTTTTGCCATTCTCTTATTTCACCTTCTTCTTTTACTATTTTTCTTAATTGCCTTCTGGAATAAGTTATCCCGCCATCTTCTTTATCATCTAAAGCAATTTTGCCAGAAAAAATTATCAACCTACCCTTTTGTTTTTCCGACCCCAAAGAAAGATTTTGAATGTCATCTTCGGCAACCCCTTCAACATCTACATTCATTGGGGAAATTGGAATTTCCGCAACTCTTTCCCTTTCAAATTCCAACAAACTTTTTTTCATAGCCAACGGAAACCAAGGGGGTCTGACCGACAATTCTAATCTGACAAAATCGTAATTATATTCCACGCTTTGAATTATAAAAATTTTATTAAGAGCATAAGTTTGTGAACCTCCCATAAATTTTGGGTCAATGAAGGTGCAAGTATCTCCTGCCTTTATGCTTTCAATATCATATCCCTCAATGTCGTCTCCATTACTATCAATAATCTCAACAGTCGCCCTAACAAAAGGAAGATAATTTTCCCGTAAGAATTTCCACGCAATTTTGTCGGCAGTTTCTTCCCTCAAAACATTGGAATCATAAATTATTTTTACCCTCCTTCCATAATTATTGATGCTGTTCAAAAGCTCTGTTTTAAAAGGTTCTTCAAAAGTGGTTTCATCATAAACTTTATAAAATTGTTTCCCTCTTTTTATTTCGCCTTCGGTGGGGTCATCTGGGAAAAATCCCCCGATAAATCTAACTATATTTTTTAAATCCCTGATGCTTTTGAAAGGTTCAAATTTCAATAAATGTTTTCCGATTATAAATGTATGGTCAGCACTTGAAACATTTGCCTCTCTGAAATAAACTTTTGTTTTTCTGTCTGATTGGTCAACATCAGCAACCCAGAACCAATTTTCAGGCGACATTTCCCTCGCCTTATCAATAGCCGACCTGTAAGAAACATTATTGAAAGTATATCTGCTTATTATCTCTCCCGTATTGTCCAAATCTCCTTTTGCGATATTGAGACCATTCGCAATCGCCTTCGTTAAAATATCATCAATAATTTCATCAACCCTTTTATCATTGTAATTCATCGCAGTTCTCCCCGTAGTCCTATCAAAAAAATCACTATCTTCTAATTCCACAACCCACCCAAATACAGTTATGTCAACATATTCCTGTCCGCCCTCCAAGACGGGCTGGTAATCAGAAATGTATCCCGAATAAATCAATCTTCCATTCTGGGCTTCTTTGTCCGAAATATAAGTTTCCACCCGATTTCTAAAGGCAACATCGTTATCCTCTCCAAAATTTCCAAAAGGTCTTGCCAATTTTATTGTCATTTCCCCCAATCCACTATTTATAACCATTTTAAAAGAAGGGACATTGATAATCTCCGTTGACCAAGTTTTCAAATAAACGCCATTTTTGTCATAGATTTTATGAAAAAACTTTTTGTTTTGGAACATATTTTATAATTTTAGTATATTTTTTGCTATTACAACTTTTACAAAGAGGTTGGACATTCTCAATGTTATCCGACCCCCCCTTACTCAATGGAATTATGTGGTCTTCTGTCAATTTGATTTCTGGTTCTTTCTTTCCACAACAGGGACAAATCCAATTATATTGTGCTTTTAAAGTTTGCCATTCACCCCAAGTATGTGAACCGACTGCCCCACTATTTAATAATCTATTCCTTTTATTTTTAACCCAAGAAACATATTCCTTATTTTGACATCTTCCATCTTTCCAAAGAAAACATTTTTCACCCCGAATCCTTAAATTTTTATCATATTTCCCCGCCCAAGGTTTCTTTTTGCCGAGATGTCTTTTGCTTATTTTTTTCTTTGTTGTTTCTGAATGTTTTTTACCTAACATCGGTTGTTTATTCTTTCTTAAATTTCCGTAGCTATTTCCTTTTTGAAAACCTTGATGGGAATAATGTGGATATTTGCCAGTATTTTTGTAAAAATTTCTTTGATAACCCATATTTTCTAAAGAAATTCCTTAAAATACTTAAACTTAACGGTTATCGTCCCCGCGAAAACTATTGTAAAAAAATTTATTCCCGCAAGCCATTCGGTAAAAACTCCTTCGTAAGGAATTGGAGTTCCTTCTCCTTCTTCGGTATCTGCTTCTTCAACCGACCATTTGTCATAATCAATCCTAACAAATTTATTCGCCTCTTTATTCAAAATTTTTAAATACCTTGCTGAACTATCAATAATTTGGATTTCCCCCGCACCAGTTCCCCCGATATAAATTTTAGGTCGGGCTTCCGCACTTCCTAAATTATTGAATTCTCCGCTATAAGGTGAAGAATTCAAAGAGCCATAATCAACTATTGTTTGAATTATATCTTTCCCCTTTCCCTCTGGGACAATAAAAGTAATTGAATAAGGACACCAATCCAAATGGTCTGGTTCTCTTTCAATCGCCAATTCTGACATTATTGCCCGATATCTCCGAGTTCCTCCCGCATACTCAATATCTAAATTTCCCTCCAAATGAACCATCTTTTTTAATTCATCAATCGCCAATTCCAGATTCGCTGTCGTGTCTTTTTGAATATAACCTTTTAAAGAAATTGTTTTCCTTTCAAAATAAGAAGCGACTAATTTTTCTCCGTCCCTTCTTGCTATTTTATAAATAGAAATCTCACGACTTGGTGCAGAATCGTGAAACAAAGTTTCCACTATTCGTGGGTCTATATTATCTAATTGATAATCATTAAATTTTACTGATGTAGGTGTTGGCATATAATACGTCCTTAAAACGATTTCTCCCCTATAAAAAACGATTTTTATTGTAAAGACGATGTCTATTCAAGCTATTCATTTTTATTTAAAATTACGCACATTTCCTCCTCAAATCTATCCATTCTCAAATGCATATTCAACTATGATTTTAATAAACTCCCCTTGCCGCTTTTTCAAAATCCCTCATTAAAACATTTCTTATTTTATCCACTAACCGATTTTCGTCTGCCTCCTTCGTAAGCGACATTCCTCCATAAAAATTAACATTTACCATCGGAAATTTCCCCGCAGGTAAAACAAATTCTCCAGCGTGAACCATTGCCATTCCCGTATTTGGAACTAAACCTCCTCTTTGAAATCCGAAAAGAGTTCCGAATTCTTTTTTAACTCCTTCCCACCAACCTTTCGCACCTCCTCCTTCTTCTTTATATTTTATCTGTCCTTCCGCTACCGCTTCCCCAACCTTCCCACCAACTTTTTGGAGAAATTTTCCAAAAGGAGTTTTCTCAATGGCATCAGCAATCCCTTGCACAATTCCTTTCATTATTGCACCTCCAAGAGTTATCCCAGTTGAGGTCATTTGTCTTGACCAATCTTGAATTACACTTGCGGTAAGTATTTTAGAAAAATCGGTTTGGATTGTAGGGCTTATCATTGTGGCAACTCCTCCTGCGGGCGTAGTCGTTCCCGTTGTTGTTTTTGCCAATTTTTCCGCAACATTTTGAGTAGTCGCCAATTTCGTCTGCACACTTTCAATCCCAGCCAACTGAATCTTGACCGCATCATCAATGTATTTTCCGACTTCATTTTCTATTTCTTTGAAAGCAGGCATTGTCGCCTTCGCAGATGTAATCACATCATCAACCCAATCTTCCTGTGCCATTGTAATTTTGGAAATGGTTTCCACAGTATCATTGTGAATTTCCGCCAAACTTTCTTTGAAATCTTCGGTTCTCTCCGCCAATTTACTTTGAATTTCCGCCCTTTGTTCATCATATTGAGCAATTTCCTCAATCCGACTTTTCGCAAGTTCATCTAATTTGTCTTTAAAATTATCTTTTGCTTCCTTAACTTCCCTCGCATATCTTTCTTTAACCAAATCAATTTCGTCCTTGTTCATTTCGCTCTGAACCATAATCCTATCCTCCGAATGTTTTTTCAAAAATGCTTCCTCCTCCGCAATTTTCATTTGCAAATCTGCAACCTTGACTTCGTTAATCTCCTCCGCCATATTCAACTCTTCATTCAGATTTGTCTTGTAATCCCTCAATTTTTCCTGATGGCTTTTTATTTCTTCAGCGATACTCTGTTTATAATCGGTTTCCTTTTCAAGATTAGTTTTTGCGAATTCTTCCCGCAAATCTTCCTCTTGTTTAGTAATCTTGTCCAAAGCGTCTTTATGCTTTTTAGCCAAATCATTTAGGTCTTTAATGATTTCTTCTTTCGCCTTTTTATAATCTTTTGTTAATTTTAAAACACTTTTTGTTTGGCTATCAAATGCCTCCCGAATTCCAAGTGTCGCTTTCGCCACCGCATCTCTTTGTTTTCCCTGAATTTCTGCAACCTCATTGGCTTGGTTAATCATTTCTTTTGTTTTCATTAAATCCTCTATCTTTGCAGAATCCATTAAGCCCATTTTTTGTAAAAAATTACTAATCGCAGGTAAAACCCTTCCCCCGATTGCTATTGAAAGAGCTTCCCAATAATCTTTTAATTTTGAAGTAGTCAAATTAAATTCATTCAATCTTTCAATGTCTTTTTGCGTAATAGTTGCCCCCATTAACTCACCGATTTGTCTTAATTGTTCTCCTGTCCTTTGAAATAGAGATTGTAAACCAATCGCTCCCCTTCCGAATAATTGAAAAGTGGCATTTGCCCTTTCCGCACCATTCTCCATTTTCCCTATCGCATCAACAGAATCATAAAAAACATCCGTTAAACTCTTGCTTTTACCTCCTGTATCAACAATGGAAACCCCCATTTTTTTAAAAATTTCGGGAGTCATTATTATTCTTCTTGACAACATCAAAAACGCATATCCCAATCTTTCCGTATCAACTCCCAATGCCTGTGAAATACTTATTAAATTACTCGCCTCCTCTGCCGACATTCCCGTTAAATCCGTCAGGTATTTCGTCTGTTTAACCAGACCCATATAACTTCTCGTTGCCATTGTGATTACTCCAACAACTGCCCCCACTACCCCAGCCAATCCCATCAAAATCTTCCTCGCATTTCCCGATTGCAAGCCAAAATCAGCCATTACTTTTATCGCTTGTTTCATCGGACTTGAAAATTTAGAAATGTCCGCCTTTATTTCACTGACTAAAGTTCCAACGATGGCCATATAATTATCCTAAAAGCATTTTAAATTTCTCTATGTCCTGTTTCGTTGCGACCTTTTTCTTCCTTTTTCCGAGCCAAACATCTAAAAGCAAATTGATTTGTTCAATGGTCAATTCACCAATCTGTTCAAATGTCCAATTTGTCTTTTCAATTAAGAAGGCAAATAATTCGCCCCAAGTTCCTTCATTCCCTTCATTTTCCTTTACTTTTCTCCTTCTTTCGGGGGCTTCAAAAAACCCAATCGTTGTAATATCTCCTTCCCCATTTCTGGTTTTTCCAGAAACAAAGAAGCGGGCAAATTATCATTGAGATAGTCCTCATTCATATCGGGATAAACTTTTTGAGAGCAAAGAAATAAGGCATAGACGAGGACTTTAAAATCCGTGCCTAAATCTCCCTTGCTTTCAAGTCCTCCGATATAACTTTGCATAAGGGCTAAATCTTTGATACCTGCCCGCTTCACCATCAACTTCAATTCGCCTATCTGTATTTCAAAAGGAAGATTAACTAACTTTGGTAGTTCATTTTTTTGTGTTTTGTCATCCATAAGTGCTTTATGGTTTATGCTTTAAAGCGTTCCCTCACCAGCAATAAATACTTTTACATCACGAGCAGTCATTTCAAAATCACATTCCCCATACTCCTCCAGAGTGGCAGAAGTCGGCATTGAAAGAATAATCGCATCAGTAAATTGGAACTGAACCGCTTTGTCCGTGTCATCATCAATATAACCCGTAAATGTTGGATTCAGAGTTGGTGCTTGTCCGTCTTTTACTGAAACCATATAATCGTTATTGTCATTAGCCCCTTCTCCCATCATCGCTTCGTAGACTTCCTTATTGATTGATTTCACCTTACCTCTTAATGCGACTTTGAATGTCGCTCTTTTGATAGCGGCTAACTTGATTGAATTCAATCTCCTTAATTCCTTTTCAGCGAAAGAAACCTCAATAGAAACATTATCAAGATTAACTAACCGATGGGAAATTGGAGAACCCCCCAAATCAATATAGCCCGTATTAAAGAATAATTTTGCTGTGAGTGGCGTGCCATCTGCTATTTTAGGCATAAATCCACAATTCTTTAGGCAATCATTTTCCCTTATTATTTTAAAGAAAAATAATCACCTGTTGAATTTAATTACTTTTAATTTTCCGACCTTTATGGGGCTTTTAATAATAAGCCCAGAAAATAAAACGCAAACTTCTATGCCAAATCCTCCTATCGCTTTCAAATAAATCACTCCCGCTATCTTCCCTTGACCATCTTAAAATTTTTCCCTCATACCCCGAATTGAATTGTTTGAAATTAAGAACCTCCACGACCCTATCCGATATTTTTACCGTTTCCAGATGAGAAGAATTTGACCAAATATCTATTGTGAAATGATTTTCTTTAACCCCCTTCGGATTTGTGGCAGTAGTTTCTCCCACCATAAAAAAGGTTATTAAGGGAAATTGAACCTCTGGAGTAATATCCACCCCTTGCGGAAAAACACGATTGCCAATAAATCCCTGCAAGGTAGGGTCAGCCAATAATTTATCCACAATGAATTTTTCAAGAATTCTCATATTAACTTCTGCTTATTTGTTGCAATGTTTTTATAGTTGCTTTCTCCATCAATTTTGTTATTTTTGGCTTTGTTGCGATAAATGTTTTCGTTACAAAGGGTCTCGGTTTCATTCTTGAAGTCCCAAATTCCAAATAAACCGAATAGCCAATTTCATCAATCGGGTTATCGGCATTTACCCCAACATAGCGGGCAATTTTATCTCCCTCAACTCTTAATTTTCCAAACCCTTTTCCTTCCTTCGGTGAAGCAGATTCCGCCAATTTCCCTGTCCTTCTTCTCGGCACATCATCAGGAGAACCAACAACATTTATTAAATTATGGCAATACTCCGTAAATAATTTTGAAGCATCATTAACCCCCTGAATAATGTTCAGGGTCAGAATTGCTTTACTTTTTGACATTCTTCTCTGTCCCAATTCAAAATTTTTCAAAACCATATCAAACATATTTAAGGAATCAAAAGGTCAAACTCATAATGGTGGATTCCTCCCATACTATCATAATGAGGTTGCACCCCTTGAACGATATAAATTATATCCCCATCAATCACCCTATCCTCCGCCTTAATATCAACCTCCTCATCAATATACAATTTCGCCAAAGGAGGAACTCTCTCTCCCGTGGGTTTAAATTGTATTGGTGCAGAACTAATTTCTATCCTGCACTCCAAAGCCGAATAAATTGTATCCCAAGTTTCCAAATTCCCATAAGTAGGTGCGTTCAATTCATCTCTTGGTGCGACCCCAAGAACTTTTCGCCTTTTAACTACAACTGTCTTATTTAATAAAAATCCTATATTTGACATAATTCTTAAAAATAAAACCAAAAGAATTCCCGATTGACAATTCTGTCAATCTTTCTCTTTTGGTTGTTCCATTAAGAGATTTTATTTTCTGCTGATTTTTCCTCTTGGATAAAATATAAGCGTAACTTCCCTTTCTCTTTCTGAATTATCGGCTTTCTTCAATTCTTTCTTAGTTAATTTTTCAATAAAATCCAATTTACCCCTTTCAAAAGAAAATCCCGCTCCCGAATCTTCTCTCTGAACCGCCCCAACAAAAGATTTTATTTCTGGAGAAATTCCCCCGAAACTTCCCGTCTCAAATGTTTTGTTTCCAAGACGATATGTTCCCCCTTCTATTTTATGTTCAAGCAATAAATCTCCCAATCTTTCCTTTGATATGTTCGGCATTTTTACTTTTGCCAAGACATCAGCACCCGTTAAATCACTTTCAAAAAATAAGGCACTATTCTGTTTAAGACCCCCGACACATTCCGCAGTCGTATCCTTTAATTTTTCAACATTTTTTGTTCGCCCCGAATATGCTATTGATGGTTCAAAGGTGGGCTTTCCCAGCTCATTATAAAATCCAATCACATCTTCCTTTTTCTGAATGCTAAAATCAGTTTCATTTGCAAACTTCGCTTCAATATAAGTGTGAGCACCTTTAAATTCAACATCTTTGAGATGAGCTTCTGCGTCAACCATTCTGTTTAATGGTTTCTCTGGATTCTGTCTGAAAGAGGTAATCCCGACCCTCTCTCTTTGCCCAGCAGGTTCTCTTGTTTCTGGAATAAAAAGATGCCTCCCCTGATAGGTAATCCATTGTCCCTGTTTTCTAATTTCCTCTTTCCAAAGTTTTTTAAATTCATCAATCATATTTTTTGTCCTTTTTATGTCATTCTAATTGTAATCAATTTATATGGGTCTAACATTCTTTTAACTTCCTCATTTATCGGATTGTATTCCCCCCAGCCCAAGGTCAAATTTCCTGTCCTAAGGTTATTCAATCCGAGAGGATTTTGTTTCGCTGTCCCCCAGAATTTTCCCGCAATTAATGCAACCGCACATTTAATTTCCTCTGGGATTATATCATACCCGAAAGTATAATTTGTCCAGATAATTCCGAGTTGTGATTGCTCCAGAAGAACCGAAGGAATCGGAGCTCCCGTAGTTCCCGCACAAGAAATCAAAGGAACTATCTGGTAAAATCTCTGTTGTGGGTGTTGAATCAAATAAGTCAATTCAAATTTTATAAACCATTTCAAAACCTGAATATAAATTGTATTTATTTTCTGAACGGGAGGATATTTCAACGGAACAGTAGTCAATCTTGGATTTGCAACCTGAATTGTAACATTAGGATAAATCTCATCAATCGTCATCTTTTGAAAATACCTCCGACAATACCGATTGACTTCTGAAGAAGCACATAAAAGAAGTTCATCAATAGTCCCATCATTATATTCTGGCGAACTTGCCGATAATCTTAACCCCCTCGCAATAGGATGTTTTATGAATTCCTCTTTTGTCATATAAGGAATATCATAAGGCACAACCATCGGTTGATTATCTGGAGTATTCATTGGAGTTTCCCAAAACCCCGAAACCCTTTTCGGAAATTCTATGAGCTGGTCTTCGCCAATCGCTTTATCCGCCTTGAACGCTTTAATCTTAAAAATATACTCCCATTCATCAACTCCAGCATAAGTATAATTTGTAATTGGTGGAACAATATCAACAACCTTAACCCAATCCTCAACGTCAGGATTTAAAGGTTTCTTCCAAACCTCATATTTATCTGCTGTCTCCACAGCGTTCCAACTAATTTGTATATCACGCATTGTTGGCATATTTTAATCATTCCCGACAGGCAACCCCCTAAACGAGTTGCCTGTCAAGAATGTTTCAAATGAGGCAGGGTTGAAAGCCAAATAAATTCGGAAAGCCGACCCTTACTTTCAGCCCCGCTTATCATTTATTTTCAAATTTAGTATTCACACACCTCGTTCTTAACAAGGCCTGCGATTTCCTGTGCACAGGTTATTTCATCTTTGGTGTTATTTTCAAGAATCGCCCTCACATCAGAATTTCCATCTCCATTATGCGAATAAATGGCTCGTCTGGTAGCTCTGAAAGCAAGTTTCAAAATCTTTGCAACCATTCCCGCCTTTTTGATTGTATATGGATAAGTCATACTGTTTCTAATTTTCCTTTCATAATTCGGCTTTGTTTCTAACAACCCCGAAACTATTTAGGAAAATCTCCTTTGTATTTAAGTCCTTTAGGGTAGGACTAATCCCGACCTTTTCAATTCTTTACAAAGAGTTATCCTTTAACTCTTACCACCATCAGGCAATCTCGGTAAGAGATTATTGCCCGATGGATTAAAGGATATTCCCTCACAAGGAAAAGGTAATTATCGTTCCCAATCTTCATCAGGAAGTTGGGTCTGATACGTCTTTGATACGAGTTTGCCAAGGTTCTGCTTTGACAGCAAGAACTGCGTATTCGTTAATGTAGAATCGGACAGTATCGGCAATTTTAGCCAATTCAGTTCTTCCGATTGGAAGCAAATCAATCATTTCAATTTCAGGAACACAGAGAATGAAAACATCTGAAACGACATTGCCCTCTGGTTCAGCGTGGTATGGAGATGCGGGATTTATAAAGAAATCACCAATCAAGGGCAACACACCAGCAGGAGTTTGGATATTGTTTGCGTGCAATCCCATTGTAACGACAGTCCCTTGCTGTGCGATGTATCTCAAATCTCCAAGCAATAATGAATTGATTTGATTCTGAACTCCATAAGACAAGAAGATATGAGTTGGCTGTCCACCCTGCAATCTGATTAACTTAATCGCTCTCCAAATATCTTGAATCTCAACGGGATTTCCAGCTTTATCAATTACGTTTGAATTGATTTGTTTTATCAAACCATCAAACTGCAAAGGATTTGTTGAATCCCCGTGAAAGATTGCCCATTCCTCCGCCTGTATAACTTGTCTTAACTTTGCCTCTGCAACTTCCGCTTCAATATCAGTAAAAGACCGACCCGAAGCTATCATTGGGCCTGTGATATTCGCAGTAATTCCAAGATATTTGTAAGCGGCAGTTTTCTGGGTATAAGCTGGGTCTGAAGAAGTTGGTAAATCACCATCGGCATAGAAAATATCAGTAGTCAATTCGGCAACTGTTCCGCCTAATTTACTTCGGACATTCCAAAGGTGGGCTCTACCTTCACCCTTCACTCTTTTCAGAATATCCCTTAACGGAGTTTCACGATAGGTGAGTTTCACAATAGCAGATTCCAAATCCTGCCTTGCGAGCAAAGAGCTTGGAATACCACCAGCAAAACTCATATCTACCGCTTTCTCAAACGCATCAAGAGCTTTTTGTATGTCAGGCATTTTACTATAAGACATTTCTGCCTTTGGTCTGTCGGTCTCTACCAAGTGGGGTTGCTCCCAAGACATTACGACACGATTGTTTCTTAAGGGGTTTTTCGGATTTTATAATACCAAGTCAGAAAGAGCTTTTTGTAATTGTCATATTCAACTATGACTTTCCATTAGCTCCCTACTCAACCCAGAAAGAATCAATCAATTTTTTGTCCCTTGATAGCGACAGATTAAATTAAATTTTTAAACTCTATTTATCCTCTCCAAACGAGGACAAATGCTTTTTGAAAAAACCTTGAAAACCAATTTTTGGATTCTTTAAATCCTTCTGTATTTCATCTTCCCCACCCTCTCCGCCTTCATTCCCGATATTTTTCTCAATGGTATAAACCTTTTCGCTTGCAATTCCCTTTCTCTTATTGGGAGTTTTTATCATCTTTTGCACCTGTTCAACTAATGGGCCTATAATTCTCTTTCCTTCCTTTTCAAACTGTTCCCTAATGGCTTTGGCAATAGTTTCCGCTAAAACTCTTTCCTCCGATATTGATTTTGTGGTTTCTTCTTCCGTTGTAGTTGTAGTTGTGGTTTCTTCTGGTTTCTTTTCGGGAGTTGTGGTCGTTTCCTCTTTCTTGACTTTTCCCTTTTCAGTCTCTGAAGTGGTTGTGGCCCTCTCAGCTTTTGGTTTCTCTGTCTCTGTGGTAGTTGTCCTTTCTCCTGCGACAGAAGTCGTTTCTTTCGGTTCTCTTTGAGGTTGTTTGATAAAATCCCTCAATTCTTTAGCTAAACTTGTGAATCCATCGGCAATTTGTTTAATCAAATCATCACCTTCGGTTTTCTCCTTCTCAACTGGTTTGGTTTCGGTTGTAGTCCCTTCGGTTGTAGTTTCCCCTGTTGTAGTCCCTTCGGTTGTGGTTTCCTTTTTGGTCTCCTTATTACATTTCGTTTCCTCTGGTTTGGTTTCGGTAGTTTCAGTAGTTGTGGTTTCCTCTTTTTTTGGTTCTGGCATTTTCTTTGAAATTTCTGCGACAGATTTGGCAATTTGAAATTGGTAATCCAGATTTGGAAACTCTTTAAGATATTCCGAATACTCTGGAATCGGAGCTTTGAACAGATGGTCTGTTAAAGAACCCGATTTGCTTTTTGCAATTAACCAAGTGTCAAAATTGCTTGGTCTGTTCGTAACAGAAATTTCTTTTAAAATTACATCGTAAAATGTTTTGACCTTTTTGCCTAAACCGTCTGCAATTTCTATCCCCGACTTTTTGACATTTCCAGCAACGGATAGTCCAATTTGCAGACCCTTTTTTAGGGCTTTATACAAATCCAATGACCTTGAATTATCAGGGTCAAGTTTTGCCTTAATATGAATCTGGTCTCTTTCGTCTTTCCACGCCTTACTAATCCAACCGAGAACTGCGTCCCAAGTTTTCTGATGTTCACTCCTTAAAGGGACACCATCTTTATTTATTTTTTCCACCATCGCATCAATCGCTTCGGGAGACATTCTTTCCTCGTCTTGGTCAACGTTGATAGTTGAGGCGACCCCCTCAACAAACATTTTATCTTTATTAAAATCTTTTACTTCTGCACTTTCGGTAAATTTTTTATATTCTGGTTGGATTATCATTCCTTCGTCATCAGTCAAATACGCCTTCTCAATAAAAAATTCAAAAGATTTTTCAACGGACTTCTCCTTAATGACAACCCTTTCTTTCTCGACTTTTCTCTGTTTCTCCAGATGATATTCTTTAGCCAGCCCGACCAGATATTTCGCTTTCGCAAGAATTCTCTGTCCCGCATCATATTCAGATTTCCTTAATTGTTTCTGGTAATTTTTTATTACCAACTCTTTGAGAACCCTTGCACTTTCAAGGATTCTTTTGGCATAATCAATATCAACACTATTGACCAATTCTTTCGTCTCCATTCCTATCTCAACATCTTTTTTCACCTCCATTTTTTCCACCCACTTATCATCTTCCTTTTTATATTTGTCCTTCACCGCACCCCAAGCCACCCTAAAAGCATATTCTTCTGGTTTCCTTCCTTTTGGCGGATTATCAAAGGCACTATTAAAAGCACCTTGAAAAATCTCTTGTCCGTGTTTGGGCAATTCCTTAACCGCCTCTGGCAAATCTGCCAGCTTTGGATAAGGTTTTGAAAACTTTTCCTTGCTGAATTTTGATTTGAAAAATTCAATAAATTCCATATAATTTAGTCCTCTTAAAATGATTTCATAAGCCCACAATTTCTTATGGACTTATCAAATCATTCTGCTGGTTCTACTTCTGTTTTATCCAAAACAGTTTGCCCCTCAAAAGAAACTCCCGCTTGCCATTCATAAGCAAAGAATACTTCTTTTCGCCTTCCTATCCCCGATTCGTCTTTAACCAGATATTTATAAACCGCTCCGCTCATATCTTTACTTTTTAAAAATAAACTATTCGGGACATAACCCTCCAAACTCTTTATTAAATTTAATTCTTGTTCTAAAATCATATTTTGGTTTTATAATTTATGATTATCCCTTTCATACCAACATCAGGTATCGGACTTATTGGAGTTAATTCAATTCCCTGTCCCCCATTCCACCTTGCCAAAACTTCTTCAGCAGTTAAAACTTTTGTATAAATTGCCAATTCATCAAGCCAACCTTGAATACCGCCAACACCATTATCTCTTGCCCCTATTGATAAATTATTAGCAATCAAAATCGTATCGGTCAAATTATCATAACTTGTTGTAATGGCTCGTAGTATTCCATCAATATAAACCTTTACGCCCGACGCTGAACTTGACCCATTATAAGAAATTGCAAAGTAATGCCATACATTATCATTGAAAATTTGATTTGTTTGAACATCAACCCTGTTATTTGTGTTATTTATCAAGAAAAATCTTATTGCCCCGCTTATCAGCATATTCACCCCCCAACCTCTATAAGGCGAAACATTTTGGTCTTTACAAATTATCAGTCCGTCTTTACTTACTCCTTGTTTAAACCACCCATCAACGGAAAATGGCACATTCCTTTCAAACCCTGCTATCTGTCCACAATTAACAAATTCATTAACCCCATCAAATTGCAAACAATTATTCAATTTCCCGACAACCCAATCGCTTTCTTCCATATTCGTTAAAACTCCGTCCCGACCATTTCCCGAACTGTCATAAGCGATAAAGCCATTCAAAGAATTAAGATGATAAAGAGCATAAACGTCTGGTATTCCTATCGCTGTTTTCTTTGCCTTTAATGTCAAATTACTTTGAATATCCACCGCCTCATTAAATTTTAAATAAAAATGTTTTCCGCTATTACCTGACGAAATTGACCAGATGTCTGGATTTACCAAATCATAAATAGTGGTATCGGCTAAATTTGTAAGGGTCTCTCTAAAAATTTCAACCCCGTCCACTTCTATTGTCAGCTCCACCCCGATATTTGAAAAATTCAAAGATATTCCTTCCAATTTCCCGTTAAAATCCAAGCTCTTTAACAAAGTATCTACCGTATCAAGAAGAATTTGAACCTTGCTTTTATAAAATCTTGGACTATATTTTTCCATCTCCCCTCCCCCTTCTTCAATCGCAACTTTTAAATTTCCCGATGGAGTTAAAGAATCTGGTAATTGGCTTTCTTTTGCCAGTTCATCTATCGCACTTAATATGTCCAAAAGAGTATCCTCAACCCCCTGTAAGGTTGTTTCTTTGGCAACATCTGCCAAATAATCCCTGACCTGTATTAAAGTTGCTTCCTTTGAAAGGTCGCTTATTCCAGAAGTGTAATCCACTATCTCATCTAACAAATCTTTAATTTCATCTTGAACCTGAACCAATAACCTGTTGCTAACTACGCCCGCCCTTTCATCTGTTGCCCCATCTTTTATCTCTACCGCCCCTATCTCAATATCTTCAACTTTTAATTCCGCCTCCACACGCAGGGCTTTTTTAATCCTGTCATAAACAAGATTCAAAATATCGCTTGTTGATTTTGAACTTCCATCACCCATAATTATTTGTCTTTATATTTATTAAAAAAATTTACGATTCCTTTTGTGATTGCTTTGCTTAAACTTTTCGCTTCCAAAGCAGGAACATAATTTGCAAAATCCCACCCTTCAGGAATAATCGGAACTATACTGCATCGGCAATTTGGGTGCAACGGAATCCTTCCCTCCAAATCACTTTTCGCAAAGGTTTGACCTTCAAATTCCGCAACACAATCCTCACAGGCATCAGGATATAAAATAACTTCCGCTTCTTCTAAATCAAATTCTCCCATTGTTTTCAGAATTCCCTGCGAAATCGCCCAAGCCATTTCCGTTCTCGCAATTCTTCCCGCCCTCCATTCGTCTTCCCAGCCCAATAAATCCTTGACCCCTTTCGCCATTGTGTTATAATCATAATCTTTTTCCTTCGCCTCCTGAAGATAATCCCTGACGCTATCGTGCAAGGTCATCGCAACCGACTTTGAAGTTGCACTTGACCTGTCTGAAAAAATGAATTCTGTCTCATTCAGCCAATCACTTTTTTGTTTTGCAAGAATATCATTTATCTGGTTTTGCAACGGAGGATTCAATAATTTATTTGCAATATAAGCCGAAGCCAAACCCGTTCCGAGCCAAAACGCCTTTTCATATAAACCCGATTTCTTTTTGGTCTCCGCCAATCCCCATTCCGCATCGGCATTTTCCCATTCGTCAAAAACATCTTCCTCCCATTGTTTTGAAATTTCTTTCGCACTTTTAACCATCTTCATTTTCGGGATAATCACTTTTGAATAAACATTTTTAAATTGATTGTTAAGGTGCACCTTCAACTCATCCTCTATTTTTGAAATTTTATTCTCCCAAATCCCAACCAGTTCCTCCTCATTTTTTATTTTGATTTTTTTTTTAATTGATTTTGTTATTGAACCGAACTTATAAGTTTCATATTTGATTCCTTCCGCTTCCTCCCGAACCACAATCCCGTAAATTTCTTCTGGTTTTTCTTTTATCCACCTCAAAATATCTTCCCGACACAAAGGCAAATCTTTATTAACCCCCATAAATTCAACACCGACTTGTGCCTCAATTCCATATTTATCAATGTTTCTTGAAGCAAGAACCGCAACGAGTTTGAAAATCGCCCTCGCAACTTCCATATCATCTTGGCTAACCATATTCCCGCCTATCACATCAACATAATTTCCCTTTGTCGGTTGCCATTCTTTATTTTCGTCAATATGTGCCTGTTTCAACATATCAACTTTATCTTCCTCCCCGACAATTCTTTCCTTTCTTTCTTCTAAAAACAAATCTTGCAATTCGGGAATTCCAGCGAGAGCATCGGCAATATCCTCTGAATGATTCTTCCAAGGATGGCTTTCGCTACCCTTAAATTGATAATCCAAACCCCAACCTCTTAAATCATTTGAAATAAGATATTGATTCGCCCTTCTATCCCCCATTTGTAATTTTTTTTCTGCCTTCCAAATATCAGCCAAATCTTTTATTGCCTGATAATACTTTCTTGGCTCTCTCGCCATATCATCTTGTAAAACCTTATCCGTTAATTGCCTCCCCGCCTTGAATTCTGAAACCAAATAAAACGGATATTCCCTTGATTTCCCCCATTTTACTTCCCATTTTTTAGAATAGTATTCCGAACTTAATGTTTTATATTTTTGAAATTCCGCTTTTAATTCTGCCGATGGCAAATAAGTATCTAAATCTTTTAACGCAACTTTCCGAACCTGAATCACATTCACCCCTTCTTTCGCCATTAAATTTGAGTATTCTTCCTCTACTTCAGGTGCGGTAAGATTAACCGCCACGGGAGGTTTAATATAATATCCTCTTTTTTGCAATTTATCCGTCCAGACGAATGGTTGCCCAAATCCCCTATCGTCAACCCAACAAAGATATTCCCCGACTTGAACTGTTTTTTCAAATTTTGAAATAATCATTTGGTCTGTTCTTTCGCCAGTAATATCGGTTATCGCTGTATCTCTCGCTCCCGCCACTCCTTCCTTTTCTACGCTTTTTGAACCTCCCTCATTCTTAACCCCCGCATCATCTTTTTCACTCGCTCCCATTTCTTCAAGGGGAGTCGGGTCAATTTCGTAAGGGCCTTGTTGCGTTATAATAAATGGTTTCACTCCTCCAGCGATTGGTTCTAATCCTTTTAATTTCCGATATTCATTTATTGAAGTTGCTCCCGCTTGACTTTCTATTTGAAAAATTTTTGCCCTTTGTTCTTCATCAATTAAATCAATATCTTGCCAATCAAACATCAAATCCTCAAAACCAAACTGACCACAAATTATTTTTTCATTTATCATTTCTTTAATTATCTCCAGATAAGTCCGATACCCTTTCGCTTTTGAAATCTCTCTTTGAGTTTCTGCGGTTGCTCTATTTATATCAAAAGTAATTCCAATATCTTGCGGAGAAATTTCAAAGGCGGCAGTCATCAACCTTGCGAGCCATAATTGATATTGCATAAATTGCATATCCTTATTGCTCTGTTCCTGTAATTTCATTATCTCTGGAGTTTTTCCTCCTCCATAGAAAACAGTTTTCCAAGGTTTCCCCTCTACTTCCGCTTTCCAATATGCCCTCCACGCCTCAACTTCTTCCTGTGGGACATTCTCCCCCAGATTTATCAAGGCAGGGGGCAATGTTCCGACTTCAAAGAACGAACCATTGTAATTATCAGCATTGAGAATGTTTGTCGCAACCATAATCACTCCCTCCATCGGAGACAGCCCATAACCATAATTTTTAATATCCCCCTGCGGATTCGCCATTATGTAAACCAATTCGTCCATATTAAATTCCGCATCTGGTTTCGCTGTCGTATTCAATGGCATCATTTGATAATACGCAGGTTCTCCAAAAATTCCGTGAATATCTATATTTGGCTTAATCGTTGACCCATCAAGATAATACATCTCCGCAATTTCTCCCCCCCGATTCTTTACCAATTCAATCACCCCCGCATCTAAAACCAATAAATCTTCCAGAACTTTTGATAAAAGAGTTCTGAAATTTTCTTGTGGATTCGGTCTCTTGAATAAGTTTTTAATCATTTCCATTTTCTTCGGGTCAGGAATTACTTTCGGATTAACAGGAACGATATTCCATTTGGTCTTGACAATTTCGTGTTTTAATGTATTGATACAAAGCCGAGCGATAGAACAGGACTTTCCCATTCTCCTCAAGGTTTCAAAGGTCATTCTGCTCGGTTTTCTTAATCCCTTTTCTGACTTCCGATAAAACAATTTCATTGGGTCTAAAACAATGCCCTTCCGATTGGAATTATATGCCTGCTTCTCTTTAATTTCTTTTTCTAATTCAGCAGTCGTTTTAAATATAACGGGTTGATTTGCCATATTTTATTGAAGGCGTTTTTTAAATCTTTTTCTTGGTCTTTCCTCGTTAACTATTGGAGGTTTTTCCTCAACTATTTCTGGGCTTTTTGATTGATTGTCAATCACTTCAACTTTCATATTTTCTCTCGGTGAA